>Ga0187878_1003786_pt1 | contig 12178 bp, 11 predicted proteins | sample June2016WEW_17_1_FD_132979 | JGI IMG/M metagenome (GOLD analysis project Ga0187878, IMG submission 132979) | Peatland microbial communities from SPRUCE experiment site at the Marcell Experimental Forest, Minnesota, USA - June2016WEW_17_150 | ecosystem: Environmental > Terrestrial > Soil >...
ATCCCCTGCATCCCCTTCATCCCTGTTAAATTGACTTTGGGGTTGAATTTCGCTGCATTCATCCGCGACCGGTAATGCTTTACGAGCCTTTCTCCGAGGCCTCTGAACGCTTCCTGTGAGATCGATATATCCTGTCATTCCCCTATGAAAAATTCAGGGTAAAGCTGGTATACTATAAACAAAATAACTCTGTCCTCTGTCGAGTAGAAGGAGGTAATCAGCCTTGATGCACAATGAAAAAATAGTCAGTGAGGTTCTGGCTGCCCTGGAACGGGAGCCACGCATTAATCTTCATCATTATCCGATACGTGTCAATTACGGTGACGGCGTCCTGACTCTGGAAGGAGAAACGGAGAATATAGCAGCCAGGAAAGTTGCCCTGGAGGTTGCGGCTTCAGTCCCGGGAGTTGACGGTATCGTGGACAGGTTGAGAATAGTACCGGCTGAAACGATGGGAGACGGCGCAGTCCGCGATCACATCTGCGACGGATTGATCCAGGAACCTGCCTTTCGCGAGTACACTGTCAGGGCGCTTGTGAAAGATGCATGGGAATCTCTCAGGGAAGCCGTTCCGCAACAGTCAGGCATTATTGAAGTCGAGGTGAGTGACGGGGTTGTGATTCTGAATGGCCAGGTCGGCAGTCTTTCCCATAAACGGCTGGCGGGAGTTCTTGCATGGTGGGTGCCGGGGAGCACGGACGTGGTGAATGGCCTTGAAGTGGATCCTCCGGAGGAAGACAATGATGATGAAGTTACCGATGCGGTTCGCCTTGTGCTGGAGAAAGACCCTTTTGTCAATGCCTCTCAGATCATGGTAAGCTGCCGTGATTTCGTGGTTACCCTGGAAGGTTTGGTGCCGAAACCCCTGGAGCGGGGAATGGCGGAGGATGATGCCTGGTTTGTTTTCCGGGTTGACAAAGTCATCAATAACATCGTCGTGGCCGAACAAGTTTGAAAAAAACACACCGTTGTCCGGTTCGAAAATTGCAGCCTGCCTTGTATATTTGAAATCATGCATTGCACCCTCCCCCGGCCCCTCCCATCGAAGGGAGGGGAGCTTAAAATCCCCTCTCCCCTGGTGGGAGAGGGTTAGGGAGAGGGGTAATTTTGCTGATGGCAAAAAGCTAACCGAACAAGTATGAAAAAACATAAAGTTAGGGAGGGAAGCAAGTGGACAAAAATTCCGGGAATGGCAAGGACTTGTACAACAAATTTTCCGCAATTGCCTTTGCTGGAATGCTGTTTGCGGTTCTTGCCTGTGTTGCCGCCATGCTGGCGGGATTCGGCAGCCGGATCGGTTTCTGGCATTTCCGTACCGGCTTTGAGGTTTTGCGTGGCTCGGGCTTCCTTGCCCTGCTTGCAGTCATCATGTCGGTGGCCGGGGCTGTTATTTGCCTGAAACAGAAACGAAAAGGATTTATGCTGGCGATTACCGGGTTGGTTCCGGGATTGATATTAATCGTCCTTCTGGTTCAGGTCTGGCTGAAAACCCACGATGTCCCGCCGATCCATGACATCACCACCGACTTTGTAAATCCGCCACAATTTGTAGCCATAGTGCCCTTGCGCAGGGATGCGCCGAATCCTGCCGCATATGGGGGGGCGGAAACTGCCATCAAACAGTTGCAGGCATATCCCGATATCAAGCCCCTGGTGCTGGAACAACCTTTTGAGCAGGCCTTTGAAGCTGCCCGGGCCACTGCGCGAAGGATGGGCTGGTATATTGTAGCAATGGATAAAAAGGACGGACGCATCGAGGCTACGGCAACTACCTTCTGGTTCGGATTCATCGACGATATCGTTATCCGCATAACCCCTGCCGGACTTCGTTCCATCATAGATATCCGCTCGGTTTCCCGTGTCGGACGCAGCGATCTTGGCGCTAATGCCGGACGCATCAGAATTTTCCTGGTGAAGTTGCGACATAATGTGTAACGCTACACGCAAGGATTTATTCTTCGCAGTCTTCGCCCACAGCCTGTCAACCTGAATAGATACATTTCTGCTTGCCTTTAGTATCATTTAAATTTAGACTATACGATTCTAAAATACAAAAAGTCGGAAACATGAGGTTTTCCGTCAAGTCGGCTGTTCATTAAACAAAAATCAAAGCGGGAGGTAAGTGAAATGCCGAAAATTTATATAGTTGACGTTACGAATCGTGATGGGGTGCAGACATCGCGATTAGGACTTGCCAAGCTTGAAAAAACCATGCTTAACCTGTATCTCAACGAGATGGGAATTCACAGGAGCGAGTTCGGTTTCCCCTACACTCATCATGAGAAGAACTATATTAATGCCAACCTGGAGCTTGCCGAAAGGGGGGTGCTTAATCCGATCCTGTTGAGCGGCTGGTGTCCCATGCGGGAAGAGGAAATAACGGATGCCTTCACCACCACAAAACTGAAACACGTTAACCTCTCGATCTCCACATCGAAACAGATGACACAAGGCAAGTTTTCCGGACGTGTGGTGCGTGTCCCCGAAGAGAATCCCTCCCTGCCCAATCTTCTGGACAATATGGGGAAGAGGGTGGAGCTGGCCAGGAAACTCGGGGCCATTACCGTGGGAGTCAATGCGGAAGATGCATCCAGAACCGAGGATGAATTTCTCGTCCGCTTCGCCCGTCGGGCCAAGGAAGCCGGAGCAAACACGTTCCGCTATTGTGATACACTCGGGTATGACGATCCCCTTACCATCTATCGCCGTATCAGGATGCTGGCCGAGGAAGTCGGACTTCCGATCGAGATGCACTGCCACAACGACCTGGGCATGGCCGTGGGCTGCTCCGTTGCGGGGGCCCAAGGCGCCATCGACGGTGGTGTAGACGTGTATATCAATACTGCCATCAACAGCATGGGAGAAAGGGCCGGCAACGCCGACCTCGTTTCGGTCATTCTGGCGATTAAAAAAGCCAGTGGCCTGGAGGGGAAATATGTACTCGATGAAAGAGTCAATCTCAAGATGGCATGGAAGCTTGCCAAGTATGCTTCCTATGCGTTTGGAGTTCCCCTCCCCATTAACCAGGTAGGCGTGGGCGCCAATGCTTTTGCCCATGAATCGGGCATACATGCGGACGGTGCTCTCAAGGACCGCAGGAATTACGAGCTGTATGACTTCGAGGAGCTGGGACGGGGCGAGGCTGAACTCATCGAAACCGGCAGGGAAATTACAATCGGCGAATACAGTGGCATCAAGGGCTTCCGCAATGTTTACGGAAAAATGGAAATTGAATTCCATAACGACAAGGAAGCGAGCGAAATCCTGGAACTGGTGAGATACGCCAACGTCCACACCCAGAAGCCGCTGACAGCTGATGAACTGCGTTTCATTGCCCAGCATCCCGACCTGGCAAAGCAGATAATGACCATGACCCCTCTGGCTTAATTCTCAATTTCCTCATTTACATGCGGCGGCGACCCGACGGGTTGCCGCCGCTGTTTCATATGATACAATTAATTTACACGGCAAAGATTCATCCTGACCTGTTAAAATTTTTCACAACTTCTATCCGGTTTAGAGTTATTTGTGGCTGGAAAGAGAACCGAGGCGCCGGACATGATCGTTATCGAAGCCTACAAGGGAAAATCGGTTCTGGAGCAGAAGGTCGAGATAGTGGAGCGCAAGGGGACCGGGCACCCGGACTTTATCTGTGACTCCATTATGGATGCTATTTCCATTGCCTTGTCACGGGAATATGTCAGGGAATTCGGTAAAATCCTGCACCATAACATCGACAAAAGCCTGCTTGCAGCCGGCTCAGTTGTCAAAAGCTATGGCGGTGGCAGGGTTGTCAAGCCCATGGAGCTTACCATAGGGGATCGGGCCACTTTCAGGTTTGCCGGCAAGGAAATACCCGTTGCCGGGATTGCAATTGACGCGGCCAAGCGCTGGTTCAGGGAAAATCTGCGCTTCGTCGACCCGGAACGGCACCTGAAATTCAGGGTGGTGCTTGCTCCCGGTTCGGAAGAGCTTACCGATATTTTTTCCCGGCCGGGAGGAATAATCGGCGCCAACGATACCTCGGCCGGCGTGGGCTACTACCCATTAAGCCCCACTGAAATGGCGGTATTGCACCTGGAAAGATTTCTCAATTCGAAAGGATTCAAGGCGAAGTTTCCGGAAACCGGAGAAGACATCAAAGTGATGGGTCTGCGTCGTGGGCGCATGCTTGATATGACCGTTGCCATGCCGCTGCTTTCCCGTCATGTCGCATCCGAAGCGGATTATTTTGCGAGAAAAAACGTTATCCATAATGCAATGCAGGATTTTCTTGCCGGAACCACCGGTTTCAAGGAAATTGCGGTCTACTACAATACCCTTGATGAGGCGGGCAGGGGACCCGCCGGAAATTATCTGAGTCTTCTGGGCACTTCGGCGGAGGATGCGGATTCCGGCCAGGTGGGTCGCGGCAACCGGGTAAACGGCCTGATATCCATGAACAGGCCGATGGGGACGGAGGCTGCGGCAGGAAAGAACCCGGTAAGCCATGTGGGCAAGATTTACAATGTGCTGTCCCATAAGCTTGCCAGGGAAATATACGAAACGATTGAAGGGGTGCAGGAGGTTCATGTGCTGCTGCTCAGCAGGATCGGCACTCCCATTGACCGCCCACAGATGGCAGTCGCCCAGATTCTGCCGGAAAAAGGCAGAAAGATCAGGGAATTGGCCAGGCCGGCGGAAGAGATTCTGGCAAAAGGTCTGGCCGGGATCGGAGCTTTCTGCATGGAGCTGAGCCGGGGTAAATATCCGATCTGCTGAACCCGGCCCCTACCTGAATTCGGGGAAAAGTGTTGTAAGTCGCCAGAGTTTTTGCCCGTTCTCTTCGGAGTATTTCCATTTCTGACTATCTTCAAGCGTTTTTATCGTCACTGATGGTGGGATGTAATAATCTATATCGATGACAACGTCCGCCTCACCCTTTTCCACGTTGCATTCCTGGGTTTTTACCCTGAAATCGGTAACTGTAATTTTTTCGGCCGCTTTTATACGTAAGGCAAATTTCTCCCGCAGCGGTCCTGCTGCAAAAGCTGCTGCCGCTTTCTCCCATTCATGCCAGCGGAGCATCTTGTTGTAACTCTTCGAGCTTTCCTCAAACTCCTCGTTAATCGTAAATTTCCTGATGGAGCTGCAGGAGCTCGCAGTGAGCAGCACCAGAATCAGCACTATGATTCGGTAAGACATATTTTTCCCCTTTCAGTGAAGTCTGGTTTAATTGGTTTTATTGGTTTAACAACTAATCAAACCAACAAACTAATTAAGCTAACAAACCGGTTCCCTTATAAATCGCACCAATTCCGCCGCAACCTGATATTTGCCGAATGGCGGGATTATGTAGAAGCCTCCGACCCTGTCCTTTATGGCGGTAATGAACTCCCTGGCGATTGCCAGCCCCTCCTGTATTCCGGCTTCCTTCTCTTTGCCGCGCATCCTGGCGCGGATTTCTTCAGGGATGACGATCCCCGGCACTTCGTTGTGAAGAAACTCCGTGTTTCTTTCGCTTACCAGCGGGAGGATGCCGGGGAGGATTGGAATCTCCAAGTGTCCGGTGTGGCTTAGCATCGCATCCAGAACCGCCACATCGTAGATTGGTTGCGTCTGAACGAATTGGGCGCCGCCGGCGATCTTTTTCTCGAGGCGGGCGACCTGGGCCTCTATCCTGGTGGTGTTCGGGTTGAAAGCGGCGCCGATGGTGAAGCCGGTCCCCCGGTCTATGGGGCTGCCGAGGCCGTTTACCCCCGAATTCAGGTCCTGCAGCAGTTTTATGAGGCTGATCGAGTTGAGGTCGAATACCGATGTGGCCCCGGCCTGTTCACCGATGCTGGCGGGATCACCGGTAACGGCCAGGATGGAACGTATGCCGAGCAGGCTGGCCCCCATCAGGTCCGACTGCAGCCCCAGCAGGTTGCGGTCGCGACAGGTGATATGCACGATCACCTCAATATCCACCTCCTGCTGGATAAGTCTCGCCAAGGCAATGTTGCCCATCCGGACCCGGGCCAGCGGGTTTTCCGCCAGGTTGATGGCATCTGCTCCAGCTTCCTTCAGGATCCTGCATCCGGTGAGAACCTTGCTGCAGTCGAGTCCCTTCGGCGGATCAAGTTCGACGGTGATGACTTTTTTACTCCCCCAGCCATTAAGGAAACCGGGGCGACTGGCCACAGGTTCAGAGGGTTCAGTAACGGGCCTCTGTACTACCCTTTTTGTCCGGACTGCCGGTCGCAACCCTCGAATCTTTGCGGCAATGCTCCTGATATGATCTGGGGTTGTGCCGCAGCACCCGCCGATGATGTTTGCTCCGGCCTGTGCCATCTCCAGGGCCATTCTGGCGAAATATTCAGGGGTGGTACGGTAGATCAGGCGGCCTTCCAGATACTCCGGGAAACCGCTGTTGGGAAAGGCAGCCAGGGGGAGGTCGGTTACCGCCGCCATCCGCCTGCTATTCTGCGTCATTTCCAGCGTACCGGCGCCGCAGTTGGCGCCGATGATATCAGCACCCGCATCGGCCAGTTGCGCGGTTATCCCTTCAACCTCCGCGCCCGTTGCGGTGCGTCCCTTTTCCATGTAAGCCATGCTGGCGATAACCGGCAATCCCGTCTCTTTTGCCGCGGCCAGGGCGGTTTTTATCTGTTGCGGATCGGAAAAGGTTTCCAGAATGAACAGGTCGACTCCCCCCTCGGCCAGTGCCAGGACCTGTTCACGATACATCTCCAGCATATCCGCTGCCGACGGTTCGCGTTCTTCGCCCTTGATGCGGACCAGGGGACCGATGGAGCCGGCAACAAAGACTTTGCGTCCGGCTGCCGCCCGGCGGGCGAGCCTGGCGCCCTGCAGGTTTATGTCGCGCACCCGTTTGTCGAGGCCGATGGACTGCAGTTTGCCATAGTTGGCGCCGAAGGTATTGGTCTCGATTAACTGCGCTCCGGCAGCGATGTATTCTGCATGCAGTTCCAGCACCAGATCGGGTTGAACAAGGTTCAGGTGCTCGAAATTGCAGTCAAGACCGATGCCTTTGTTGTAGAGCATGGTGCCGATCGCGCCGTCACCCACCAGCACTTCATTTTTAAGCCTGTCGAGCAAATTCATGTTTTATACCTGCGACTACAGATTTACACTGATCTTCCGCTGTGGCATTCAAACTCCCTCTCCTTCAAGGGGAGGGAACTTTATTTGAGAATTTGCGAGTCCATCAAACTTCAGAAACCCTAAAGGTCTTGAAGACCTTTAGGGTTTGATCTCCATATGCCCTTGAAGGGGGAGGAACGTGGATAGCGGAAGATTTTCGCGCTATACAGGTTCTGAGATCAATGTGATCCGGTTAGAAAATAGTTTTTATGGCCTTTTCCCGGAAATCCGGATAAAATGCCCGCAAAATATCACTTTCCGGAGCATACCAATGCAAGAACTGATTACCTGGCTATTGGCCACCATATTGAAGTTAGGTTACCCCGGCATCTTCCTGCTCATGGCCATGGAGAGTTCTGTAATCCCTATTCCCAGTGAGCTGGTGATGCCTCCGGCCGGTTATTGGGCTGCCGAGGGGAAGATGAACATGGTTACCGCCATCTTGTGCGGAACCTTGGGGAGCCTGATTGGAGCCTATTTCAACTACTTTGCTGCCCGGCATCTGGGGCGGCCGCTGCTCCTGAAATACGGCCGGTACGTCTGGATAACCGAAGAAAAATTCGCGCGGGTCGAAACCTTTTTCCTTCGCCACGGAGAGATTTCAACTTTTATCGGCAGGCTCCTGCCGGTTGTACGGCACCTTATTTCGCTGCCGGCCGGCTTATCCGGCATGAATCACCTGCGATTCTCACTCTATACCCTGGCCGGAGCGGGGATATGGGTGACCGTGTTGACCCTGATAGGCTATTTTATCGGTGAGAATCAACAACTGATTATGCAATATTCCCACCATGCAATAATCATTGTGCTTATTTGCAGTGCCGTGCTTATTGCTGTTTATGTCATGCTGCATCGGCGCAGGATGGCCAGGGAGAACGTAGAGAAATAGGGGTTCAGGAAAAGAAGATTACGCTCCCGGCCTGCTGCCGGGTCCGCCGGCAGCTACAACCGGGATATTGTATGGTCAAAGGGCGGGTAAAGTCAACTTGATATGATACTGCAGGTTCCTGGAACCTTGGAACATTAGTTCTTTCGCATTCTGGTAGGTCGTGTTAGGCGGTTTCATGCCGTAACGCGACAAAGGCTGTTGGGTTACGCGATGAGACCGCTACCCAACCTACAAAAAATCTCGAGTTACAGGCTACTAGAGCCTGACTTACATTTCAGTAAGAAGTATCGCCTCGGCAATCTGACGCATGCTTTTCCGCTTATCCATAGACAGTTTCTGCATCTTACGGAAAGCCTCCGGCTCGGAAAGCCCTTCCTTGCGCATCAGAACCCCTTTGGCCTTTTCAATAATCTTGCGGGTTTCAAGTGTTTCCTTGAGGTCCTCAACCTGTTCTTTCAGTGTTTCAATTTCTTCGGCGTGGGCAAACGCCAGCTCGATTGCCGGCCACAAATCCTGCTCCCGGAGCGGCTTGGTTAAAAAAGCGGCAATGCCGTTTTCCCTGGCTCTTTTTACCGTGTCCGGATCATAGCAGGCCGTAAGCAGAATGATGGGAATCTTCAGCTTTTTTCTGATCTCCCGGGCGGCGGATATGCCGTCCTGCAGCGGCATGGCGACATCAAGAATTGCGATATCGGGGATTTGGCTCATGGCCAGTTCCACTGCCTTGATACCATCGCCACATTCTAAAATTTCATCAAACCCGAGCTGTTTAAGCTTATTTTTTAAGCTCATCCTGATAATCTGTTCATCATCGCAAATAAGGACACTTCTCAATAATATCACCGCCTTACATAAAATATTGGACATAGTTTCTGTATACAGTCAATAGTTTAGCATTAATTGTACCAATTGGCGGGTATTTTGCCAGCAATCCACTCAATGCATGAAAACATAATTTCCGCTTGACTTGGCATTGAAAGGAGATATACAGGGGAACAGCATAGTGTGGAAAGTGGGCATTTGATTGACCGGGGTCCGGGGGTGGATTGACATGAGAAAGAAAGTGGTTATTGCCTTAATCCTGGTTGTGGTTGCCGCCATGGCCGCGCTCTATTATGGTTCGACGCGTTCGCGTGATGAAAGTGGAATCATCCGGGTCTCGGGAAATATCGAGGTCACTACGGTTGAGTTGAGTTTCAAGCTTCCCGGACGTGTCAAAGAGCGCCTGGTGGACGAAGGTGAAACGGTCAAACCGAGCCAGATAGTTGCCAGGCTGGACAGTGAGGACCTTGTCCAGGAGGTTGCCGGGAGACGCGCAGAGGTCAATGTGGCGCGTGCCGCCCTGGCCGAGTTGGAGAATGGCTACCGCAAGGAGGATATTGCCCAGGCCAGAGCTGCCATGGAAAGGGTTCTAGCCGATGCGGACCGGCTCCGGGTCGATTTTGCACGCCAGCAGGCACTGTATAAAAAAGAGGTTATTTCAAAGCGTGAGTTCGACTCTTCCAGGGCTGCCTATGAAGGGTCGCAAGCGAGCGTGCGGGAAGCCCGGGAAAGGCTTGCCCTGCTGCTGAGAGGTCCGCGCCTGGAAACCATTGACCAGGCGCGGGCTCGCCTGCATGACGCTGAAGCGACGCTGGTTCTGGCCGAAATGCGGCTGGGGTATGCTACGCTTGCCTCGTCGGTAAACGGTCTGGTGCTTTCCAAAAACATCGAACCGGGCGAGCAGGTTGCGGCGGGAACGCCGGTAGTGACGGTAGGCGCGCTTGACAGTGTCTGGGTCCGGGCTTATATCAACGAAACCGACCTGGGAAGGGTCAAGGTGGGGCAGAAGGCGACGGTTACTACCGACACCTGGCCGGGCAGGAAATACCCGGGCTATGTTTCGTTCATCTCTTCCGAAGCCGAATTCACCCCGAAAAACGTGCAGACGGAAAAGGAACGGGTCAAGCTGGTTTATCGCATCAAGGTCGTGATCCCCAATCCGAACCGGGAACTGAAACCAGGTATGCCGGCGGATGCGGAAATTCAAACGGGGGACGGGAGATGATAGACGTGAGACGTGAGATGTGAGATGTGAGATGTGAGATGTGAGATGTGAGATTCTTACTTCTTACTTCTCACTCCAGGATTTTATCAATGTACGCAATAAAAACAGACAACCTAACGAAAGTCTTCGACGGCCTCACTGCTGTCGACGGTCTCAGCCTCAACGTGGCGAAGGGCGAGCTATTCGGCCTGGTCGGCTCGGATGGGGCCGGCAAGACCACCACCATGCGCATGCTGACCGCGATCATGGACCCGACATCGGGTGATGCCTGGGTGATGGGCAGGCATGTTGTCCGGGAGGCTGAGGCCATCAAGGACGAGATCGGTTACGTGAGCCAGCGTTTCGGGCTCTATCCCGATCTGACTGTGCTGGAGAATATCCATTTTTATGCCGACATTTATGGCCAGCCGCGCAAGGGGCGGGAGGACAAGATTGACCGGCTTCTCAATTTCAGCAACCTGGGTCCATTCAGGAAAAGGAAGGCCGGCGACCTGTCCGGGGGCATGAAGCAGAAACTGGGCCTTGCCTGTGCGCTGATCCATACACCCCGGGTACTCTTTCTCGATGAACCGACCAACGGTGTCGACCCGGTTTCCCGGCGCGATTTCTGGCGCATCCTCCATCAGCTGCTGGAAGAAGGGGTGACCATATTCGTTTCGACCGCCTACCTGGACGAGGCGGATCGCTGTAACCGGGTTGGGCTCATCCACAGGGGGAAGCTCCTTGCCTGCGACACACCGGCCGGCCTCAAAAAGCTTATGCGCGGCACGATCCTGGAGGTCCGCAGCGGAGAACCGCGCCGCACTTCCCGACTCCTGAAGGAGCGGCTGCAGGACGCATCGGTGGCCCTGTTCGGCAACAAGGTGCATGTGGTAACCATGGTTCCCCGGGAAGCCAGTCATTCAATCGAAGGTATCTGCCGGCAGGAAGGCGTGTCCCTGGCGGAGATCCGGATCATTGAACCGAATCTGGAGGATGTGTTCGTGTCTGTTCTCAGCCGGTAGCCGGGGAATTCATTCCCCGATAAATTTGGACAAAAATCTCATCACGACACATACGTGACTTGGGGAAATTGGAAACCAAACCCTAAAGGTCTTGAAGACCTTTAGGGTTTTACCCTGTTAAATAAAGGTTTCGCAGTGAGAGGTTAAGACCCTTGCAAAGAGAAGATGCGAATTCAGCTAAAGACGTGAAGCTTGGGAGCTTTGCTGTCACGTTGCGTGACCTTTCCCGAACCTTCGGCGATTTTGTTGCCGTGAACAGGGTCAGCCTTGAAGTAAAGAAGGGTGAGATTTTCGGTTTTCTCGGCCCCAACGGAGCCGGGAAATCGACTACCATCCGCATGCTGTGCGGCATTCTGATGCCTACGAGCGGATCGGGCACGGTTGCGGGCTTCGACATAATCCGGGATGCGGAAATGATCAAGGCCAATATCGGCTACATGAGCCAGAAATTTTCGCTCTATGAGGATCTCACCGTGGCGGAAAATATAGACTTTTACAGCGGTATCTACAGGATTCCGGACGGTAAAAAATACGCCAGGAAGGAATGGGTTATTGAAATGGCAGGACTTGCGGAGCATCGCAATTCCAGGACTGCGGTCCTCTCCGGCGGCTGGAAGCAGCGGCTTGCCCTGGGTTGCGCCATTCTTCACGAGCCTCCAATAATTTTCCTCGATGAACCAACATCCGGAGTCGATCCCATCAGCCGCAGAAATTTCTGGGACCTGATCTACAATATGGCTGACCAGGGGGTTACCGTATTCGTTACTACCCACTACATGGACGAGGCGGAGTACTGCGACCGCCTGGGCCTTATTTATCGTGGCGAACTGATCGCCCTAGGCACGCCGGAAGAACTGAAGGCAATGATTGAGCAGGAAACCGGGACCGCTCCCTCGCTGGAGGATGTTTTCGTGTCGCTGATCGAGGAACATGACCGTGAGAGGTGAGGCAGGAGACGGGAGACGCGAGACGGGAGACTTTATATTCTGACTTCTCACTTCTGACTTCTCACTTCTAACTCCTAACTCCTAACTCCTTAAAAACTATGAACCTACAACGCATAAAAGCCGTTGCAAAAAAAGAATTCATCCACATCATCCGCGACCCCCGCAG
>Ga0187878_1003790_pt1 | contig 12174 bp, 6 predicted proteins | sample June2016WEW_17_1_FD_132979 | JGI IMG/M metagenome (GOLD analysis project Ga0187878, IMG submission 132979) | Peatland microbial communities from SPRUCE experiment site at the Marcell Experimental Forest, Minnesota, USA - June2016WEW_17_150 | ecosystem: Environmental > Terrestrial > Soil >...
AGATGGTTTCCCTGAACCCACAAAAATCGACTCAGTGCAAGACAACAACTCAAGCCAAAGCGGCTTAGGAAAATGCGACATCTTTCTTGACAACGACCGATAATCCCCTCTCGAATCCTCGCCAAGTCTGGCTGAAAAACATGCAAAAACTTCACCCGCAATGTTGCAAACAAAAAATTATAAGATAGTATTTAACTTTGTACATTATTTATATTTAAGCAAAAATAAACAATGCAAAGTAAGTGTCCCGCCAACTATCATCCAAAGCACTGTGAGAATCGGGAAACACATGTAAACCTGACCCGGCCAAGTCGGATCCAAAACGTGAAATCATAAGAGACTGATAACCGCAGTTTCTCTCGCAAAGCCGCTAAGCCGCAAAGAAATGCTCTAAATTATTTGTTTTCATTTGTGACCACCTTAGTTAATGGGAGCAGGTATGTATGACAGGAAATATGCCATTGCCGAATACACACCAGATCGCGTGGATCCTTTTGCTTCCTGGCCGTTTTTCGACCGGGACGAAATCGATGCCGCCATTGCCGCGTTGAGGTCGAGGAAGGTTAATTACTGGACCGGGAACCAGGGACGGGATTTCGAACGGGAGTTTGCGGCTTTTACCGGCTGCAATTATGCCATCGCCCTGGCCAATGGTACAGTTGCACTGGAACTGGCGCTCTGGGCTCTCGACATAGGACCTGGCGACGAGGTAATCGTTACGAGCCGGACATTTATTGCCTCTGCAAGCGCAGTTGTGATGCGAGGGGCGACACCTGTCGTGGCCGATGTGGACCCGGAGAGCCAGAACATCACTGCCACTGCCATAAGAGATGTCATATGCCCGAAGACCAGGGCGATAATCTGCGTACATTTGGCTGGATGGCCATGTGACATGGATCCGATTCTGGCCCTTGCCAAAGAGCACGGGCTGAAGGTAATAGAGGACTGTGCCCAGTGCCACGGAGCCACTTACAAAGGTCGCCCTGTCGGATCATTAGGGGACGCCGCAGCATTCTCCTTTTGTCAGGACAAGATAATGACCACCGGCGGGGAAGGCGGGATGCTGACCACCAATGACCGGGATCTGTGGGAAAAGGCGTGGGCATTCAAGGACCATGGTAAAAGCTGGGTCGCTGTCTATAATCGGAAACATCCGCCGGGATTCCGTTGGCTTCACGAGTTTTTCGGTACCAACTGGCGGCTGACCGAGATGCAGTCGGCCATCGGACGGGTCCAGCTGCGCAAGCTTCCGGTATGGATCCGTAAAAGGCGGGAGAACGCTGCAATTCTCACCGAAGCGTTATCCAACATACCATCTCTGCGGGTCACAATACCGCCGCCGGAAGTCGGCCACGCATACTACAAATATTACGTATTTGTGCGTCCGGAAAAACTTAACACTGGATGGGACAGGGAACGTATCATGGCGGCTGTGAATGCCGAAGGCATTCCATGTTTCAGCGGCAGCTGCAGCGAAATTTACCTGGAAAAAGCCTTCACAAGCGCCGGACTGGCCCCGAAGAAACGTCTGCCGGTGGCGAAGAAGCTGGGAGAAACCAGCCTCATGTTCCTGGTGCACCCGACATTGGGTCGCCGGGAGATGGTGGACACCTCTCTTGCGGTTGAAAAAGTGATGCTTGCGGCGAGCAGACAGAAGGCACAGGATGTAAGAACAGGGACAGGGGTAGAGGCTATGTGCTGTATTGATAAAGAATATTCGTAACTATTCAGGTTGATAGACTGAAGACTGTTAGGAAAAACACTGCACGATCACCAAACTCAAGGTAATTGAACCTAGTGACAAAGTTGTAAAACTATTTCATCGAATTCCTGCTCATTCCCCGAACAGCAGCCAGCGGATCAGGTTACGGCGTTCTATCGTTACCTCCTGCCACTGAAGCGGCGTTTCGGCTTCATCCAACGACAACAGCAGATTTTTTCCTTCCTTCAGATGAGCATCGGCCAGGGCAAAGGCCCCCAGTTCCCTCTTCTCATCCTCCGGTGTCAGCGTGGCTGTTACCTGGAATTTGTCATATCCGCGCTCTCCGACAGGTACGATAAAGTCAATCTCTTTGCCGCTGTCATTAGTTCCAAAGAAGACAGTGCCGTTGCGCCTGCGAAGCTCCAGATATACAGCCTGCTCAAGCCGCAGTGACAGATTTTCCTCCGGTGGACGATACAGGGTGATTAGTCCGGAATCGACGCTGTAATACTTGCGAGTATCGCTAAAGACCCGATTCTGTTTCCAGCTGAAGCGGGATACTTCAAAGAGGGAAAAGGCCTTGAGAAGATATGAACAATAGGCAATAACCGTCTCTGGTTTTGTCTTGATACCCATGGCAGCACAACGGCGCGTCAGAGAGGCGAATGTGCTGACGCTTCCTGCTCCTGCCATAAGATAGTGAAACAGTTTTTCCAGAAGGGTGACATTGTCTACTCTGAAGCGACGGACAACATCATCAAGGATGACCTTGCTGACAATGCCGGAGAGATATGACAGCTTTGTTTCAGGCGAGGGGATGTCGAAGACCTCGGGGAGACCGCCATGAATCAGAAATTCGGTGAAAAGGGCATTGATCTCGCGTCGTTGGCGGAGGTAATCTGCTTTACCGTCCACCTGAAGGCCGTGGTATGCCAGAAATTCCCGAAAGCTGAAAGGCAGCAGGAAAAATTCGATGAAACGCCCGGCCAGATTGCTTCCCAATTCAGACGAGAGCAGTTCGGAATTGGAACCTGTCAGAATGATCTCTGTCTCTTCACTTTAATAAGCGATAATCACAATATTTATTACGTTATCTGAATTTATGATTAGCGCTAATCTTCCGCTGCTCCCTTCTCCATGAGGGAGAAGGTGCCTGCGCGCTGAAGCGCTATGGCGCCCAAGCGTGGCCGAAGGCCGGATGAGGGGGCAACAGCGACCATGAATCCAACTTTTCTCCCTCACCCTGACCCTCTCCCGGAGGGAGAGGGGACTGTTTTATGCCAAAGCGGAAGATTGACGCTAATCAAGTCTGACAATTACCGGGATATTTTAGCGGTCAAGCCCGGAATCACCAGTTATTTTTTTCAGAATTTTTTTTCATTCAATAGTTGCTAATGTCAAATTACGCGGTATTATTTTAAAATTGTAAAATTAATATTGTTTAAGCAATCTTATCTAAGGTTTGTAATCAGCAGTTTTGATGTCCGCTGCCCGTGAATTAATTTTGTAAAAACAAGATGTTGCGTCTGATAAAGACTCGTCCCGCAACGAACAGTGATTGAATGATTGGAGACTCTTCGATGAGTAAACGATTATACGTCATTGCCTTCGTAAATACCATCATCATCATTTCTGCCTTCCTCCTTGCCTTCCTCCTTCGCTTCGAATTCAAGATGAGCGCTCACGAGTGGGGTACATTCATCCAGCTCCTCCCTGCCGTAGTCATCATCAAGTTCGCAATTTTCTGGAGGACGTGCCTCAGCCGGGGGTGGTGGCGCTATGTTTCACTCGTGGATGTCATCGATATCTTCAAGGCCAACATGCTTGCATACCTCTGTTTCATGCTCTATGTGGTTTTCGTCTACGGTATGCGTGATATATCCCGTTCAGTGCTGATTCTCGATTTTGTGCTCTGCTTTCTAATGACTTGCGGTGTTCGCTTTGTAACGCGAATCGTCCGGGAGCAATTTCTTCCGCTTGCTTTTTCCCGTCAAAATGAATTCAAACGGATTCTGGTCATCGGCGCCGGCTGTGCAGGGCAGATGATCGTGAGGGAGACGTGGCAGAACCCTTCCCTGAAAATGACCGTAGCCGGCTTTATCGATGATGATCCGGAAAAGAAACAAGAACGTTTTCAAGGGGTTCCGGTACTGGGGACGCGCCATGATATTGCCGTTATCTGTAAGAAAGAAGGGATTGACGAGATAATCATCGCAATTCCGTCCGCTCCCGGCAAAGACCTCCGGGCTATTGTCGAGCGTTGCCGGGAGACGAGGATTACGGTGAAAACACTTCCGGGGGTCGGAGACCTGATTGATGGCACGGTATCGCTGACCCAGGCTCGGGAGGTAGATCTGAATGATCTGCTTGGACGTTCACCGGTCCGGCTCGACACGGAAGATATCAAGAACTTTCTGCAGGGAAAAAGAATTCTCGTTACCGGTGCAGCCGGAAGCATAGGCAGCGAAATCTGTCGCCAGGTTGCCCGCTTCAAGCCGGCCGACATGGTGCTGTTCGATAATGCCGAGACCCCCCTGTTTTTTATCGAAAAAGAATTGAAGGAGCGGTTCCCGAATCTCCCTATTACCGCGATTATCGGGGATGTCCGTAACCAGCGTCAGGTGGAAGGGGTTTTTGCAGATTTCCTGCCCGAAGTTGTTTTTCATGCCGCAGCGTACAAGCATGTTCCCATGATGGAGGCAAACCCGGCTGCCGCTGCGGTAAACAATGTCCTGGGAACCAAGATCGTTTCGGATGCGGCCCATGCATTTGGCGCTGCGAGTTTTGTCATGATATCGACCGACAAGGCCGTGAGGCCAACCAATGTCATGGGAGCGACAAAAAGGGCGGCGGAACTTTATGTGCAAAATCTGGCGCTGCAGAGCAAAACCCGGTTTGTCACAGTGCGTTTTGGCAACGTCCTGGGGAGTAATGGCAGTGTTGTTCCCATTTTCAAGGAACAGATCCGCAAAGGCGGTCCCGTCACGGTAACCCATCCGGAGGTGACCCGTTTCTTCATGACCATCCCCGAGGCGACTCAGTTGGTCATACAGGCCGGCAGCATGGGGCGGGGAGCGGAAATATTTCTGCTCGACATGGGAGAGCCGGTTAAAATTACCCGGCTGGCGGAAGAGTTGATCCGCCTGTCGGGATTTCGCCCCTACGAGGATATCGAGATAAATTTCACAGGATTGCGTCCGGGAGAAAAACTTTTCGAGGAACTCCTGCTTGCCGGAGAGGGAATACAGCCGACCAGCCATGAGAAGATCATGGTTGCCAGGTCGACCCATTGCAACTGGAATGCCCTGAATCTCAATATTGAGAGGCTTTTCCAGAAAGCCGGCGATCTGGATATGCATGCTGTGGTGGCGATGCTCAGGGAGATCGTTCCCGAATACCGGTCACAGGGGAAGTGGGTGGGATCTTTTTACGGGTTGGATGAAGGTGGACTCGTCGGCAACAATTTCCAGGTTCATAACCGGAACGGGAAGGCGTCAAAATATCTGAACTCCGGAATGAAGATAGGTACCGCGGTGCAATCGTACCAGAAGGAATTCAGCCCATCGCTATGATTCAGTTCACGTGGAAATTTTTGTCAATCAATCTATGTTTAAAAGGAGGAAAGGCTATGAGCAAAAATTCAAAATTTTCCTGGGTCTATATCGTTGTCTTGACAGTTTTGCTGGCTGCCGGACTGTTTTACGGGTGCGGTGGCGGTGGGGGTGGCGGCAGTTCGCCGCCTGCATCGACTGGAACCGCTGTCATATCCGCCCAGTTAGTTGACGCAAAAGATGATACGCTGTTGACAACAACTACCGGACCGAAAGGCGGGTTCGATGTCAGGTATTCCGTTGACGGAACACCGTTAAAGGCAACGGATACCATAAAAGACGGCATAATCAGCTATACTACAACCAGCCTGAGTGTCGGCACGGTCGTGAATGTCGAGGTTATCCCTAAAGACGCCGGTGGCAACGAAGATCACAATTATCTGCGCAATAATCTTATCGTCACGATTAATCAGGCGGGTGCAAATGATTATACCAACCGGAAAATCCGCATTACAAACCTGGGCAACCTGCCGAATGGTGTAACGGCTGCTACAGGAACGACAACTTCCGATACGACCGGCCAGGTTTTGACATCTTTAGTCATAACCACTCCTGCAGGTTCGGCAGGCGCTCCGACTGCTACTGTATCAATACCGGCCGGAACAGTGCTGTATGACGCAACCGGACAACCGTTAACCGGGACACTGACGATTAGAGTCGTTTATTATCCATCGACCAGTGCCGATGCACTGCAGAGCTTCCCCGGTGGCTTGAACAATATAGTTCAGACGAACGGTGTCATCGGAGCATTCATTTCAGCCGGTTTTCTGTCGATTGATATCGTTGATTCCTCCGGAAGAATTGCAAGCGGCATCACTTTTTCCAGTGTTCCCTTTGAGATCATAACCGAAATTGCTCCGTCAACCATTAATCCCGATACGGGCAGTTCCGTCAAGGTCGGTGATAAAATACCTTTTTGGAGTTTCGATTCAAGAAAAGGGAAATGGAAACATGAAGGAAATAAAACTGTAGAGACAGGCGGCTCAACCGGGTTGCGCATCAGACATAATCCAAATCACTTGTCTTACTGGAATCTTGACTGGTTCCCAAGTTCAACATGTACCGCTAAAATAAGCTTTACCGGGAACACGGTACCGCTGAAGGTAATCATAAAAGCCACGGGTGGGTATGGTTTTTGCGCCGTGTTTTTCCAACCGGCAGGCGACAGCAATGCAGTCATCTGGTACGTACCTTCGGGAATACCTTTTACAGTGGAAGCTTATGCTGATTCTAACCTGGTGGGAAGCATTTCGACGAATAACTGGTGCGGTGAACCGAAAAACACACTGAATCTGGCAGTCACCATCCCGAATCCCACGAACCGGACCGTGACGGTCAAATATGTTTGTCCAACGAACAGTTCTGCCACGGCCCCTGCCCCGGGAATCGCGATAAGGTCGTGCAAAAAGACTGGAAATGGCTATAAGCAGTGTGATGATGTTGGATCTACGGATGCAAACGGAGTGTTGAATTTTAACGTGACCGACACGAGCAAAGTTACCGTCGCAGCTTACCAGAGTAATCTTTACGAAGCCGTAAACAATGCCATCAGCCTGCCAAATACTTCCGTGTGTCCTACCACGGGGTCGGGCGGCTCAGGCGGTACGGGCGGCACCGGAACCGGTTCTAATTTCTAAAAGGAATTTCCGGTTAGGTTTATGCTTTCGTCCCTTAGGGACAGAATGCCGGTAGCCGGGGAATTCATTCCCCGGTCAATTTGGACAAAAAAACAATTGGAGACCAAACCCTAAAGGTCTTGAAGACCTTTAGGGTTTTACTACTCAAACCATCTTCCAGCGAGTGTATGCCCCTATGAAAACCGCCTTTCCTTTTCCTGCCGGACAAGTCCATCGAGTTTTTTTCATTATCCTGTTCATTTTACTGTTTGTGACGCACGGTTTCCCGGATTGTTTCGCTGGTGAGTTCCACAACTCCCTCTCGCTGCAGGGTTTTACCGGGCTCCTGAACACTCCGAACGCCGAGGTCACTGATGAAGGCAGGCTCTATGCGCTGTTTTCCAACCAGCAGGAAAACAATTGGCGAAAAAGGACCCGTCGCCAGGAAAACTACATGGCTTCCGTGGGGTTCTTCTCTATTGCCGAATTGGGTGGGAGGATGACCGATGCGCCGAAGGTTTCGACCGACCTTTCCGCCAGCTTCAAGATAAAGGTTCCGTTTATCCCGAAGGGGTACTATCTCCCTTCGATTGCTTTCGGGATGCAGGATTTCGGCGGGGCCGCAAAAAATCTGCAAACAAAATATGTGGTAGCCAGTGAAGAATTCTGGCGCTTCCGCCTGAGTCTCGGTTACGGGACAGGTCCCGACCGGATGAAGGGTGTTTTCGGTGGCCTTGAAGTCAAGGCCTTTGACTGGCTGTATCTTGTGGGAGAAAACGATACCAATGAGACCAACGTCGGGATCCGGCTTATAACTCCAGATATCTACGGCTACCCGGTAAACCTGAATGTCACCGCTAAAACCTCGCTGGACTACCGGCCCGGCAGTGTCGTTGAATTCGGCTTCGGCCTGCAGTTCCCGCTTGGCCTGGACCACTACAATACCAAGCCTCTGGATGATAAGGTGCGGGTAACCCACCGGGAACCCGACACGCAACATGGGGTCACGGCACGCAAAGAGCTTATCGCCAATAAGCAGACAGAAAAGGTCACGGAACCGGCTATAGAAGAAAAAGATCGTGATGCTGAGCTGATGATTCTGAAAAAAGCGCTGATCGAAGCAGGCTTCCAGAATGTGGAAGTTGGCAGCAAAGACAAGCTTCTGGTAGTCGAGTACGAGAACAGCAGGTATAACCACAACGAGCTGGACGGACTTGGCGTCGTGGCTGGAATAGCTTCGGAATACGCTCCACCGGGCTTTTCAACAATGAGGCTGATCATCAGGAAAAAAGGTATCCGTACCCTGCAACTGACTATGCCGGCAAAGGAGCTCCATGAATTCCTGGTAAATGCGAAAAGTCTGAAAGAATTCAACGAGTCTCTGCAGATAACGGCGGAAGTGGAAGACGACAGTGACGTACGCTATGTCAAAGGGGACAATAATCCTTCCTGGCTGAGATCTTCCCTGGTTGTTTACCCGGGATTGACTACTTTTATCGCCACGGAAGTCGGGGTGTTCGACTACCTCTTGTCCATAAAACCGGATTTTTACCTTAACACCTGGAAAGGCGCTGTACTCAATGCGCGCTGGGACATTCCGGTGGTCTGGAGCGAAAATTTCGACGACAGAAAAATATTCAGGAAATATCGGGAAAACAGCCGGTTTGAACGCTTGATGCTGTTTCAGGCAGTCAGGCTGACGCCCACGGTGATGGCAAGCCTGGGGGCGGGTATGATCCTGAAGGATACCTACGGAACGCTCAACGAGATAATGTGGACCCCGGGCAGCGGCGCTCACCGCTTCCGCGCCAAGATTGGCTACGCGGAGAATAGGGAACCTGATGCAAATAACAATAAACACCATTCCGATGACAAGGTGTATCTGGCCTCCTACCGGTACTATTGCAATCCGCTGGACACCTACCTGGAAGGGACGGGGGGCAAATTCTGGGATCAGGATACAGGTTTTACGGTTGAACTGAAGAGATTTTTCGGGGATACGGCTTTCTCGGTATATTACAAAAATACCCGGACTATCGACAAGGAGCATGTTCAGATGGGTGGAGTGGAGATTGCCTTCCCTCTGACTCCAAGGCGGGATATGAAGCCCTACATTGTCCAGGTACGGGGTAACGAAGCGTGGAGTTATGCTCAGGAAACCGAGATCGCCAGCCATGGTAAACCCAATCTGGTCGGCAGATCGGTTGGCATTAACCCCCAGCCGGCCTTTAGCCTGGATCGAGTCTTCTATAACAGGGACCGACTCACGGAAGCTTATATCAGAAAACATCTGTTGCGTCTGAGGGATGCCAATCTACGGTATAATCACTGACCCGGAAATCGGCAGCTACTCACACAAAACCGCCTATGTGCCTGTTTCTTTAGCAGAAAACTTTGCCCACCATTTCGGAGGCACTTAGTTTCCGTCCGGTAACTACTTAAGTAGTATGAAATTCTTTGAATGCCCATGTGAAACTTTTTGTCCGGAATAAACATTCCGGGAGTCTGTCCCGTCTTCACGCCATTTAATTTTTACATATTTCAACTTTATCGGTCCATGCAAAGAGACTAAAAGTTTTGCAGCCTTTTTAGTTTTATGTAAAACTACGCTTTATTTTTATCGCGCAAATTTTCCCCATTAAGAACGATTTTTAATCTTTTGGCAACAATATAAGTATGCGAAGAAATTTATAAAAAAGTTGTTAAGCAGTAAAATGTGTGTTATTAAGGCGTGTTATAAGAACTCCTGAAATGAATCGTTTTGGCAGGTCTTTGGGATAAATTGGTTGAACAGAGTATTCGTCGATTTTTCGATTATGCTGTTATCTGGCGCACTTCTTGATACTTTCACCGGCAGCCGGCATGATTTCTGGTGCGGCACCGGTTCTTCCTTAAGCAGTTGCTTGCCGGCTGTTCAACCAGTTACAGCCATACGCCATCGGCAGCAAGGGTGTCTTCCCGCATGATCCGTCCAGTACTTTCATGTTCGTGTTTTTTCTATAGCTTCCATCTGGAAACTCCGGATGAGAAACTAGTCATTTCCAATTCGGAAACGAGGATTTTTTCGTCCTGGCAAGGAAATCAAGGGGTTGCGCGGAGGAGTACATCAGTACGCCGCACAAGTAAGCCTGCAGATTGACGCCGCCAGGGCGAAAAAAGACCGTTTCCGGATGGAAATTATATAATTCCGGTGCCCCGTACCTTTCCCGGGGACGAATGAAATTTGAGGGATATCTATGAAGCTTATTTTGAAGGGTTTTGTAACTGCACTCATTGTCACCGTTTTTTCCGGCTATGCCTTCGCGCTGTCGGGGCAGGACAATGATCTTAATTTGAGTGGCGGGTTGAGCGCTTCCGGTGGTGCGTCTTCCGACAGCAGCCTGAAAGAGTATCTGAACAAGGGAACAGCGACTGAACTGCAACAGGGTTCCCTGGGTGGGGGAACGTCTTCGTCGGAAGGTGACGCGCAACTTTATAAGAGACTCCAGGAGAATATGCAGGAAGAGGAAGAGGGCCTTCCTGAAACGGAAACCCTGGGAAAAAAGGCACTGGGAAAAGCCAAAAAAGATAAAATCATCCTGAAAACCGAACCCGGTGATGGACTGGTCACCATCAGTTGGCAGATTCCGGGTCTCAGGCGAAGTCCTGATGGTACTCCGCTAAAGTTTGCTCTGCTTTGGGGAACGGAATCGGGTCGGCTTGGAACAAAAATCGAGGTCGGCACATCCTACAGTTTCCGGCTCAGGGGACTGAAAAACAACCAGGTATATTACGTCCGGGTCATGGGATATAAGGAAGATAACGAAGGTAAGGTAGATCAGACCCAGGCCATCTTGTCAAATGAGGTAAGGGTTATTCCCCTGGCTGTGGAAGACCTGCCTTCGACTCTGGAAAAGGCTTTTGCAAAGAAAACGGTGACGATGCATGATACCATTGCAGCCGACCCGTTCAAGCGGGAATTAAAGCAGTTCGGCTACGACTTTTTCAAAAACAGCCAGGCTACGGCCCTTGCGACGGATAGTCTACCGGTAGGTGCGGACTATATTGTCGGCCCCGGGGATTCCTTGCAGATCGATCTCTGGGGAACGGTTCAGGCACGCCACCAGGTCCAGGTGGACCGGAACGGTGAGATTTCGATCCCGAAAGTCGGTGTCGTCAAGGTTTGGGGGCTCAATTACGCCCAGGCTAAGGATGTTATCAACAAGGCCATTGCCCGCTACTTCAAGGGGTACGAATTAAACGTAACCCTCGGTAAATTGCGCACCATACAGGTTTTTGTCGTGGGAGAAGTTGAAAATCCCGGGGTTTATACGGTCAGTTCGCTGGCTACGGTCATCAACGCCCTGTCGGCAGCCGGCGGACCGTCAAAAAACGGCAGTCTGCGCGCTATTAAGCTACTCAAAGGGGGGAAAGTCTCCCAGGAAATCGACCTCTACGACATCTTCCTGTCCGGCGACAGGAGCAAGGATATCCGGCTGGATAGCGGGGATACGATTTTTGTCCCGGTAATCGGCCGCGTTGTGGCGGTTGCTGGAGAGATAAAGCGTACCGGCATCTATGAGCTCAAGGAGAAAACCAGCCTTTCGCAGGTTTTGTCCATGGCCGGCGGGATAACTGCAGCCGGCTACACCGGACGGGTCCAGGTGGAGAGAATCGAAGGAAACAGTACCCGGGTAATTCTCGATTATGAGCCGAAGGAAGGAAAGCCGGCGGAGAATTTGAACAGCGTGCTCATCGAGGACCGGGATATGGTAAAAGTATTTCCCGTCAGCCAGGTGTCCCGGCAGGTGGTGAAGCTGATCGGCAACGTGGTCAGGACTGGTGAATATCAGTTTAAAGAAGGGATGAGGGTGACCGATCTGCTGCCGGGCTTTGCGGCGCTGCTTCCGGATTCCTACCTCGAGGCAGCAGAGATAACCCGCATGGCGCTGCCGGACCAGCATAAGGAGATTATGTCTTTCAATCTCGGCAAAGCTCTCCAGGGTGACAACAAAGAAAACCTGCAACTTCGTGAACAGGATGTCGTTCATGTCTTTTCCCGCTGGGATATGCAGGAGAAACCGACTGTTTCCATCAGCGGCCAGGTGATAAATCCGGGCACTTTCTATTATTATCCCAGAATGACAGTCCGCGACCTCATTGCAGCTTCGGGCAGCCTGAAGCGCAACGCCTTTATGGAAAGTGCCGAACTGACCAGGGTCGTACTGGAAGATGGCAAAGCCAAGGCGGAGCGGGTCAATGTGAA
>Ga0187878_1003792_pt1 | contig 12169 bp, 12 predicted proteins | sample June2016WEW_17_1_FD_132979 | JGI IMG/M metagenome (GOLD analysis project Ga0187878, IMG submission 132979) | Peatland microbial communities from SPRUCE experiment site at the Marcell Experimental Forest, Minnesota, USA - June2016WEW_17_150 | ecosystem: Environmental > Terrestrial > Soil >...
CCGCCGGCCGCGCCAAGTTATTCGTGTTGTTCGTGGCTATGTTTTTCCCCACTGTCTGAATCGCAAGTGCGATTGGAAAACGCTTGACTGAAAAAACTGGCATAAGTAGGCTTATAGATCCTGCTGGTTTCTAGCGGGCGCGGGTGCTCTCGCCCGCAAGAAAGAAACAATTTTAATGCACTGAGCCCAAGTTAACCAGTCGAAACGCACTTGTCTGCCCAGGTTGTGTGATGTTAGAAAATCTGTCGAACAAACTGCAAAAGATCCTCAAAGACCTTCGTGGTCAGGGCCGCGTCTCGGAGCGTCACATTGACGAGACTGGCAGGGAGATCAGGAATGCTCTCCTGGATGCTGATGTCCACTTCAAGATTGCCAAGGACTTCGTTCAGAGGGTGAAGGAACGTGCTCTCGGACAGGAAGTGATGGAGTCTTTGACTCCGGGGCAGCAGGTGGTGAAGGTGGTGCGGGATGAACTGATAGCGCTTCTTGGGGGTGCTCAGGCCGAGCTCCAGTTTTCCAAGCAACCGCCGACGGTCTATTTGCTGGTTGGGCTCCAGGGTTCCGGCAAGACCACCAGCGCCGCCAAGCTGGGGCTGTGGCTGTCTCGAAACAACCACACCCCCCTGCTCTTTTCGGTGGATGTGTACCGGCCTGCAGCTGTGGAGCAGCTGCGCGTCCTCTGCGCCGACAACCAGCTGGGCTATTTTGACGTTCCGGGAAACGAAGATCCCATGGCTCGCACTGAGCAGGGGCTACGCCACGCACGCAATGCGGGGTATGATGTTGCTCTGATCGACACAGCAGGTCGTCTCCACATCGACGACGAGATGATGCTGGAGCTCGATCGGATCAAGGAAGTCACCCAGCCGACCGAGATTCTGCTTGTGGCCGATGCCATGACCGGCCAGGATGCCGTGCGCAGCGCGAAAGAGTTTCACGATCGCCTTGGTCTGACGGGGGTGCTGCTCACCAAACTGGACGGCGACGCTCGTGGAGGTGCCGCGCTCTCGATCAAGACTGTCACGGGGCAGCCAATCAAGTTCGTCGGCACGGGGGAGAAGGTAGATGCCCTTGAGCCATTTTACCCGGACCGGCTCGCCGGGCGCATCCTTGGTATGGGCGACGTGCTCTCGCTAATCGAAAAGGCAGAGAAAGTCGTTGATCAGCAAGAAGCCGTCGAGATGGTCGAAAAACTGCGTAAGGAAGAGTTCACCCTTGACGACTTTCGGGATCAACTCCGGCAAATCCGAAAGCTGGGCTCGCTGGAACAGATCATGGGAATGCTTCCCAATATCGGTCCCCTGCGAGGGCTCAATCAGATGAAAGTCGACGATAAAGAGCTGGTGCACATCGAGGCAATTATCAACTCCATGACTCCCAGGGAGCGTGGGGCTCATCATATCCTCAACGGCAGCCGGAAAAAGCGGATCGCGCGCGGAAGCGGCCGCCCGGTTCAGGAGATCAATCAGCTCTTGAAGCAGTATCTGGAAGCCCGCAAAATGATGAAGGGCCTGAGCCGAGGCATAGTCCCGCGCATGTTCAAGGGGATGCGGTTCCCAGGTTAGGAATATTTGCAGGCTGCGGGATTGAGTGGCCTTGCGATCGCCAAGCGGCCATCAACGCCTTCATTGCTTTATGCGCGCGCTATTCTGAACGCCGCCAGAGAATCACGAAATCACGTGATTTGCGTGGCTGGCAATACCCATTGCATACAAACGGGTTATATGCAAGAATTGAAATTGTTTGATACAACTTCGATCATATGGGAGGAGTTTTGCTAAGGATACGATTAACTCGGATGGGTGCGAAAAAGAAGCCGTTTTACCGTGTGGTGGTGACTGACCGACGACAGGCTCGAGACGGAAGCTTCGTAGAGATTGTAGGGCATTACAATCCGGTAACGAATCCTCCGGCGATAGAGCTGAAAATGGATCGAGTTCGTCATTGGATTGACTGTGGTGCTCAGCCCTCGGAGACTGTCCGGTCTCTGATCAAAAAGGTTCCCACCACGCAAGTGCCTGCGAGTTAAGGCTACCGGTCGGCCATGCCGGTAATCCGGATAGCTCACGAACACATCTTGAGCGGAGTGCGATTTCGAAGTGGAGGCGGCTATGAAGGATCTGGTAGAAATGATTGCGAAAGCGCTCGTGGACAATCCAGAACAGGTGGTGGTGACAGAGGTTGAGGGGGAGCAAACCACGGTGTTGGAGCTTCGCGTGGCCCCATCCGATCTTGGCAAGGTTATCGGGAAGCAGGGGCGCACGGCGCGATGCATTCGGACCCTTTTGGGCGCCGCCGGGATGAAGCTCCGTAAACGGTTCGTCCTGGAAATATTGGAGTAGTGGAACCCACCGCCCGACCTTCCCATATTGCAATCGCCAAAATCGTCAGGCCCCGCGGCAATCGAGGGGAAGTACTGGTTGAATTGCACACGGATTTTCCTACACGCTTCAGCCTTCTGAATCGAGTCTGGGTGGAGTATCCCGACGGACGGCGGGAATGCCTGGAACTTGAGCACTGCTGGGAGCATCAGGGCCGGCAGGTGCTGAAATTCAACGCGATCAACTCGATTTCCGAGGCGCAAAATCTGGTGGGCGCGTGGGTCGAGATCGATGCGGACCAAGCCGTCCCGCTTCCCGAAGGCACATACTGGGATCACGATCTGATTGGCTGCACGGTGCGTACCGGGAGCGATGAGCTCGTGGGAATAGTTATTGACGTGATGCGCATCGCGGGGAACAGTCAGCTGGTCGTTCGTGGAGGAGACGGCGAGTTCATGATTCCCGCCGTTGCCACGATTTGTAGAGAGATTTCCATTGCGCGCAAGGAGATTCGGGTCGAACTGCCGGAAGGATTGATGGACCTGAACAAATGAGATTTGATATCATCACCATTTTTCCGGAGCTGTTCAACGGGGTTCTGGCGTGCGGTATCGTGCGGCGTGCCTTACAATCCCGGATCGTTGATGTTCGGGTCGTAAACCTGCGCGATTTCACCGGCGACCGGCATCGGACCGTGGATGATCGTCCTTTTGGGGGTGGCGAGGGCATGGTGCTCATGCCTCAACCATTGTTCGAAGCCGTCGAGTTCTGTCGAGGCCAGGAAGGCGACAGGGGGACTCAGGTGATCCTCCTTTCGCCCCAAGGCCGACTCTGGTCGCAGGGGTTAGCACTCGAGTTCGCGACAATCCCGCATGTTATCCTCATCTGCGGCCGATATGAGGGGATAGACCAAAGGGTAGTGGACAGCCTTGTGGATAGGGAAATCTCGATCGGAGATTTCATCCTTACGGGCGGTGAAGTCCCCGCAATGGTGATTCTCGATTCGGTGGTTCGACTTTTGCCCGGGGCGCTAGGGAATAAGGAATCCGCTCTGAACGAGAGTTTTAGCACCGGATTCTTGGATTACCCTCAATACACGCGTCCTGCCGAGTTCCGCGGTATGTCCGTGCCCGAGGTCCTGCTTTCTGGCGATCATGCCAGGATCGACCGATGGCGCAAGGAACGCGCGTTAGAGAAGACTCGGGAGTGCCGGCCAGAAATGGTCAAGAAATAAAATTCCCTAGGAGAGTGTTATGAACTTGCTGCAAGCGGTCGATAATTCTCAGTTACGGACTGATATTCCCAATCTTCGTTCTGGTGACACTGTGCGCGTTCACGTCAAGATCAAGGAAGGCGACAAGTACCGTATCCAGCTCTTTGAAGGCGTGGTGTTATGCATCAAGAGGCACGGGATATCATCCACTTTTACGGTTCGGAAGGTTACTTCCGGTTATGGAGTTGAGCGTATTTTTCCGCTTCACTCTCCCATCATCGAGAAGGTGGAGGTGATGAAGCGGGGAAAGGTGCGCCGTGCGCGGTTGTATTATCTCCGCGGGCGCCGGGGCAAAGCGGCCCGGTTGAAGGAAGTGGGAAGAACGGAACGTACTCCACGGAGCGTTCCGACCGAGGGATAAGACCCAGCTTTCATGTGGAGCCACGACTACTTCGAGAAAACGCTGCGGCAGAACGGTCGCCAATTCATCGCGGGCGTCGATGAAGTGGGTCGTGGATCGCTCGCAGGGCCGGTTTTGGCTGCGGCCGTCGTGCTCGATGGAACCGGAGATTACAGCTCCATCCGCGATTCCAAAGTTCTGACACCAGCGAAGCGCCAGCTGTTGGCGAAACGGATTCACGCCGAAGCACTGGGCGTGGGCTTCGGGTGGGTTTCCGAATCGGAAATCGATCGGATCAACATTCTCCAGGCAACCTACCAGGCCATGCTTCAGGCGGTCGCCAATCTGTCGGTCGTGCCCGATATGGTGCTCGTCGACGGTTTTTTGCTCCCAGGACTGGAGTTACCCTGCATTGGCATCATCGGGGGCGATTCCCGTTCCTATTCCATAGCTGCCGCCTCGATTGTTGCCAAGGTAAAACGCGACGCTTTCATGACTTCCTTGGCGTCGGAGTATCCTCAGTATGGATTTGAACACAACTCAGGTTATGGCACCGACTTTCATCGACGTGCGCTAGCCCGGCACGGGCCTTCCCCCCGCCATCGCCGAACTTTTCATGGTGTCCTGCCCATGGGAGGTGAAAATGGCCGCTGACAGCAAAGCGAGGCTTTTGCGCGAAGGGGAACGATATGTCCAGCAGGGCAAGATCTCCCTGGCGATCAACGAGTACCTCAAGATCACCCGGGAAGACCCTGACGATATCCTTACGCTCAACACCATAGGTGATCTGTACCTGTGGCAGGGGAGACAGAGCGAAGCCAACCGGCTCTTCCTCCGGGTCGCGGAAAATTATGCTCAAAACAATTTCCTGCTGAAATCGATTGCAGTCTACAAGAAGATCTTGAACACAGAGCCTAATAACCTGGAAGTGAATATGCTGCTCGCTTCACTGTACGAACGCCAGGGGATGAACGTCGACGCGCGCAGCCAGTATCTGTTCATCGGCGACCTGTGCGCGCGGGAAGGAAAAACGAGCGAATCCATCGGCGCATACGAGAAGGTAGTGGAAATCGACCCGATGAACGCTCCGATCCAGTTGAAACTGGCGGAGACCTACCTGGCCCAGGACAGCAACGACAAAGCCTGCCACCTATTCACAGGCGCCGCGCGCGCTCAGATGAAGTCTGGTGATTTTGCAGCCGCGATGGCGTCGTTCCGGCGCGCTCTAGCCATCAACTTGACTAGTTCTGAAGCGTTGAAGGGCTTTCTCGAGACCGCATCGCAATCCGGCGACCCCTTAGGCGCGCTTGACCAGGTCAAAGAGTTTCTATCTCAAGCATCGGACGATCTTGCAATCCAGGAACTGGTGGGCCGCATATATCAGGCCGCGGGTGAGCTCGAACGCGCCGAGCAGTGTTTCCTTGCGGTCGTCAATTCAGATGGGGGCCATTACACCAATCTCATGCCTCTGAGCAAGGCGTTCCTGGAGGCAGGTGATCCGGATCGTGCTTTGCACTGCCTGGATCCAATTGTGCCCATTCTGATCTGCAACCGGGAAACCGAAAAACTGGTGGAGGCTTATAACCGGATTCTGGAGACCAACCCTGCCCACCTCCGGACCCTGAACAAGCTGGCCGAGGTTCTCTCGGCCGCCAACGATGATTTTCGACACGTCGCTGCCCTTGAAAAAATTGCCCAGCTTAACCAAGACTCCGGCAGCCCGGCTGAAGCTCTGGAATCGTTGAAAAAAATCCTTGAGGTTTTTCCCGACAGTCAGAAGCATTTGGCTAAACATCGCGAGTTGTTTGAGCAGGCATTTCCGGGTACCCCTTACCGACTGCCACGTGGAGTGACGGAAGCCCGGCGTGGTTCTGTTGCCGGTTTTGAAGTCCCATCGGGTCCTGGTACCGTCCGAACCTCCGGCGATGACAGCTCATCTTCCGCGATCGTCGAAATTGACCTGCTGCTTAACTATGGACTGAAGGAAAAGGCACTACAACTCCTTCGCGATCTTGAAGCTACAAGGCCATCGGATAAGGAAGTGAGGCTCCGACTCATCTCCCTCTATGGGGAAACGGGCGAGCTTCAATTGGCAGCAGAGCAATGCGTGTTGCTCTCGACTTTGCACAGAAAGGCTGGAGATCTCGAGGCGGCCGAGAAGGCATGGAGCGAGGCTGGCGAACTGGCCCCGGATTGGGTTAATTCCGGCTTCGATGTGATCGCCTTTGCTCAGGCGCATGGGATTAGCCTGGAACCGACAAAGGCAGAAGCCCCGCGAGAAGATCCGAATGGCAGCTTGGAGGTCGATCTGTCGGGCGATCTCTCCGAGATTTTCTTTGAAAATGTCCAGGGTATGCTGGATCGTGAGGATAGGCCCTCCGAGGGCGTCCCGGATGCCGCTGTCGAAGAATTCCCGCAGGAGATCCCGAAATCCCCGGCCCCCGAGTCACTCGAGGAGCCATTGCAGGAGGTCGATTTTTACATCCGCCTGGGGTTTCATGATGAGGCGCGTGCGAAGCTTGACGAGATCGCGGCTTCCCGTCCGGACCAAACTGAGTTGGCGCCGCGATACGCGCAGTTGGGTCTTAAGCCGGTCAACATCTCGGATGCCATCGTACTGGCGCCGCCGGAACCGAGCCCGGTTGCGCCCGCGCCAACGCCTGCCGAACCAGGACTTATGCCCGCCGCCGCGTTCACACCGGCGGATGTCGAGGAAGCGTCGCCTGCGGTCTTCACTCAAGACTCACTCGGGAGCGATCCCGACGGTGCGGCTGATCACTTCGGCGAAAATAAGTGGTTTGAGCTGGCCTCCGACCTCCGAATTCCGGCCTCTGATCTCCGGCCAAATGCAGGAGCGAGAGAAAACGACCTGAGTTCAACGAGCGGTCGGATGTCGGATGTGTTGACCGATGGCACTCCTGCCGCGGGCGAGCCCGTCGTCGAAGTTCCCGCCAACGCCATGTTTGCCGACCTCATCGCGGAGGTGAACTCCCTCACCGACCAGCAGATTGCCCGAGAAGACTTCGAGACTCACTTCAGTCTGGGAATTGCATTTCGCGAAATGGGGCTGACTGAGGATGCGATCAAGGAGTTCCAGAATTCCGTGAAAGCGCTGGATCCCGCAAAATCGCCCAAAGAGGTCATCCAGTGCTGTGGGATGCTGAGCACCTGCTTCTTGGAGAAAGGCATGCCGAGATCGGCTATACGCTGGTGTCAAACCGGGCTCAGTATCAAGGAGATTTCCTCACACGAAGCCATGGCCCTCAGGTATGATATAGGCGCCGCCCATGCTTCGGTTGGTGATTCTGAAAAGGCATTGGAGTGCTTCGGCATGATATTCGGCATCGATCCAGGCTATCGCGATGTGGCCCAGAGGATCGATGATTTCAAAATCGGTCTCGAACGGCATGCCCCTTAGGACTTCTTCTCTCGGGATTACGAATCCCTGCATGGAAAACGGGGGCAAGCCGCGTTCGAGTTCGTGGCGTGCATGGGTTTTGCGCATCATCTACATCATTTATTCACTGGAAGTCGGGAGCTATCTCATTGTTCTTCCCTCGCAATCCATCTGGGACAATAATGATCTGCTCTACCGATTTCCGAGCCTGCGTCCGTTGATTGTCAACCCGTTCCTAAAAGGAGCTGTCTTGGGTCTGGGAATCGTCAACCTGCTTATAGGACTCTACGAAATTGTGCGTTTCCGAAGAGGATCCGGGAGTTTCTTTTCCCGTTAGACGGCCTCTCTTTTATTACATCACCGATCGTCATCAACTGCCCGTCACGTCCTTCTCCGCCTTACTTTCAAACATGAAGCGCGCTGCAACTTGGGGCGTCGATTTCATCCAGTTGAGGGAAAAAGATCTCTCCGACCTCGACCTTTTCAACCTGACCAGAGATGCCGTACAGGTAACCCGCGCCACGACCTGCAAAATCCTGGTAAATGGCAGGATCGATATCGCCCTAGCCGGCGGAGCCCACGGCGTGCATCTGCCGTCGACTGGGATCGGGAGCGCTGACTTGAGGCCGCATCTTCCCAGAGGCTTTCTCCTGGGCGCGTCAACGCACTCGTTGCGCGAAGCCAGACAGGCCGTTGCCGGCGGCGCCGATTACCTCCTGCTGGGCCCCGTTTTTCCCACGCCCTCCAAGATCGGGTTAGGCGAGCCGTTAGGGCTGGCTCGATTCCGGCGGATTTGTGCCGTCCTCTCTGTCCCGGTTTTTGGACTCGGAGGCATACGGTCTGAGGACATTTGCTCTGTACTAGGTGCCGGTGCAGCTGGGGTTGCGGGCATCAGCCTTTTCCAACATGAGAACCATCCTCGTTCCCGCGACAACTACAAATGACGAAAAACCAGTGGCCCATGATGCATACAGATATATTGGTATGGAAACTCCCAGGATTCAATTCTTGGCCAGGTTACTCATAATTTGTCTTTCGTCATTGCTATTTCACTCCCAAGTGGCGTTATACTCGGCGCGGGTGCCGATGGCTCCATTAAGATTAACAACAAAAGTCTCTAATATTTCGGCGCTCTACCGACTATATATTGGGCGCTTTCCGATTGTTCCAGTAGGCAAAGGGCATGGATCGTACTCCTGAGCTCGTGCGTCGATGCATCAATGGTGATCCCTTTGCCTTTGAGCAACTCGTGCGGGAGCACATGAATACCGTCCTGGGGCTCGCATATAACTACATCGGCAACTTCTCCATTGCTGAGGATGTCGCCCAGGAGACCTTCGTTCAGGCTTTCCAATCTCTCTCGAGTTTGCGGGATGGGGGCCGATTCAAAATCTGGCTGTTGAAGATCGCCAGAAACAAGTGCGTTGACGCCATCCGGCAAAACCCGCATTGGGTCTCTTTAGACCAGAGCAAGGAGCTGCAGAGGGAGGTATCCCAGAAGTCAGTCACGAGAAATGAAGACCCGGCATTCGAGTTTAGTGAAGATGAATTGCTCACGGCCCTACGATCGCTCAGGCAGGACTATCGAGAGATTTTCGTGATGAAGCATGTCGATAATCTCTCCTACAAGGAAATCTCGATTGTCCTGGGCATGACCGTATCAGCGGTGGGTGAAAAGCTCTACCGGGTGCGCACAATGATTCGAGAAAAGCTTGAAGAGATGAAGCTCGGGAGCGAAGCATCATGACCTGCTCAAAATATCCACCCATGCTATCTCGACTCTTGGATTGCGAGCTCTCAGCCTGGGAGACTGCCGAGGTCGAGGCCCATACGGCCCAATGTGAGAACTGCCGGGCGATGATGGAGCATTGGCGCGTGCAGAGTTCGCATCTTCGTAACCACCTGGCCCAGCATCGTCTTGGGAATGACTTTGTCAAGAAAGTCCTCCAAGCTGTTCCCTTGCAGGAGCGGGGAAGCGGAAAATCTGTGGCCGTTACCACCCGGCGGAGAGGCTTGGTTCGATGGCTTCAGGCGGCGGCCGCCATCTTGATAGCGGCGGTAATTATAAGCCAGATTTTTTCCAACAGAGACAACGTTGGTTATGCCAGGGTGATCGATCCTGGTGCGCTGGAAGTACTGCAATCAAACGCCTGGGTGCGCGCTACGGCAGGTGAACTCCTTCATCCGGGCGACTGGCTGCGCAATCCGGTGCAGGGCGCTCCTGAGATCTTGTGGCGCAATTCCTCCCGTCTCACCCTTGAAGCGGGAACGTTGGCGCATATCCCCGACGGCAAGGTGCAACCCGTGGACCATGTTGTCCTAATGATCGGCTCGCTCCTGTCCGAGGTCCAAACGGGAAAACAGGATCTCAAGGTAAGCACTCCTGCAGGGTCAGTGACGGCCGCGGGGGGCCGCTTTTCAGTCCGCGTGACTGATTTTGTGCTGCCAAAAATGGAGGTTATGGGTGACCGATCCGAGATTCTGACCGGAACGGTTGTGCCAATTGGCGAGGTGAACGTCGGCGACGGAAAAGCAAACATCCAGGTGGCACAAGCAGCCCGAGAAGTCCGAGCGGGAGAAACCGCCCTCTTTTCGGCGTCTGACATCTCCATCACCGCGGCGCATATCAAACCTGTGGAAGCATCTCTCAAGATTGTTCCCCGCGCTGCTGAGAAAGGCACACTGACCTCATCGCTGTCTGCCACCGCGGATGGCATCTTGGTAAATGTCGAAGCTGCAAACATCAGCCTTAAAAAGCTGATCGAATGGGCGACTGCCAGCGGAGTACGCGGCGGCGAAGACACCGACGTAGTCGGCAGCCTCCGCTTTCCGGCGAATTCGAGTCCGGAGGCGATCGCTTCCGCGGTTGGAGTTGCGCTCGGTGTGCCCATTTCGTACCGGCAAGAAATGACTCGCCAGGCAGTGGCTGCCGGGCAGGTGAACCCGGCGCCGGCACCCGATTGGGTCAAAGGGGATTTCACATTTGAGAGATCTCAGAACGGCCTCATTTCCTTTGATTTCCGCGCTGTGCCGGCCGGGCAAGCCTTTCGGATTTTGCGTTCCGCCGTGAACGATGTGCCCGAAGTTTCTGCCGAAGTCGAATCGCTGCCGATTACGCTTCATGCTTCAGGGCTGAATCCCGGGGAGGTTTCAGCCTGGGTCGGGAAAGTCCTCGGTCTGCAAATCAAGATGGCAGATCGCCAGGCTGGCGTCATCGAAATCGGCACCCCGACAACCTCCTCAGTGAATACCGGAGCTGCAGCGTTGGCCGCGCCCCAAGCCTTTGAATCACTGGCTTTTTCTACCAGCAACAGCCAGGCTGCAAATAAGCGCCCCGGTGACGGTGATCTTTCTCCTGCAGCGGTGACACAACCATCGATCTCGAACAACGTGAGTGTATCAGCCATGCCGGCGCAACCCGCGCCAATACGGTCTCTCTGGAGCGTTCTTGATCAAGGCATGTCGGGATTCTACTCCACGGCCGCGCCTGCTGGTCGGAACGGGTCTTCGGTGACAGGCAAGACCACCCCGAAAAAACCAGAGTTCTTTGGTCTGGTGGGTATGCTCGGTAAACCAGGGCCCTCCCTGCACCTGATCTGGCCTGCGCTTGGGACAGAGGGCGCCTCGGGAGGGGAAGCCGCATACCTTATCACCAACAACGTCGGACTGCCTGCGAGCACCTTATGGAGTGGCTACGATCGTAATGGTCAACTCGTGGCGCAATATGAGGTTCTAGTGGATTCTGGCTCGACTCTCGCAGTTTTGCCGCCGAGGGATCTCCCAACCGACGTTGGTGAAGGCGGCCACTGGGAGACGCTTAGCAACATACCGCTGGTCGGGTCTCGCGACAGCGGATCCGGCGACGGTCTTGGCCTGCCTGCCGACACGGCGCGATTGACTCGTCAATGGTCTTTCCCATCAGCGTGGTTGAGCCTAGGCGCCCGGGTGTGGCTTGTCAACCTGGAGGAAGAACCCGCCACGGTCGTGGTGACCATTCTGCAAAGGGGCAAAACCGTCGCTACGGAACAGCTGCACCTCCAGCCGCATGGGGGCATGCTCTGGCCCGACGGAACTTCAGGGATCGGTGCTGGTATGACGGTGGCGATTTACGTCTCGCAAGGATCAGCGGCGACCGGTCTGAAATAAAGGCATCTTCCATCCACCGCCAGAACGTGGAGACTTAAAGACTCCAGGAGCTGCTCCCTGGAGTCTTTGAGTCCCCGCTGTTGCTTTGAAAAACAACTCGACCTTGACAACTCGGGGGTGGCAAGCCGGTAAGTTATTGAAAATATTGGAGGGGACTTTCAAGAGTCTTTACTACACGTTCATCTTCAGCTTGGTCATCGTGGGTTTGTGATCCAGGAGTTCTGGCCTTGGCAGGGGCGAGGTTCGTCCGCGGGCTCGTCATGTTCAGGGCATGACCCTGCGGCATCTCGGTGACCAGCGGATCGTCATCTCCCATCCACTTTAGACAAAAATCCCGGTTTTCCCGGCATGAATTAAGGTAATATCCGCGCTGGCCGGACAGAGAGCGGAAGTTCCGAGTCGAGAAAGAGGAGCACCGATGTCAAAGCATAGGACAAGACAAGCAGCGCGGCACGAGTGGGCCGGAGGACGTTTTCGCCTCCCGGTATACATTCAGAAGCCGGACGCGGTGCGCCCGGATGCCATCGTTTGGATGGACCAGGACAGCCGGTTCATTTTCACATTCGAGGCGATTGACCCGAACGCGCCCGACACAGTGCTGCTCGATCGTTTTCACAAAGCTCTTAAGCATCCTCGAGTCGGCGCTGCCCACAGACCTGCGCGCCTGCGGGTAGCCGAAGCCAGATGGGCCG
>Ga0187878_1003795_pt1 | contig 12158 bp, 9 predicted proteins | sample June2016WEW_17_1_FD_132979 | JGI IMG/M metagenome (GOLD analysis project Ga0187878, IMG submission 132979) | Peatland microbial communities from SPRUCE experiment site at the Marcell Experimental Forest, Minnesota, USA - June2016WEW_17_150 | ecosystem: Environmental > Terrestrial > Soil >...
GGGATGCCAGTCCCCGGTGAAGGCGGAGAACATGACGATGTCCGTCTCCGTGATCGTCCTTCCCGGTGATACAAATACCTCACCTACTCTGTAGTCCTCAAAATAATTTTTCTCCACGAGCGCGCCTCCCTGTTTCCTTCTTGAAACTAAAATAGCCGGCCTCACATGCCTAAAATCTCCCGCGCCACGATCAGCCTTCTGATCTCGGACGTTCCCCCCCCGATGGTCCCGAGCTTTGCATCACGCCAGAACCGCTGCACCGGATATTCCAGGCAATAGCCGTATCCTCCGTGAATCTGAACGGCCTCTTCACAGACCCGGCAGGCCATCTCGGCCGTAAACAGAATAGCGGCAGCGGAAATCTGATGGACTTCCGTTCCCTTTCCGCCCCTCTTCGCCGAATCGGCCAGAATAGCCGCCTTGTAACAGAGCAGGCGTGCGGCCTCGATCCCCGTATACATATCCGCGAGCTTCTGCTGTATCATCTGGAAGGACGCAATCGGTTTCCCGAACTGCACCCTTTCCTTCGCGTACTTAATCGATTCGGCAAAGGCGGCCTCCGCGATGCCCAGGGCATAGGTCCCGAAAAATGCCCGCTCCACATCCAAGCCCCCCATCATCACCGCAATGCCTTTATTCTCCTGGCCGATGATATTCTCCGCAGGGATGATGCAATCCTGAAGTATTAGCTCGCCCGTCGCCGATCCCCGATTGCCGACCTTGTTCAATTTCTTGGACACGGAAAATCCGGGAAATTTCGTATCCAGGATAAATGCCGTAATGCCCTTGGCGCCGGATCCTTTATCGGTCTTCGTATAGAGCACGATCGTGTCAGCAATGGGTCCATTGGTGATAAACATCTTGGTTCCGTTCACTACGTAATGGTCCCCGTCGTGTCGCGCCGTTGTCTGAATATTCACCGCATCGGAACCGGCATTGGGCTCTGTCAATCCCAGAGCGCCGATATGCTCTCCCGTACAAAGAGGAGGCAGGTACTTTCTCTTTTGCTCATCGCTGGCATGGCTGTTCAGGTTGTTGCAGCACAGGTTCGCATGGGCTCCCCAGGACAGAGCGACCGCCGCGGAGGCCTTCGCCAATTCTTCACCGACCAAAGCGGCCGATAAAATATCGGCGCCCGCCCCTCCAAAGAGAGGGTCTACTGTGATTCCCATAACCCCCAAGTCACCAAGCTTCTGCCAGAGTCCTTCCGGCCACTGGTCATCGCGGTCGATCTCTTCGGCAATGGGTTTCAATTCCTTCTCCGCAAAATTGGCAATGCTGTCCCTCAACATCCGGTGCTCATCACTCAGATTAAAATCCATCCTCATTCTCCCCTTTTTACGATTAAAGATTAAATACCGGCAAAAAATATATCTTCAGGCATTTCACAAAATCCGGGCAGCAAGCAACGCGCTTACAAGTATTCGCCGTACCCGGATTGATATCCAACGCTTTGATATTCACCAATAATTTATGGCTATAACGAAGGCGACGGGCTTTCTCACTTGGAAGTTCCTGACAATTAGACGCCACGGTTTGACTTTCAAAACAAACTGAAGTATAAATCTCAGGCGATGTGTTAAGGGTTGTTAACGAGCAATTATCCCGTATCGAGACCAGATACTAAGAATCAGATGGTAAGTAACATTTACTTACCTTGCGTTTCTTGATAGTATATACGCGGCAAATTGTCAAGTCGTTTCTGTAATATTTTGCTTCTATATATGCCTTGCTTATCGCAGGATGAGGACGCGGTCGGCACAGGATACGCCTCTATTATAAAAAGAGGGGGCTTCTGGCCCGAAGTATGAGCGTGCTTATGATCATTGTCGGAAGCCTTCCCATGCAGGCGGCCTGTTCAAAGAAGAACGATGAAGGCGCCGTCGAAATGTCGAAAAAGCTTACGACCCTATATTTGCCAAACAGTGATAATAATGCTCTCATGAACGCCAGGGAGTGTCTCCCGGCTGGTGAAGCAGTAGCGAACCCGGATAATATCCTCCAGTCCGCCTTGTTTGAGGGGAAGAATCACAAAATCGCCTCTGTCGTCCGGCTTCATGATCGTCCCTTGGAATTTATAAAATCTCAAATCATCGGAAAGAAAGCTATACCATCCCGCAGGCTGTGTCAAATCCTAATTCTTGCCGTTGCAGAAAAAAATTTAATCCTGGCTCTACATGGCCAATTATACAGGACACCTCCCATTACAGGCCGCGCACGATAGATGGTATGAAAAAAAACTTTTTACAACTGCATCATATTTGACGAAAGGAGAATTGCTATGCTTCAGGATGTATTCTTAACTAAAGATGAGATGGCCTTGAAACAAGAGGTCAGGGATTTCGTCAAGAACAATGTATCGCCGGACCTCCTCAAGAAGATGGACCGCGACGAGATTCGCTACCCACGGGAGTACGTGAAAGATTTGGGCAATAGAAATCTCCTGGGTTTGAGATTTCCCAAGAAGTACGGTGGCCGTGGTATGTCCTGGACGGGCGAAATAGCTGCGCTGGAGGAAATCGGTGTTCTGGGCACCGCCCTCGGTTGCGCCTTCGCCATGCCTTCCATCGTGGGTGAAGCTTTGAATGTCTACGGGACGGATGAACAGAAGGAAAAGTTTCTCAAACCGATGCTGAAGGGAGATCTGGTATCCGCCGAGGCCTTGACGGAGCCCCGCGGCGGGTCAGATTTTTTCGGCGCTACGACCCGCGCGGAATTGAAGGACGGATATTTTACCATCAAGGGACAGAAGCGTTTCGTTGTTGCCGCGGACGGCGCCGACTTTTTTATCGTCTACTGCAACACCAACCCGCAAGGCAAGCCTCATGAGAGGATCAGCCTTATCCTTATTGAAAAAGATCGGGAGGGTGTGGAGGCGAAATATCTTTATAAGCTCCTCGGTACGAGGGGCGGCGGCACAGGACGCCTCATTTTCAAGGATGTCAAGGTCCCCGCTTCCAACCTGATTGGCGGGCTCAACGAAGGCGCAAACATCTTCAACACGATGATGGTCCCTGAACGGATGACCTCTGCCGGCGCCTCACTCGGAATGGGACGCGGCGCTCTCGAAGTGGCCGTGAGATACAGCGACCGCAGGAAGGCCTTCGGTCAGAAGATCAGAAACTTTCAGGGCGTGAGTTTCAAAGTCGCCGACGCCATCACGCAATTGGACGCGGCCCGCGCCCTCACTATCGCAGCAGCGAAGAGCGTCGATGCCGGCATGCCCACCGCCCGTAGGATGGTGAGTGAAGCAAAAAAATGCGCCACCGATACGGCATGGAATGTCTGCAATCTGGCAATGCAGATAGTCGGGGGGATCAGCTACACGAGCGTCTTCCCCATTGAGAAGATGGTGCGGGACGCCCGTCTCATCCAGATATGGACGGGGACAAATGATATTATGAACCTTCTCATCCAGCATGAGTTCTATCGGGAGATCCTCAAAGACGCCAACCTCGGCCGTATGATCGAGATCGACGCGGAGGACGCCGATAAGGACGAAGAGAAGGTCTACGAAGACGACGAGATGTGGATAAAGGGCTGGTAATGAATAGTCGCCTGTCCGGAGTTTGAGGAGTGATGAGACGATGATGAATGGAAAAGAGTACCTGAAAACATTAAGAGCCATGAAGACCGTCCTCTACATTGACGGCGAGGCGGTTTCCGATTTTGCCTCACATCCGGTTATGAAACCGGCTGTTAATGCCCTTAAGGCAACCTATGACCTCGCCAGCGATCCGCAGCTAAACCCGGAACTGCACCGGCTGATCGTAGCGGAAAGCGATCTTATGGGCGGAAAGATCAGCCGCTTTCTCAAGATCGTCAAATCGCAGGATGATCTTATGGCCCGGATGAAACTGCAGCGCACCATGATGCGTTACACAGGCGGCTGTTTCGGCGGACGCTGTGTAGCCGGCGCCGTCATCAATGCGCTCTGGTCGGTGACGCACGACGTGGATAAGGCGAGCAAGGGACAGACGAACTATCATGAGAGATTTAAAAAGTATATGACCATGTGCCAGGAAAAGGACCTGGCGGTCTCCGGCAACATCACGGACGCCAAGGGAGACCGATCACTGCCGCCGCACCGTCAGGCGGATCCCGATCTTTATGTCAGGATCGTGGAGCGCACCCCTGATGGCATCATCGTCAACGGAGCGAAGCTTCAGCAGTCGGGCGCGCCCATCGCCCATGAAAGGCTCGTAGTGCCGACGACTGCCCTTGGACCGAACGATGAGGCTTACGCCGTCGCCTTTGCCGTCCCGGGAGACGCGAAAGGCGTCATCCATGTAAACGATTCCGCGTGTTCCAACGCAAAGTTCATGGCCATGGAGACCGAAGATATCGGCAATGCGGCGTTCGGCATGCATCAGAGCGCCCACATCCTCTTTGATAACGTCTTTGTCCCCTGGGAGCGGGTTTTCCTCTGCGGCGAATGGAAGGCGACTGCTAACCTTGTGCATCGCTTCTCCGATTTCCAGCGCTTTGCCTCCTCGGCCTGCAGGTGCGGTTACATCGATCTTTCCATCGGAGCAGGTGCGGCGATAGCCGATTACAACGGCGTCGCCGACAAGGCGCATGTCCAGGAAAAGCTCATCAACATGAGCGTCGATGCAGAAACACTCTACGGCCTTGTGGCAGGCTCCGCCGCTTTGGCCACGGCCACCGACTCCGGCGTGATGCTGCCTGAAACCCTCTCCATAAATGCGGCAAAGATATATATGAACGGCGCGATACTCCGGGCGGGACAGACGCTCGCCGATATTGGCGGCGGCATCCTGATTACGAGACCCAGCAGCCGGGATCTCAAGATACCGAAGGTGGGAGAGCTCCTGGCCAAGTATCATAAAGGAAGAGAAGGAGTGGATGTCCATGACCGTCTGAAGATGGCGCGTCTATGCGAATCCCTGTCGGGACTCTCAACGCCCACGACCATTCTCTCCGTCATCGCAGCCGGGCCTCCGGCAACGCAGCGACTAAATTTTCGCCTGATGACGGATTTCAAACGCGATAGAAAAGCAGCAGAAAGATTAGCGGGAATTTCGTCCAGCTAAAATGACAATTTGAAAAGGAGCAGATAGAAATGAAAGAGAAAGCTGTTATAACCGCGGCCATTACCGGAAGTATTCACACCCCGACGATGTCGGAATATTTGCCCATCACGCCGCAGCAGATCGCGGATGAAGCCGTGCGGGCCTACGAGGCAGGCGCGGCCGTGTGCCATGTACACGCGCGCAACCCGGAGACCGGCATGCCCGTACCGGATGTAAACCTGATGAAAGAGATTATCACGAAGATAAAGAGCCGGTGCAACATCGTCGTTTGCATCACAACGGGCGGAGGACTGGGCATGACCGTCGAACAGCGCGTGGCGCCCGTCACCATGTATAAGCCGGAACTGGCCTCATTCAATGCGGGGTCAATCAATTTCGCCCTCTTCCACGCAATCCCGAGGTTCAAGGAATTCAAATTCCCGTGGGAGAAACAGTATCTGGGCATGTCCGAAGACTTTATTTTTCCCAACACCTTTAAGTCCATGCGGGAATACTGTGCAATTTTCGCCGAGCACGGAACGAAACCGGAATTCGAGATATACGATTCCGGCATGGTAAACAACATCGCCTTCATGATCGAAGCCGGATATGTCAAGAAGCCCGTCTATATCCAGTTCGTCATGGGCGTCTTGGGCGGCATTACGCCGAGTTCGGAAAATCTCATGTTCCTCGCCGATTATGCGAAGAAGTTGATCGGTGATTTTGAATTTTCCGTCTGCGTGGCGGGCCGCGCGCAATTTCCCATCTGCACCCAGTCCCTGCTTATAGGGGGGAATTGCCGGGTAGGGCTGGAGGATAACCTCTACTTGGACCGCGGAAAGATGGCAAAGAGCAACGCCGAACAGGTTGCCAAGATGGTCCGTATCGCGCGAGAGCTTGGCATTGATCCGGCGACACCGGACGAGGCCCGTCAGATCCTGGGCCTCAAGGGAATAGACAAGGTCAATTATTAGGGTTCTCTCCCCCTTTATAAAAGGGGGCCGGGGGGATCTATTCCTCTATGCAAAATCCCCTGCATCCCCCTTTGCGAAAGGGGGACTTATAAGATAATTCTAAATATCCAAATAACGCGGAGGAGTTTTCGTGATGCAACAGTTTAAGCATCTATTCACCCCTATCGACATCGGCACAGTGAAAGTAAAAAACAGGATCGTCATGCTGCCGCTCACCACAGGTTACTGCGAGCTTGATGAGACAATCGGCGATCGCTTCATCAACTTTTTTGCGGCGAGGGCGAAGGGAGGCGTCGGGCTTATCATCGTTCCCTTCTCCCCGGTTCATGCGGGATCGCCCATAGAGCCCGGCTTATATGATGACAGTTTTCTTCCGGGTGTACGCAAACTCGTGGACGCAGTTCACGCTCACGGGGCAAAAATTGCTGCGCAGCTCATCACTTCGTATCATGTCATACTCAAGGATGGGGTTGCCGAAGTGGTGGGCCCGTCAGCGGTATTAAACCAGATGACGCGCTCTGTGGCGAGGCCTCTCACCGTCCCTGAGATCCACTACATTATCAAAGAATACGGACAGGCTGCCCGCAGGGCCCGTGAGGGCGGCTTTGACGCTGTAGAGGTGCTCGTGGGCGGAGGCTATCTTTTGAACCGCTTCCTCTCTCCCATCACCAATAAGCGCGAGGATGAATACGGCGGCAGTTTGGAAAACCGGATGAGGATTGTTCTCGAAGTCATTGCCAGCATGAGAAAGGAAGTGGGCAAAGACTTCCCCATCGGCTGCCGTCTCAACGTCGCGGAGCAGATGGAGGGAGGGCACACCATAGAAGATTCGAAGGAAGTGGTCCGCATCCTCGAAAAGGCCGGTATCCAGATGATTAACGTTTACACAGGCTGGCATGAATCGCCCGTGCCCACCGTCCAGGCAGTGCTCCCAAAAGGGGCCTTCCTGCATCTTGCAGAGAAGATCAAGGGTTGGGTGGGCATTCCCGTCATCGCGGCCAATCGTATAAACGACCCCGTCGTTGCCGAGAAAGCGATTGCCGACGGCAAGGCCGATTTGACCGGCATGGCGCGGGCGCTCCTCGCCGATCCCGAACTTCCCAACAAGGCGCGGGAAGGAAGAGCAGAGGAGATTGTTCCCTGCCTCGCATGCTCCAACTGCCTCACGGATATTCTGACGACATATAAAGACTGGGGAACGGCGGCATCGACCAGTTGCTCGGTCAATCCTCTTGCGGGAAAGGAGGCGGAGTACGCAATCGCACCCGCAAAAAAATCGAAGAAAGTATTTGTCATCGGCGGCGGCCCAGGCGGCATGGAAGCGGCGATGACGGCGGCATTAAGAGGCCATAAGGTCACGCTCTACGATAGAGGCAACAAACTAGGAGGGAAACTTCTCGTCGCCTCCCTACCGCCTTACAAAGGTGAACTTCAGACCCTGGTCACGAGCCTGGCATCCCGCGCGCGGAAGGCCGGTGTGGAAATCAAACTCGGAAGCGATGCAGGCCCTGCGGTAATAGAGAAGGAAAAGCCCGACGTCCTGATAATGGCTACGGGCTCCTCGTCACTCATTCCGAATATACCCGGCGTGGGTGGTCCAAATGTGGTGTTGGCGGAAGATGTATTGACCGGTGCCAAGACCGTTAGCGGTAATGTCCTCATTGTCGGAGGCGGCATGGTCGGCTGCGAGACGGCGGAATTTCTCCTCGAACGCACAAAAGGTGTCACCCAAGTCACCGTCATAGAGATGTTGAGCCGCATGGCGGACAATGTATCTCCCACTTACAGGCCTTTCTTTCTGGCTCGATTAAAAAAAGAAGGCATCAAAATGGAGACGAACACCATCGTGCAGGAGATAACGAAAGATGGCGTAAAGGTCGAGCAGAAGGGAGTCGCCGGTTTTTTCAAGGGAGATGCGGTGGTGCTCGCCGTGGGCTTTAAGTCAAACCCCACCATCGATGAAAAGAGCAAAGCGAAGATTCCCGAAGTATATGCAATCGGAGATTGTGCCAAGCCCCGTATGATAAAAGAGGCTATTGAAGAAGGCTTTACTATCGGCAGGAAGATTTAGGCGCAGTATGCACCCTGATGGAAACGCTCGGAAGGGATTTGTATGAAGACCGTTTATCTTGACAATTGCGCGACCGCGCCGCTTCATCCCGATGTCCTCAAGGCCATGCTTCCGTTCCTGCGGCATTCTTTCGGCAATCCCTCGAGCGCTCACGCCTTGGGCAGGAAGGCCAGAGAGGCTGTCGAAAAAGCGAGGGGTAAAGTAGCAGACCTCATCGGCGCCAATTCAGCGGAGATCGTGTTTACGAGCGGCGGGACAGAGGCGAATAATCTCGCCATCCAGGGCATCGCCCGCGCCAGCAAAGATCGCGGCAATCATATCGTCACCTCCGCAATCGAGCACCACGCCGTTCTCAAGACCTGTCAGTATCTCGAAAGAAGCGGCATCACCGTAACCTATCTCCCGGTTGACCAGCACGGCATTGTAAATCCGGAAGATGTAAAGCAGGCATTGACGGATAGAACCATCCTCGTAAGCGTCATGCACGCGAACAACGAAGTGGGGACCATCGAGCCCATCCCCGAGATAGGAAGGATCGCCGGTGAAAGAGGTATTCCCTTTCACACGGATGCCGTACAGTCGGCAGGAAAGGTGCCCCTCAATGTTAAAGAAATGTCCGTCGATCTCCTTTCCATTTCCGCTCACAAATTCCATGGCCCGAAGGGCATCGGGGCCTTGTACATCAGGGAAGGAATCAGTATCGACCCCATTCTTCACGGCGGAGGACAGGAGAAGGATATGAGGAGCGGGACGGAAAATGTTGCCTCCATCGCAGGATTGGGAAAGGCATGTGAACTCGCAAAGGAAACAGTTGCCGCACGTATGAATGAAATGAGGAAAATGCGCGATAGGCTCCAGGAGCGGATTTCAGCCGCTATCCGGGATCTTGCTATAAACGGTCATCCTGTCTCAAGATTGCCCAACTGCCTCAGCGTATCCGTTCCCGGGATCATGGCTGAGACAATTGTCCGCGACCTTGACGCGAGGGGCATTGCCGTATCAGCCGGTTCTGCCTGCACGTCTCACTCAGTTGAAATCTCGCATGTCCTTGCGGCCATGGGACTGCCCAAGGAGACGGCGCAGGGAACAGTGAGACTGAGCCTCGGAATAATGAATACACCGGATGAAATAGAATATGCGGCCGCCTCTTTCGTAGAAGCTGTAGAGAAACTCAAAACGCTTTCAGAAATCGAAGGCTCCCTCGGTTCAAGAAAGTGCTACTGATTTATATCGATTACGCCACGACCAAAGTCACGACCTCCATTACTTCCTGAAAGAAATAGGCCGACATTTTTCTTAATCTTGCAGATTTCAAACGAAAATCGTGATAGTAAACACCCCATATTTAAAGCGGTAAGATAAAAGTTCCACCCCTTATAGCCATGGTGGAGGGAGATATGGAATGGATGTCAGAAAACCCCGTTTCTAAAAATGAGCGGGGTTTTGTGCTTTGAGCGATCAAGATGATGGTAATACGGTGAAGTATCTGGTCCCCTATATACCGATTTTGGGTCATCTTATACAGACTGTATAAAACGATATACTTGTTGATAGAGATAAGAGATATAAGCAAGGAATACGATAATAATATTGTAAATAATGCAGGGCTCAGCTATATAAGACGAAGGGCAAACGGACGCCATAGCGGTATATACAGACTGTATATTTATTGTTGGATCAACGATGAGAAAAACAAGCCTACCCAGACACGCCGCTGGTTCGATGGAGCTGAAAGAGGGCACTGGTCCCATAACGGCGATATGCCCATGTGGTAAGTTTCTCGAGATATACAAGGGCGACAAGACGTTCCGCATCCTGACTCCGGAAGGTGTCGACCCCGACGAAACAAACCCGAATGCACCATGGGTCGCTGCGCCAGTAGATGATGTAGGATCGAGAAATCCTATAGTTTCTAGGGTTCTGCTGCAGAGTCATGAGTTCCTTAAATCGGCTCTGTTTAAGAAGCCCGTCGATACCGAATCTGTTACCCTTCAGTTGCATAACTGCAAAGAGTCATTGATCGCATGCGACAAAGTAGCCACGAGGGTTGCGGCTATCGTGGAAAACATAATTGAGAAAGTAAAGGCGGAAGGCATTTCTGCAGACAACCGTGGGCGCGGGCTCAACCCTTTCCCGTACGTACCGGATCTAGAAACGGAATGCGCCACGTTTCTCATCCATGCGAATCGGGCTATCAAGGACATCTGTGAGTTGCCAATGGCATTCATAGATTTAGATCACCCTGATAGTAATTTTGATTTTCTTGCGAAGCGCCTTACCGCGGTTCTTGGGGCAGACGCATCTTTGTCCAAATTCGTGAGCTCGAACGCCGATGGTATTCGCTATTTGGTGGACTTGAGGAACTTTCACGAGCACCCAAAGAGTGGTGCCAGGACAGTAATAGAGAACTTTCGATTGATGCCTGATATGAAAATCAATGTGCCAATGTGGCATGTGTCTGGGAACCAACCTCGGCCAATCAAGGATGAAATGCGTGCAGCAGTTGACTTTCTCGTCGAAATGTCCGAGGTAATGCTTATTCACCTCGTAATGGCAACGGTCGTCGATAGCATTCCTTTCATAGTGGAGAAGTTTGCGGAAGCCGAAATCAATCCGGATAATCCGATGAGGTATAGATTGTCCATTGACGCCAGCAAACTGCGATTGCAGTCTGATGATCCAACAATTGGATGAACGCGGATTTGCAAACACGCAGCACGTCTTTGCAAACCGGTTATCCAAGTCGTTCGGCAACATAGAAAACACCCCATCTATGATGTCGGACGAAAAACAATATGGGGCAAAAAGGAGAATAGGCATGAGCAAATGTCGTTACTGCAATTCAAGTTCTTACGGTTCAGGGTGTCCTCACAGTCCGACAAAAAAACACGATCATTCAGATGATGAGAAGAAATGCGAGTTCTGCGGGTCGTCATCCTACGGCAGCGGCTGCCCACATAGCCCTACGAAGAAGCATCGACATGGCTCAGGTGGCAACAAATGCAGATGGTGCGGCTCAACTTCTACTGGTAGCGGTTGCCCGCATAGTCCAACAAAAAATCACGAAAAGTAATTCGGAGCAAACCGTGAATATGATCGGCATTTCCTCCGAAACAGGAGGAGATGACTATTTCAGCTAATGCCGACCAAGGTGCTGCACCGGACGGCAGCTCTGTGAATTGAAATAACGGTGATATGGTTCATCCGAAAAAATGAACCGGCCGCGTTAAGTTAACAACTTGAAATAATCCGATTTGATCAGGATACTACACTCCTGCAAAAGGACTTTTTCTACAGACTCATTAGCTGCCAAGGAAGATTGTGAAATCCAGAAAAAAGGCTATAACATCACTGAATTTTGAGCAACTATATTCTGGGTATTCCAAGTCTTTAGAAAATGCCATGCACTTACTTGACGCTGCATTGAAAATATACTCGGATCATCCATCAGTGGCTCTAGGTCTTTGTGAGTTGGGGCAAGAGGAGCTTGGCAAATCACTTTCGTTTCTGTCTGCCTTCTATTTTCTTGAACATGACGTAGATTGGGCTTGGTTTTGGAACTCCTGGCGCGACCACCAATTGAAAGCGCACAGGGCATTCCTCTATGAGTTGTTCTCCCCTCTAAGAATCGTCATCGACCCGAATGGGCCAGAAAAAATGGAAGGCTTTTCGGCTCGTACTAAGATAAAATACGAAAAGGAAGCGGCATTCTACGTAGAGTATATACCTTCTGAAGGCTCCTTTGTATCGCCAGCAGAGAATATCAGAGCTAACGAAGTCGCGAATAGAAGCGGAACCCTTCTATGTCTCGGCGCTACCGCACTTGCCCTCAAAAATGCTCTTGATGAAGGTGAAAAGGAAAGAAACTACATTTCCTTTTCTGAATTGGCTATCAGAGCCTGCACTGAAAACATATACCAACAGGACATGCCGGACATCATGCGCGAGTTTTCTTCCAGATCGGCATACCTCGAGGCTCTAATACACAAGGTAGAGGAACGCCTTAGAAAGTACCAAGAGGCGATGTGCAACATGGGCCAAGGTTTAGAAAAAAGGAAAACCAGCTAACCACGGCTTGCA
>Ga0187878_1003796_pt1 | contig 12155 bp, 7 predicted proteins | sample June2016WEW_17_1_FD_132979 | JGI IMG/M metagenome (GOLD analysis project Ga0187878, IMG submission 132979) | Peatland microbial communities from SPRUCE experiment site at the Marcell Experimental Forest, Minnesota, USA - June2016WEW_17_150 | ecosystem: Environmental > Terrestrial > Soil >...
AAGGCTGGATTGATATTCAGGGCAAACATTTGGTGGACAGCGTCGGTGCCGTCGTGGATTGCCAGAACCTGAGTTTCGATCTTGGCTCGACCAATGGCAGCTTGATTTTCACCAATCTGGCGCCTTCCACTGTGAACCGCTTCCAGGGTAACGTCGTCGCCTGGAGCGCCACTTGGAGCAATTTGCTGATAGTGTATAATACATCTTATAGATTGAACCCCGCCGACAGTTTATATGATCTTCCTTTCTCCCAGACGAATGCAGCCCAGGCAAATCTGTATGTCCTGGTGGTGGATGCCAGTCAATTGGGGGCGCCGGTCCCGGTGAAAGTTGTGGACTTGCACCTGCATGCCACGAATATCGTCAATCATGTCGGTGGCGACATCGTCATTGGCGACTCCGTCATCGTTACCAATTCGTTTTTTGTGGACGGGCAGAGCCTTACCATCCAAAACAGGGTTGAACTGGCCAACGGGGTGCAAAGCTGGATTTGGACCAACGCCCCGACGCTCCGCTATTTCACCAACAACGGCTCTCTGACCATCCCCAACTCCGCGCATTTCGGGGATGATGGACCGACCAATTATCTGGCCTTCGTCAACCACGGGTCCATTTCTGCCTGGGGCCAGATGATTAACAGTCATTACTTTGAAAATGACGGTGCTCTGAATACCGGTGTGGGTTGTTACGTGACAATCTCATCCGGCAAATTCCAAAATGGCCAGGTCAATGCGGGGTCCGACATTCTATTCACCGCCAATGATTTAAAGTTTAATCAAAGCTCGCTCCAGGCCTCCGGCGGCGCACTGGACTTTACCGTGGCCAATTCGTTGGCCGATACCGGCGGCGGTTCGGGCAATTATTTCACGTGCGACTACGGTTTTAATTTGTGGATCAAACCGCAGACGGGAGATTTGCTGGGGACAACCATGCGCACGGTGGCGCCGAACATTCCTTATATCGGAATTTATCATTTCTGGGCGGGCACAAACTGCGGCCCGGTCAACAACGGTTATTCCAACAACGTGGCCCTCGGCCAGTTGGTGCTGGCCCCGCAAGGATCGCTGGTGATGGATCCGCCGCTGTTTTTCTTTGCCGGCGCCACGGGCGGCGGCGTCACCAATGGCCTTTACGTGGATTTGCTCGACCTCAGCGCCTTGGGGGCCGACTGGAACAACATCCAGCAGCACCTGCTGCAGATTGACCCGAGCCTGGTGATTTATTATGCCGCCGCGAAGCTCGGCTTTATCCCGCCGCCCAGGGTGGTCGGCGGGCCGCCACAGGAGCCGGAGGAATTTCTGGATGGCCAGTTCGGCGGGCACCTGCGCTGGGTCAAGACGTTCGCCGGACCGAACAGTTCTGTGGCCGTGGTCATCAATGGCCAGACTTACGAAGTCAATAAAGCATTGCGTTTTGCCACCACCATTGATTCGAATACCAATGGGATTCCTAATTATGCGGATCCGAATCCTTTCAGCACGCCGCCTCCTTTCAGCGCGATGCTGCTGACGTTGAAGGCTTCCCTGGTGTCGCAGGCGGGACAGATGTCACACCAGATTGAGACGCAGACAAACCAGTCGTCGCCATCCGTCCTGGCCCTTTCTTGGCTGGCGGTTACCAACACCGTCTATAATGTCCAGTTCACCACGAATTTGCCGCCGGCGAATTGGCAGCCATTGTTGGCCTATACCAATAACGCGCCCACCAACCAAATAGTCACCGTTTTTGATACCAATGCGCCGACAGTTGCCTCCAAACGGTTTTATCGCCTTTACTGTCCGTGACGACGGTTGGATCACGGTTGGGAAAGCAGCGCAGAAACAGTGATTACGTGAGTAAATTGCCGAAGGTTGCAATTATGCTTTGATGCCTTTACGCCAAAGAAAGAATTCATGAAGATTCGATTCTTAACCGCCGGACGGCCATGGGTCGGAAAACTTGTTGCCGCAGCCTGTGTGGCCGTGTCCCTCCCGTTCACAACGCCCGCCCGGGCGGCGACGCAAATGCTGTCTGGTCACGTGCCGGCAGCGGTGGCGCGCTTGCAGCCCGTTGAAAACCTTGCAGGCTCGCAGCGCTTGAATCTTGCCATCGGGCTGCCGTTGCGGAACCGGGAGGCGCTCACCAACCTCCTCCAGCAGATTTACGACCCGGCCAGCACCAATTACCATCACTATCTGACGCCGGAGCAGTTCACTAAAATGTTTGGGCCGACCGAGCAGGATTATCAGGCGGTTGTTGCTTTCGCGAAGGCCAATGGCTTCACCGTAACCGGCAGGCATCCCAACCGCATGCTGCTGGATGTGAACGGAGCGGCAACCGATGTCGAGAAGGCCTTTCAGGTGAGGATGAAGGTTTACCAGCACCCGACGGAGAACCGGACTTTTTACGCGCCGGACGTTGAGCCTTCCGTCCCGGCCGGGCTGCCGATCCTGGACATCAGCGGTCTCAACAACTACGGCCGCCCCTATCCCAAATACAAGCTGAAACCGGCAAACCTTGCGACCAATGCGACACCAAACGTCGGCTCAGGGCCGGGCGGCAATTACATGGGAAACGACTTCAGAAAAGCGTATGCTCCTGATGTCAAGTTCACCGGCGCTGGACAGACCATTGCGCTGGTGCAGTTTGACGGTTATCTCGCAAGCGACATTATCGCCTATGAAACCATGGCCGGGCTGCCCAACGTCACACTGCAAACCATCCAGTTCGATGAATTCGATGGACAGCCAACGGGCAACGGTGGTGAGGTTGAAGTGTCGTTGGACATCGAGATGGTCATCTCCATGGCCCCGGGTTTGTCCAAAGTGTATGTTTATGAAGGGAATCCGGATCCGAATTTTTTCAATCCCAACAACGTCCTGAACAGCATTGCCAATGACAATGCGGCCAGCCAGATTAGCTGTTCTTGGGGATGGACTGGCGGGCCCGACGCGACAACGTCTCAGCACTTCCAACAAATGGCGGCCCAAGGCCAGTCGTTTTTTAACGCATCCGGTGACAGCGATGCTTTTCTCCCCGGCCAGGTTGACGATCCAGGATATCCCGGCTCACCATCAAGTAGTCCATACATCACGCAAGTCGGCGGGACAACGTTGACCACGAGCGGTCCGGGAGGTTCCTGGGTTTCGGAAACCGTTTGGAACTGGGGCGGCGGCATTGGCAGCAGTGGCGGGATCAGCAGCTTCTATCAAATACCGATTTGGCAGCGGGGCATTAATATGTCCGTCAACGGCGGGTCAACCACCTTCCGAAACATTCCCGATGTTGCCATCACTGCGGATAACGTTTTCGTCAGCGCTGATGGCGGCATCCGATATAGGGGGATGGGCGGCACCAGTTGTGCCTCGCCGTTGTGGGCGGGCTTTATGGCGTTGGTCAATCAGCAGGCCGCTACTCTGGGTCTGCCACCGGTCGGTTTTATCAACCCGGCCATTTATGCGATCGGCAAGAGGAGGAATTATACCTCCGACTTCCACGATACCATTGTTGGCAACAATACGTGGTCAGGCAGCCCCACCGAGTTCTACGCCGTTTCCGGCTACGACCTTTGCACCGGCTGGGGCACGCCGAACGGGCAAAACCTGATTGATGCCCTCACATTATCCTGCGCTCCTGATGGCATACTGGAAGTGAATATCACACCCGCCAATGGCTCAACCCTGCTTAAAGGCACAAATCAAACAATCTATGTGCAAGTGACCGATGCTCTGGCCGTGACGAATGCCACGGTGATCGCGACCATCATTGGCAGCACCAATCTCGTTTTCAAGAACAATGGCGTTGCCCCCGATGCGACCGCCAACGATGACATTTACACCGCGAACCTGGTTGTGCCCAATAACACGAATAATCTGACTTTGAGCTTCCTCATCACCGCCACCAATACTGTGTACAAGATGAGCAGCACCAACGTGGTCATCTACAACGTGGCGCCGATCCCCGCAAACGACAACTTTACCAACGCGATAAAAGTTCCCGACGCCGGCGCGGTGTATCTGTCGAACAACAAATTTGCCACCATCGAGTCGGGTGAACCAGACCATGATGCAGACGCCAGTGTGGGAGCTTCGCTTTGGTGGAATTGGACGCCGACCGGCAACACGAATGTTTTGATTGACACGACCGGCAGCGCGATTGACATCGTCCTGGCCGTCTATACCGGCAACACTTTGACCAATTTACAGCAAGTGATTGCCACAAATAATGCCGGCTCGGGAACGTCAGCCTATCTCAGGTTTAATGTCGTGTCGAACACGACGTATCAGATCGCTGTTGCCAGCGCAAATTCGAGTTCGGTGGGCTCGCTTCGATTCCGCGTGGCGCCCGGGGGACAACCTGACACCAATGCGCCCGTGGTTTTCATCACCAGCCCACTGAGTGGTTTTGGGGCGACCAATTTCTTGATCACCGTTTCCGGCACAGCCAATGACCCGCAGCCAAACGCTTCCGGCATCAGCCAGGTATTCATCAACCTCAATGACCAATGCACGTTTGCCGCTGCGGGCACCACCAATTGGTCTAGCACTTTTGGCGTGAAGCCGGGGCTGAACAACATCAGCGCTTTTGCTGAAGATGTTGCGGGCAACATTTCCGCGCCGGTTGGCATCCAGGTCATTTACATCGTCCAGGTTCCGCCCAATGATTTTTTTGCCAATGCGATTGCCTTGATCAACAACCCGGGCTGGGTCAGCGCCACCAATACTGGCGCCACAAAGGAACCGGGAGAGCCCAACCACGCCGGCAACGCGGGCGGCAAGTCCGTTTGGTGGTCCTTCAGCACCAATGTGGACGGCGTCCTTACCCTCAGCACGACCAACTCCACCTTCGACACGCTCCTGGGACTGTACAGTGGTCCGGATGTCGCTCATCTTACCACTATCGCCGGGAATGATGATGCGTACGTTGGCGCGCGGGGTGGTTTCAGCCTGATTAATCAGGCGGTGAAAGCGGGCACCTACTACATCGCCGTGGACGGCTTTGACGGCGCCTCCGGCACCGTCGTTCTGTCCAACTCTTTTGTCCCGGCAAACCTGTGTCATTTGACAACGTACGGCAATGGTGTGGGCGGCATGGTGCAGGTGACCGCCGTTAATTCCAGGGGCGGCATTGCGGTGATGCCGGGGACATCCGGCGATTTCGCCAGCAACTCCACCGTCGTTCTGACAGCGTTTCCCAACTTGTATTACACGTTTAATGCTTGGTCTGGCAGTGTGACTTCGTCGGCTAATCCGTTGTCCTTTGTCATTACCAGCAACATGACCATAACCGGCTCCTTCAGTTCGGTGGCGTTTTCAGACGACTTCGAAACCGGGGATCTGTCGCGCCTCCCATGGATAACGGGTATAAATGGGACCCCACGTTGGTATGTGCAAACCAATGTAGTCGCAGCGGGCCAGTACGCGGCCAGGTCAGGCGTTATCACCGACAGTCAAAGCAGTTATTTGATCCTCATTGGCAACTTCGGGACGGGCACCGGCTCCTTTGATTATCTCGTCAGTTCGGAGGAGCATTGGGACATCTTCAGCTTCTATGTGGACGATGTGTTGCAGCAACAGTGGTCGGGAGAGGTGGGTTGGGCCAACTTTGCATTTCCGTTGACGGCCGGACAGCATACTTTGGAATGGAGCTACGTCAAAGATTCCAGCTTCAGTTCCGGACTTGACGCCGCGTTCATTGACAATGTCAACCTGCCGTCGTTCGTGCCTCAGCCGCTGCAATTTGGCAGTGTTGTGCAATCCGACGGCACGTTCCGGCTCACGATTACAAGCCCGGCCAGTTCGACTATCATTCAGGCCTCCACCAACCTGGTAAACTGGATGCCCGTTTACACCAACTACACGTTTTCGTTCACGTTCACCGATTCGACCGCGTCGAGTTACCCCTATCGCTTCTACCGCGCCGTTTCGGGGCCGTAGTGTGTTGATTTCCAAAAACCAATGAAGGTTTGCGGTCTGACTGGCGGGGTGGGCATGGGCAAGTCCACCGCCGCGCAATTCCTCCACGCCCGCGGCGCGCAGGTGGTGGATACCGACGAACTCGCCCGGCAACTCGTTCAACCCGGCCAGCCCGCGCTCACGGAAATCCAGGCTGAATTCGGCAAAAAAGTCATCGCCCCGGACGGCCAGCTTCGTCGCGATGAACTGGCGGAAATCGTTTTTGCCGATGCCGCCGCGCGCAAGAAACTCGAAACCATTCTCCACCCGCGCATCCGCGAACGCTGGCTCGCCCAGGTTGAAATCTGGCGCAGGGAAAACCGCGCGCTCGCCGTCGTTGTGATTCCGCTGCTGTTCGAAACCCGGGCCGAATCCCATTTTGACAAAATCATCTGTGTCGCCTGTTCCGCCCCGATACAGCGCCAAAGGCTGCTGAGTCGGGGGTGGACGCCGGAGCAAATCAGGCAGCGCTTGGCCGCGCAATGGCCGGTTGAGCGAAAAATTTCCCGCGCCGATTTCGTTGTGTGGACCGATGGCGCGCTGGACGCGCATGCGCAGCAGCTCGAGCGAATTTTCGTAAAGCTTTGACTACAGTTTGCTTTTGCACTGTGGCGGCGGTTCCGCTGTGCGGGACCGTCGCCATGGATTCCACCGGCGCTTACAAAGCGCCGGAGCAAAAAATGCGAATGGTTTAATGACGAACCGCGCTTGGGATTGCCGTCCAACCTTCAACTTCCCGGGAATACCCTGGCAATGGCTTCGCGCAGGTCCGCCAGCAAAAATGGTTTGCTGATTATGAAGTCCACGCCCGTCAGCGGATTGCCGGAAGACTTCAACATTTCGGCATAGGCCGTAATCATTATGATTGGCTGATGGGGCCGGCGCTGCTTGATGAGGGCGGCCAGTTCATCACCTTGCATTCCCTGCATGGCATAATCCACGGTGATCAGGTCAAACTTGCCCTTTTCAAGCAAGGACAAAGCTTCTTTGCTGCCATTGGCAGTTTGGACTTCGTGCCCGTCAAACTTGAGTATCATCTTGATGGCATCGCAGACGGCAGGTTCGTCGTCCACCACCAAAATCCGCCGCGCTTGATTTCCCCGTGTTGGCATTTGGTCGTAGAATGAAAGATAAATCTATGCCCATTTTTCTCGAACACAAATATTAATTATTAACAACAAATGAGTTGTTAACAAAACAAACGGGCTTGCAATTCGGGGCCGTTTCCCCCTCGCCCCGCCCAGGCGGGAAAAGGGTGGTCACGCAACGCGGGACCGGGTGAGGGGTTCCACAAAATCAACCCCGGTTCCGGTTGTTACGGAGAATGGGTATTAGTCCACAAACGCATTGCCGCTTGACTCTCAACGAACGGATTTTAGCCGCGCTCTGACATTTGGTAGGGCGGTGCCCGCTCGCGATTTATCGGAGCTGCCGCGCCGCCACTGTCCGCAGGTAGTTGGAATTCAGCCGGCGATGGGCACGACCGCATTGCCGCTTGACTTCAACCCTCAATTCTCAAACATTAACTTTCAAATGGATACGCTTTATTATGGCGACAACCTCGACATCCTCAGGCGTTACGAACAGACTGAAATGTCCTGATTCCAGGACCGACCCCTGACTGTTTCCACCCATGAAAACAACAATCCTTTCCCTGCTTTTATTAACTGCACTGCTTTGCCGCCCTGCTTTGTGCGACGAAATCCACGACGCGGTGAAGGCGGGTGATTTGGATAAAATCAAAACCTTGCTCGCCAAAGGCGCAAACGTCAATGCGAAGGCCGACGAAGGCGCGACGCCGTTGCATGTGGCAGCAATCACCGGCCGCAAAGACGTTGCCGAATTGCTGCTGGCCAAAGGTGCAGATATAAATGCGAAGAACGACTCCAACGAGGCGCCGTTGCGTGTGGCAATACAGTGTGGCCACAAAGACGTTGCCGAACTGCTGCTGGCCAAAGGCGTGAACATCAACGCGATGGACAGCCTGGGCGCGACGCCATTGCACATCGCCGCAGCCAGTGGCAACAAAGACGTTGCCGAGATGCTGCTGGCCAAAGGCGCGGGCATCAACGCGAAGGGCAGTTTGGGCGACACGCCATTGCATGATGCAGCAGCCAACGGCAGAACAGACGTTGCCGAACTGCTGCTGGCCAAAGGCGCGGACATCAATGCGAAGGACAACCAAGGCTGGACGCCGCTGCACATCGCCGCAGCAAGTGGGTGCAAAGACGTTGCCGAGCTGCTGCTGGCCAAAGGCGCGGGCATCAACGCGAAGGCCAGTTTGGGCGACACGCCATTGCATGATGCAGCAGCCAACGGCAGAACAGACGTTGCCGAACTGCTGCTCGCCAAAGGCGCGGATGTCAATGCGAAGGACAACGAAGGCCGGACGCCGATGCGTCTGGCGATTCAACGTCATAAATACGCCATCGTTGAGCTTCTGGGGGCGCATGGGGGGCATTAACTCGTTGATTACCCGCGCCTCCAACTTCGCACGGTGAACTTGGCGTTGGACGGCACGTCCGCAGATGGTTGGATTTCAAGCTCTCGCCTCGGCGAAGCCTGGGTCAGCTTGTGTTGGGCACGACCGCATTGCCGCTTGACTCTCAACCCGCATCTCTCAACCATAAACTTTCAAATGGGCACGCTTTACTACGGCGACAACCTCGACATCCTCAAGCGTTACCTCAAGGACGAGACCGTGGACCTCGTTTATCTTGATCCGCCCTTTAACTCCGCGCAGAACTACAACGCTTTCTTTCACGAGAAGGACGGCACCGACGCCGCCAGCCAGATTCGCGCCTTCGAGGACACTTGGCATTGGGATATCGAGACCAAAAAAGCCTACGACGCCGTCACCGAACAGCCCGGCAAGGTCTCCGACGTGATGCAGGCCTTCTTCCAGTTTCTCGGCGGCAACGACATGATGGCCTACCTCACCATGATGTCCTCGCGCCTCGTCGAACTGCGCCGCGTTCTCAAATCCACCGGCTCGCTCTACCTCCACTGCGACCCCACCGCCTCCCATTACCTCAAGCTCCTGTGCGATGCGATTATGGGAAAAGAAAACTTCCGAAACGAAATCACTTGGCCGCGAACAAATGCCCATAACATTGCTTCAAATCACTTTTCGCGGATTCACGATACAATTTTCTTTTATTCGAAAACTGAAGACTACCTATGGAATCATCAATTCGCTGAATTTTCTCCACAGCAGTTGGACCGTTATATTCCTGATCCCGAAACCGGACGCTTGTGCACGGGGCAAGACTTGACGATGACCGGCAATCCAGAACGAAATTTTGATTGGAGAGGCACGAAACCGCCGCCCAATCGTGGCTGGGGTCTTTCGCTCGAAGAGCTGGAAAAGCTCTGGGCACAGGGATTGATTTTGAAAAAGAAAGATGGGACGCCCCGGCTCGACGGACGAAAAGTTTTTCTCGATGAAAAGAAGGGAAAACCTGTTAGCGACATTTGGACTGACGTTGAGAGGATTGGTAATACTTCTGCCGAACGTCTCGGCTACCCGACGCAAAAGCCCGTGGCGTTGCTGGAGCGCATCATCCAAGCCAGCAGCAATCCCGGCGACGTGGTGCTCGACCCGTTTTGCGGCTGCGGCACGACGATTGACGCCGCCGAGAAACTCGGCCGCAAATGGATTGGCATAGACATCACGCAACTCGCCACTTCGCTCATCAAGAATCGTCTGCGCGACACTTACGGCGATAAAATCGAAATCATCACCGTTGGCGAACCAGTCACGCCAGCCGACGCCTCGAAACTCGCAGACGAAGATAAGTTCCAATTCCAATGGTGGGCGCTCGGCCTGGTCAACGCGCGGCCCATCGAGCAGAAAAAAGGTGCGGACCACGGCATTGACGGCAAAATTTATTTCCGCGACGACCCCAAAGCCGCCAAGCCGGAGCAAATCATCATCCAAGTGAAAGGCGGCAAGACCGGCGTGAAAGACGTGCGCGATTTGCGCGGCGTGCTGGACCGCGAGCAAGCCGCCATTGGCATCTTGATTTCCCTGCAACCCGCCACCGGCCCGATGGAAACCGAAGCCACCAGCGCCGGATTCTACGAGCACAAGACGAACCGGCAGAAATTTCCGCGCCTCCAACTTCGCACCGTGAAAGAATTGATGGAAGGCAAAGGCATCGAACGTCCGTCCACCATCGCCGCCACCGACGAAACCTTCAAGAAAGCGCCGGAGTCAAAAAAGAAGCAACACGAGCAAAAAGCGCTGGAGTTGTGAGCCAATGCGCCGCCATTCCTCATTCGACGGTAAAGCTCAATCGCTGGTGTTCACATTTGCCGGGCAACTTCTCGAAGCCGGCGATTTTGGTGCTCCCGAACCGGATTTTTTGAAATGGCTGGAAACGTCGCTTTTCGCTGATGTGGGAAGTGCCAGTGATTCGGTTGACGATGACAAACTGTCGAAGGAAGAGCGGGAGGCGTGGAAACTGTTTCGTGATGCGATTCAGGCCACCGGAAATTTGTTGGATTTCTACAAGGAAGATTTGCCTCTGTTTCAGAAAGTGGCGGGTGAGTTGATGTTCTTGCCGTGTTTTCTGTCGCGGCATCCAGACAATCCACGGTTTAACCAAGTGTTTCTGGAAAATTCCCGGCTTTCTCAACACAACATGGCCAGTGCCCGCGAGCCGAAGCGAGCCCATCTGGCGCGGCAATCCTGGCCCGTACGTTATGCCTACGCCATCATCAATGCGATCGATTTGACACTGGACACTTACGGCGAGGATTTACCGCTTTGGTCGGAAATTTACGGTTATGGCGTCAGACATCCGATTCCTTTGGAAACATACGAGGCGGCAGCGAAAACGATGGGATGGGACGAAGAAAAAATTCGCAAGGAGTTGCGCAAATATGAAGGAAGGTATCAAATTCTGCCCTGCTGGACAAAGAGCCTTGAAAAACTTCGTCGTCCATTCAACACGGCTCACGCCATCGACTACTGGCGCATTGGCAAGGAAATGATTTTGGAAGAGATGCTGGATTTCCACACACGACCGGAGTGGGCAGACTACCGGGATGAACACAAGCGCACCTATCAGGGAGGCGCAAAGACAGGTGCAATTCGGCACGCGATTTTTAAGGACATTTTGTTGGCGCTTCACACCATAGCTGGCACAAACAAACGAAGCGGGAAGGCTTTGAAACGAAAGAAGTTGACTGGCAAAGTCGCCTAGGGAAAGTCGGATTCGCTTTTTCCCGAAAAAGTTTCGTTGCAGCTGATTCGGCCCTGCCGAAAATGGCAACGTGACAACAAATTTAATTCCTGTTGATTTCACTGCCAGCCGCGCCAGCCGCGCCGTCCGCACCGTCCGCATATTCCGATTGCTCCGAATCATCTGCGCCGTCCGTAGACAATTCCCCCGCTTGCGATCAAATTTGTGCCCGTTAAATGCAATATTTGCCAGCAGGCCATGAATCTTACAAAAACACAATTTCAGCGCCGAAGGCTTCGAATGATTTCCAAGCAAATCAGCCATTCAAGCAATGGCACTGTGCATTCAATCCAAAATCAGTTTGAGTTGAGCGAGGAAATTGAATGGGGGCACGGCTTGGCTTGTGAACATTCGCCCTTTCTAAAACCCACTCCAACCCGGCTTTTGAAGGTGGTGATCAAAACGTTGAAAGGCTTTTTAACTCGCCTTCTATTATGGCTTCATGCTCCCCTCACACATTGAATTTATGAAAAAACGACATCAAGAACACTTACCGGCCGGCAATCCTCTTGCAGGCACGCCGAAGAAATGCGCCAAACCGGAGAGACCCGGAGCGAAGCGTTGTGCGGTTGATTCGCGCGATCCTGCGCTTGAGTCCACAGTTGAATCGTTTGCCTGGGATACGGTGCTGCGGGTGAGGCGACTGGCGGAGTTGTGCAAACGTTACCCCGCCCAAGCAGAGAATGTTGCCCGGCAACTGTTGGCTTGGCCAGTGATGAGTACGATGCCTTTCTTGGAAGCTGGCGAGGATTTTCGGAACGCTTCATACGTTTTTGAACTGGGCCGCGATTATCCTCTGGACACCAGCTCCCGCGCCCGAATTCACAGTGGCAGCGTGATGGGGCGTTATCTCACTCAGTGGATTAAACGGCTTCACGAGTTCCGATTGTCAATACGCTTTCGTCCGCAAGAAGTTCCCGGTCAGGCCAAACCGGATGAGGAAACGATCCGGCGATGCTGGGGCAGCGAACAC
>Ga0187878_1003804_pt1 | contig 12138 bp, 16 predicted proteins | sample June2016WEW_17_1_FD_132979 | JGI IMG/M metagenome (GOLD analysis project Ga0187878, IMG submission 132979) | Peatland microbial communities from SPRUCE experiment site at the Marcell Experimental Forest, Minnesota, USA - June2016WEW_17_150 | ecosystem: Environmental > Terrestrial > Soil >...
CACAGAAATCGCTCCGGCCGTCCCCTGCGCGCCGGGCCGGAAGTGCCCAGTTGCACGCGCGCAACGGCGGCTACCTCAGGCGGCGAACCGCGCCGCCCGCCCGCTGGATCAACGCGGTGGATTTGCCTGATACTGTTTGAGATAGGGCGCGAGGCGTCGAACTCGTTTGGCGATGCCGTGCCCCTTGACTTCAATCATCTCTGCAAAGAGCGCCTTGCTTCGGCGAGAGCGCTTTCGGCGCAGGTGGCTTTTGCCGCCCTTGGTGCGCATGAGTTTACCGCTCCCGGTCAACCGAAAGCGCTTCGCCGTGGCCTTGTGCGTCTTGAGCTTGGTCTTTCCTGCCTTGGCCTTCCTGGGCATCGCTGCTCCTGTGTTCTCGCTTCTCTTGGCACCCGAGCGGATCCCACCGCTATTTCTTTTTCGAGGGCCCCAACACCATCAGCATCGTCCGACCTTCCATGTCGGGCGTTTGTTCGACGACGGCGATGTCGGCCAGCTCTTGGGCGATTTCGTGAAGGTCCTCGCGGGCCAGCTCCGGGTAGGTGATCTCTCGCCCGCGAAAGCGGATGCGCACCTTGACCTTCATGCCGCCTTCCAGCCAACGGCGGGCATCTCGCAGCTTAAAGGCCCGATGGTGATCCGTGGTCTTGGGGCGCAGGCGAATCTCCTTGATCTCGATCTTGGTCTGGGCCCGGCGCGCTTCGCGGTCCTTTTTGGATTTTTCGTAAAGGAACTTGCCGTAGTTGAGGACGCGGCAGACGGGGGGATCCGCAGTGGGGGAGACCTCCACCAGGTCGAGGTTGGCCTCGCGTGCAATCCGCAACGCCTCCTGGATTGACACGACCCCGACGTTGTTTCCGTCCGCGCCGATCAAATGGACCTGGCGGACCCGAATGGCTTCGTTGATGCGATGTTCAGATGTGCTTATGGCGCCTTCTCCTCCCCCGGGCCAATTCGGACCGGCGTCCCCGCTTGCGGAACGCCAAGTGGGCCGGAGTTTACCATGGATCGCGCGAGAGCGTCAACTAAAAGGGATGATCACGGCGGGAATCCCGAACTCAGGCTGGGTTCTCCTGCGCCGATTTTGGAACCACTGTGACCTTCCGCCCGGGCCCTTCCCCCACGCTCTCCGTGTAGACGCCGGGATGGTCTCGCAACTCCAGATGGATGATGCGGCGGTCGGCGGGTGGCATGGGCTCGAGGGTCACGGTTCGTCCTCCTTCCGTGGCTTGCTCAGCCGCACGGCGGGCCATGCGGCGCAGTTGCTGCTCCCGCCGAGCGCGGAAGCCCTCGGCATCGATCGCAACCGGAAGAGGGTGACCCACTTCCCGGGCCACAATCAGGCGGGTCAGGTATTGCAGTGCCCCCAGGGCTTCGCCCCGCTGGGCCAGCAGGGCAGTCAGCCCGCTCCCGCGCAGATCGACCCCCACGTGCCGAATCTCGTCCTCTCCCTCAGGTTCCATCCACTGGACCGAGGCCTTCCCGCGCAGGTGCATCCGCGCGAGGAGTTCCTCGACCACCGTGCGCACCATCTCGAGCTCGGGATCCGGCGGACCCGATGAGCGCAAGGTCAAGCGAACGCGCGCTTGCCGGCTGGTTGCCTCGAGCGTCCCAGGCTCCCCCGGATCAAGCACCTCCACCTCGACCTGGTCGAGATTGAGATTCAACTCCTCCAATCCGCGCTGGATAGCTTCCTCAACCGTGGGGGCGATAATCTCGAGGCTGGCGCGACTTTCCATGGCTGGGTCCCTGGGTTCCACTACTTGCGGGCCTTGGCTGGGGTCGGGGCAAGGCCGATGACGCGCCGCCAGTCGACTTTTCCCATGGCCGCGAATTGGGCGATGCCCAAGAGGTTGGAGGTGAAGTAATAGATCGAGAGACCGGAGGCGAAGGTGAGCGAGAAGTAGCCAAGCAGAAGGGGCATGTATATGTTCATCATGCCGGTCATAGCAGCCGCCTGGTCCCCGGTGGAAGGGGGCGTCATCATCCGCTGAGAGATATAGGTGCTGATGACGACCAGGATAGCAAGGATGGGGATTCCAAATTGGGGCAGGAAGGGAAGAAAGAGCCGCTCGGGCTGGGCCAGATTCATCCATAGAAACCGGTTGTTGATTGGGATCAGCGCGTCAGCCTGCGGAAAGAAGGAATAGACATGGCGCGAAAAGTCCAGGAGCTGGAGCGGCGTCTGGGCCAGTTCGCGCAGGACGGCCTGGTAGAGACCGATCAGGATCGGGAATTGAACCAGGGTGGGCAGACAGCCTCCAATCGGATTAACCCCCGCCGTTTTATAGAGCTTCATCTGCTCCTGGGCGAGTTTTTCGCGGTCCTTGGCGTACTTCTTTTGCATCTCCTGCCAATCCTTTGATTGCTGCAAGGTTTGCATCGCCTTCATCCCCTTTTGCTGTTGATAGGTCAAGGGGTAGGTGATCAGGCGAATCAAGACGGTCAAGACAATGATGGAGATCGCGAAATTCTGCCCCAAGAGGCTATACAGGAAAAGGAGAGCGTTCATCATGGGGTTGAGGATAATAGCGTCCCACATGTCAGAGGTTCCTCTTCTTCTACTTGGCGGGTAGGAAGGACCACAGCTGGGAGCCGTTCTGGGCTGAGAAAGCGTACAGAGGAGTCTGTCCTCCATACGAAGTGACGAGTACCATATCCCCTACCAGCAGGGTGTGACCGTAAAGGTTCCCTCCGGCGGTTTGCTGCCAGAGGATCGATCCGTCTTTCTCTGAAACCGCGTACACGGTCCCCGCCTCCGTACCGAAGTAGAGCATGCCCTGCCCTACCGCGGGAGTCCCGTGGATGGCCCCATCCGGTTGGATTTTCCACAGCTCGTGCCCATCGGAGACAGCGACCGCATGCAGGGCGCCCCCCAGATCTCCAAAGAAAGCTGTGCCGCTGTCGACCGCGGGCGCACCCCAGACCCATCCCCCGGCCTTCGCGGTCCAAAGAACCTGTCCGGTTCCCTTGTCCAGGGCCACGAGCCGGTCGTCAAAGGTGCCCACCATCAGAGTGTTTCCCGAGAGCGTCGCTCCACCGGCCAGAGCGGTTCCCAGATCCTCGGACCAGATCAGCTTGCCAGTCGCGGCCGAGAGGGCATACACGTGATGGTCCAGCGAGGTGACAAAGATTGCGCTGCCATCGCTCACGGGTTGCGCCCAGACCCCGTGCTGCGCGCTGAATTTCCACAGGACGGTACCGTCTTGAGGGTTGAGGTCAAAGACATTGCCGTCCGCCGTGGGTGCGAAGATCCCTTCGGCCGTGTCCAGCACGGGAGACACATACAGGTCGCTGGCGACAGACGACTGCCAGATTGGCTTTCCCGACGAAGCGTCCAGTTCGTACAGGATCTTGTTGTATCCTCCCACAAGGATTTGACCATCTGCAGTAGGCACCGGATCAGCGTAAAAGTTCACGCCCGTTTGGGCTTTGGGCGGGAACCGCCACAGCTCCTTACCGGATTTCAGGTCGACGGCAAAAACATTCTGAGCGAAAGACAGGTAGGCCGTCGTGTCGGAAGCCGCCAGTCCCGGCCAGGAAGTGTTTCCGCTCACGCCCGAACAGGCGGAGACTAGGAGGGCGGCAAGCGCCAGCACCCCCAGCAGGGATAATCGTCTCCCCGAATGATGGCCCTTCATGGAAATGTGCCCGCGCACAGAGAGGATGTCAGCAGGATCGAGTTGCGCCAAAGAGATTCACTCCGCAGGCTCAGGACCGGGCCGCGCGGGAAACACGAGGCCCCTAGAGCCAATAGGATCATGGCACGGGGTCGTAGCCCCCCGGGTTGAACGGCTGGCAGCGCAAGATGCGCCAGATGGCCATCCCCCCACCACGGATCAGCCCGTACTTGGCGATGGCTTGATACCCATAGTGGGAGCAGGTTGGATGGAAACGACAGGTGTTCACCGGCAGGAGCCGGGAGAAAGTCAGCTGGTAACCCCGAATGACGGCCAAGGCAATCAAGCGGGGGCCATTGCGCCATTCCCGGGCGATTGAGCCAAGAGGCGGATCGCGATCCCAGCTCGCGTTTGCCTTATCCATTATCTCCTTGCACCAACCCGGCTCTATGGAGCAGAGCCCGAACGGCCGTGCTCACCTCGGACAGGGAGGCCTCCACAATCTGCGCCCGAGCTACCAAGAGGAGGTCCCACCCTTGAGTTGCCTCGACCAGGAGCGGGCGCATGGCCTCCCGCAAAAGGCGGCGCGCGCGGTTTCGCTGCACCGCCCCACCGACCGAGCGACTGGCCGCCACACCGATCCGCAGCTCGCCAGCCTGGCCAGCGGCGACCACAAGAACAAGCAGCGGGTGGGCATAGGATCTACCTGTGCGCCTCACCCGCCGGAGGTCAGTCGTTCTGCGAAGGCGAAACCTTCGTTGCATTGGCTCCCGGCGGGGAGGCCTTTTCCGCCTGGTGGACGAGCCCCGCCGGATCCCTATCCGCTGGGCCGCTCGCGCTCACGGCTTGCACGGGTGCGCCTGCGGTCCCTGCCTCTGCCAAGCCCGATTGAGAGTCTCTTCCTCTCCCTGGTTAAACCTTCCAGTTGACCTTCTTCACATGTATGCGCTGAACCGCCAACCGTTGCCGGCCCTTGGCTCGACGCGCGGCCAGAACTTTCCTGCCTCCTCGGGAGGCCATTCGCGCTCGAAAGCCATGCACTCGGGCGCGGTGCCGTACCTTTGGCTGATATGTCCTCTTGGGCATTTATGCGTACCTTGAAGGAATGGATTGCGCGCAAAAGCCGAAGGCCATTATACCAAGGCGCGTTTTTGGGGGTCAACCGACCTGTTCATTCACCTAAAACGCGACCCGGGGGCGTATTCACCCCACTATTAGGTTAGCCAAGGGGCCGGGTTCTCTCCATGGGGAATGGCGGCGCGGGAACCATGGTCGCCCATGACCTGGTGACCATGGGGAAGCGCCGGAAGTACTTGTGGGGAATGCCAAGGCGATAGCGGGGATCCAACCCGAAAGCCGAGGGTCGCATGGCTGGACGAGCTGGAACGCATCAGGGGCACAGCGGGTGCCCTCGGGCAGAGAGCCATTCGGAGCGCACAACCTGCCTTCCGAGGGTCCGAGGTTGCCGCCGGAGCCAGCTGGCCCAAGAGACTTCCTGCGCGCGGGTCGGTTTCTCGATGGATTGCCCAGAGGCCGGCGCCCGAACCTGTCTTGAGACTGGCCTTCTCGGGCAGGAGCACAGCGCATGGGAGCGGGTACAAGAGCCCGCCATATCCCCCGAGGGGTCTTCTCTGGGCACGACCGGATCCCGGCTACCTGGCCTGGCTCGGTCAGGAGTGGACGAGGGGCATAATCCTGCCTCCCCTTATGCCCCCCTCGGCGTCGGGAGCCTCTCAAAGAGGAGGGGGATTCTCCCTTCTGAAGGTATTGATACTAGCCAATATGTCTGGCCGAAAGGGGGAAGTCGTAACTTGTCGGCCATCACTGACTGGCAGGTTTTTGCTCCAGGAGATCTGGGGCGAACGTCAGCATCAGCGATCCGCAGCACAAGGTGACCTTTTCTTGGTTCAAGACATAGTATCGGAACCGACCCTCCCTGCGGACCAGCACTAGCCCCGCCTCCTCGAGCTTCCTTAGGTGGTGGCTCACGGTCGGCTGATTGACGCGGCCCCCCAGCTTGCCAACTAGGTCACCTACGCTTAGCCAGTGAGAACGGAGTTGGCGCATTATCTCGAGCCGCGTCCCGTCAGCCAGAGCTCGAGCAAAGCCCAACTGGTCCTGGTCCATATGCTAGTTATATCGATAAACTTCAATATAACAATGGGGGGCGAATCGGCCGCACCCACTTTGCCGAAGCAGGTGGTAGTCTGGGTGCCGGTCGATTGGCGAGCCCTTTGTTGGGGAACCCGGCTTGGGCCAGCCAACCGCGAGCCCGCAGGAGCCTCCCAGCTTGCAAGCAGGCCGCAGGTCGAGATCTCAAGACCGCTGGACCGAGCAAGAGTTCACCGGTTGCGGCGGGGTCTCATGAGGTCACGCCGAGCGACTGAATGAGGCTGTCCAGGTGCTCGAGGGGAGGCTTGAACTGATCCGATCCTAGCCCATCCAGTTGCGCGACCACACCTCCGATGTAGCCGGCAAAGTTGTTCATCAGTTGGTCCTGTTGAGCTTTGTCGGCCGGAAAGTCCTGGTTGGAAAGCTGGGAGCAGGAAACCGGCAGGACGGCCGAGACGTAATACTTTCCATCGCTGGTGAGACCCTGGAAGGTGTAGAAGAGCCACTGGTTGTTGATCAGGACGTAGGCCTGAGCATATTGGGTGAGGTAACGGACACCGGTCCCGTTCTGGAAGGCCAGGAACGAGACCCGGGCGTGCATCATCTGGGCAGCATTTTGGGAGGGCAGGAAGGGAAGGGTCTCGGCCGAGAGGTTATGGCTGGACAAGAGTTTCGCCAAGTCGCCGATTTCGGTCTTGGCCTGGGGGCTCAGCTGGGAAAAATCCGCCACCGGATACACATTTAGCTCAGGGGTCATGTTGCTGGGATGGGCGTAGCCCGTGAAAGAGAACTTGATGTGGGCCGGAGAGACCGCAAAGGGTGGCGCGTTGGGATCGGAGGCCGAAATCGCGGGAAGTGCGGCACCCTTTGCACTCTCCGCCAGGGAAGGATCGAATTGGAAACTGACGTTCTCGAAGGCGGCCTGCCCAAGGGCTGGGACGGCGACCGTCGCCGTGGGTTGGGGCTGGCCAGTGGCTTGATTTAGCTGCATAGCCGTCAGCGTCGCATGGACGGCCTCGGCGATATTGGTGGTCGGAGCGGGCGAAGGTCCAGACAGGTTGCAGAAAAGGGAAGTCGAGAGGACCAGAGCACCCACGACCAGAGAACTGGCACGAGATCGCATGGCCACCTCGAGCGTTTCCGCGGAAAACGGAGGCGCGTGAGAGCCTTCCTTCGAATCGTCCTTAATCCTGGGGAATGGCCGCGCGGCCGCCCGATCCTGATTCTACCCTGAGCCTGACATATCGAGACCCTCCCTAACCGGCCCGCCCGTCGCGGCCCCGTAACCTATTACGAGACGCCCGAGACATCTTTGTCGGGTTGAATTGCGGCGCGCTCGCCTTTCCCACGCGCCGGGCCGCGGAGATTCGGCCCGACCCTGAGAGGCTGGACCCGGTCGGAGGAGATCCGCTCGAGGAGCCAATAAAAACCTGAAACCGAGTCCATGCTCCTGTCTCCTGGAGGCGGGGCGGAGCGCTTTGGTTGACGCGGCCTCCCTCGGGGTATTAGAATGCCGCCATCTTGATTCCTCCTGGGAGAAAACGGCGATGACCCTCGCCGGTCGGCCAGCCCCAGGCTGGGGTGCAGATGCGGGTTGGGAGAGGAGCGCCGTGAGCCCCTTGCGTTCTGTGGTGGTCGGCAGTGCTCAATACCGTGGACGAGAAGGTCAGATCGCCTTCCTCTTGCACCGGCTGAGCGGATTGGGCACGTTGCTCTTCCTTGGGCTGCACATCATCGACACCTCGTTCGTGTTCTTGGCCCCGGCCCAGTACAGCGAGATCATCAACCTCTACCGCGCGCCGGTGGTCATGCTCGGCGAAATCGTGCTCGTGGCCGCCGTGATCTATCACGGGGTGAATGGTCTGCGGATCGCGATCTTTGATCTCTTTCCGCAATTTTGGCAGCCCAACTACGAGAAGCCCGCGGTGTACGGAGCCATTGCGGCCGCGTTCGTGCTCTGGCTGCCCGCCGCGGTGATCATGGGGCGTAATCTCGTCGGATTTGCTTTCCTGGGATGGAAGTAGGAATCGGGCGATGACGACCAGGGCCTCCTCGACTCCTCGGAACCGCGAACGCCCGCACAGCCTCGACGGCTGGATTTGGCTGGCGATGCGCTACAGTGGCATCCTGCTCATCCCTCTGGCCTGGATTCACGTCGCCATCCAGGACGTTCTGGTCGGAGTGAATCGCATCAACCTGGACTACGTGGCGCGGCGCTGGGCCCTGCTGGGCTGGCGAGTGTATGATGTCGCCCTCTTGGCTTTTGCCTTCGCTCACGGAATGAACGGTCTGCGTCAGGTGTTGGAAGACTACCTCACCACCGATGTCGCTCGCCGCTGGGTGCGTTGGACGATCTTTTCTCTGTGGCTGGTCATCGCGGCCGTCGGGGTGGTGGCTGTGGTCGGGGGCGTGCGTTAGGCGCAGGAAAGGTGCCTCGGAGATGACCCAGTATCATGAGTTTGATGCCGTGATTGTCGGGGCCGGGGGCGCGGGGTTGCAGGCGGCACTGGCCGCCTCCGCTCTCATCCAGGTCGCCGTTCTTACCAAGATGTATCCCTCCCGTTCCCACACCGGGGCGGCACAGGGGGGGATCGCCGCCCCGCTGGGGAACATGGAGGAGGACCGCTGGGAGTGGTACATGTATGACACGGTCAAGGGCGGCGACTATTTGGTCGACCAAGATGCGGCCGAGATTCTGGCCCGGGAGTCCGTCCAGGCCGTATACGACCTGGAGCACATGGGATTGCCCTTCGATCGAACCCCCGAAGGCAGGATTGAACAGCGCCGGTTTGGCGGGCACACCCGGGATTTTGGGGCGGCGCCGGTCATGCGTTCCTGCAAGAGCGCCGACCACACCGGGCACATGATTCTCCAGACCCTTTATCAGAACTGCATTCGCCAGAACGTGCGTTTCTTTGATGAGTTTTTCGTCGTGGACATCCTGATCCATGACCAGGTGGCGCGCGGCGTGGTGGCGATTGAAATTGCCACGGGCGAGATGCACATCTTCCACAGCAAGGCCGTGCTGATCGCCAGCGGGGGTTTCGGCCGGATGTTTGCCGTCACCTCGAATGCCCTTTCGCTCACCGGCGAGCCGGTGGCCAGCCTTTACCGCAGGGGATTGCCCCTCGAGGACATGGAATTCTTCCAGTTCCATCCTACCGGGATCTACAAAATGGGCATCCTCCTGTCCGAGGCGGCCCGCGGGGAAGGAGGGGTTCTCCTCAATGACCGCGGAGAACGCTTCCTGGAACGCTATGTGCCAACGCTCAAGGACCTTGCCCCTCGCGACCTGCTCTCGCGTTTCATCTACCAGGAGATCCAGGAAGGGCGCGGCATCGGCGGAAAGGATTACGTGTACCTGGACATCCGCCCGGAGACGATCAACCACTACCAGAGCGCGCCCGGAGGGAAGACCGTAACCGCCGAGCAGCTCGAGCAGAAGCTGCCCGACATTATTGAGCTGATGCGCGTATACCAAGGCCTGGAGCCGATGAAGGAGCCGGTTCCGGTCCACCCGACCGCTCACTATGCGATGGGAGGCATTCCCACCGATGTCCATGGGGCCGTCCGGGTCGGACCCAGCCGTTTGGCCGTGGGCCTCTACGCTGCCGGAGAGTGCGCTTGCGTTTCGGTCCACGGGGCCAATCGGCTGGGCACGAATTCCTTGATGGACCTGATCGTGTTCGGGCGAAGGGCCGGATCGGCCTTGGCGGAATTCTGCAAGCAGGCGGACTTCCCTGCTCTGCCCCTGCGGGCCGAGGCGGAAGTGGTCGCTGAGCTGGAGCGAATTCGGGCTGGCCGGGGGAAGGAACGGGCGGGGCCGATTCGCGCGGAGCTACAACGGACGATGACGGACCGGGTCGGCGTTCAGCGCCAGGAGAAGGGCCTGAACGAGGCCCGGGACAAACTCCGCGAGCTCAAGGAGCGCTATCAGTCGGTGAGCATCCAGGATCGGGGTGCACGATTCAACACCGACCTTCTGGAGACCTTTGAGCTGGGTGGGCTCCTCGACCTTGCGCAAGTGACCGCCGCCTCAGCTCTGGAGCGACGGGAGAGTCGGGGTGCCCACTTCCGCGACGATTTTCCCGGGAGGGACGACCAGAACTGGTTGAAACACACCTTGGCCTATCGCACGGATGGTGTCGGCGCCTCGCCCACACGCGGCGAAGTGCGCTTTGAATGGCGCCCGGTGGTCATTAACCGATTTGAACCCAAAGCACGCAAATACTAGGTGGAGGCGGAGTGGCGGCGATGAAGGTACAGCTTCGGATCAAGAGGTTTGACCCAGAGCATCAGCCGGGGGCTTGGTGGTCGGAGCATCAGCTCGAAGCGGAGCCCTCCGAACGGATCCTGGATCTCCTCAATCGCGTTAAGTGGGAACAGGATGGCAGCCTCACGTACCGTCGCTCATGTGCGCACGGCATCTGCGGAAGCGACGCCATGCAGATCAATGGCAGAAACCAATTGGCGTGCAAGAGCCTCGTGAAAGACATGGGCCCCAATATTGCGATTGAACCTCTGCGCGCAATGCGGGTGATCAAAGACCTGGTCGTGGACCTGGAGCCCTTCTTCGGCATGTACCGCAAAATGAGGCCCTATTTGGTCAACGATGAAATCCTGCCCGCGGACGGGAAAGAACGGCTGCAGAGCCAGGCCCAGCACCTTCGATATGATGACACCACCAAGTGCATTCTTTGCGCCTGCTGCACCTCCTCTTGCCCCTCGTTCTGGGCGAGCAATGAATACATCGGGCCGCAGGCAATTGTCCAAGCCCACCGCTTCCTGTTTGACTCGCGCGACCGAGCAACGGCCGAACGGCTGCGCCTCGCAGGGGACGTGATGGGCGTTTGGCGCTGCCACACGATCTTCAATTGCACGCAAGCTTGCCCGCGCGGCATCAAGATCACCCAGGCCATCGGGGAGGTGAAGCGCGCGATAGCAACGGGTGGCCTGGATTGATCCCTGACCCGACCGGGCGGCCGGGAATCGGCAGCTGGCCATCCGATCCGCGTCCAGCGCGCAGGCAGGAGTTGAGGTCACTCCGTGAGCTTGGCCGGGGGGCCCCAGGGGCCCGTGTTCATCCGGATTCTCATTGCTCTAGGTCGGCAGGGCGGCCCGTACCTCAAAGGCATCTAAAGAACCTGAGTGAGAAGACGAGCCGCCGTGGGCTGGGCAGGGGCTCATCCTGGCCCGGGCCCCATCTGCAAACAACCTGGCCGAACCTGAGCCGCGGGGGGGCGGGACAGGGAAGGCACATTGCTTCAAGCCATGTCAGCCCGGCGCTCGCCTCTCCCGGCAGAGATCAGGAGGGGATCCGCAGGAGCGGCTCTTTCGCGGTCTTGCCAGGCAAGCTGACCCGCGCCGATCCGAGCCGCCGGAAGGCTTCAGTGCCCCCTGAAGACCGGTGGGCGCTTCTCCACGAAGGCCTGGATGCCCTCCAGATGATCATGGGTCCTGGAGGCCGCCTCCTGAATGCGGCTTTCGTTCTCAAGAGTCTCCGATAGAGGCGCGGACTGGGCGAACTGCAGGGCGTGTTTGGCGAGGGCGTAGGCTTGGGTGGGCCCGCTGGCCAGCTTCTGTGCCAGGGCGGCGAGTTCGGGGGCGAAATCCTGGTCGGGGACGACCCGGGTGACCAATCCCAAGCGCAGAGCTTGCTGGGCGTTGATCGGTTCATCGATAAGCACCAAGTCCAGCGCATGGCCGTAGCCGGCGAGCCGAGGCAGCCAGTAGGAAACCCCGCTGTCCGGGCCCAACCCCAGCCGGCTGAAACCGTAGCGCAGGACCGCCGATTCGCAGGCGAGACGCAGGTCGCAGGAGAGCGCAATCCCCAGCCCAGCGCCGGTGGCCGGGCCATTGATACCGGCAAGCACCGGCTTGGGAAGGGCCTGGATGCGCATGACCAGTGGGTTATACGTCCGCTCCATGTGCTCTCGGTAGGAGATCTTGCCAGCCGCCTGCTGCATCTCGCTCATGTCCTGGCCCGCACAGAAGGCTCGGCCGGATCCCGTCAGTACCACCACCCGCACTGCCTCGTCCCGGCTCGCTTCCTCGAGCGCGGAAATTGTCTCCCGGGCCATGGTTTCATTCATGGCATTGACTTTCGGCCGGTTAAACGTGATGGTCAGAATCCCAGCCGAACGCGTGACAATGAGCGTGAGGTACTCGGGCATGGCTCCTCCTTCCGGCTAGACCCGGTTGTCTTCGGCCTTCACTTGAGGGATCCAAAGGACGGGGGAGCTCGGACCCTTCTGAGCGGGCGAGCCAGACTGAAGCAAGCGCGACAGCCATGTGGGTGGGTGGTTCAACCCGAGGTTGGGGGGAACTGCGGGTGCGGCCTCAGCTTTCGGAGCCCGTGGGGCCCTCCGCATCGGATGATTCCTCGCCCCAGTCAATTTCGGTCTCG
>Ga0187878_1003805_pt1 | contig 12129 bp, 17 predicted proteins | sample June2016WEW_17_1_FD_132979 | JGI IMG/M metagenome (GOLD analysis project Ga0187878, IMG submission 132979) | Peatland microbial communities from SPRUCE experiment site at the Marcell Experimental Forest, Minnesota, USA - June2016WEW_17_150 | ecosystem: Environmental > Terrestrial > Soil >...
CATATAACCACGACAAAAGAACCATAGAACCTAACGACTAAAACTTTCGCCCCTAAAAGACTGCAGAATATCACTATCTTTAAAGATTTATTGAATGTTCCATTTGGGGCGAAAGGACTGGGGCCATAGCCTTATCCCCCACATATACACGATACGACGACGGGGCTCGCCTCCGGCTTGCCCCACTAGATGGCGCGCGCGAACGGGTTAATAGATGAAGTAGGTGCCGAGACCTGTGAGGAGAGAGATGAGCCAGAGGATCATTGTGGCTCTCATGATGAGTTTACCCCTGCAGCCGCTTGGGTTGAGGCGGTTGCGGATCCACCTGATGACAATGTAGACGGCGAGAATCTCTGCTATCGTCCCGGATACTATGTGGGTGATGTTGCCGAGCCCCATGAGCGTCGTTAGGTTTGGGACGTAGCTTGTGGGGGAGGCGAGGAAAAGGGGGAGCATGATAGCGAGGATGGCGGTCGTGTGTATGGCGACAGCGGCTAAGAGAACTTGTCCATGTCTAGCAAGGTTTCCCTTTCTGAAGAGCGCGTAACCGTAGAGGAGGAGAGCGAGGATGGCGAATTGCGTAATGAGGCTGATGGTGGGAATGTCCACGGAGCCTAGAGGCGAGTTCGGGATTAAGGGTTTTATGTTTTCAAATCCTAGTATTCCTTTATGTGCACGCGATGCGCCCTCTTTCACGCCTCCCTCCCCTCGCAGTTTGTGCCTAGGCTTTATCAAGTGATAAATCGCCTGATGATGGTTAAGATCAGCAAAATCCGCGCGCGCGGCAAGAGTATGGGCTCTGTACGGTCCATGGATGCTTTTTTTGGGGCTATGACTTTATCTAGTTGAGCCTCTTTATCGCCATGGGTATTCTGGAGCGCGTCTGCGTCTTCGGAGCTGGTACTCTCGGCTGGCAGATCGCACTACAATGCGCGAGTCATGGCCGTCCGACCAATCTATATGATATCTCGACAGAGGCCCTGGAGAATGCTTCGTCGAACATCTCGAGGAAACTTGACTCGTGGGTTGAGGCTGGGGAGGCTTCAATCGTTGAGAAGGAATCCGCTATTAAACACATTAATGTTGAAACGGACCCAGCCAAGGCCATCGAGGGGGTAGAACTTGTCATCGAGGCGGTACCGGAGAGACTCGACTTAAAGAGGAAGGTCTTTGCCGATCTGGACACCCTTTGTGACCCAGGTACTATTCTTACCACAAACAGCTCATCGATCCGGGTGTCGTTGATCGAGGATGCAACGAAGAGGCCTGACCTTGTTTTAAACACACACTTCTACTCTTTCCCCTGGAGGAGCAGGGTCGTAGAACTCATGAGGGGGACCAGAACCTCTGAGGCGACCCTGACGCGTGTGAGCGACTTTATGAGGTCCATCGGGATGGTCCCGCTGGTAGTCAGGAAGGAGAGTACGGGCTTCATCTTCAACAGGGTGTGGCGTGCTGTCAAAAGGGAGTGCTTGCACCTCGTTGACGATGGGGTCGCGTCCTTCGAGGATGTTGATCGGGCCTGGATGTGCTTCTATGGGACTGAGGTAGGGCCCTTTGGGCTGATGGATAGGGTGGGCCTCGATGTGGTTAGGGACATCGAGAACGTCTATTATGGTGAGTCGCGTGACGTTAGGGATGCGCCGCCTCGGCTTCTGTTGGAGAGGATCGAGAGGGGGGACCTGGGGGTGAAGTCGGGTCGAGGGTTCTACTCCTATCCTGAGCCTAGGTATTTGGATAAAGATTTTCTTGAGCCGTGAGCAAATGGACAGATCAGGTGGATGGTTTCCTGCGGGACTTTAGGATATCGACCATGGACTTGTCCCTCCAGTCCTCGAGCTCCTCGTAGCTGTGCTCCCTGACCAGATCCATCTCGTGGACGCCTTCGACGGCCTTCTCGACAGCTGACTCTGGGGTCTCGGTCCATTTGGCCATGGTCTCGAGCCACTTGGCTTTGGAGACGTCTATGTGCCGCATCAGGTACTCGATGCCGCCCTTCCCACCTCCGAGGTGGTATGTCAGGTAGGGTCCCATGATTGCCCACCTGAGGCCAGGTCCGTTCACGATGGCCTTATCGACATCCTCGGCTGAGGCGACTCCGGTGTCCACTAGGTTTAGGGCTTCCCTCCAGAGGGCGGATGAGAGCCTGTTTGCTATGAAGCCGGGCACTTCCTTCCTCAGCACGACGGGTACCTTGCCTATGTCCTCCATGAGCTTGTAGGTTCTTTTGGTGGTGTTGGGGGAGGTTTGTTCACCCGGTGAGAGCTCTACGAGTGGGACGAGGTAGGACGGGTTCCATGGGTGGGCGACTATGCATCGCTCGGGGTGGCGCTTGGCGGCCTTCTGTATCTCACTCATCATTAGGCCTGAGCTGCTGCTTGCAAGGATTGCTTCGGGTTCCGCGGCTTCATCCATCTCGCCGTAGACCTCCTTCTTCGCTGCGTAGCTCTCGTAGACTGATTCCTGGACGTAGTCGGCTCCGGTCACCGCTTCGCTTAGGCTCGTCGTTTTCCTTAGGCGTCTGAGGGCTTTATCCGCGCTGCTTGCGAGTCCGGATGACTCTAGGAAGTTCATCTGCCTCTCGACTCGCCTGAGAGCTTCGTCTAGTTGTTCCTCACGCACGTCCTCGAGGGTGACTTGGTACCCCGACAGTGCGAAGAGTGCCGCCCATCCTTGTCCCACTAGTCCACTTCCGACGCAGGCGATCCGCCTGATTCCTTCGATTACCTCGTGCACTCTCCTTGGTTATGCTTAGACCTTTTTCAGGCCGAGGATCCTCCTCGTTTCGCTAGGGTCGGCTATGGGTCTCTCGAGCTCCTTGGCGATGTTTACCATTTTCCTGACGAGGTCGGCGTTGCTCTTCGCGTGCTCTCCCTTGCGGATGAAGATGTTGTCTTCGAAGCCGACTCTGACGTGGCCCCCCTGGATCATCGCGGCGGTGCACATGGGTATCTCGTTCCTCCCCAAGGCGCAGACGCTCCAGGTCCAGGTCTGCGGGATCTGGTCCAGGCTGTAGATGAGCGTCTTCATCGTCGGAAGGAAGCCGGTTCTACCCACCATGACGAACTGGATGTGAAGAGGGTCGATCAGTATCTTCTTCTCGGCGATCTGTCTGCAGGTGTTTATCATGCCGGTGTCGTAGACCTCGTGCTCCGGCTTCACCCCGGCGTCACGCATGTATCCGCACCAGCGTTCGATCATGGGTACGGTGTTAAGGAAGACGTCGCCTGTGGGGTGTTCAGCCCACCTGTTGATGGTGCCCATGTTGAGGCTCATCATCTCCTCTCCGAGCCTGCACTTCTCCTTCACGAGTCGATCCCAAACCTCCACGGGGTTCCCCACCCTGCCTCCTCCTGTGGTGACGTTGATCACAACGTCGACTCGCTCGCGGATCCTCTCGATGTACTCCCTGAGGACGGGGTTCGGATCCCCGGAGTAGGCCTCCCCCGATTCGGGGTTCTTGGCGTGGAGGTGCACCATCGATGCCCCCGCCTCTACGCTTCTCACCACCTCCGCCACCACCTCATCGACCGTCTTGGGAACGTATGGTGTGTCCTCCCTCGAGACGTACTCCCCGCCTGTTACGGCCGCGGTTATGATTAGATTTTCCAAACCTCCAAGTCTCCTGGTTTAAGGATAGGTGAACTGTCTATAGAGTCTTTCAATCAATCATGAGGGCTTGGTGAGCCCATTGCTGAGTTGGAGAGGATGATGTGAAAAACTGGTTGAGCTGACGCGCTTTTCTTTAACCATATAATGGTCTTGCGCTTGCAAGTTTCTATGCTAAGCGCGGGTGAACAAATCCGCTCGACTCCTCGAAGACTAATCACTTAACGCTCGGAGCTGAACGGAGTCTATCGGACCGACAGGTTTTAATGAAGTATTTGGTGTGATGCTAGTCTATGGCATATTATTATGCAAAGAAGAGGAAAGCTGAGGTAGCGAAATACTTCAACCAAGACGTTCTGAAGGCCTTCGGCGCTTTCGATGAGAAGGTGTTCGAGCCTGGTAGGCTCGACGTGAAGACGAAGGAGCTCTGCGCGGTCGCAGCCACCTACATAACGAGGTGCCCATACTGCATCGAGGCTCATTCTAAGAGGGCGTTGGCGGCGGGTGCAACGAAGGAGGAGCTTGCTGAGGTCATCGCCATCTCTGCGGCCCTGAACGCGGGTGCAAGCATGGCTCATATGAACTTCGCCCTCGAGGCGGGTGATGAGGTCGAGTACTTGGAAGATGACAAGGAAGACTAGCCAAGTGCGCGCAGCCTAATGTTGTATCAAACAAATTTCGAATTATTTCTGATTTATCCCCAAGCGCTCATCAAGAATCCCTCCAAGTTGCGTGCGTGTATTTTTTCATTGAATTTTTAGCGTTCTCGATTTTGCGCCAGGTTTCCTTGTCCGCCAAACCAGCTTCTCTAAGAGTGAAGCTGAGGTTACAGAGTTCCGTATAATCGTAGACATTGTCCTCTGAGAATCTCTCGATGTCCTGGCGCATTCCGTGAACCATCATTGCGTGTGCCCAGCCAGTTGGACTTGGAACTTTGAACTCTCTTAGTACCTTCCTGACAACCTCTATCTCCTCTGCATTTAGAATATTCCTAAACGTGGCGCCTCTCATGAGCTCGTCCTCCCTTTCTCGCATCTTCGATCTAATACTAGGGAATCCGTTTGCCTCGAGGACATCAAGCAGTATTTCGATTCTATCCAACGCCTGCTCCCCCTGTTTCTTTGATTACATCCATCAGTTCGCTGAAGCTGATCTCAAGTCCAAGGTACTCAATATATGGCACAAACCGGATGTACTGGGCCCTCTTCTGTACATCCAGATCCTCGCTGTCGACGTCGACTAATTCAACGGTAAAACCGTACATCTGGGCTAACGTCTGTATCATCGGCACCTGCTTCTTGCAAACATCACACCACTTCGCCGTGTATACAGTGACTTTCCTACGGTCACTCGGATTTGTTATTCGATAAGCACGGGCATATTTTGGCTCGTCAATTGCGTGTGCACGTTTTTTAGTGTTCATATCGGAGCTCACTCCAGCAGTTCCTTCTTGCAGAGCTTCTCTAAGTTCACCCAGGCTTCCACGCCGTACTTGCCCTCATCGAATGTGCCAACGCGCTCGTTCACCCAACCTCTCTCGCTCCTGCTGCCCCAGTTACCCGTCTCCCCTAGGTAGGCATCTACGAAGGCTTTCTTGCTCTTGAAGTAGCCGAAATAGAATGTGCCGTCTGGATCGTCGTAGCTGAAGTTGTTGTAGCCCTTCGACTGCTTCTCTGCCATCTGGGTCTCTTCGAGCCAGGTAGTCTTCATTCCTAGGACCTTCAACAGCTCTCGGGCGGCGTACCTGATGCCCTCGGCTTGGGCGAGTTCGTGTTTCCGTGGGTTACGGTCCTGTTTCTCAGGGATGAACACCTCGATGTTCTTGATCTCCCTGTCTAGCTTCTCTAGGTAAACTCTGAGGGTGGATGCTATCAGTTTGAGATCAGTATCATTCTTCGGAGTCTTGTCACTTTTTCCTTCGTACATTGCTCCTCACTCTTATGAATGATGCTTGAGGTAATACTCTAATATCACATGATTCTTGATAGAATCAAGATGATGATTATGGAGGAATTATTCCCATTAATTCCGGAAGAAAAACTTACGAAGCTTATCGATGAGAAGATGCGTGAGTTGGGGATATCTCAGCGAAGTTTGGAGGATGAGTTAGACATTCCTCAGCCACTCATATCTAGGAGCCTAAAGGTTGGTAGGGAATTCAAGTATAATGAGGTGCAGAAAATTGTTCAGTATCTTCTACAGAAGAGGTCTCTGATTCCAACTGATTTGAGAGCAATTGATTATGCGACGACTGGTGAGGATCTGGTTTTCGCTTACGATGATGAGTCGATTGGTGGGCTGGTTGTTAAGATGATGGGGCCTGGTTTCAGTCAGATTCCGATTAAGAGCAGGGCCAATGGTAATTGGATTGGTGTGGTGACTGATTTAGGGATTCTGAAGATGCTTCTGCCATCTCCCAGGGAGCCTCTTTGTGAAGATCGTTCTAAGATAAGGTCGATACTGATTCGGGACTCTGGGTTGATCGAAGGTATTGTGGATTGCCCGGATGATGAGTCGTTGATCGTTGTCGCTCAGATGTTGGTCCATTTCTACGCTATCTTGCTTAGGAGCGATTTGGGGGAGGTGAGGGGCATCATCACGAGGTCGGATTTGTTGAAGCTGATTGTGAATTAGGCTCGCAGCGGGCCGTGATGCGCATGCGCAACATTACATGATTCATTTGAGAATCAAGGCGTGCACATCGTGAATAGCGCGCGCACACCAGCGTCGTTACTGGGAAACAGAGGGTAAGATGGATAATGGAAGTGACTAGGATGTCTGCTTTCGATAAGCTACGCCATCAATCATTAGAAGGCAGTCTTTATTGATGAACTCTGTCGTAGATGTCATCCTCGCGGGGAACGCATCCTTATCAAAGTAGTTATTGAAACGCTTTTCTATCTCAGGGAGATCGTTGATGTTTCTAAGCCATATATTTCACTTTTGTGAGATTGGTCAGCGGGAGATTGAATTTTGCTAGTGTCTCAGCTACGTTTCTCATGGCATCATCGAATTGTTTAATGAAGTCGTCACTATTGCCACGGTGTAGTCCGAGGAATATGAGGTCTCCCACAGCGACCGCCTTTGAGTAGCTATAGGGGTGGTGACTCTTTTCAGTTCAGTCATTTCTATCCTTCTACTAATCCAGCTCACGCATTAATGATAATTCCTGAGCACGGAAGCTACGCCCCTCGAAGATCTTGAATTTATTCAATGATGATATTTACTTCAATTTGTTCTTTGACGAAAAATTAATATCATCATTGAGCACTGCCGTTCCTATCTCATTGTAGCTAGGATGTATCTCATGGGTGAAACAACTGTATCCCCTCAACAGAGAAGGAACTACTACTTCATCATCATCTCCACCATCTCCATGCAGATAACCGCGTCAACCATCTACATGGTCTTCCCACTGTTCTTCGCCGCCATCGGCTTGACCAAGGGTGAGAGCGGGCTACTAATCTCCATTGGAACGTTCGCGGGGATCCTGAGCAGTGTAGCCGCTGGCCTACTGTCCAATCGATTTGGTCGCAAGAAAATACTTGTTCTAGGGACTCTATTATACACGATTGTCTTCTTCATCTTTAATTCCGTCGGTAACAGCTTCAGCGCACTCATGATCTCGAGGTTCATCGCGGGCATCGGTTTCTACATCATGCCGGTGATGGTGACCACCATGGCGGCCGACATCTTCCCGCCTGGTGAAAGAGGCAAAGCGATGGGCCTATTTAGTGCTGCAGGCGGTATAGGCTCCCTGATCGGCCCCCTGATATCGCCGCTCCTTATCAACGGAAACGACTACTCTACCTACTTCCTCTTCTCAGGTGGCTTCGTCGCCGTCAGCGCGGTTATGATGTTGATATTCGTTAAGGAGACGCTGCAGAAGGAGAAGATGCTCTCCGAGAAGAACGCTTCCAAGGGCTTCAAAATCGATGTGCCCGGCTTCATAAAATCTGTTAGAGGCCTCGGAGTCGTCGTCGGCGTTTTCCTCGTGGCTGTCCTAATTTACAGGACGGGTCTCACGATGATTGACCCCTTCATGAGCCTCTTCTTGGAGGATGTCATCCACATCGACCTATCCCAGGTGAGCTACGTGTTCGCTACGAGGGCCCTGACCACTATCATCTTCTCACCCCTCGCGGGGATACTCGTGGATAAGTCGGGTAGTAAGATTGCGGTCCTTCTCGGCGTCTTCTTGAGCATCATTGATCTCATTGGGTTTACTATCCCCGGGGGCTTCCTCTGGATGGTCGCCCTCAATTTATTATATGGTATAACCTGGGCCCTGACGATGACCGCTATGACTACGTTGATGGCGGACCTCCTAAGTCCGTCGATGCGTGGGTTCGGGCTGGGTATCCAATCCGCGATCTCTCAGCAGAGCTCAACTTTAGGTAGCCTCTTCAGTGGCTTCATAATCGACGCCTATGGATTCAACTTGGTCTTCTACTTGGCGGCGGCCTTCTGCGTGGTGACGCTGGGGTTCATACAGGTATTTGTTCCCGAGCCGCGTAATCGGGTAAAAGTATGAGATAGGCGAAGAATCCAACGCGGTGAGAATGCTCTACGGACAAGCGCACATCTAAATGAAGATTAAACACGCACCCTAACGGATATGTGGGAAAATTAGGTGAAACAACAATCAAATAGCTTAGAGCCGCCTGAGCCTCAGTGAAGGTCATTGGCTAAGACACTAATCGCATACTCCACGAGGGGAGGCGTCACAAGGGAGTCGGCGAACACAATTGCGCGTGTACTGAAGGAGAAATATGGACTGGAGGTAGATGTTGTCGACCTCCGTAAGAACCATAAACCCGATGTATCCAAGTACCGGAACATCGTTGTCGGCGGCGGCGTGAGGGCTGGGAGAATCTACGGGGAGGCTCTTAAGTTTCTGGATCATGACTTTGGGGACAGGAAGGTTGCCTTCTTCATCTCGACGATGGAGGTTGATGAGAAGGCTCGACCCTTAGCCGAGGAGAAATACATAAAGAAGACGTTGGAGAAGCGCCCAAATCTTAAGCTCGTAGCATCTACTTTGCTCGGAGGCAGGTTCAAGATATTTGGTCGCACCTTCGAGTCCCCCACTGGCGTATCCAATGTTGAGGCTTGGGCGGAGGAGCTTGGGGCGAGATTAGATGAGTGAACCTGGCGCGAAATCCCAGACTTCTCAGGTGGAACACGCACTATATGCAGGATCGTGAGGATGTTTTAGTCGGTGATTTCACCGACTAGAATTGTTGTTTCGAGCTTATCTTCTCCATGCGGGGCGTCAGACATTCCTTCGGTGATGTCTTGTCCCGCCTGATGTTCACCGTAGTGTTTCCCATCCCCCCAGGTGTAATTGTCGGTGACATCGTACACTTTTCCCTTATAGGCAATGTATGCCGGCTTCCCGTTTTGGCCATCGTAGTGTTTCAGCTCTTCTAGCGTAAATTTTCTCAAATTACTACTCAAATTGACACACAGGTTACCCAACAGTAGGGACTATTAAAGAATCTACTGCGCGCGCTACCACAGCGGACGCCGATTGAAGGAGGGGTTTAGGAGGCTACGGCATCAAAGGCGACGAGATGCCCGGAATAACTCCCCGATGGCACGCTATATGCGCTATTCCTCAGAATCCCTTCTTTCCTAACCTGTTGTGGTGCACGAAGTCCTCAACGTCGCGTCGTACTCTGAGGTATGGGGCTGGTTCCTTCGGATACCCTAAGCGGCAGGTGAAGGCTATCTCCAGGTATTCGGGGACGCCGAGGATTTTCTTTATTTTCATCTCCACAGGGGGGGCGGAGAAGGAGCTTAGAATCTGGAGGCTGACACCCAGCGCCTGAGCCATTAGCCACATGTTCTCCATGACGCAGCCTAGGCTGATGAAGCCGAGAACGTCTCCCCGGGATGCTGGTGCCCTCTTCCTCGAGTCGTATATCACAAATAGGAGAGTCGGGCTTCCCCGAATAGACTGGAATATCGGGGTAGGCTTGGTTTCGCGGGCAATCTCCGCCATCTTCGCCGGATCTACCCACTCCGGTGGGAACATAATACCCAGAATCCCAGTTTTCTTCTTCATCAATTCCTCCTTGGAGAAGGATAATTGCTCGTAGTTTTCACGTAGAAACTCCTCCGAGATCCGTGACTTGACGCTTCCTATCTTTTCCAGAACCGCTTTGTCGTCGACGACCACTACTTCGAAGTTCTGCATGTTGTGTGCGGTAGGCGCCCAGCTCGCCGCCTCCAGAATCTGCTTCAGATCCTCCTTAGACATTGGTCGGTTCGGATCGAAGGGTGCTCTTACAGATTGTCTTTCCCGGATAGTTCTCAATATATCACTCATGGCTGATCATCACCCACCTTCAGGACCGCTCGGAAATGAACCTTAGCGGTCATCATCCTCTCGTATGCGATCGCCGCCTGCTCAAGCGGGAAGACCTCCACCAGGGGCACTACGTGTGTTTGGACGCTGAAGTTCAGCGTGTCGGCTGTGTTTCCCCCAACCCAGCCGCTCACGGACCGTACCCCACGCATCAGCATTGCAGGCGAGATCTGCATGGGTTCATCAGAGAATGCTATTATGATCAGTTGGCCATTACGGGCGAGCCCGCCAACGAGTTCAGCGATGGCCCTGCTATTCGGGGCCGTGCAGAAGATGGCGCGTGCCCCGCCGAGCTTCATCAGTTCATCCGCAGCGTTAGAGGTGTTTGTGTCGATGAAGACCTGGGCGCCGAGCCCGCGGGCAAGCGCCTCCTTCTCTCTGCCGCGGGATATCACTGCAGTTTTCAGTCCGAGCTTGTCCGCGAACTGCAGCGCCAGGTGGCCCAATCCTCCGAAGCCTTGAACCGCGATTAGATCGCCTCCCTTAGCGGAGCTGCTCTTCAGAGCGCCGAGGGCGGTCGCACCAGCGCAGAGTAAGGGAGCGGCCTCGACTGAGCTGAGTTTATCGGGTATGGCGGTGAGGACCTCCATGCGGGCTAACATGTACTCCGCGTAACCACCGTCGGTTGAGATTCCAGTAGCCAGCGGGCTTTCACAGGCCCAGTACTCCCCCCTCAGGCAAGACCTGCAGCGTAGGCAGTATCCGCCCCGCCAACCCACGCTAACCCTCTGACCTGTTTGCCAGTATCCCGACTTGGAGCCAAGTTTAGCTATGGTGCCGACAACTTCGTGACCTGGAGTCCTCGGGTACTCCAAACCTGGGTAATGTCCCTGTTTTACGATCGCATCCCCGTGGCATACCCCACAGGCCTCAACCTTTAAGAGAACTTCATGGGCACCTGGCTCGGGGATCTCTTTTTGGACCAGTTCGAATTCTGCTCCGGGAGCACTAACCTGAATCGTCTTCATAAGAGGCATAAAAATCATCTGTTTTCTCCTTATTATCCCACAAATTTAAACATTTTAACAAGGAGAACAAGCGATCTTGTGAAATCGTGCGCGTTTAGTTCTTTAGATGTAGTGCGCGCGTATTTCGAGGAAGAATGGTAGAATTCCGATGATTAGAAGAGTTATGCCGGCAATTAGCATGCTTCGATTAGTCTTCAGGTTCTTAATTGCATCAGCATCCCTATCCATAGATCTACCCCTTATTTGTAATTTACTTTGATTTTAAATAAGAAACTGGTGATTCGTGAGCTCGACGGGATAATAAGACGATCAGAGTCAAGGTGATCGCGGTAAGTATCAGACCTGTGACAGTCAACGGTTGGACTCCAAAGTATACCTGCATTGGGACCCCAGGCGTCTCCCAGTCAATCATAACCCCCACCCCTTCAGTACTGGTATAAGTTTTACCAGAGCCCCACTTCGCGGAGACACTGTAAACACCAGGCTTCAAAGGATTACTGGCGAAGGAATCCAAATTCCATGTCCATCCAATCGTGTAATTTTTGCCGGGCTCCACCACAGGTTCATACATAATTGTATCCGAGATTCGGGCTTTAGTGAGTGTGGAGACCCGTGTCCCGGCAGAGTAGACTTCCACAGTTGGTTCAAGATCACCATGGTAAAAAGTACTATTCTCGTTGCCCAAGTTGGTGGCGGTGAGCCTGAAGTCGAGCGCGTCGCCTCCTAATCCATGGATAACCGTGGGCTCGAAGGTGAATAGGAGGTCGCCCTCCTTCAGGGTCGCATTACCGGAGAAGCTGACGCTGTAAATCGACGTTGGGGAACTGATGATCTGGTTGGCTATGAGTAGGTAGACTGCAATTGATACAAAGATGGTAATCATGGTGGTCGCGTAAATGATCCTTCCTAGGCCCTCTATGGACACTCACCGGGTTTTCTGTGACTCCAAGCCCTGATTGGGGTCTGCGACAAGCAACTAAATATAATTTGACCTACCAATCCACGCGAATACCTATTTATTTTGAATAAACCTAACCACATACGTGGATGAAAAGGTCTACCATAAACCAGTCGAATGCGCGCTGGCTTGTCCCTAAAATAGACACCCCCAAATAACCCTCCAACAAAAGAGTAAAACCACCACATAAATGACTCAGCCACTCACTTACAGCAAAAACA
>Ga0187878_1003807_pt1 | contig 12122 bp, 7 predicted proteins | sample June2016WEW_17_1_FD_132979 | JGI IMG/M metagenome (GOLD analysis project Ga0187878, IMG submission 132979) | Peatland microbial communities from SPRUCE experiment site at the Marcell Experimental Forest, Minnesota, USA - June2016WEW_17_150 | ecosystem: Environmental > Terrestrial > Soil >...
ATCTGTTTTTTCAGTTTTCTCCGAGTTAAAGATTCCTATATCTATCAAGTCCGGCTTATTGATTGAGAGTGAAGTTGCTTTGAATGAACCTTTAATGTTCTTTTGGCCTGAAAAACCGGATTCCCTATTACTTCCCGTTTCATTTTTTTCGGAGACGGTTGGTTTTGCCATACTTTCTTCCTTCAATTTACCATTAATTTGTAAATAAAGCTTTTTTAATATTCGTATAGTAATGAAAATAGTTTATCTCGTATATAAATATTTAAGATTTAAGATAAGTGTTTAAAGACTGAGCACTCAACCTACTTTTAGTTGTTTACCACTAACTTGTCTTGGTGGTACTTTACTCATAGCCTAACACTAAAACTTATCACAAAAATATTTTTCTTGATTTTTCATTTGTCATAGCGACTTCTTATTTTGGTGTATTTCACATTTATGCTTATATCGTTTGTTTAACGGAGGAATAAATAGAATGCTAACCCAGAAGCAACTGCTAAAACTGTTACGTGTTTTAATCCGTCGAGAAATGAATCTTCGTTGATTTTTCCCGCGATTAAACCTCCGAAGAGTGCTTCTATCAAAGTGGCATGCAGAAATAGTCGTCTTGAAGCTGCTTGTGATATTATTGGCTTAATAAAAGATACGCTACCTGCTCCGGTTTGGCTTAGGGGAGTAAACATCATGTTGGAGATAACTATTATTATGAATAAGAAAATGAAGACGGAGAAGTAGAATATTAGAACGTATGGGGTTGTTTGTTGTTCTCTTTTTGTTGTCCATGAATTGATGCTATCGAGGTATTTTGCTGTGGAGTCAAAGATGTCTGATAGGTCTCCTCCATGTTTTGATGCTTCATTTATCAGGACGGTTGCTTTTCTGATTAGGGGTAAATCTATCCTATCGCTAAATTCTATTAGGGCTTCGTTAAAGTTCATGCCCCAGCTCATGTGTGCTACTAATATTTTTAGTTCATATGTTAGTGGGCCATAAATTCGTTTGGAGGCATTTTCTAGGGCTACTTGTAGGGGTATTCCTGTTCTTGATGCAGTGGCTAAGTCCCTTAGAAATTCTGGGGTTGCTTTTTCAATTTTGATTTTCCACCTATTGTGTATAATGCTTGCGACGCTTGGAGGTGCGGCACCTATTGTTAGAGCGATTACCATCATGTAGTCTAATGTTGGAGACGTTAGGTAGAAAATTAATGCAATAATGAAGAAGATTATGGCTGCAGCTATAGAAATGATGGATATTCGTTTTGTTGTTTTTTTGGTTACTCTCATTTTGCGCTCACTTTTCGAATGTTGACATTATAACCATCATTATTGCACCCAGTATTGGGATTCCAAGGTAGGTCAGTAAGTAGAGAACCAGTGACATGCTCATGCCTCCAATTGAGCTGCTGCCTATCATGCCTAGTGTAACAAGAAGAACTATGAAGAGTAATGGGGCGGCGACTAGCATCATGATATAGATTTCTGCCATGGCTGAGAGCGATTCTAGCATCATATCTAGTTTGCCTATTCGGTCTTTTGTTACTGTTTCTGTTGTAATTTTTAGATATTCTGTTGGGTTTCCTCCTGTTCTAACTGTTGCTACGTAGCCTTGGAGAATTTCGCCGAGTTGATCATTGGGTGTGAGTTTGGCGTTTTCAACGATTGAACTCATGAGGTCATTGCCAAAGAGTTCTATGTCTCTTATAATATTGCTGAATTCTAGGCGTACTTCTTTGAGAGAATCAATCTTTGCCATTGATTCGAAAATAACGCTTGGAGGAACATTTGAGCTTGAGAGAAGAGTTAGAAAGTTGGTTATATAGGGTAGATTTTTGTCTATTGGTCCATTTCTGTTGCTTGCTTTCATTCCTGGGTAGATGTACATTATTAATAGTGTTACCATTGCTGCTGATACTGCAATAACTAAACTAAACAAGAAATTCATCACTGACAGATATGGAATACCTGTTAAAAGTGGCAGGAGGATAAATGATATGGGGATTGCGGCTGCAAAAGCAATTATTGAAATTAGTACCATAAATGCGATGTAAGCCTTGAATGCTATTAGTACGCCGCCTCTTTTGAGTTGAATGTGAATCTCTTGAAATTGGGGGTATATTTTTTCTAATTTCTTGTTAAGCAGGTTGTATGCAGTTGCCCAGGGTTCAAATTTCATTCTTAGCTCACTTTTGCTTTTCGGTATATTAGTTGTGGGTCAGAGAAGTAGTCTAACACCAATTGGGAAACTTCTTCGTAGGAGCGTAGATGTTTTTTAACCATGTACTCGAGAATTGTTTGTCTCATTTGTAGTTCTTGGTCTATTTCTTCTGAGGAGTATCCCCATTGGGTTGCTATTCTATCTAGTAATGGGCTTCTTCCTATCTTAACATAGATGTCTTTTTCTATGTCCCATCTGAATATGTCTTGGATTGTGAAGTCGTTTTTTTCTCTATCCCAGCCTACCATTTCTGATACGCTTATTGTTCTTCTTAAGGAGACGTTGTTTACGACTAGTCTGCGGACGATTGAGATGGCGTTTAGGTTTTCGACTTGGGTGCTAGGAATGTTCATTGGTTTTGTTGTTAGTCGGTGTAGGACACCTTGTACATTTTCTGCGTGTATAGTTGTTAAGCCTAAGTGTCCTGTTGCCATGGCTTGGAATAGTGCATAGGCTTCTTCTCCTCGTATTTCGCCTACGATGATGAAGTCTGGTCTTTGTCTTAGGGCGGCTCGGAGTAGGTCGAACATGCTGATGCTGCCGATTCCGGATTCACCTACTGCTCCTGCGCCTGTGCCTAAGCCTTGCCTTGTGACCATCATTTCCCAGTTTTGATGTGGTAAGCGTATTTCTTGTGTGTCTTCTATGCTTACTATTTTTAAGGTTGGTCTAATGAATAGGCTGATGGCGTTGAGCATTGAGGTTTTTCCTCCACCGATGTCGCCGCCGATCATGACTGAGTGCCTGTTTTCTATTAAGAACCAGTAATAAGCAGCGATTTCGGGTGACAGAGCCTTATATATTATTAAATCAATGATTGTGAGAGGGGTTTTTTTGAATTTTCTAATGGTGAAGGTGCTACCTTTAGGTGTTACTTCTGTTCCATATGTTACTTGGGCTCGGCTGCCGTCAGACAATGTTCCGTCAAGGATTGGTTGCGCGATGGAGATATGCCTGCCACAAAGGTAGGCAAGTTTGAATACAAAGTTTTCTAGTTCCTGGGGAGTTTCGAATGTTACGTTTGATGGTATGGATTCATATTTGCGGTGCCAAACAAATACTGGCGAGTTAGTGCCGTCGCATGATACGTCTTCAATGTTTTCGTCTCTCATTATTCCATCTATTTTTCCGAAACCTAAGAAATCTCGGGTGATGTAATACTGGTATTTGCCCAGTGTGTTGCCATCGACATTTATGCGATATTTTATTGCTGTTTCTAAAATTTTATATTTTAAGAATTCTTCTGTTTCCTGTTCATTTTTAAAACTTTTTGTATTAATTGAAAGCTCATCCCACAGAATATTTTTTAGCTCACTTAACAACTGTTTATCTAATTCTGTTAACGTTGGCTCGAGAAGCGAATATTTTACCTCGTTTTTTTCATCTTCAACTATTGCTGCATATGAAAAGGGAAGCAAAAGAGGATAATGTTCTTTGAATGTTTCGGGAACTTCTGATCCACCAGCAGTATCTGTGTGAGTTTCCACAACAGGACCGAGTATATCCTCATCTATGACTGAAGCATTTTCTGTTGGTAATTGTGATTGCTCGGATTTTTTTTCGCGTTTCCAAATCTTCAAGATAGCGACCACATGATTAATTCCTTAAGAGTCAATATAAACCATGTAACTTTAATAACCCCGAGAGTTACGCCCCCAGCTTTATCTACTGCAAAGCCAGGCTTTTCATCAGTAATTTTGAATCACTCAGCCATTTCGAAACATTGCTTTGCCTACGACTGGCGCAGGTGAACCCGAGCGGAATAAGACCCTGGATAAGCGAAATCGTCACCGCGAACCTTCCGGGCAATCCGCGCAAACCTGTGGTACTGAGGTCTGCAAATAAAAAATATATTTTTTCTTCAAACATCTCACGGCTGAAAACGTCAGACGACCAGACAAAGCCGTCTCACCAACTACTTTAATACACAATATCGAAACAAGCAATCAGGGAATTTAGCCTATTTTAATTAGAAAGAATCCTTACTTCTGCGTACTACGTTTTTAGAATTCGATGTGATATAATTAATTATTTGTTAGAATTATAAAAAAAAGAAAAAAGTAGGGTCCTTCGCGTACGCGAATTTGCCTAAATAGGAAAAAAATAGTTAAAAAAGATTTTTTATGGTGGAGTGTAATTAACTACTACGTAGACTTGTGTACACCTGGCGGTGCTTCCGTAACCTCCCGTTGTTGCCAATCTTACTCCCGCATCTAAGGAATTTACATCAGACCATGTCCAAGCAATGCTTGTAGCTGGATTCAATGTGTACGATGTCGAGTAGGAGGCGTATGATGTTGTCAAGGTGTTACTGCTTCCATAATAAGGCGTACCGGAAATTCTTACAATAGTTGATGCAGTACCGCTGCTTGTGGCGCGTGCAACTATGTATATTGTTACGGAGTTTATTGTTCCCGTAGCTGAAGTATCAGTAAATGTGTAAGAATCTTGCTGAGTAGAAGTACTATATGTATATACATAAGTTGAATCACCATCTGATGTTGTTTCATCGACTTTATCATAGTTACTTCCTGGGTAGCTGGGAAATTGACTTAATTGAGTATAAGATCCTGCTCCATTTGGACTCAGAGTTACTGTTTGTGGCGCATTTTGTGTGAACGTTGCAGTTATCGTGCCAGTTCCACTAATTGTTGCTGTTGTGGAAGCTGATGACGCACTCGTTATTGTTATTGATCCAGTTGCGCTCCAAACTGAAAAGCGGTATCCAGAATTATAAGTTGCAGATATTGTGAGAGAACCTGCGTTCTCCCAGACATTGGTTCCAGATGGACTTGTTGTACCGCTTCCAGATGGGCTTACTGCGAACGAAACTTGGTACTGGTGAGTCCATGAAGCAGTCTCGGTGATAGCGGCATTCATGGTAACAAGGTTTGTGGCTGGATTATTTGTGCCAGTGTAGCTTCCAGAGCCTATTCCTGTCCAACCGTTCCAAACATATCGCTCACCCGCACCAGGAGTCGGAGCAGTGGCTGAAATCGTTACAGTAGAGCCAGCATTATACCACGTATTTCCTACAGCAGGGGTTGTAGTACCTAAGTTCGTAACCATAGTCAACTGATACTGAGTTGTGTAGCTGGCCGTAACCGTCTGCGCACTAGAGATTCCAACCAGAGGAGAAACAGGACTAACAGTCCCAACAACGAACTGCTTGCCCACCGTTGTGCTTGCAACAGTAGCATTGTAAGCGTAAACCAGTCTATCACCACTATTGACCCAAACCGTGTATGGCAAACTTGAGTAGGCGACGTTAGTGCCGTTAACCGTCAAAACCGTCCCGGAAGCCGTTGAACTGTCCAAACCACTCTGACTGAACGTCACCTGATACTGATGATACATACTCACAATTTGAGTGTGTGCTGACGTAGCCGAAATGCTCGCGGGAATAGGACCCCACTGCTCACCAGGACCGATAGCGGAAGTGCTAAACGTAATAGAACCCAACGCATCGAACCAGTAAGGTGTTGCACTAGTTGTTAAGGAAGGCACATAAGCTACCCCAAGGGCTGTGCCAGTAGCCGTAGGCGCAGTAGGCGAACCCACACCAACAACGGTGTAGCTTAGAGTCTGTAGATACTGATGATAATACGTCTGCGAGTAGGTGTTTCCGCCAGCCGTTAAACCCGTTGTTGAATACGCACTACCAATAGTCCAATGTTCGCTTGACCCACTGTTAGCTGTAGAAACTGGAAAAGTAGCCGCTGTATTATAATCACTCCAGGCAGAAGCCCTCCAAGAATTACCAGAATTAAGCGTTACAATAGTCGAGGAACCAGCACCCAAATAAGTACCCGTCAACGTGAGGGAATCACCACTGCCAGGACTTCCACCGTTGAATGTGGCACTGAAAGTATTCTGGACCTGCTCATAGGCTGGCACCGAAATTGAATTAGTTGAAGCCGTGTACGAGGATGAGGTCGCGGAGAAAGCGTTTGACACGATAAAGCCGTCTCGAGTGTTGCCACTGTTAGAGAATGACAAATTGAAGGAGGCGCCTGCAACCATCATTATATTGTACGGGGTTCCATCAGCTGCGAACGCGTTAGGTGAAGGATAGCCGCCATTAACTGTCACAGTAGCACTGGGAGCTGAATTGTTTATGGCAACGGTTATTTTCTGGTATAGCGTGTTTACCGTGTAGGTGGCGTTTGCAGAGTTGGAGCTGGCATCTTTGATAACGACCGTTTGAGCCCCTCCTGCTGTTGAGACTGGTACTGTGAAGTTTGCGCCGGTAAACGAGCCAGAAGAATTTGTACTTGTTGTGCCGCTAATGGTAACTGTTGATCCTGCAAACGTTGCTGTGAGACCCGAATTGCCAGCAAAGCCTGAACCAGACACAGTAACAGTTGAACCAGCATTGCCGCTGGTTGGGTTTAGAGAGATCGATGGGGTTAGAGTGAATGTCGCAATAGCAGAATTTGAGCTGGCATCTGTTGCATTAACTGTTTTACCTCCAGCTGTTTGACCCGTTGGAACAGTAAAGGATGCGTTGAAAAAGCCAACGCCATTTGTATTGAAGCTAACAGGAATCGTCTGAATCGTAGAACCGGCAAACGTAACAATCACCGGTTGAGAAGCGGCAAAACCGGAACCAGTCATATTAACGGATGAACCGATGGGACCATTGATCGGGCTCAAAGCGATCGAGGAAGTAACATTGAAATTGGCATAAGCAGAATTAACCCCGTCACTCGCTAAAACCTGTTTAACGCCTGCTGTATCATTAACATTAAAATTAAAAGTTGCTGAGAACCAGCCAGTCGCGTTCGCAGTTACAATGGAAGGATTCGTTGCTATCGGATTTCCGTCAAAGTTAATGGTGATATTTGAGTTATCAATAAAGTTTGAACCTGTAACCGTCACATTTGTCCCAACTGGGCCGCTGGTAGGATTTACAGTTATGTTAGGAGTGGTAACTTGGAAAGTGGCATTTGCATAATTGAAACTACTGTCGATGATGGTAACTGTTTTGTTGCCTGCCGTTGAACCTAGAGGGACCGTGAATGTAGCACCGGGCGGGATATTGCCTGACCCGTCAGTGGTAAAACTGAAAGGAATTTGTGAGCCATCAAAAGCAGCTATAAGCTGGGAGTTGGCTGCAAAACCCTGCCCAGAAACCGTAACTGGCTGACCAATTGGACCACTAGTAGGGAAAAGACTCACAGGAGCGACTGGAGGTATAATCACCAATCTCACAGCATCTACAATTATAGCCCAAGCATTGGAGTCGGTAAAAGTGCAATTTACCGGCAAGTTGGTTCTTGGTGCCTGTATTATACTCCATTCGCTCCATACTGATCTGGGCATAGAGTTAGGTTCTCCTGAGGCTCCGTACGAACTCTGTACAGGCATAATTTGGGCGAAACCTGCTCCTGGTGTTATTGCAGGGTTAAGATCGTCGATTCCTAGGGCGCCAATTACCAAATCATTTGAGTAATAAGTAGTGATTGTATCTTTTGGCATGGTAGATTGTCCTATAGAAATTTGTGGTGTTGAACCATCAAATGGGGAAGTTGTGTTCACACCACTAATTGCGAATGCTAATGCCGAACAATAGTAATCGCTTAATTCATCAGCAGTTGATTGGATGCTGATTGTTATCGGACCACTTGAAGGATCAATGGCATAAAAGGTTTTCAAAATACTATCCCCACTGCTGTAATAATCTGTAGATGGAGATGCACCTCTCAAAGTCCAAGTCAGGCTAGGACTTGAAGTAGGGGTGTACAAGGTATTCCCATCATCGTATGACACAACCACATAAATCAGTTGATTGGGCATAGTTGTGTTAAGAGATAACTGCAGGGGAGTATTGTTAGTAGCGTAAGTAGAGTTCATATTAGCTACTCCTGGGAAAGTTCCATTTGATGTTATAGCATTAAATTGATTAATGGCTGGATAAGATGAAATTGTGTTTCCTCTGGCTGTTATAAACCAAAAGCTAAACTGGTCATAAGACCCTGCATTTGCAACATAAGTGGATTTGAAATAATAAGTACTGCTGCCTGGTTGAAGGGTAATTGCTGGAGTCATTATTATGTTGCCAGTTGTGTTCTGTGTTATGTCTTTAATCCATAATCTCACAAATTGAGTGGGAAGCGTGCCATTGTCCGTAAGACTACAGCTTATGTAGACTACATTGTTTAATACAGCTGTTTCAGGGTTAGCGATTGACACGGTTTCGAGTTCTGTATAACGATCCAAATCCAACTGTTTTGCCTGAATTGTCGTTTGTTCGAGACCAGTGTTTTGACTGAGAATAATCATAAAGCTCGCAAAAACGACCATAACTATTAGTAAGAAAAAGACCATTGCGAATACTGTACCGATTCCCTTCCTGTTTCTTCGCAATTTAAGGTGTAAATTCATAGTCAAAAGCGCTCCCGCTTTGAGTTGTTAAGTGAATAGTGTAAATTGAACCACGGATTAGAGAGGGACCCGCCAATGTGACGGTAAAGTATGCTTCCGTCCCCACGTTAAGAGCGTTACCTGTAATTGGTGTCGGTGTAGGCGTTCCCCTATCAATAGGATTCAATGCCGAAATTGAAGTACCAGAATAAGGAGATCCTACAATGTTATGACTTGAATCATAGAGGAATACCGAGTTGATTTGCACGTTATTCGCGCTTCCACAATTAATGATGTAAACCGTTAATGTTGTAGAAGATCCATTGTAAACGACGTTTTCAAAGCCTATTCTCTCAGAGATGGCTTGCTGACTGCCCGACAAAGTACTTACGTAACTGTTTGTGGCAGTAGTAGTGAGGTTAGTTGAATAGTAATAAGCGACTGAACCAAAAATAATTATAATCGTAGCTAACAATACGGTAGCAAATATTGGACTAAGCGCACGCTTATTATGTGACCAAATACGAAGTTTTCCCAAATACCGCACCTAACAGTTTAACTTAATGATTTTCCTCTTCTTGTTTTACTGCAATCTAGCTGAAACTTCATTTTTTTATCTTTTCCAGCATTCCAGCAATCCATTTGCTTTGTTTATTAATAAACTAGGTATATTGGTTTCAATGTCCAAGCTTATCTGTCATGTAGAAGAAGACAAGTTTACCGAATGAATTTTTGAACTGAAAAAAAGCTTAGAATTGTTAGAGCTCTATTGAAGCATTAACTAATTAAGAAAACCCTTGTCAAAACTTCAATATGGATCACTTGAAAAGTAATATTATTGATAAAAACCGAACATTACTTGTGAAGGATTATGTAAATAAAAAAGTTGTATTTGGGAAAAAACAAAGCCCAATCAATTTATGTTCCTGCAACTACTCCAGATGCTACGAAACTGCCGCCTTTTGTACTGGCAATCGTGATTGAATAGGGTGTACCAGCTGTAACGCCAGTCACTGCAGTGCTGTTCGTAAGTGTAGCTATCGTGCCAGTGTTCGCAATTGCGCCAGAAAGGGGTGCGCCAGCCCAGACTATGTCGCCATTAGTATTCTTAATAACAATACTGGTGATGGTAACGTTCATACTGTTAGTTGATTGCGCATAGACTGTTACGCCGTTTGCTTGAGACAACGTTACTCCTTGTACTGTAACCTTTTCTGTTCCCGCTGTTCCTCCTCCCGTCATTGTTGCTAATGTTCCGCTTGTAAACATGTAAACGACTACTCCTGCGATAACTGCAATTGCAATGAGAATCAGTGTTGCGAAAATTGGTGAAATAGCTTTACTGTTCTTCAAAATCTTCTTGTAATTCATTTTTTAGTCGACACCTCCTCGCTAAATTTTGTATTTGATATTTTATTCCAAGCGTTGTCTTATAAAGAGTGTTAATTACTACTTAATACTCCAGATACTGATTTATAGTTTAAAAGGAATATACCGCAAACTAATTGTCGTGCCTTTGAGCTTTAACGCTTTTTTCATTTTTTCGCCAATAGAATCGTTTGTTATAGCGATTCTTGGAATCCAGCCTTTCTTTTCGTTTCTCAAGTACTTCGCAAACAACAGAGCTTCTCAGTAATCAAAGTATCAATTGTCTGCCTATCACCACTCTTAATTCTTGGAAACCTCAACCATGCGGTCAAAAAGACTATTCAAGCCTTCAGATAGGCTATCCGCTTCAAACTTGCACAAATGAACCTTTTTTCCCCATTTTGAAGGCGTATCTACAATCGGTTACAAGAACAAAGTCTTTCTTACGCAACTTGTGACAACTCTCAAAAAAATAAAAAAACGTACTCACACTCGTCTGCGTGTGCGTGCTTGGCTACGTGTCTGGAGAACAAGTGAAAATATTAACGCTATTAGAGTTATAGTAAAGGGTGAATACATTGTTGAAAGCAAAACTCCATCAGCCAATCCGTTTCCGCCAATAACTGCGTTATTAAAAGAAGGAAAATAGCACAAATCGACTATAACCAATGAAAAAGGAATGCAACTGGAAGCAACTAATAATGACGGGACGTAACTTTCTTTAAATTCCCAAACGGATTTTTTCTTGAACCACATAAAGAACGGCACAAAAAATACGACTATGATGCTTACCCCAAATAAAATAATAGCTGGATTGATCATTAAACCCTCGACTGTAGCATGACTTACTGCAAATACGATAGCCAACGAAAAAAGGAAACAGAGGGCATAAGTCATTTTTGCCCCTCCTTGCCTTAAATACAATGTAGCACAGGCTAAACCTATAAACAAAGGAAGCATAGCGCCGAAAATATCTATTTTAAGGTTCATCATGAAGGATATAGGTGTTAAAAATTTGTGTACAGTGAAAAATGTCGAATAGAGACTTACATCGAATATGCCTAAGAGTGCCAACACAAGAATTATCAGTGGCATTACGAACTTTCTGAGAGACGCATTATCATCAAAACTGTAATTCATTGTTCGCCATCACTTTCTCCTTTCGCAGTTTTGGGAACTTCTAGTGACGCCCCTCTTCGGAGCCGTGACCTAAAAAATTTTTTTGAATATTGCTTTAGGCAATATTTAGTAAGTCAGTTTGTAGTATAAATAATCTAATGAAACAAAGGCATAATTATTCTATAATTGTATGCATATTCTCGTACCTAATTCTTTAATTCCGATTCTTGGAAGCCATTTTCTACTCTACGCCTTTATCCGTTTACCCTCATGAGTAAGCATGATCAGAGTATTACCTTTTTTGATAATAATAGTAATTCTAGCGCGCTAGAAAAGCAAAAATCTGTACGCTCAATTCTTAAGTTTTATACGCTTGCAGCTGCAGCTTTGATATTAAACAACGCTCGATAAACAATCGCAAATATTAATTAAAAATCTGTACGCTCAATTCTTAAGTTTTATACGCTTGCAGCTGCAGCTTTGATATTAAACAACGCTCGATAAACAATCGCAAATATTAATTAAATAGATAGAAGGGAGCGTAAAACTTGAAGCGCCATAAGTGTGACAAACCCGTTATATTCCCTGAAGGCTTAGACGGAGAAAAAATCTGCAGCAACTGCGGATTAGTTATAGATGAAACTCCGACTTTCAAGGGTTACACTCAATGGGCACCCGAATGGTATTCAAACTGGAACGAACAAGACTCAGAAACACTCAAAGAATGGTTAACCATACTAAGAGCAGTTTCCTGCCAACTAAACATTCCGAATTATCCCTATAGAGAAGAGGCAGCCCGTACAATAAGAGAACAAAACCATTTACTATTCAAATCGCAAAAACTCTCAAAAAACAAAAGAGCCACAATAGCAGCCCTGATGCACTTAATACTTAAAGAATACGATAAAATGCGCCCTATTAAAGAAATAAGCAAAGAACTCAGCCTCGACAACAGAACAGTTATGAAACAAGCATGGCTACTCAACAAAACCCTTAAGGCAAAAAAAGAACAAGTAAAAATTCAACGAATAACAGCCGTAGACTACTTACATGAG
>Ga0187878_1003808_pt1 | contig 12122 bp, 14 predicted proteins | sample June2016WEW_17_1_FD_132979 | JGI IMG/M metagenome (GOLD analysis project Ga0187878, IMG submission 132979) | Peatland microbial communities from SPRUCE experiment site at the Marcell Experimental Forest, Minnesota, USA - June2016WEW_17_150 | ecosystem: Environmental > Terrestrial > Soil >...
AACCAATGTGTCTATTTTCCCGGTTCTCTTGTTGGCCTTATTGGCAGAAGACTTTAGCCGGGTGCAATTGGGAAAGTCGGCTAAAACCGCTATTAATTTAACTACCGAAACTCTGCTCTTGGCCTTTGTATCTTATTTGTTCTTAACTCTAACTTTTGTCCAAAAAATAGCTCTTCTTAACCCAGAGTTTTATCTCGTCGGTGTAGCTATTTTTGATGTCTTAGTCGGCAAATACGTGGGCCTCAGGCTTTTGGAATATTACCGTTTCCGAAAACTTCTCCGACCATGACCAAATTATGAAATTGTCATCTATTTTAGGCCTGAACGCCAGAACTCAGCTGTTTGCTTATCGTTATAATACCCGGAAGGGCAAAAGGATTGCTGACTCTAAAATCCAAACAGACAGGGTGTTAAACAAAGCCGGAATTCCGCATCCGGAGATTTATAAAGTTTTTCGGACGCCCCATGATATTAATAGTTTTAATTGGGATAGTTTGCCGGGAGCCTTTGCTCTTAAGCCCAGCCGGGGAACCGGTGGAGAAGGGATTGTGGTGGTTAAGAAACGGACTGAGCCCGCAACTGCGGGATGGATTACCACCCAAAAGCAGACAGTCACGATTGGGGATTTAAAGCTCCACACTTTAGATATTTTGGAAGGGGCATATAGTATGGGCAATGTTCCCGATGTAGCTTTTATTCAGGAATATGTGGGCCGGTCAGAGACCTTCCGGAAATATGCTTACCGGGGGACACCGGATGTCAGAATTATTGTTTTTAATAAAGTGCCGGTGATGGCAATGTTACGGCTCCCCACTAAAGAGTCCGGCGGCCGGGCCAATCTGCACCAAGGGGCAATTGGGGTGGGAGTTGACATTGCCACCGGAATTACCACCAAAGCTATTTGGCATGGAAATTTGATTAAATTTAAACCGGGAACAAACCGGAAACTTCATGGTATTAAAATTCCCGATTGGACAATTATATTAGAAACCGCGGTGGAGGCCCAGATAGCATCGGGCTTGGGTTATTTGGGAGTTGATATTGTTATCCATCCGGAAAAAGGCCCGATGATTTTGGAATTGAATGCCCAGCCGGGACTCCAGATACAGCTGGCCAATATGGAGGGACTTAAGAAAAGATTGGAGAGAGTTGAGGACTTGGAAGTTAGGGATGCCCTGCATGGAGTTAAAATTGCCAAGGCCTTATTTGCCGGCCGCTTTGCTGATAGGGTAGCGGTGGAAGAGGGAATTAAAACTATTGGGACTAAGGAACAAGTTAGGTTGGTTACTCTCTCGGGCCAAAAAATTGATACCTGGGCGAAGATTGATACCGGCGCATGGCGGACATCAATTGATCGGACTTTAGCGCAAGAGTCTGGGTTATTGGACACTAAAAATGTTCTTTGGAGTAAGACATTTAAGGGGGCTTTAGGGACCGAAAAAAGACCGATAATAAATTTGAAATATTATCTGGCGGGAAGAAGAATAAATACCCTGGCTTCGGTTGCCGATCGGAGTAAACTGAGAAGACCCCTAATAATCGGTCGGCGCGACCTAACCGGATTTTTAGTTAAAGCATAATGTCTAAAATTCTAATTTTATTTAATAAAAAATCATTTAACAAGACACTGTTTTGCGACCATCTTAAAAAGAACTTGCCGCCGAATGTTAATGTGGACGCCCGGGACTTAGAAGATGTAAGTGTGGATATTAACTTCAGAAATATTGAGATCTGCGTAGGTGGCACTAATTTTGAAGATTATGATTTGGTCTATTTTAGGCGTGCCGGCGGCCAGTTTATGTGGTTGGCCGGGACGATTGCCCTCTACTTAAATTTCAGGGGCATTAAATACTTTGATACTACCTATAGAGAGGTGGGCCCAATGGGATCCAAATTGGCATCTTTTTTAAAGATGGCCTACGCGGGGTTGCCCGTTATCCCTTCGTATTATTGTCATAGAAGTTTGGTAAATTTGAAAGAGATGGAGATTGTGGACAAGTTTAATTTACCCCTGGTGGCCAAAGAAATTTCTTCCCAGAGAGGCGAGGGGGTATGCCTTATTACCAAGAGGGAGGATTTTCAGGAGTTAATTTTTAAAAATCCGGAGAAAAATTATATTTTTCAAAAATATATTCCCGCCAGCGAGGAATATCGGGTCTTGGTTTTGGGCCAGGAAATTGGGGCTTATGAACGAAAGACGCCAACAGATGTCGGTGAATTTAGGAGTAATGTGGCTTTGGGAGCCAAGGAGGAGTTTATGGATGTTCGGGATATTCCCGAAAATTTCAAAGTTATTAGCCTTAAAGCTGCCAAGACTTTGGGGGTAGAAATTGCCGGAGTTGATATACTGGTGGATAAGGTGGGCCAGCCCTGGATCCTGGAAGTTAATCGTGGCCCGGGTATAACTTATGAGGATCCGAAGTCAGATGAAATGAAAAACCTGGCAAAATTTTTTGTTCAAGAACTGGGTAATATTCGAAAATGAACAAAAAAGTCGGCGTTTGTTTCTCCAAAGAAATTGGCCCTCCTGACCCCCTAAGCCATATTGGTAAAAAGCGGCCGGTGTATTTGGAGCTATTGGATAGGATTAATAATCAAGGGTGGAATGCATATGTGTTAACAAGGCGGACTTACTTAGGAGACGGATTATTTGACGGGGTTTGGTGCTATCAACATGGTAAATTCAAAATTCAAAAATCAAAAGTCAAAATTGATTTAGTTTATGATAGGACGGGGGGGATAAACTTTCCGCCGGAAAATGATCAGTTAAACGTTATTAATAACCGAGAGTTTAAACTTTTGGCATGGGATAAATATGCCACATATCAAGAAATTGGGGAATATATGCCGCGAACCGTTTGGGTAGGGGATTTGTGCGATAAGTTTGTTTTAAAGCCATTTAATGGGCTAAAAGGTGAGGGAGTATTAATCGGCGAAGTCAGTAAACCGGGCAAATATATTTTTCAGGAATTTGTGGATACCTCGAAAGGGTTGCCGGGAATTGTTAAAGGTATGCATGATTTAAGAGTGGTGATAATTAACGGTAAAGTTGTTTGGTGCCATGTCCGGGAACCCCATCCGGGTAAGTTGTTGGCTAACGCTGCCCAGGGGGGAAAATTAACGGAGGTAGATTATGCTAAAGCAGCGGAGAGTATAAAAGAAATAGTTAGCATAATTTCTAAAAAGTTTTATGAGAAATATGATAATCCTGTTTATAGTTTAGACTTTGGTATGGGGGCGGATGGTGTTCCCAAGATCTTTGAAATCAACGACCAAATTGGTTTCCCATTACCGGAAATGAAAAACAAAGATAAATTTTTAGAAGAATTGATCCTAAATTTCAAATCAAAAATAAACTAGGTATGGAAATTAAAGCTATTTTGTTTGATATGGTGGGAGTGTTGTTTTTTAAGAAGGAAAATTATGTGCCGACTACACAGGATGAAATTAATGTCGAGAATATCGAAAAGTTATTTAACCATATCGATGATGGAAAATTACTGAAAGATATTAATGATAAGTTACAGTTAAATGCTGAAGAAATTGAAAAGGCAGTTTCATCAATACCCAATAAATTTGAACCATTTATTAACCTTTGGAATTTACTTCCTAAAATTAAAAAGCATTATAAAATTGCAGTGGTTAATAACGGAAATTCTATCGCTCTAAAATTCTGGAAAGAGAAGGCTGATTTTTCTATTTTTAATTTATTTATCAACTCAGGAGTCCTTGGTATTAAAAAGCCCGATCCAAAAATATATTTACTAACTTGTGAAAAGTTGGGGGTTAATCCCAAGGAGTGTTTATTTATGGACGATTCATTGGAAAATATTGAGGCGGCCAAAAATTTGGGAATGAAAACAATTTGGTGGGTAGAGGCAAGAAAGAAAGGGATATATCTGAAGGAATTCACTAATTTAGTACATTAGCCTCGCAAGGCGTGGCCTTGCAAGGCTAAAAATTACTTCAACTCTACAGTGGCTCCTGCGGCTTTTAACTTGTCGCTGGCTGCCTTAGCATCTTCTGCCTTAGCATCTTTTAAAACTTCAGCCGGAACCTGTTCAGTCATACCTTTTGCATCCATTAAAGACAGAGTCTGATTGATTTCTCTCAGAGCTTTAATGACAGCAATTTTGTTGGCCCCTGCGCCGGTTAAAACTACGGTTTGGTTGCCACCACTAGCGGTTTCCTCGGGGGCCGTAGCTTCAGCGGAGGCTCCTGCGGCTGGAGCTGTCGCCACTGGTATAGCGGAAACACCTAATTTTTCCTGTAATTTATTGACCAAATCTGAAAGCTCCATAACCGATAATTCTGCAACTTGATCAACTAATTTGTTAACTTTGTTAACTTTCTCTTCTGCCATTATTATTCACCACCTTTCGCTTTTAAAATAAAAAACAATTTTTGAATATTCGCTTGTAATGTACCAACTAATCCATATTCGGGGGTAACCAGGACCCCAAGTAATTGGGCCAATAGGACACTTCTGGGAGGAAGGGTAGAAAGTTTTAAGAGGGTAGGAGCATCTTGGAAAAGTCCATCTACAATTCCGACTTTCAAAGTCGGGACTTCAAATTCCTTGGCAAATTTACCTAAGACCTGAATGGGGGCCACCGGATCGCCGGAAGCTAATACTAAAGCTGTCTGGCCGGAAAGAATAGAATCAGCCAGAACTTGGGCATCAATTTTGGCAGCCATCCCGGCTCTTTTTAGCAGGGTATTTTTAACCACCACCATTTTGGCATTGACTGCTGTCAACCTGGTTTTGAGCTCCTGTTGGAATTTAACTGACAAACCGGCAAAATTGACGAGTACAACAGACTTGGCGTCCTTTAATTCTTGGGTAAGATTCTCGGCGAAGATGACTTTTTCGGCTTTTTTCATTTTGTTCCTCCACACGACTTATTTGTGTGCGTGTTATCTTAGGACAAGGGAATTATAACCTAAACGATTTTAGATTGCAATCTTCACTGCCGGGCCCATGGTAGAGGAAATATGAACTTTAACAATTTGTTTCCCGCCTCCCAGGGCCTTTATGATGGCATCAGCATTGGCTTTTAATTCCTCATCTTTTTGACTGACTTTCCCCAAAACCGTATGGATTAAGGGGGCTTCTTTTTCGGTTTTAAGGGCAATCAAATTTGCCGGGGCTGTTTTAATGGCCTTGGGATCAGTTACCAGTGTGCCATTTTTGGGATTGGGCATTAAGCCCTTCGGGCCTAAGACTCTGGCAAAAGGCACCAGTTTAGGCATAATTTCAGGAGTAGCGATTAGTATATCAAAATCAATTTTACCGGCTTTTAGTTTGGCAATAGTTCCTTCATTGGCTATTTCAACCCTTTTTTGTTTACCGGCGGAGAAGGGGAGAGTCACATTGGCGCTCACGCCCACTTTTTTGACCTGTATATGCATCTCCATGGTGCCGTCGAATTTGGAGTAGGAAGTCTCTTTGACCAATTTTAAAGCATCCGGTAATTGATAGAACTTGGTTCTGTCGATTTTGCTCTTTGCTTGGGCCCATTTTTTACCCCTCACCCTGACTCTTACTTGTTTATTTTTTTTCTCTGCGCCTTTTTCTGTTTCGGCGCTTTCAGTGACCACTGTTTCACTCTCGATAGCTTTGATTCTTTGGCCACCCTTAAGTCCGGCAATATGAATCTTGGTTTCTTTCCGGGCCTTTTTCTTGGCTTCGTTTCTCTTGTTTTTTTCTTCGTCTGAGACGAACGCGGTTTTAGTTTTTCCCATACTTATTCAATCTTTACTCCCATGCTTCTGGCAGTTCCGGCAACCACTTTTTTGGCAGCTTCGAGGTCTTTAGTATTTAAATCTTTAATCTTTTCTTCGGCAATTTTGGTTAACTGAGCTTGGGTGAGGGTTCCGGCCATCTCTTTGGGGGTTTTCCCCGAGCCTTTTTCTATCCCCAATGCCTTTTTGATCATGTCAGAAACCGGAGCCAGTTTAATGACAAAATCAAAACTCCGGTCCTCGTAGATAGTAATTACGGCCGGGACGGTGTTCCCCTTCATTTCTTTAGTCCGGTCGTTATATTGCTTGACAAACTCCATAATGGCCACACCATGCTGGCCTAGAGCGGGTCCCAGGGGAGGAGCGGGAGTGGCTTCACCTGCTTTGAGGTTAACTTTGATAACTACTTTTACTTTTTTAGCCATATCGATATTTTGGTATCTCCTACTTCGGAGTTTCTCTCCGACTTAGTAGATGCTATAATACCAAATATATGACTGAGGGTCAAGGTAAATTCTCCAGGAGGGAATTTTTGAAGATGGCGGCGGTTACCGGTGCCGGAGCTGTTCTGGCCGGTTGCGCCCCAGGATCAGTTGAAGCGTCTAGTGGTAAAAAAGATTTTATGGGTCCATATTCGACTGACGAGGGGGAGATTACGCTCGATTTCTCGGGGCTTGAAGGAAGGGCTCGGGAGATGACTATTCGAAATGCGGGGGAAATTATTCAAGCCCCGGCGAGAATTGCTAATTCCCATCCGGTTATAATTTATAAAGATAAAACTGCCGGGATACTTGACCCGGGGAGCGTCGATAATCCGGATGATATTGGCAGGATCCAGAGTCTTAAAATTAAAAAATTAGTTTTCTCTAAGAAAGTACATAAATTAAATGATAACGGAGAATTAACTAATGTCGGGTTTTACCCGACTCCAACCGGACCGACGATAACTGATGAGGGAAGAGACCAAAGAGATGTAAAAGGGAATACTACCATCTATTGGGGGTTAGAGGTGTTGACTTCAAACTATCCGGTGACGGGGGAGACACGTTCGGACCATCCGTTGACGAAAAGCTATCTGGTCTTTGAAATTAATAGCCGTGAACTTTTGGGATATGTGACTGACCACACGATTTTTGATGAGGTAAAATAACTTACACTCCTAAATCTGAATCCGGTTCAGAGTGACCGCCAGATCTTCCAGAAATAATGTCATTTTCGTTGGGTGGAATAGCACCATATCTATCAGGTTCACCCTTGTCGTTAACTCCAGTAAGGGGTGAATTTGGGTCATCTTCTTGTTTTTTTATTTCTTTGTCTATCCAGTCTTTTTTGCCCGGTTCCATATTTATACTTTTTGAATTTGGAGGAAGTCTAATTCGACCGGGGTCTCACGACCAAAAATGGAAACCAGGACTTTAACTTTACCTTTTTCCTCATCCATTTCATGAATGGTGCCCAGGAAATCTGCAAATGGGCCATCGGTAATCTTGATTGCCTCGCCCACGCTAAATTTAGTTTTAAACCGGGGAGCCGGAGCAGACACAAATTTCTGAATATTAATAACCTCATGTTCAGATAAAGGCGTAGGTTTGGCCCCGGCGCCCACAAAGCCGGTAATGCCCGGAGTAGTCCGGACTGCCAGCCAAGTCGGGTCATCTAAGATCATTTTAACCAGGAGGTATCCGGGGAAGATTTTTTCTTTAATAGTCGCTTTTTTGCCGCCCCTGATGATGACTCTATCCTGAGTGGGGACTAGGAGCTCAAAAATCCGGCCCTGGAGATTCATAGTTTCCACTCTCTGGCGCAGGGTCTCAGATACCCTGGCTTCGTGTCCCGAGGCAGTGTGGACTACATACCAAACAGCCCTGGGGTCAGAGGTGGCGCCAATAACAATATGCCCGGGAATCCTTTTCTTTCCGGTGCCTCTTTCGTCGACGGTAACTTGTGCCTGATCCATATTATTTGGTAACTAGGAAACTCAGGAGTTTGGTATACATATAATCTAAGCTTCCGACGTAACCCGCTACTATAGCTGAAATTACAAAGACAATCAAGGTAAGCCTAATAACCTGCGTTCTTTTTGGCCAGGTGACTTTCGTTAGCTCCAACTTTACCTCCCTAAGATAGTTTAAAACACCCCCCATGAGAGCAAATTTTAACAAAAGTGAAGTCAAGTTACAAGGGAGGTGTATAATCGAGGAAATATGACAGGAGAAAGATTGAGAACCATTAAGCTAAGACCAGGCGAAATTTTAGTGGTAAAACAACCAGAACCTGCCGTACGTGTTTTCCAAATGAAAGAAAATAACGGCGGAATGGTTTTTTTCCCAGCCGATGTTTTAGAGTCCCTGGAAATGGCAGTTATTCACGATATGGCGGAAAAATGGCCCCGTATGGCTGCGGTTAGCAGTTCTGATGACGCCCAGAAAGGGCAAATGATGGAACCCAAAGATGCGGCCAAGAGACTGAAAAAAATTGGCAGTATTGAGGCTATTAGCCAAATAATTTTAACCAGAAACAGTAGCCCCGATCTAAGAGAAAATTCACAATTTAAACAAGACCTGCAGCAGGCGATTGGTGCTTATTGGCCCAAGGATTAGCTTAAAAATTCCTCTTTTTCTCCAGCTCAATCATGTGCTTAATCCGGTATTTTTGTTCTTTCCTTCTTTCAGCCGGCTTTTTATAACGCTCCCGGTCCCGGAGCTCCAAGAGGAGACCTTCGTTGAGCACTTTTTTCTTAAAACGCGCAATTAATTTGTCTTCACTTTCACCTTTATTTTTTTTGACCACAAACATATAAAATAAATCGCCCCCTTTCAGATGACCTATTTTACCACTGATCGGCTTCTTTTGATACCGATAACTATGAGGATTAAAGAGAAGATTAGGGTCCCTAGAGCGATTTTTATTAAGAGGGGCACACCGGTGTCTATTGGGGAAGAAGTGGCGATGGCCTCAGGAGTCAGGCTTTGGGCGTGATTCCGGATGTCAAAGTTTTGGGAAGACAAAAGGGTGACCGATAAAGGCAGAGCCACGGCGAATGCCAGAATCATCCCCACCGTAAAGATTCTCTTGGTATCCACAGGCAAAGACTTAAAACGGGTCAGGTACTTATTCACTCTTTAAATTTATCTCTTCTAAAGAGGTTTTACAATGTGGACAGAAGTTGGAACGGGGCGTGGGGAAGTTGTCGGCCTAGGCTTAGGTGTAGGCGTGGGTTTAGGTTGACAAGACCTTTGATTTAAACAGGATCTACAGCTGGCGGATAGTACTTTCTGACTGAAACAAATTGTGGGGCAGATTGTTTTAACGCAAGGAATAACAGTGGGTATGGGGACACTTGTTGGGATGAGTCTACCCGAGGCTGCATGGTTTCTGATATCCAAATTCAGTTTCATTGCCCCATAAACAAAAAGAGGAATAGCCAATACCAGTATTAAAATGGGAAGAAGTTGGATAGTTCCTTGAGAATATTTTTTCACTACTCTAATCTTAGACAAATACCAATAGACCTGTCAAGCGATTTGTTTTTATTGCTCTTGCTTTTTAAACTTTAACCAGGCAAAATAAGAAGTATCTGAAAATGAAAAAGGCATTAATTACCGGAATTACCGGCCAGGACGGGTCCTACTTAGCTGAGCTTCTTTTAGAGAAAAATTACCAAGTCTTCGGGATGATCAGGAAAACCAGCCACTTTTTACAGCCTAATATTGCCCATATTCAGCAGGATTTAAACCTTATCTATGCGGATTTGTTGGATCCGGTGTCTATCGATTCCACCGTAAAGAGTGTTATGCCTGATGAAGTTTATAATTTGGCTTCCCAATCAGCACCGAGCGAATCTTTTAAACAACCAATCCACACCGCTGAAATAACCGGTATCGGCGCGCATCGGGTACTGGAAGCAGTTAGAGAGAGTAAACCCGACGCTAAATTTTATCAGGCTTCGTCATCGGAAATGTACGGCTGGGTGAAGGAAATTCCCCAAACAGAAGACACACCTTTTAACCCCGCTAATCCGTATGCCGCCGCCAAACTTTATGCTCATAACATTTGCCGGATTTACCGGGAGAGTTACAAAATGTTTATTGCCAACGGTATTTTATTTAATCATGAATCTCCCCGGCGGGGATTGGGGTTTGTTACCCAAAAAGTTACCTATGCTGCGGCTTGTGCCAAGTTGGGCGTAAAAACCAGTGAATATTTAAATGAGGAAGGAGAGCCGATTTATAAAAACGGCAAAGTGGCCTTAGGGAATTTGGAAGCCAAAAGGGATTGGGGATTTGCCGGAGATTATGTTAAAGCGATGTGGCTGATGCTCCAGCAAGAAACCCCGGATGATTTTGTGGTGGCTACCGGTAAAACTCATACAATTAGGGAGCTTTGCGAAGTGGCTTTTGGTTATGTGGGCCTCAAGTGGCAGGACCATGTGATAGTTGATGACCGTTTTGTCCGACCGACAGAAACCGGACCGTTGGTGGGAGACGCATCGAAAGCCAGGAAAATTTTAGGTTGGAAGCCTGCAGTCAGTTTTGAAAAACTGGTTCAGATGTTAGTTGATGCCCACGTCTCCAGACTTAAATAACTTCTAAAGGGGTGGTTGAACCGGCGGATATTGTATAGGAGGGATTTGTGTAGGCGGAGGAGTAGATTTCTTTTTCAGTAATTTTATAATTGTAAATAAAATTCCGCATAATATGACAAATGCTCCACCGTAAAGCAGATAGGCCAAAAGCGGGGATTTATTGGAATTATTTTTGGCCGCGGGAGTGGGAGTGGGGACCACAAAATTTGCCGGTTGATTATATTGGGTTAAGTCTCCGGCCTGGGGAGTGGGTGTAATTGTGGCTGCAGCAATAACCCGAGGTTTAATAGTGGGTGTAGCTATAGTACATACACAACTTGTGGAACTCGGGCAAGCAGGGTTGCGGCAATAGCCGGTATAGCAAAAATATCCGGACTGGCAGTTAACATCGGACCCGCAGGTACCTCCGCAGGTATTAGGGGTGGCAGTGGAACTACTGGAATTATTATTGGTCGGAGCTGGTGTGGCAGTACTTTGACCGGATGAAGAGTAAGTTAAGTTGGTTTGGTTTAAACTACCGCAGGACAAGATATTATTTACCTCAGTATCCAGAATAAAAGTATCATTTCCGGAACCGCTGCAGACAAAAGCCACGATTCCCGTCCCTGAATCTTTTTTGGCGGTAAAAGTCAAAACTGCAAAAGTTCCACTACCGCTTTTGGAGGTAAAAGTTTGGGCAAAATATCCGCGGATGTCTATCTTGCCGTTTGCCTTTGTGGGAACCGAAAAATCAGTAAAGAATCCGCCGTCGGTGACAGATTTCAGATCGAAATCCGCTGCCGGGTAGGTAAGAGAGGCCTCTGCTCCGGTAACTGACTTTGTCTCGGCATCAATGTCCAGGTTAATCTGAAAATCGCTGCCGTTATTGGTGGTTCTGGTTGCCGGATCCAGATAAAGTCTGGGGGCAGCTTGAGCCACTAATTGGGACCCAGCAGCAAAGAGGATAATCAGAGAACCAATTAGGGCAGTCAGGACTTTAGTTTTCGTCATACCGGGTTTCCAGTGTTTGTCTCATGAGAAGCGCGTCCTTAATGTTTACACAACCATCGTAATTTAAATCGGCAGTATATAAATCAGTGGCTGTTTGGGTATCACAGGATGTCCCCATCAAGGCCTGAATTTTTTGATAATCATTGGTATTGGCTACACCATCCTGGGGTGGTAAATCACCCGGTGGCAGGGGATAGTTAGCGAAGGAATAAATCTTGGTGAGTGCATTGGCTAACGGTGCCGGGAAGGTGATTGTTCCGTTAGCAGTGCATCTGGTATTTTGTCCGGTTTCTGTACAAAACTTGGTCGATAGATGTTTTTCACCTTTGACATAAACAGTATATGTCTTGCCCGAAGGCAAGAAATTACTGGTTAATTCCAGAGTGGCTATATAGGCGTTATTTACATCCGACCAATGAGTAACTAAGGGCGTAGTAATTTGTTGATCAATTGTGCCATCATTACTTTTGAATCTTAACAATATTTTAGCCCCATCGGCATTACCCCCGGTTACTCCGCCGAAACTTATAAAGAATTCCATAGACTGCTTGGCGTTTGGCGGTGGAGTTGGTGTTGCCGTTGGCGTGGCTGTGGGGGTAGATGTGGGAGTAACAGACGGTCCGGGTGTGGGTGAGGCGGTAGGAGTTGGTGTCGCGGTGGGGGAAGCTGTAGCAGTTGGTATGCTGCTAACCATAAAATTATCAAATTCAGCTTCTGCTGTTTTGGTGGCACTAGTTTGAGAGGAACTTACCACCAAGAGCCCTACCCTCCCATTTTTTATATCTCCATCACTTTTGGACAG
>Ga0187878_1003810_pt1 | contig 12116 bp, 8 predicted proteins | sample June2016WEW_17_1_FD_132979 | JGI IMG/M metagenome (GOLD analysis project Ga0187878, IMG submission 132979) | Peatland microbial communities from SPRUCE experiment site at the Marcell Experimental Forest, Minnesota, USA - June2016WEW_17_150 | ecosystem: Environmental > Terrestrial > Soil >...
CTCAAACGCATTGAGCGTTGGCTAAACAATCGTCCAAGGAAAGTGCTACATTACGACACCCCTCGCGAACGCTATCGTCGGATCGTTGCACTTCCTCATTGAATTCAGCGTTTCGGATTTGTCTGGTATTTCGATATTCGGATTTCGAATTTGCGGTGGAAGCATGTCTGAACTGACCCTGGTTTTGAAACTTGAGACTTACACCAATCCTTAAAGGTGATTTCATGAACTCTCGTCGTGATTTTCTGAAGAAAGCTGCTCTCGGTACCGCCGGCCTGGCAATTGGGCTCAACGCAAAAAGCTATGCACGCATCCTTGGAGCCAACGACCGGGTAAACTTCGCGGTGATCGGATTGCATGGCCGGGGGTATGCACACTTGGAGTGCATCCGGCAAAACAAAGGGACGATGATCACGCACGTGTGCGACGTCGACCACCGGGAGCTTGACAAGTTCGCAGCGGCGACCAAGAAAGCGTTCAACAATGATCCGAAGACCGAGAAGGACTTCCGGAAAGTGCTCGAGTCTAAAGACGTCGATGTCATCACCATTGCTACTCCCGAGCACTGGCATACCCATATGGCCGTCATGGGTCTGCAAGCCGGGAAACACGTATATGTCGAGAAACCGAGCAGCCACAATCCACGCGAAGGGGAGCTTCTTGTGCAAGCGCAGAGGAAATACGGGAAACTCGTACAGTTGGGAAACCAGCAGCGCTCCTCGGATCATACGATCGAAGTCATCGGCAAGATCAAAAAAGGGCTCATCGGCAAGCCGTACTTCGGCAAGTGCTGGTACAGCAACACGCGCAAGTCGATCGGTGTGGGCAAGCAAGTGCCTGTGCCTGACTATCTCGATTGGGAACTCTGGCAGGGTCCGGCCCCGAGGAGAGCATACAAAGATAACATCCACCCTTATAACTGGCATTGGTTCTGGAACTGGGGGACCGGCGAGACGCTCAACAACGGTACTCACGAGGTCGACGTCTGCCGCTGGGCCTTGGGCGTGGACTATCCAAATACCGTCTCTGCGTCAGGCGGACGTTACCATTTCAAAGACGATTGGGAGTTCTACGATACGCTGGTGACAAGCTACAACTATGACGATGCCATGATCACGTGGGAATGCAAGAGCTGCCAGGGGAAAGACTACTTTGGAAGGGACAGGGGAGCAACAATTCACGGGACGGAAGGAACTGTGCTCATCGATAGGGGTGGCTATGAAGTGTTTGATCTCGGCGGCAAGCGCATCAGCGAGGTGAAGGCCGAGAAGCGAGCCACGACGCAGGACCTCACAAGCATCGATGTGATGACAACAAAACATTTCGAAAACCTTATCAACGGCATTCGTGACGGAGAACAGCTCCACTCTCCTATTGCCGAGGGGAACATCAGCGTCACGATTCTCCTTCTCTCGAACATCGCGTGGAAGATGAACCGCGTCCTTCGGCTTGATAAGAGCAATGGTCACATCCTCGACGATCCTCAGGCGATGAACATGTACGGCCGTGAATACGAAAAAGGATGGGAGCTGAAAATATAGCCCGAGCTCTTACCAAAGACACTTTGAAAGTGGAATCAGGAATAATGAAACAAGTTGTTGTTGGCATTGCTTCATATGGGATGTCGGGTCAGGTTTTTCATGCACCTCTCCTGTCGCACCATGCAGGCTTCCGATTGAAGCGAATCATCCAACGGACAGGTGATGATGCGAAGCAGGCTTATCCAGATGTCAGCGTTTCAAGGTCGATCGAAGATCTGCTGAACGACCCGGAGATAGAGCTCGTTGTTATGAACACGCCGGACAAGACTCACTATGACCTGGCGAAACAATGTCTGGAAGCCGGCAAGCACGTTGTGGTCGAGAAGCCGATGACGCAGACCGTAGCTCAGGCCGAGGACCTTATTGAGCTTGCAGCCCGGCAACAGAGAATGCTCACGGTGTTCCACAACAGGAGGTGGGATGGCGATTTCTTGACCGTGTGCAAGGTGGTCCGAAGCAACGTGCTCGGACGCCTCGTAGAATTCGAATCTCACTATGACCGATACAGGAATTTCATCCAGCCGAATACCTGGAAGGAACGATCGAAAGATGGAGCGGGAATAGTGTTCAATCTTGGTTCGCACATGATCGATCAAGCGCTTGTTCTGTTCGGCATGCCCGATGCTGTCACTGCGCATCTTCGTATCGTTCGACCGGGTGGGGACGTGGACGATTGGTACGACATTCGCCTTCACTATGCCGGGCTCACAGCGCTCCTGAGGGCAAGCTATCTTGTGAAAGAGCCGGGTCCCCGGTACATTCTCCATGGATCCAACGGCACATTCTTCAAGTACGGTCTCGATCCGCAGGAGGAGGGGCTCAAGCGGGGAATGGACCCCCAGAGTCCCGGATGGGGAGTCGAGTCGATAGAATGGTTCGGGACGTTGGTCACAGAAAAAGATGGCGTCACTCAAAACGTTAAACTGCAGACACTGCCGGGCAACTACAACGCATTCTACGATGGAGTTGTGGACTGTCTTCGGAAAGGGACTGAGCCGCCGGTGAAACCGGTTGAGGCAGCAAACGTGATCCGGATTGTCGAGGCCGCGCAAAGAAGCAACCGCCAGCGGGCGACGATTGAGGTTCGGGGGAGAGGGGAGTAGTCTGGATCAGCAGAGGCAGAAAACGAAATGAAGATGGTACGAGGATCCCTTTTAGTGAAATCGAAAAGCAGTTCCAAAGGGTTTTGTTGAAAATTGGATTTGAGTCAGGATTGTCATCTTCTAACCTCCAATGTTCGAGGGAAAAAGCATGAATTCTCTGGGTGTAGTGCCTCGCCTGTTTGTTGCCTTCATTCTGGTCGTCATCCTCGCCGTCGGTTCCGCCGCACAAGAAAAGGGGACACACGCTTCAAGGTCCGATTCCATTAAGTGGACTATTGACAAGTGCGTAAACGTGTTCTCGAAAGACAAGATCGAGAAGACAGATGCCGGGTATCAATACTGGTTTGTCGACAAAACGCTTGCCGGTGGCAAGACACTGAAAATGAGCGTCGTCAAACCACACTCGGCAACACATCCTCCCCACTCCCATCCGGAAGAGGAATTCTTCTTCGTGCTCGAAGGGAAGGTGGAATTCTTTCTGAACGGCGAACGAAAAGTCGTCGGACCCTTCTCGAGCCTCTATTGTCCGTCAAACGTTGAACATGGAATCCGAAATGTTGGAGACACAGAAGCCAAGTACCTTGTTGTAAAGAAGTACGAAAAGTAATAGATCCAATCAGTGTCCGATCGGAGAGCTGTTTGAATAATTCAAGGTCCAGCTTAGTAACCAGGTTTTCGATTTGCCAACTATGGGGACTAATTTCATGATCAGAGAATTTAGCAAGCGTTTCGTCCTTCTTGGGGCGATCCTGTTTCTTGTGCATGTGGGAGTTGCCGGAGGGATCAAGCTCAGGTACGGATTCCAACCCCAGAAGCAATACAAGTGCCGGACAATCATGGAAGTTACCACACTGCCGGACGGGTCAGGGAATCCAGAGCAGGCGAACGTCTCCGTCGGATTAGAGATGGGCATCACACTCACCGTCGAGAAAGCGCTGAAGGGTGAACAATTCGCGTGCAACCTCGCGCTTGATACTCTTGCCATGCAGATCTCTGCTCCCGACAGAGAAAAAAGCGCGATGCCGTTGGAGTATCTAAAGTGGAAATCGGTACGCATGATTCTCGACACGAGAGGAGTGGCGAGAAACATCGTGGCACCTGATAGCGCCAGCTCCAAGCAAGCCCAGCAGGCTGTCGGCTTCGACCTGTTTTCCAGAGAACTTCTTAGCCGGATGCTCGTCTTTCTCGAATTTCCGGAGAACAGTCTTGAAGTAGGAGAGTCGTGGTCATATTCGCGCACCGATACAGTCGTTCGGGACGGTCGAAGGATGATTGCTCAGAGAACAACCCAATGCACATTGCGTGCGGACTCAACTATCAAGAATCGCTTCTATCACAGGATAGCCTTTTCCACATTCGCGCGCATTGAAGGCTCGGTAGGATCTGCCGATGTTTCCATCGCGCTGAAAGGGACGACGACGAGCGATGGCACACTCTTCATTTCGATGGACGGAATCCCGTTGATGTCATCTGCTCATCTGGATTCGGAGATGCGGCTTGGGGATGTGAAAACTGTCAAGCAACGTGGGACTCTTGAAACCTCGCTGGAAAAGGAAGTGCGGATGCCTCCGGTAGTCGAATGAGACATCTTGTTTCATCTTGATACGTACTCCGGCAAATGGGTGCCTCACGAATCCTTGCTGGCTCAGCCCGGCAGGGATTCTTTGTGTACGATGAGGGAGAGTCCATCGGTTGAGATCACCTGCAGCAAAAATTGATCGGGAGCTGAAGGGGCGTGTAGAAATGCACTATTTGTCGTATATTGTCCGGGCTTCCTCACCAACCATGAAAGAAATCCCATGCAAATTGGCATTGTAGGACTCCCATTCTGCGGGAAATCAACGCTGTTTCAGACAATTACCAAGACACACCTCGACCCTTCCGTGCTTTCCAAGGCGGAGGCGCATCACGCGATCGTAAAGGTGCCGGACCTTCGCCTCGATAAATGCTCCGAGATTTTCTCTCCCAAGAGCACCGTGCATGCAACCATCGAATTCGTCGATGTCGTAGGCCTGAAAAAAGGAGAGTCAGGCTCTACGCAGTTCACCACAAACTTCCTGGCGAACGTCAAGACAAACGACGCTCTTGTGGAGGTTGTCCGCCTGTTTGCAAACGATTCCGTTCCGCATCCGGATGGTTCCATCGATGCCATGCGGGATATCGCCTCGTTCGAGACAGAGTTCATCCTTTCGGACCTCTCGCTCCTCGAAACACGGGTCGACCGGATCAAAAAACAGGTCCAGAAGACCGGCGAAGACGCATTGAAGAAGGAGCTCCCCGTTCTTGAAAAATGCCACCAGGCGCTTGAGGGGGAAAGACCGCTCAGAGAAGTTGAATTCACGAAGGATGAGCTGCTCATCCTGAGGACCTACCAGCTTCTGACGATCAAGCCGATGCTCATCGCTCTGAACTTTGACGAATCTCAGCGTGCGGAAGCTGCTGAGATCGTGAAGCGCATCGCGCAGGGCAAAGGGGGAAAACAGACCAAGGTGGTATCTTTCTTCGGCAAGATCGAGATGGAGATGTCCGAGCTTCCGGATGATGAAGCCGGCGTGTTTATGGAAGAATATGGCATTAAGGAATCGGCGCTCGGCACGCTGATTCGGGAATCCTATGCGCTTCTCGGACTTCAGTCGTTCTTCACAGTCGGTGAAGATGAATGCAGGGCCTGGACGATCCGACAAGGGATGACCGCGCAGGAAGCTGCAGGAGTGATTCACTCCGATTTCGTGACGAAATTCATCAGAGCTGAGGTTGTGCATTATGACCACTTCATTGCCCGGGGAGGGTCCTTTGCGAAGGCAAAGGAATCGGGGCACTGGAGACTTGAGGGGAAGGAATATATCGTGAAAGACGGAGATATCATGTCGATTCGCCACAGCTAAGTGAATTCGCTACTACTCTCGGACACCCGATGAAAGAGAAAGACAGGACAACGGATCAATTGGCGGAGCTGCGGTTGCTGCGCGAAAGCGTACGGGCGCTCACAGAAAAGCTCAAGGAATCAGAAGGGCGCTACAAGGCGCTGACCGATACCTCGTTGCAGGGGATTGTCATCCTCCAAGGACTGCCTATCAGAATCGTGTATGCCAGCCGGCCGGTCTCTGAGATCCTCGGATACTCCCTTGAAGAAATTCTCTCCGCTTCACCTGAACAGATCCAGAACTTCATGTATGGCGAGGATCGCTCCGGGTTCCTCAGCAAGTACGAGGGTCGCCTCGAAGGAAAGGTGGTTCCTCCCCGCTATGAAGCCCGTGTCACACGCAAGGATGGAGAGTTGCGATGGCTCGAGATTTTTTCGAGCCGCATCGAGTATGACGGGAAGCCTGCGGTACAGGCGGCATTTGTCGATATCACCGAGCGGAAGCGTATCGAGGAAGCCCTCCGTGAAAGCGAGGGGAAGTACCGCAGGATTTTCGAGAACGTGCAGGATGTTTTCTATCAGGTTGACAACCGGGGAAACATCCTTGACATCAGTCCATCGATCGAACGATATTCGGAATACACGCGTGAGGAGTTGGTCGGTCGACCTGTGACCGATGTCTATGCTAACCCGTCAGACCGCGAGAAACTCCTCGCAGCAATCTCGAATCGGGGTGAGGTCATCGACTTCGAGCTTCACCTGAGGGCAAAGTCGGGGCGCTCAGTCATCACGTCGGTCAATGCTCACGTCCTGTACAGCGAATCGGGTGAGCCGTTGGGTATTGAAGGGTCGCTGCGCGACATGAGCGAGCGACGAAAATCCGAAGTGGCGTTGCGGGCCAGCGAGGAACGCTATCGTCAGCTGTTCTACCAGTCGCCGGTTGGCATTTTCTATTTTGACACGGACCTGCGCATCACCGATTTCAATACACAGTTTGAAGATATATTGGAGTCTACACGGGAACGGCTGCTCGGGCTCGACCTTTCAAAGCTGAGGGATCAAAGAGTGCTTCCTGCAATCCGGCAGTCGATCGCTGGTTTGGAGGCGCAGTACGAAGGACAGTATCAAGCGACAACGAGCTCAGCTGAAGTGTGGGTTTTGATGAAAACTGCGCCGGTCTATGACGAGAAGGGGCACGTCAGAGGCGGCGTCGGCATCGTTGAGGACATGACCAAGCGGAGGGAGGTTGAGCGTGAAATATTCATGCTTGCGCAGGCGTTGAAGAGTATCCGTGATTGTGTCAGCATAACTGATTTGGAAGACAATATCCTGTTCGTCAATGATGCCTTCGCAAAGACGTATGGATACTCGCCATCGGAGCTTCTTGCCAAATCGGTTGGGATTGTTCGTTCGGAGAACAACCCGAAGGAGATCATGGAGCAGATTCTCCCCGCAACGTTACGGGGAGGGTGGCAGGGTGAGATCCTGAACAAACGGAAGGATGGGTCGGAGTTTCCCGTGTATCTCTCGAGTTCGGTTGTCCGCGATCCGGAGGGATCTCCAATTGCGTTGATCGGTGCAGCAACCGATATCACCGAGCGCAAGCGGGCAGAACTAAGGCTCCGTGAAAGCGAGGAGCGGTACCGGAGCCTGGTCGACAGCGCACGGGATGTTATTTTCACGGCAACACCCAATGGCGTCATTACCTCCCTCAATCCAGCGTTCGAATTGAGCACCGGGTGGCAACGGAGCGAGTGGCTGAGAAAAACTTACAATGATCTTTTTCACCATGATGATTTTGCGGGTTCACGGGAGAACTTTCTGCGGGCGTTAGAGGGCCAGCCGGTTCCCATGCTGGAGATACGCATCCGGACAAAAGGGGGCGATTACATAGTCGGGGAGTTCACGATCACACCTCAGGTGCAGGATGGCAAGATCATCGGATTGTTAGGCGTTGCCAGGGATGTCACAAAGAGGAAACGGCTCGAGGAGCAGTACCGGCAGTCGCAGAAAATGGAGAGCCTTGGTACGCTCGCAGGAGGAATAGCACACGACTTCAACAATATCCTCGCAATCATTCTTGGACACGCCTCTCTGTTGTCACACAGCAAGCACAGCCCCTCCAAACAAATAGCGAGCACCGAGGCAATCATCAAGGCGACCAACCGCGGCGCGGCCCTGGTCAGTCAGCTCCTGACGTTCGCAAGCAAGACGGATGTCGTGTTTGAATCCGTCTCCATCAACGATGTTGTCCAGGAGATCACAAAACTGATTGCTGAGACCTTCCCGAGGACGATCGTCATTACGACGCGGCTTGACTCTGACCTGCCTACAATTGTGGCAGACCCGACCCAGGTGCACCAAATGGTGCTGAATCTCTGTATCAACTCCCGTGATGCTATGCCTCGCGGTGGCACGCTTTCTCTTGTCACCAGTCTCGTCGGTGGAGAAGCTGTCGCAGGCCAGTTCGCTGCCGCGGGGGCCGCGCAGTATGTGGTTCTTCAGGTTTCTGACACCGGCGCCGGAATGGATGAGGAAACCAAGCAGCGCGTCTTCGAGCCGTTCTTTACGACGAAAGAAAAAGGGAAGGGAACGGGGCTCGGTCTCGCGACAGCCTATGGTATTATCGAGAGCCACGGCGGATTCGTCGACGTTGAAAGTGAAGTCGGCGTCGGCACGACATTTCAGATCTACCTGCCGGCTCAAACCAACGTGCCCGAGAAACAAGAGAAGGTGGGAGGGACCGCGCAAGACGTGCCACGGGGCTCGGAGACCATCCTCCTGGTTGAAGATGAAGAGATGCTGCTGGACCTGGTAAAGAACATCTTGATTTCCAATGGATATTTGGCGATCACTGCCTGCGACGGAGTCGAAGCGGTGGAATTGTACATGCTTCACAGGCGCGACATCTCTCTGGTCGTGGCAGACTTCGGACTCCCAAGGCTCACCGGTAGCGAGGTCTATCTGAAGCTGAAGCGCATCAATCCCCAGGTTAAAGTCATCCTCGCCAGCGGTTTTCTGGAGCCGGGATTCACTGCCGATATATTGAAATCAGGAGTGAGGGAAGTGATCAGAAAGCCGTACCAGCCGGACGAACTACTGCGTTGCATTCGGAGAGTTCTTGACACCTGACAGCGTCCTGTGCTCTTCGCTCTCAAAGCACCACATCGACTGACTTCGCCATCACAAGAGGAGCGAGACTATGAACATCAGGGCTACGTTGATGTTGATGTGTGTCAAAGAGGAGAAGTTGCGGAAGTGCTTTATCCCAAAGGAATTGTCACGACCGCTTTGTTCCCGGATCCGACAAATTCCACGTTGAGTGCTGAACGCGCGATTGCTATGCCACGCCCGTGGTTGTCGAAAAGGCGAGACTCGTCAATCTTCAGATATCGCTGGAAATCAAACCCCGGACCCTGATCCTCGATTTCAATCTGCAGATTCCCATCCATGCGTTTCATTCTCACTTCGACGTTTCTGTTTGCATTTTCGGGAAGCGCAAGTCTCCGCGCTACTTCCTGGTCCCACGCGTTTTCTTCGAGGAGCTTTCCCTTCTCGGCATAAGTGATGCCGAGGTTACCGTGCTCAACAGCGTTGAGGAGTAACTCTGCGATAACCATCGCGTGCTCAGGGTCAGGTGTCGCACTGGCAATCACAACAGCGATTTGTTCCGCCTCTTGTGGGGTGCGAAACCGGAACGTTCCTTCTTCAAGAAGAGCGATGGGTCTCTTGTATTGCTTGAGTGTTTCGAGGAGGTGACGGAAGGCGTGATAATCGGCGACTGCAGCCCGGAGGATGGAGTTGAGCAGCGAGCGTTGGAACGGTTTGATGAGATAGTAGAATGCGCCCGCATCGATCCCTTCTTTGATGCGCTCGGGATCGTCGAGGGCGGTCAACATGATGACTGGTATATGCTCGATGTGCCCTTGTTTCTTCATCCAGCGAAGCAACTCGATGCCGCTCATCTTGGGCATCATCCAGTCAAGGATAACGACGCTGACGGAATCAGGATGTGTCTGAAGGATTTCAAGACCTTCGGCGCCGTCGGCTGCAGTGAGTACGCCGCATCCTTCTTCTTCCAGCATCCGCCGGAGTACCTCCCGAAGAGGTTCTTCATCATCCACTATGAGGACGGTATCGCGACCAGGCGTGAGCATATCGCAATATCGGCAAGTAGGATGACCCAATCAAGTCCAGATTTCGCTTTCGTCAGTCGGGGAGAAATCGAAGACCACCGTGGAGGCGCAGTACGGGAATTTCTGTAACTGTGGCAACACAGGATTTGTGTGGCCTTACAGCTCCCGCGTACCCTTGCTGTCTGCATCCCGTCGTTGAGGTTGCGTCATTACTGGCGAACGTAGATCTTTCCCCCCTTCATCACGAACGCAACGCGTTCCACAGCAGAAATGTCAGTTGCCGGATTGCCTGAGAGGGCAATGATGTCCGCCTCCTTGCCTGCCTCGATGGAACCTGTCAGGTCCATGATTCCGAGAAGATTTGCTGCAACTGAGGTTGCCGAGATCAAAGCGTCGACGGGATCCATTCCGTACCGGACCATGAGTTCAAGCTCCTTCGCGTTGGAGCCGGGAATACTGAACGTGTCTGTCCCGAAAACGATTTTCACCTGCGAGGTAAGTGCTCGACGAAACGATTCCGTGTGGCGTGCGACCGTCCGAACGAGCTTCTGTTTCGTCTCGGGCGGTACTTCTCCAAAGACTTTTCCATCAAGCCACATCTCATACACAAGAAGAGTAGGTACATAGTAGATGTTTCTCTGTGCCATCAAGTCGAACGTCGCCTTGCGAACATACAGCCCGTGCTCGATGGAATTGACACCGGCGTCAATTGCGAGTCTCGCCGCGGAGTCAGAGTAAACATGCGCTGCAACCTTCAGTCCCGCCCGGTGTGCTTCGTCGACGAGGATCTTGAGTTCCTCAGGTGAATAGGTGAGCGCACCCGTCAATGAGTCCTGGGTTGTTTGCTTCTTCTCCGCCGCTTCAACGTAGATCTTGATCAGATCGGCGCCCAGCTGGACGAGATGTCGGACCTGTTTCCGAATCTCCGTCGCGCCATCTGCTTCATAGGACAATGATGGGAGCGTTGCGTACGGGCTGTAGCCGACGAGTTGGTACGAGCCTGTCGGGGTGATAGGCCGGATCGCAGCAAGAATTCTGGGGCCTGGAACCACGCCCCGGGCGATCGCGTCGCGCAATGCAAGATCAACAAACCCCGGACCTTCGCTGCCGAGATCGCGGATCGTCGTGATACCAGCTTCCAGCGTCGAGCGCGCAGCCGTTGTCGCATAGATCGCCTTGTACTCGGGCGTTTCTCTCAACACCTGCTGATCATAATCTCCGGCATGAGGCACGATATGCGTGTGGGCGTCAATCAAGCCGGGCATGACGGTCATGTTCGAGAGATCGACAACGGTTGCTCCAGCAGGCGGTTCAAACCCTGCACGAATGTCGGCGATCTTCGTTCCTTTAACGATGATGCAAACGTTCTGGCGAAACGTACGGGACTTGCCATCGAACATCCGGCCGACCTTAAGGCAGGTGATTGGTTCTTGCGCCTTCACAATCAGAATGGAGAGGCATGCGAAAAGGAACAGATTCCGGCTTCTACGAAACATTTGGGTAAGCATAGCGGGCCTCAGATTCCAGGTAGATGAATTGGAGGGTGAGCAAGGCGTATCAGAATCGTCAATAAGAGAATGTCCCCTTACTTCAAGAGAATCATCTTCCGGATCAGTTCGCTCTGATCCCCCCGCACCACGACAAAGTACACTCCGGAGCTCTGATTGCTGAGATTGACCGAAACCTCGTGGATACCGGCCTCAAACCAGCTATCGAAAAGACCAGCGACTCGTTGACCGGACACCGAGATGACCTCTCCCCGTGCCTGCATTCTCTTCGGGATGGAGAGGCGCAGTGTCGTTGACGGATTGAAAGGGTTGGGGTAGATGCTGATGTCGAATTCAAGAGGTAGCACAGGATCAATCACATAGACCAGCTGCGGCGTTCCCATCAGAATCCATCCGTCCGGATCGATTTGATAAGACGACCCGGCCGCTACCGATACGGTCCCCGTTCCGTCGCTCATTTCGACTCTCACTTTGTTTGTGTCAATCTGGACATCGACCGGGAGAAAGAATGGGAGATTGTTTGGCGTCACCCATTTGAGTTTCAAAACGGTGCCCAGTTTGCTGTACTGAAGCCTTGGAAGCGCCGGTTGTCTCAGGTACAGATTGAAAAACCAATCGAGCTTCTTGGCAGTCACCTGCTCGGCGATTTGAAGGTAATCGTCTGTCGATGCGAGCCGGCATTGTTTCCCGTTGGTGACAGATTCCATCGCGGGGTCGGGGTAGGCGAATCTCCTGAAGAGCGCGAAGAACACTGAGTCGCCGAGATGGTGCCGGAGTGTATGCAGTATCCAGGCACCCTTGTAGTAAATGTCGTTGGATGCAAACATCGTTGCTGCTGAAGAGGAGGTTGCCGGAGCAACGGCGGTTCGGTTCTGGATGTTTGGTTTCATGCCCGCCATATAGGATTTATATCTGGCGGAGCCTGACATCTTCTCGACAAACAATGCCTCCATATATGTCGCAAA
>Ga0187878_1003811_pt1 | contig 12110 bp, 7 predicted proteins | sample June2016WEW_17_1_FD_132979 | JGI IMG/M metagenome (GOLD analysis project Ga0187878, IMG submission 132979) | Peatland microbial communities from SPRUCE experiment site at the Marcell Experimental Forest, Minnesota, USA - June2016WEW_17_150 | ecosystem: Environmental > Terrestrial > Soil >...
CCTCATCGATGATGTACAAATCGATGGGAAACACTCATACGAGAATAACATCATCCCCGTTCAGGATTTCCAGTCTCGATATGGGAATCGAATCGCCGTGCTGGGAGGACTCGACCTCAACGTCCTCGGAGCTTCATCGCCAGAGAGTGTGCGGGCACATACCCGTGCTCTCATTGAGACGTGCGGGGGGCGTGGGCGATATGCAATCGGTTCAGGCAATTCCATACCGAGCTATGTCCCTGTAGAAAACTACTTATCGATGGTCGATGAAGCTATTGAGATCTCCTCACGCCATTTGGCTCCGACTGGTTGACTTTCGTTGTCGGCGGGGGTACCTTACTATGACAAACGTGAGATCGTTACTTCGTGAGAAGGTGACACTATGAGTAGCTTCAAAACTCTTTTCATTCTCGTCGCTCTCTTCATGTTGGTCGCGTTGCCTGCGTGTCAGAGCACCGTCGAGAGCACCGCGAGCTTTGTTGACGACTATCTCCATGTTAGGGCGAGCTGGTCACCCGACGGGAAGACAATTGCTTTTACCTCCTATGTCACGAATGCAACGGGAATCTACCTGATGGACTCATCCGGAGCAAACATCCGCCAGATCTTCAGCGGTGACGGCGTGGGAGTGTCGTGGTCACCGGATGGCAAATGGATCGCGTTTTCCCGTACGGGAACACTCTGCAAGATCAAGCCGACTGGAGACAGCCTCACGGTTCTCACAGATGTAGCGGGAGCCATTCGACCTGCGTGGTCACCGAATGGAGTGAAAATCGCTTTTGTCGAGCAATCACCCGGAAGCGGAGTATGGATTTATGATTTCAACAAAAACACGGCAACACAACTTCTCTCATATGGTGATTTTCCGTCGTGGAATCCTCTGACTGGAGAGTTGGTTGTGCTTAACGCGCAGTTCAGTCAGACGACCGGTTACGTCTACTACACTTATACCGCCATCGATTCTGCGAGCGTGAGTACGCGAACACTTGGTTCTTTCGCGAGCGCTTCGGATTGCGGCTTTTCGCCGATCAGCCCGAAAGGGAACGCGATTGTCCTCGGTGTCAAAGGGCCAGATGACTACGCTGAGGTCTGGGTTTACGATTTGATCCTACAGACAATCACGCAGCTCACATTTGACGGGGGGGATTATCCGTCCTGGAGCCCCGACGGGACAAAGATCACTTACAAGCGGACTCAACCGGGTGATGGCGGCCTGTGGGTGATGAATGCTGACGGAACCGGCAAACGGCGCCTCACGAAGCCCTGATTATTTCGTAGGCCGAGATGTCGTTGCACCGTGCAAATGTTTCGCCCTTCTCGCCATGCTCTGTGCAGTTTGGTTCCACACCCTCTGACAAAGGAAGCTTCCAAACGAATCCTTCCTGCAAAGATATCGAACGGTTGATCCCGCCGGCTCGAGCACAAATCTTGGCTTTCATCATGTTCGCTTTTTCGTTTTTCTGCTCAGGGTGTGGGGAAACTCAATCTCTTCCTGACCCGGCATCCCTCGAAATTCAAAATCGTATGCCTGGTGCGGGGATCCTGCACCGAGGCTCCATCCAAACCGACTCGATTTATTCTTACGATCTGGTGCATGCGTTCTACGAAGAACGCGCCTTTCGTCCTGCTTGGTCCTCTCCCAAGGGAATCCTTCCTGATGCCGACTCACTCATCGACGCGATCAAAGCTGCTGATCGCGAAGGACTGAGGCCGCAGGATTATCACCTGTCGGCGCTGGAAGCGATCCTTCATGAGATTAAGTCGCGTGAGGCATCGAAGGAAGGTCCCACCCCCTCTATACGCGCTGATCTCGATTTGCTGCTTACTGACGCGTTTTTGCTTTACGCTTCACATCTCTCGGAAGGGTGTATTGACCGCGATTCACTTAAGATGCGACGGGCCCTGAATGGAAACGATCTGGGATACGATTCTCTTCTGCAGCGATCCATAGAGAAGCACGCAATCCCGGAAGGCCTCCGCCAGCTCCTGCCACAGCATCCACTGTACGCGGATCTCAAGGAGTTGCTCGCTTCGTATGGCGTGATGGCAAGAAGAGGACGATGGGGAGTAATTCCGTCGGGAGCTGCTCTTAAAGGAGGAGATGTAGGCACGCGGGTATTCGCGTTGAAGAGCCGACTACGCGTTTCGGGAGATCTTCTCTCGCGCAGTGGAGCAGAAGGAGATGAATATGATTCCAGCCTCGTGGATGCCGTGCGAGCGTTCCAGAAACGGCACGGGCTTGAACCAAGCGGCGTTGCTGACAGCCTCACCCTTGCGGCGTTGAATGTGCCGTTGGAGAAGCGCATCGAGCAGATCAAGATCACCATGGAGCGTTGGCGATGGATGCCTCATAGACTCGGGCACAACTACATCAGGATCAATATTCCGGATTTTCGACTTTATGTGATTGAAAATGGAAGGGAAGTGGAGACGATGAAGGTGGTTCTCGGTTTGCCGAACTGGCAGACGCCCGTCTTCAGTGCGGTGATGACGCAGGTGTTGTTCAATTCGCGCTGGATGGCCCCTGAAGACATCGTCGAGAAGGAATTGATCAACTACATGAAGGCGGACTCAAACTATTTTAGGAGTAATAATATGACCCTCTGGCGGGAGGTGCACGATTCGCTCGTGCAAGTGGACCCGCGGACGATCGACTGGCCCGCGATGAACGAGAAGACGATCGATTTCCGCCTCCGCCAGGAAGCAGGACCTCAGAACATCATGGGACAGATCAAGTTCCTTATACCGAACAAGTTCAATATTTACCTGCACGATACTCCTTATCGGGAGGATTTCCCGAAGCCGAACCGAATGTTCAGCCATGGCTGCATACGGCTCGAAAGACCGTCTGATCTCGCTGAATATGTCCTGAGGGATTTCCCCGAATGGACAAAGGAAAGAATAGACACAGTCATTGCGAGAAATGAAGAACAATCACTCTTCTTGAAAAAGCACCTCCCCGTTCACGTCCTCTATTACACGGTATGGAGAGAGAACGACGGTTCTGTCCAATTCCGTGAAGATTTCTATGGCCTCGACCGACGACTTGGGTGGGTCCTCCAGGCAGCGCAGCCGAAGCCCGCTGGACTGTCCATTGCCGTCGAATCCCAAAACGCCTCGCATTGACCCCGCGCTCCTCAGACACCGACACTTCCAGGAAGCTTTCTGAAACCAAGCGTCGATTTAGAACCCATCCGATTTGTGTTCGAATCTGAACAGTCATAAGATCAAGTAATCCAATAGCTAATAAGGATATCGCCAGCCGTTCCTATGGAATTGGTTTGACATTGGCTGGGTGTTCCAGTAGCTTTGTTCCCGTGCGTCAGCGATTGTCCCACTTGCACGAGGACAAACTGATGGAAAACAGGCCCTTCATACTGAACGACAGATTTTTCACGGGCACAGAGTACACGCCTCTGTCGTCAGCACCTGACTGCAACCTGCTACAACCATTCCCCATCGTTTTCGTATCCAAGACTGGCGATTAAGATACGAGCGACTCTTCGGAGTCCCTAGCCCGGATAGTCGCGCCGAATGTCTCAAGTAGGGGACATATGCGCATGCGTTCCAAAACCGTGCACTTTTTCAATTGAACGATACGCAATTCTAGCTGAGTACGGAGGCAACAATGACAACTTTACTTTGGATTTTGGCGATGATCGTCGCCGCGTTCATCTTCTTGATACTCTTGCCATCTATACGACTCATCGGTCCGACCGAAATCGGCCTGCCTATGAAACGGTTCTCTTTGAAGAAGCTTACAGAAGACAACCCGATCGCTTTCAACGGGGAGCCCGGCTACCAGGCGACGCTGCTGATGCCGGGACTACGATTCAAGTTGAATATTCTCTACAAGGTGAAGACGTATCCATGGGTGCAGGTGCCTGCCGGGGAGATCGGTGTGGTTATCTCGCAGGTTGGAGCGCCGCTCCCGATTGGTGCGAAATCGGCTGTTTATAAGAAGGAATTCGGAAATTTCACAGACCTGGAAAAATTTGTGAAGAACGGTGGCCAGAAAGGTGTTCAACGTCCGGTGCTTTCGCCGGGAACGCTGGCACCGATACATCCGATTGCGTTTCTGGTGATCACGAAACGACAGCTGTACGGAATCCCGGTCGATCCTGAGATCAGAGAGAAAATGTCGCGTGACGGGGTGCTCCGGCCGGAGTCGTTCGGCCTGACGGCGTCGCAACTTGAACTTGTGCGCATCGGGCCTGAAGAAGTGGAAGGGGGGCACGTGGTGGACAAGATCGGGATCGTAACAACGTATGAGGGGGAGCCGTTGCCATCCGGTCACATCGCAAGTCGCATCGGGAGCTTCGACGACATCGCGGCGCTTGAAACGAACACCGAGGTGACTGATGCGGAGATGAGCGAAGCGCTCCTCGGAAGCAAGAACACGGTTCACAACAATTACCAGGACTTTCAGGCGTTTCTGGAGCATGGAGGAAAAATCGGATTGCAGCATGATCCCTTGCTGTACGGAGCGTACACGCTGAATCCGTTCCTCGTTCGCGTCGAGATGGTTCCCATGCTCGTTGTGAAACAGGGTGAAGTTGCTGTGATCAAATCGTATGTTGGCCTTGCGACGAAGGATATGTCAGGCGACGCGTTCAAGTTCGGATCGCTGGTGCGACCGGGGCACAGGGGCATTTGGCAGGAGCCGCTCCGAACAGGAAAGTACCCGATTAATCCGCGATGCTATGAGGCGGAAATCGTTCCCACCGCAATTCTGACACTAAACTGGGCGGAAGCGGTCTCGGCTGCCCACAACCTGGACAGGAATCTGCAACAAATAGTTGCCAAGAGCCGTGAGGGGTTCGTTTTCAAGATCGACTTGCAGGTCCAGATCCATGTTCCCGACAAGAAAGCTCCGCGCGTGATTTCCATGGTTGGCACAATGTTCAATCTCGTGAACGAAGTGCTCCAGGCTGCGGTCGGCAACCACTTCCGGGATAAGCTCCAAAGCATGAAGGCCGTGCAGTTCATCGAAGAGCGTCAGCGGGTTCAGAAAGAAGCATTCGAGCACATCGAGTCCCAACTGAGGCAGTATGAGGTCGAGACCAGGGGAGCATATATCCAGGATGTGATCCTCCCGCAGGACATCGTGACAGTATTGACGCAGAGAGAAATTGCTGCGCAGCAGATTGAGACATTCCAGAAGCAGAAGTCGGCACAGGACCAGAGGATTGAGATGGAGAAATCGAAGGGCGTTGCGGACAAGCAGGCGGATCTGGCCTCATCAGAAGTGAATGTGAAAATCCAGGAAAACAAGACCTCAGCCAGAAAGATAGAAGCCGATGGTGAAGCGACCTTCACGCAAATGACGGGTCAGGCAAAGGGAGCCGAAGTCAGAGCCATCGGAATGGCGAAGGCGGAAGCGTATGAGCGGCAGGTTTCAGCTCTTGGCAAGGATGCAACTGCGTTCGTGAACGCGATCACGGCTCTCGCAGATAAGGGGATCAAGATCGTGCCCGATATTCTTGTCGGGGGCGGCGGACAGCAGTCATCACTCGTCGATGCGTTGCTCGCAATGGTAATGCGGGGTGGCGTGAAGGGATTGACGCCAGGCGAAACAAAATCATAAGGTAGTGAGATTGAGAAGCGTTCTTCTCAGCCAGGACACAGAGGGAGTTGCTGACCGGACATTTAGAACGTCAATCGAAAAATCAGAAAGGATTCTGCATGAAACAGCGTAGTATGGTTCTCCCGTTCATTCTCATTCTTGTCTTCTTCGTGAACACATCCGATGTACGATCTCAGGGCACAGATTCCTGGACGTACAATGCTGTCAATGGATATCGAATTACACCGAACATCGTATATTCGACTGCCAACGGATATGACTGCAAGCTGGATGTGTATGCGCGCAACGTGACCGGTCCGATTCCAACCGTCATCTATATTCATGGCGGCGGGTGGGTTGCCGGTACGAAAGAGACTGCGGTCATGAACCTGATGCCGTACCTCGAAATGGGCTTGAACGTCGTCAATGTTGAATACCGGCTTGCCCGCGTGTCACTGGCTCCGGCGGCCGTTCAGGATTGCCGGCTCGCACTTCGCTGGGTGTTCAAGTACGCCAAGCAGTACGGCTTCGATACCACGAAGATCATCGTCACCGGCGGTTCCGCCGGCGGGCATTTGGCGCTGACGACGGGGATGCTTGATCCATCGTACGGTTTCGACACACCAACCGATTGGGATTACACTGGTGTTGAACCGAAGGTCGCTGCGATCGTCAATTGGTTTGGCATTACGGACGTGAAGGATCTTCTTGCCGGACCGAACAAACAAGACTACGCAGTCGATTGGCTTGGCAACCTTCCCAACAAAGAGGCAATTGCACTCAGCGTCTCGCCGATCACCTATGTCCGGAAAGGGCTGCCGCCGATTTTCACCGTCCATGGAGATAAAGATCAACTCGTGCCGTACAACCATGCCGTGAGGCTTCATGAGGCCCTTACAAAAGCTGGGGTGCCGAATCAGCTGATGACAATCCCTGGTGGAAAACATGGCGGGTTCTCGAAAGAGGAAATGGGAAGGGTGTTTACCGCCATAAAGGAGTTCCTGAAGAACAATAAGATCGTTGAGTGATGGTGATTCAGTAGCTCGAGAATTTACTCCGGAGTCGTTTTCGTACGATAGCCAGACCACCGAAGCACCGAGGACTCCACGCGGATCGAAGGCAACTGTTTAAGCTGGTCGTTTGCTGAGCGGATCCTTTGTGCCTCCGTGGTTCTCTCTAAGCGTTCCCACCCAGTCTGCATGCCAGGAGGCAACCGTGAACAACGACGTCTCCACTCTCAAACGGCGCATCGAGGAACTCGAAGAAATTCATCGGTTGGCTCAATCCCTGAGCTCGATAGTCAATGTCTATCAGACCCTCGAGGCAATCATCGATTGCTGCCTGAAACTTTGCCGCGCTGAGCGGGGCGCAATCCTCTTGTTCAGCACGTCAACCGGGGAATCTGCCCAAACGGTTGTGCGGAACGCGGAGCATGAGCATCGGGGCATCGATCACGTTGTGAATTCCCTTGTCGCGGGCTGGGTGAGTGTACACAAGCGCCCGTTTCTGACGGACGATGTGCTCCACGAACTGAATTTCAAGAATCCCAATGAGCAATTCCGCCAGCTAGGGGCATCGATGGCTATCCCGCTGATGGAGGAAGGGAAACCGTTCGGCATGATTCACCTCGTGAACTCCCGTGGTGGAGAGCGATTCTCCGAGGAGCAGCTGAGGATCGTGAGCGCCATAGCGCCGCTGGCTGGCCAATTCATCTTGAGAGCAAAGATCCAGGAAGCAGTTTTCGCAGACAATCAGCGGCTCAAGGCGTCGCTCCAGAACGCGCGGGGGATTGGTTCATTGCTCGGTGTGAGCCCATTGATGGAGGAAGTGAGAAACAAGATTGCCGTGGCAGGGCCCTCCAGCGCGAACGTTCTGCTGATTGGCGAAACCGGCACCGGGAAAGAAGTTGCTGCTAAAGCGATTCATATCCATAGTCCTCGTGCGGGTAAACCATTCGTTGCCGTCAATTGTGCCGCTATTCCGGCCACGTTGTTTGAATCGGAACTGTTCGGTCACGAGAAAGGCTCGTTCACCGGCGCAACCGCCACGATGAAGGGGAAGTTTGAGCAATCGGACGGCGGTACGCTGTTCCTCGACGAAATATCCGCAATGCCTATAGAACTTCAGCCAAAGCTCCTCAGAGTTCTTGAAGAGCGATGCTTCTGCCGTATCGGTTCATCGGACGAGCACAAGGTCAACGTTCGCGTTGTTGCTGCAACCAACAAGGATCTCCAGGAATCAGTAAGGAAGAACGAATTCCGCGAAGATTTGTACCATCGCCTGAATGTCATTCCGATTCATCTCCCCACACTTCGTGAGCACCGTGAGGACATCCCGGTACTCGCAAGAGCATTCCTTGCCGAGCTGACCGGCGGGACGAAGAAATTCGATGACGCAGCACTACAGTTCCTTTCAGGGCTTGACTGGAAGGGAAACGTCCGGGAACTTCGAAACGCGGTGGAACGCATATCGATATTTGCTACCTCGCCGGATATCACTCCTGCCGCCATACAGGACACCGGCATGGTGGCTTCAGTGGCTCCTTCTGCCGACGCCCGAAGTTTCTTTCTCAATCTCCTTCGTTCCAATAACGCGAAGGCAAACCTGCTGGAAGGAGTTGAGCGGGATCTGATTGATCTGGCGCTTCAGGAGTCTCATGGCAATGCTGCTGAAGCGGCGCGGATCCTGGGAATGCATCGTAACGCCTTGCTCCGCCGTATCGAAAAACACGACCTCCGGTAGGTCGGAACGAACGCAACACCACTCCTCCTACGCTTATCCCCGTCCTTTTCGTTCGAATTCGAACTTGACAATGTTCGGAAGCGAACGCGTATTTTCGTGACCCCTATAATTCTCCCCAAAACAACCACTTGAATTCTGGCCTGCCAATTGAGTGGTATAGCTCGAAGTTGTGAGAGAGCGCAATCAATCAGACAGATAATCCACTACCTAATTCCTTTTTTCTTTTCACTCTTTATCTCGGAGGATGTCATGAAAACCTTAGGATCGATCTTCGTCGCACTGCTTATCGCAGTGGTTGCACAAGCCAACGCACAGGACATGCAGAAGGCACTTGGTGAGGTTAAGTTTGCCAAGGCCGTGGACAACTATCTCGTTGCTCTTCAGAGCCCGAACGATGGTCTGCGTCGCAGTGCCATCTACCAGCTCGGCCAGATGGCAGCGCCAGACGCAGCGATTCCGCTCATGCGTATCTTGCGCAACGGCAAGGATGAGAAGAGCCGCATTGCTGCCGCTTGGGCACTCTGCAAAATCGGCAACCCCGCAGGGACCTACGCGGTAAAACAGGCCGTGCGGTTTGACGAAAGCAAGAAAGTGCAACTGCACTCTGCGTGGTACTACAACCTGTATGTCTCTAGCGGTACGTTTGCCTTTATCCCTGCCGCGAGTGGCTCTACTACAGTTGCCGAACTCCGGTAAGCTGCTCTCTTGCCAAGCGGTGCAGATCTGAAGAAGCGGGTAAGATGAAACGATCTTACCCGCTTTTGCTGTACGTTCCCGTCCCGTTGCTCCCCACACGCGAAACAAGCCCCACCCCGGTTTCACTCGAGCACTGTTCAAAAACGAACTGTCGAATGTTCGCCATCGAACACCGCGTCAGGTTAACTGCCTGATGTGATGTAATTGATGCGATCTCTTGCTGGCCCGCGAGTTGATGAATAATAGGGAGTGCCAGCGAGTTAGACTTTGAGCATGCACGTCAGTTACACCTAATACACTATTCTTGTTTCGATTCTTATCCAAAGGAGGTTGTCATGAAAACTCTTCTGATGCTTCTTGCCGCCGCGCTGTTGTTTGTGGTTGTTGGTTGCGAAGAGCAGACGGTGGAACCAATTGTCGCCGCCAGTCCGCAGAGGCCGGCGGCTCCCGCTCTCCAAAAGCTTGTCATCAGCGAGCGATTGGATGTCAGGACCCCGGAGGGACTCACGGGCTCTGTCGATGTCGCCGGAGAGATTACGTACCAAATGATCAAGGCTGAAGTCGCACTGGGGAAGGAACTCCCCGTGGCGAAGAAGACAGTCTACAATACCATCATCGCTGGCAATGGCGTCATGACATTTCAGCCTCCAGCGGGGTTTGCCAAGCCGAACACCTACAGATTCAGTGGTGAAGTCACCATGGTTCTCGAAGAAGGCACCGAGAATATCGAGGTGATGTTCCGGATCGAAGATGCAGCGTGGTCCGGTGCGCGCTACCATGTTGGTTTCGCTGTCGGTCAGGGTTCGTTGGCGAAGGTCACAAGCCGCGTTGAGCTCTTCCCTGATATGTCACAATAGAGCATCACAAATCGCTGATCGTCCAGGCGACATCCCTCACAGCTTCAGGGGTGTCGCCCTTTTTTGGCAGACGCCGTTTCGTCATTCGCTTGAGTGGCGTCACGGTGCAACAAACCGCATGGGGGCTCGTTAGCATATAAAAAGGAAAAAAGGTACCTTGCCGACGTCGATCAATCAAAGGTCATGTGCATGACAGTACGCGTCCTCTTCTGGATAGGTCTGCTCTTTGTTTGCCCCGTTTTCGCCCTCGCCCAGGGAACTGACATCCGAGGTGTAGTGACCGATAGTACGACAGGGGAGAGGATTCCCTTTGCCAATGTCATAATCCCCGGCATGAATCGCGGCGCCGGCACAAATCTGCAGGGATTCTACCTGATAACGAACGCCCCCCAGGGGCACTACCAGATCAAGGTCAGCTCCATCGGCTACGAAAGCCGGACGAAAACCGTCGATGTCTTCGGTCCTCAGGTGGTGGTCGTGAACTTTCAGCTTCCCTCAAAGCCGGTTGAGTTCTCTGAAGTGATGGTCACAGACGTCGCGAAGCGGGAGCTCACCGAAATACACACGAGCGTGCATGTGCTGGAGCAGCGGGACATACGCTCTGTGCCAGTCACGGCAATGGAGGATGTTTTCCGATCGATTCGCATCCTGCCGGGAATTGTCTCGACGAGCGACGTCAATTCGCAGTTCTACGTCCGAGGGGGAGCCGGCGACCAAAACCTCATTTTGCTGGACGGCATGAAGATTTACAACCCGTACCATGCCTTCGGCCTCTTCAGCATCTTCGATTCGGATATCATCAAGACTACGGAAGTGTACACGGGAGCATTCCCGCCGGAATTCGGCGGAAGGCTCTCGTCAGTCGTCAACATGACAACGAGGGATGGAGGATCAAAAGCTGTCGAAGGACGCGCAAACATCAACTTTCTTGCCACCAAGCTGCAGGTGGATGGCCCTGCAATGGAGGGGCTGACCTACCTCTTCAGCGGCAGGAAATCGCTCTTCTCAGACACCTTCAGAAAGTTCCTCAATAAAGACCTCCCCCTGTCGTTCTATGACGGATTCATGAAGGCGACAATTCAGACCGGCGAAGGGCAGGGGAAATACAGCTTTCAAGCGTTCATGAGCGGTGACAATCTGAAGTCCGCCGACCTGAACGAGCCCGACTACTCCTGGCGGACGAGCGCTGTCGGATTTGTTGCTGCCGGCCTTATCCAGGACAGGGTGTACGTCAATGCGGTGGGATACGAAAACACGTTCGTGGCCACGCGTGATTCGAAAGGATCGACTCAGATAACGCCCGCGACGACGAGTGTGCGCGAAGGAGGCGTTCGGGCAAACGCTACGCTGTATACCGACAGCCACGAGCTGTACTTCTTTGGATTCGAATTCAGCTTTCCCAATCTTGACTATACTGTCACGAACAACTTCGGTGTGACCAACACTGTCTCCAGCTCCTTTGCGGATGCGTCGATGTGGATCCGCTACCAGACTGCCCCAAGCCGCCTGCAGGCAGATGTCGGTCTCTTTTTCGACATTGGAAGCATGTTGGTTCGAACCGGCGGGCTCGAGGTGGTTCAACCGCGCGTCAACCTCAGCTATGGATTATGGGATACGTGGAAGGGCAAAGTATCCTACGGCCGGTTCAGCCAGAACGTCATTACGGTAAATAACGAGGATGATATTATATCAATTTTCGACGCGTGGATTCAAGTCCCGCAGGAACTCAAGTCCGAACAAGCCGACCACTATGTCATTGGCCTGGAGGGGAACGTCCTTCCATCGCTCTCTGTGAATATCCAGGGGTACTATAAATACTACAGCTCGCTCGTCACATACAACCGCGACAAGGTTGACGCACTTGATCCCGACTATGTCAACGGCACCGGAAATGCACACGGCCTGGAAGCCTTGATCAGGTATGGCAACAAGTTGACCGATTTGTATGCGGCCTACACGCTCGGGTGGACCACGATCACTACGAATGGTTTTACGTACTATCCACGCTATGACCGGAGGCACACTCTGAATCTCCTGGCGGTGTTCCATGCCGCTGATGCTTTCGACGTCACGCTGCGGTGGGAAGTCGGCTCGGGATTCCCGTTCACGCAGACGATCGGCTACTATGACCGGTTGTCGTTGCAGGATCTTTTCCGTGGTTCGTCTCTTGGCGAGACCGGGAAACCGTACGCGGTCCTGGGGCCGAAGGACGATGCCCGTCTTCCGACCTATCATCGGTTGGACGCGAG
>Ga0187878_1003812_pt1 | contig 12109 bp, 11 predicted proteins | sample June2016WEW_17_1_FD_132979 | JGI IMG/M metagenome (GOLD analysis project Ga0187878, IMG submission 132979) | Peatland microbial communities from SPRUCE experiment site at the Marcell Experimental Forest, Minnesota, USA - June2016WEW_17_150 | ecosystem: Environmental > Terrestrial > Soil >...
CTTCAAAAGACGTCGTCTTTTGAAGCTATTCCAATAACAATCTAGATATATTTCCAAAATTCCCATCGTCAGGTTGAAAAACAAACGATTCATAAGATAAATTTCTGTTGGTTTTGGAGAAATATGACAAAATCAAGTCTGTGTTCAACCATTCAATACTACTCTTCCCCAGATATGTATCGAGAGAGGATGGCCTTACTACCCCACTTTTTACTGCTTGAATATGAATATATCTAGTTAAATATAATAGGTACTCCTCATTGTTTACCAAAACAGCTTTATAAACTCCCTGGAACAATTTACCCACCCTCCCATATTTTTTATTGAAATACATTGAATATCTGACACAGATTGAGTTCATAAAACTATCGATCGTATTAGCCTCGTTTTGCTTAATTAACAAGTGGAAATGGTTCGTCATTAAACAAAAAGCCATCAAGATAATCTCATTATAAAAGTTGTTCATTCTCAAAGCTTTTACTATACCAGCCCGATCGCGCCAAGGAAGATCTTCTTCCGCCAGTTTGTTCTGTAATATATTTTCATCTTTAGGTAATAAATATTCTTTTAAATAAGAAAGGAAAACCGCATAGTCCTGGTTATCAAGAAAAATATTTCTTTTTTCTACACCTCGGTTGTAAATGTGATAAAAACTATTTGATACATAATCTTTAATTGAATTCTTAGCAGACATATATTTATACTAGAACATTTAGAACATCAAAACTAGCTTCAAAAGACGTCGTCTTTTGAAGCTAAATTCTAACACTTTAATTCTGCCTATTTATCAGCTAATATTAAGCTAAATTATGCTGTCCAGGGTCAATTCGGTGGCCAATATCGGGCTAACCAGTGTTCTAGTCGAAGTTGAAGTGGATGTGGCCACCCAGGGCTTCCCCGCTTTTAATATTGTGGGTCTGCCCAGCAAAGCCGTTGAAGAAGCCAAAGAACGGGTGCGGACGGCGATAATTAATTCGGGGTTTTCATTCCCTCAGAAAAAAATTACCGTTAATTTGGCCCCGGCTGATATCCCCAAAGACGGCGGTTGTTATGATTTGCCAATGGCCGTGGGAATTTTATCTGCTTCGGGAGATATTAACAATATTGACCCCAAAAGTATTTTTTATGGCGAGCTGTCTCTGGACGGCTCGGTCCGGCACACCAGAGGGGTGTTGTTGGTGGGAATTTTTGCTAAAGAACAAAAACTAAATCAAGTTTATGTTCCCATTGAATCCTCCCAAGAAGCTGCCGTGGTAGATGGCATTTCTGTCTATCCCATCCGCAATTTGACAGAATTAGTCCATCATTTAAATCATACTAAATGTATCACACCATTAAGTACTATAAAGATATCTGACATTTTGGCAGATGCGGAAGCCGAGTATGATTTTGCCGAAGTGGTAGGCCAGGAACAAGCCAAACGGGCCATGATTATTGCCGCTTCCGGCGGACACAACATTATTCTCTCCGGCCCTCCCGGATCAGGCAAAACCATGTTGGCCCGGGCCGTGCCTTCAATCTTGCCTCCTCTGTCCCCCAAGGAAACTCTGGAAGTCACCCGGATTTATTCAGCGTCGGGACTCTTACCGGCCGGTGAGGCAGTCGTCAGGGTCCGGCCCTTCCGTTCTCCTCATCATTCCACTTCTTTGGCGGGCTTAATCGGCGGGGGAACCAAACCCGCTCCGGGCGAGGTCAGTCTGGCCCATTTGGGGGTATTATTTTTGGATGAAATGGCTGAATTTCCCCGCTCGGTGTTGGAATCCATCCGCCAACCGATGGAAGACGGCTGCGTAGTGGTTTCCCGGGCAGCCGGAAGAGTCGAATATCCGGCCAGTTTTATGCTGGTAGCCGCCGTTAATCCCTGCCCCTGCGGTTTTTTGGGCCACCCCAAACGCCAATGCCAATGCAGCCAGCGGCAAATTGAGCGCTACAAAAGAAGAATCTCCGGGCCGATATTGGATCGGATTGACCTGCATGTATTCGCTCCAGCTGTTGAGATCAACAAGCTGGAGCTAAATTCAAAAGTTAAAAGTCAAAACTCAAAAGTGATAAGAGACAAAGTCATAAAAGCCAGAAAAATACAGGAAAAAAGATTTGCCGACGAAGACGGAATTTACACCAATTCCCGAATGAAAAATAAACAGGTCAAAAAATATTGCCAATTGGAGGCCGATTCCACCCGGCTGATGAAAATGGCAGCTGATAAATATGACCTGTCGGCCCGGGGATATTTTCGGATTTTAAAAGTCGCCCGGACCATCGCCGACCTGGCCGACAGCCCATCAATCCTGCCCGCCCACGTTGCTGAAGCCTTACAATATAGGGTACGTGTTTTTTAGCCTCGCAAGGCGAGGCCTTGCGAGGCGGATTTAATACATTATTATTAAAATATGCCGGCCAGAAATGCAATAAAGACGTATGTCAAAAATGGGTATTACCATATCTATAACCGAGGTGTAGAAAAACGGAGAATATTTCTAGATAAACAGGATTACAAGGTCTTTTTATCGTATCTTAAAGAATATCTCCTGCCTAAAGACATTATCAAACTCCAGGATCAACTCAATAATCTAAAAACCTCTTATAAAGAAAAGGATAAAATCACAAGACTTTTAAGGATGAATAATTTCTATGACGAAATCGAACTTTTGGCATTTTGTCTGATGCCCAATCATTTTCATTTACTCATTAAACAAAACGAAAAAGATTCAATTGATAAATTTATGAATTCACTTTGTACCAGATACACCATGTACTTTAATAAAAAATATCAAAGGGTGGGTCCTCTATTCCAGGGTGTATATAAAGCCGTGTTGGTTGAAAGTGAAGCATATTTGTTATATTTGACAAGATATATCCACTCCCAAGCTATTTCTTTTAAAAGGTCCCGACCTTCTACTCTTGACTATTATTTAGGGAAACAAATACTTGAATGGGTAAATAAAGATCTAATTCTCTCATATTTTTCAAAATCTAATCCAAATTTAACCTATGAATCATTCATTTATTCGTCTGATACTAATTATTTGGACAATATCACGAAATTGCTCATAGATTAGCCTCGCAAGGCGAGGCCTTACGAGGCTAGATTTTGGGGTAAAACTTGCCGTTTTGTTCAAAGATATCACCCTTCAGTTGCAAAATTGTCAGCTCCTCACTAATTTCTATCGCGCTTTTCCCCATTTTTATAGCCAGTTCATCGACTGTTAATGTTTCACTTTGTAATAGTGTGACTATCTTTGAGTTAGTACCTTCCTGCCTGCTGGCAGGCCGGCCCAGAATATCTTCCGCACAAGTGCACATTTTAGCCAGACCTTGTTTTATTAAATTATTTGAGCCAACAGAAATTAATGAAGTGATTGGCCCGGGAACGGCAAAAAGTTGCTTGTGATATTTAATGGCAAAGTCAGCAGTGATCAGGCTCCCTGACTTTTCAGCTGCCTCAACTATAATCACCGCCCGGGAAATTCCGGCCACAATCCGGTTCCGCCGGGGAAACATCCACAGTTGGGACTTAATCTCTCCCGGATACTCACTAATAAATAGTAAATTCTCAACCGGCTTCTCGAGATCAATCCCCCAGCCTAAAACGGCAATCGATTTGCCCCCGCATTCCAAGGCTACCTTGTGGGCTTTCCGGTCCACCCCATACATATAACCCGAGACAATCGTTACACCGGCATCTACCAAGGGCGGAATTATTTTTTCAATCACTCTCTCACCATAGGAAGTCATTCTTCTACTACCTACTATGGCTACACAATTATCAAAAATAGAATTTTCATATTCACCCTTGAAATATAATTTACTAATTGGGGGTTTTATGTCTACATTTTGATGTCCAAGTTTCATAAATTGTCTAACTTTAGCCTCAACCAAACCAGTCTTGACAAGACCAATCAAAACAGGCACTATTAATTATCATGCACGCCAAAGCCGTAGACACCATAGAAAAATATTTGATTATCGCTACCGTCCTGTTGGTGCCCCTGGCTGTCTCACCCTTCTTTCCCAATTATTTTACTACGACTAAGATTGTGTTGTTAGTGGGTCTGATTAGCCTCGCCCTAATCTTTAAATTTGCTAAAACTATTATCAATGGCACTTTTACCTGGGCCTCAACTATTTTTGATTTTCCGCTCCTCCTCTTGGGGGGCGCTTATTTGGTCAGCGCTGTCTGGCAAACCCCTAATAAATTGGAAGCTTTTTTTGTTCCGGGCAACGCCACGGTGGTCCTCTCGGCAGTACTTTTCTATTTTTTACTCAATCAAATAGAAAACAGCAAAAAATTAGTTAAGGCAGCTCTGGCTATTTCAGCAACAATTTTCTCCGGCGTAACTATTTTTACCACTTTTAAACTCTATACCTTCCTGCCGTTTTTGCCTACCGTAATTAAGAATGTCAATTTTAATCTGGAAGGCTCGGCCATTTCCGGAGCTATCTTTTTAGCTAGTGTGTTACCAATTGTTCTAAATTTCGCGCTAAACCAGAAAAAGATTTCAATCAAAATTTTAAGCATTCTGGCTTTAGCCATTATTGTCGCCGGAACTGCCGCATCCGTCGTTCAGGCACTGCCTACCGGCAGTCAGGTTTCCGTCAATTTGCCATCATTACAAACTTCCTGGTCCATTACTATCGATACCCTTAAAGAAAGTCCCCTATTAGGGATCGGCCCGGGAAATTACCTGACGGCCTACAATTTATACCGGCCGTTAACGGCTAACAATTCCTCTACTTGGAATTTGCGTTTCACTTCCGCCCGGAGCGCTTATTTAACTATTGTTACGGAAACGGGGCTCTTGGGGCTCGCAGCTTTGATTATCTTGTTTTCGGTTATTTATAAACAGGCCAAGCATCACTTTTCCAGATTGGGTAAGGGGGTATCCCCCGAAGATGTAATAGCTCATACTGAGACTTATCTATCATTAATGATAATTATCGTATTATTATTAATCTTTCCAGCCACTTCTACTCTCCTGCTCTTATTTACTATCTATCTGTCTTTAGTCGCCTCCCCCCAGATTTCGACTCTGGATATGACCGCTAAGGCCGATACTCACACTTCCCATTTTCCGGCGGTCTTACTTTCCATTCCTTTTATCGGAGCGGTGATTGCCCTGATGTTTTATTCTTACACTGCGGTTCTTGGGGAGGTCGATTACAATCAGGCCCTGAGGGCCATTGCCAAGAATGACGGCAAAACCGCCTACAACACTTTAATCAAAGCCGTTAATACCGATTCTTATGTTGACCGTTATCACCTGTCTTATGCCCAGGTTAATCTGGCCCTGGCGGGGACTCTGGCCCAAAATCAAAATCTGAGCGACACTGATAAATCTACAATTTCTCAACTGGTCCAGCAGGCAATCAGAGAAGGCAAAGCCGCGGTCACCTTAAACTCCCAGAGATCGGGCAATTGGGCCACCCTGGCCAATATTTACCAGACAATTATTCCCTTGGCTCAAGGGGCAGATCAGTATGCGATAGATACTTACACTCAGGCTATTACCCTGGATCCCCTGAATCCCGATTTAAGAATTAATTTGGGCGGCCTCTATTTAACCTTAAATAAAAATGATCAGGCGATTCAGGTCTTAGACTTGGCAGTGGCCGTTAAGCCGGATTACGCCAACGCCCATTATAATTTAGCGGCGGCATACAAGGCCAAAGGGGATACGGCCGATGCCAAAACCGAACTGACTACCGTCCTATCATTACTCGACAAAAACTCAGCTGACTACCAGAAAGCCAAAACCGATTTAGATAATATCGGCAGTGCCGAAATTACTCCACCGGCAGCCTCTCCTGCACCCACAACTGTCCCAGCCATTACTCCTGCCATTGAGCTGCCCCAGGAAGCCACTCCGCCGGCTGCTTCGCCAACACCGTAATTGACAAGGACAGTCCTAGTCAATTTGCTATAATAACATCATCCACGGGCCCGTGGGTAAGTGGCATACCACTATCTTCGCATGATAGAATCGCCGGTTCGATTCCGGCCGGGTCCACTCTACTTCAGTACACTTAGGGGGTCAACAGCAACTCCATTGAGTCTGACTTCAAAGTGGCAATGGGTTCCAGTCGATCTGCCGGTAGAGCCCATTTTACCAATCCTGTCCCCCCGCTCAACCGTCTGACCGGTGGTGACGTAGATAGCTTGCATATGGCCGTAGAGAGTCACATAGCCATTGTCATGATTGATCATCACATAATTTCCATAACCGCCGGCCATAAAGGGCGGCACAGTTACCACTCCGGCATCGGCTGCCAGAATATCGGGAGCTGAATTGTTAGCGATATCAATTGCGGGATGGTACCAGGAAAATCTTTGGGTAATTACTCCTGAGGTGGGCCAAATAAAGATACCCGAGGCCACAACCGTTCCGGCGTTGGGAGTAATTTGCCGGACATTAGCCAGCGGCGACCATAAAACCTCATCCGGCTTAGTCCCATCGGGAACAATGACGGTTTGGCCAATGGCCAATTCAAAAGTTTCATCATTGACAAAAGTATTATACGGAAAGTCAACAATTGCCTGGGCGTTGGCATTAAACTTTTTGGCAATGGTATACACCGTATCCCCTTTTTGAACCTTATAGGAAACTCCGGTCACCGGCAAAACCGAGAGCACCTGACCCTCTTTAATGGAATTTTTGGAAGCCAGATTATTTTCCCAACGGATAGTATCCTCAGACACACCAAATTTTTGGGCAATGGTACTCACCGTATCCCCTGATTGCACAGTGTAAGGTATGGATTTGTCTCTGGCTTTATCGGAAATAATGGTACTGGTAGCATCAGTTTGAGCGGAGAGAACTGCGGTGGAGTTGGGTAAATCCCAGGGATTAACACTTCTGCCCGGGAATTCCTGGGCCACCACCGGGGCAATCATCATCCCCACAGCCGCCAAGGCCGCCATACCGGTATGCACAAACCGTCTGGCCAATTTGCCTCTTTGTTTATATAAAGCTGTCACTATCACGCCCTTACCTTTTTCAAAATGTAAAAACGATAAATGCAGATTCGCTATAGCGTAGGTGAAAAGCTCAGCAAAAAATTTTTTGACATCCTCAATGAAGTTAAGAAGAGACAGAAAATTCTCATCCATAAGAGGTCAGCTTAGCATATGAAAACAGGGAGGGCAAATTTTAAATTGTCTTTAAACTGTCTAAAAATTCTTTATTGGTTTTGGTTTTCTTCAATCTTTCCAAAAGTGTCTCCGTCCTTTCATCTTCATTGACCAGCTCCAACATTCTTCGAACCGTTAAAACTTTAGGTAAAATGTCTTTGCCATAAAGCAGTTCCTCCTGACGGGTACCTGATGCCGATACATCAATGGCCGGGAAAACTCTTCTGTCCGAAAGTTTCCGGTCCAAGTGAAGTTCCATATTCCCGGTGCCCTTAAACTCTTCATAGATGAGATCATCCATCCGGGAATCAGTATTAATAAGACAGGTGCCAATGATAGTTAAGGAGCCCTTGTCTTCAATTTTCCTGGCTGCGCCAAAGAATTTTTTGGCCGGGAAAAGAGCCATCGGGTCAAATCCGCCGGAAAGGGTTCTACCGGAAGTAGGTAAAGCCAAATTATATGCCCGGGCCATTCTGGTAATCGAATCCAACAGGAGAACCACATCAGCTCCCGCCTCTACCAATCTTTTAGCCCGCTCCAGGGCCAACTCCCCCACCACTGTTTGCTTGTGGGGTTCCTCATCAAAATTACTGGCTGCCACTTCACCTAAGCCCTGGGTAAGAGTTCTCACATGTCTGACGATGTCAGTTACCTCCTCAGGTCTTTCCCCTATTAAAACTGCCATCAAATGGACCCGTCTATTTTTTCCTCCCGAGGAGGATCCGCCTTGGGCGGAGCCTTTACCCTCCTCCGGATAATTCGTGGCAATACCGGTAATAATATCTTTCAACAGCCAAGTTTTGCCGGCTTTGGGGGGAGAAACGATCAAACCTCTCTGGCCGAAACCCACCGGAGAGATTAGATCTATAACTCTGGTGGTCATAATATCGGCGGTGGTAGAAAGGACTATCTGTTCATCGGGGTAAATCGCCAGCAAATCGTCATAATTATTCCGCATCGCCGGCACTTTATCAAAATCCACACCATTAATTTTCTCCACTTTCAAAAGCCCCCAATAGCGTTCATTTTCTTTTGGCCTTCTGGCCTGGCCCCCCACCAAATCCCCCACTCTTAAATTAAATCTTCTGATCTGGGAGGAGGAAATATAAACATCATTATCACTGGCGGCAAATTTAGGCCGCAACAGGCCACTGCCTTCATTGGCAATATCTAAAACTCCCTGGACAAATTCGGTAGGCAGACCGGCATCGGGAATCCCCTCGGGAACTAAACTAGTAGTATTATCAACCATAGACTCTAAAAGGAAACTTTAATCACAACCTTTCGAAGACAACTAGTATCTTACAGCTAATTCTTAGGCCTTGTCAACTGGAAGGTTCAGCAATAATCAACAACCTTTTTTGGGTTGTTCCGGGCGGATAGCAGGTCTGCAAAACCAATCTTTCGGCAGATCCGCCGCTTAGCCAGGAAGTGTCATTAGCGGCCGTAATTTGTCTGGCAATTACCCGGTAGTTGTAAATTTTATCGGCAAAGAAAACGGTAATCTTATCCCCGATAGACATATCTTTAAGTAAATAAAAAACCGCATTATACCGGGCCACATTCCAAGGAGCATCGGTGGAATGGGCAAATAAATAAATGGTTTTCCCCTGGCCCGGGAAATAAGTTCCGGCCGCATGGGCCACCCCCTGGCTTAAAGCCTCCCGGTATTGGGTTTCATTATTAGCATCCACATTGGGAGTAATATTGGCCTTGGCCCCAATCTTAGGAATATAAACCGCAAAGGCCGGGTTAAGACCTAAACTGGCAGCCTGTTTTTGGACCAGAGAAATATTCTCGGCGTCGGTGGTATCAATAACATTTTGAGGGGCTGAAGTTTTATACCTCACCTCTTCTTTAATAATCGGCCAATACATAAACATCACGGAAATTACCGCAAAGCCGATCAGCCCGGCTCCGGCGCCCCGAATAAAATTAAAGAAGAGCATTTGTTTCCGGGTGGCATGTAAGTTGACACTGCCACGCAGGGAGTGTCTCTTCCGATTGTAAATTATGCCTCTGGGGAACATGGGTTTAAATCAACCTAAATCTCTTGAATAAAAATTGGCCAATACCGGCAGTAACTGAAGAAATAAACAACCCCAAAGTCGCATCAAATCCGGTTTTGGGAAGAGTCGTGGGTGTTTGAGCACTTAAGACTTGAGGTACACTTCCCACATTAATATTTAAACTGCAGCGGGAACTATCTCCCACCCAGTTGCCATGCGTGTCTTTGACCAGTAAGGTAGCAATAAAATTACCGGTATTGTAGTAAGTATGAGTAGCTCCGCTATCCGTTTGGGTGACAATCTGGGATTGGCCATTGGATTGATCGCCAAAATTAAATTGGTAGCCGTCAATCCGGCTATCAGTATCCCAACCCGAACCGTTAAATGAAACTGTCAAAGGAGCGCTGCCGCTGACAGCACTTGCCGACATCTGAGTACACTCACTGGAATAACCCGGACCCGGAGTAGGAGTTACTGTAGGCGTAGGCGCCGGTGTCGGAGTCACGGTCGGAGTAGGAGTTGGCGTCGGCGTCACTGTGGGTGTAGGGGTAGGTGTAGATCCCTGTTGATTTGACACATAAACTTTAAAAGTAACCTGGAAACTTTTTTGGGCACCTGGCTCCACATCCCCAATTGAAATTCCGTGAACTGTTATTCCATCAGCCAGTGAACAACCATTGTCACAGCCCGGACCATATTTTAAGGCATGCCCCGGCAAATAGACTAAGCCCTGTAGTACTGTCCCTGAGACATTAACTGTCACGGTATCACTCACATCATCAGCATTTGAAGCAGAAACGGTAACCTTGGGCGTCAAAGATAAAGAATCATTTTCCGGTAAATCAACTTTAATAACCACATTTTTCGCGGTGACGCTCCCCGTATTAATTATTTGGGTTCTGAATTCCACAGCATCTCCGGGATCAACTGAAATCGGATCAACCCAAACGCTGCCTGATTTGGTCCTGTCTCCCCCGTCAAAAATATTTCCCGACTGGAAATGGGTTCTTTGGCTATCTACCGGGGTACCGGAAACGGCAACCTCAATCGTTAATTGATAACTTTGGGCTTCGCTGGGAGATACTGTCCCCAAGTTTTCTCCGCTGCCAACTACATTATCAGAGATAGTACAACCGCTGGGACAACTTGGGCCGTATTTTTTAGCCGAACCGGCCACCAAATCCAGCTTACTTCCCCCCGGATTTAAAGTGACCACATCGGAAACACTGCCGGCATTCCCGGCAGAAATAATTCCCTGTGGGGTCTGGGGGTTGCCTAAATCAAATTTGACATTGACATTGGTAGCATCAATTGTCCCATTATTAACTACCCTGATTCTCATCCTGATTGTTTCTCCGGCTTTGGCATTAACCGGGTCATGATAGGTAGATTCCGAAGCCGTCAGGTTCTTGCCGTCAACAATATCTCCCGAAGCAAATGTGGTCGTACTTTCTTGGGCATAGGAAGAAATTCTTAAAGCCATAAAGGACACAAAAGTCAGGGTAAATATGGTCAGCGTGGCTAAAAATCTTTTCATAATTATTTAAGGCACGTCAGTTGCTATCTTTTCTTTAGTTGGCTTTGGACCCGGGGTAGCTTTATCTATCGGGGCATCTTTATTCGTAGGTACAGCTGTAGGAATTCTGGGTGGAACACGGGTAGGTGGAACAGAAGTATTATGCTCTTCCGGGGTATTTTGCTGAGTGGACTGTTGCCCTAAAGTGGGGGTATTTGTTGCCACCGGACTCTTAGTTTTTATCACACAGGCCTGATTGCCTTTTAATCTAATATCAATGATCGGAACAGAAAAACCTTCCAAACATTCGTCCTGTCTAACATCATCAACATGATATTTCCTCCCGTCCCGATCGGTAAATACCAATTTTCCGTCTTCTGAATTTACAGTTAAACCTAAAACTCCGGTAAAAAAATCATTCAGGAGTTTTGCACCTTTTTGTTCTTCTGTTTCCGGTGCGGGGGTATTTTCGACGCATGGCTGTTGAGTGGCTGAAGCTTCAATCTGGGCCGTCGGCGTAGCAGATGCCGCTTGGAGTGTGGCTGTTTCGGTAGGAACAACAGGAGAATTGGTAACTGAAGGTTCTACGGTCTGACTTGGAGTAGGAGTGGGAGATTGTATTTTACGAAAAGCTTCGTCACCGAGAGCGCCTACAACAACACCACCTAACAAGGCACCTCCAGCCACTCCTAAAAAATCTCTTCTACTATATCTTTTTATCTCCATTTTTTCCTTAGGGCGCCATTATAGGGTACAAAATCCTGGAAGTCAAATCTTAGGGGGACGGCCAATAATTGTTCTTCCCTGGGCATCTGTTCTAATTGCCTGATAATTTGGGTCATAAACTGCATGGTGTGGATCAACGCCAATAATAAGTGTCGTTTCTTCCTCCTGTTTTGGATTGGTCGTGGGTTTTGGGTGACTCAATTTTCGACTGAAAAAACGATATAAAGCAACAAGTGCCCCAACCCCAACTACCCATCTGGCTCCATAAATAAGATCTTTACTATCGTCAACGGGCATACTTACCGGCCTGGGGGTGGGAATGGGGGTTTTGGTAGGTTGAAATTCAGCAGTCGAAGTTAAATCCATCGCTACTCTTTGGGCGATTGCAGTTTCTATGGGCGCTTGGGTATCTTGTCTATTTTTGGCCTCCTCAGTTTTCATAGCCTGCAAAGTTGGCCTATCTTGCCCCAAACGATAACTAAGTACCTCTCTTTTAATTCTCTTCTGTTCGCTGGGACTACAGGCGGCTAAAATGGCCGCACTCGCAGTAACAGCGCCATATCTTAAAAAATCTCTTCTATTAATTTCTCTTTCCATATAAAAAAATCGACCCTACCAGGAAAGGGTAGTAAGCCTGCCCAACTCACCACCCTTCCCTGCTAGAGTCGAATGACCCTTGACAATTAGCCTGTTTTAACACTAATCTAATTGTGATTTGTCTTGTTTAGA
>Ga0187878_1003813_pt1 | contig 12108 bp, 5 predicted proteins | sample June2016WEW_17_1_FD_132979 | JGI IMG/M metagenome (GOLD analysis project Ga0187878, IMG submission 132979) | Peatland microbial communities from SPRUCE experiment site at the Marcell Experimental Forest, Minnesota, USA - June2016WEW_17_150 | ecosystem: Environmental > Terrestrial > Soil >...
CATCCAGGCTATTCACCACGCGGCCTCGGATATTGGTTTCACCATTATGGTCTCCGTCTCCGATGGCAATCCTGAAAAAGAGGCAGATCAGATCCGCACTTTGCAGCAGCACCAGGTAGAGGGTTTCATTATTTTCCCTACCACGAAAAGCCTACAAAGCAAAAGTGCGGCGGAATTAGCAGGTACCCCGGTTGTGATTGCCGATCAGCCGACTGGGGAGCCGGAAATGGATTCCATCCTTGTGGCCAACCGCGAAACGGCTCAAACGGTTGTGAAGCATCTGATCGGCCATGGCTATTCAAAAATTGCTGTTATCGGCGCCAATCGTCATCTGTACACCATCTCCGAACGCATTGTCGGCTATCGGGAAGCCGTGCAAGCGGCGCATCTCAAGGCTATTGAGCTGGTTCCAGCCTCCGAAGGGGAACTCACCATCGCCGCGATTCGCAAGCTGTTAGAGCCGCCGGCCAAGCATCCACGCGCCGTCTTTACCCTCAATTCCGCTGCTACTATCAAGGTTTTGAACGCGCTTAAGCAGTCTCATTTGCGGGTACCAGAAGACGTGGCGGTTTTTGGTTTTGACGACTTTGATACTGCAGAAGCGTTTCAGCCTAGCATTTCCGTTGCTAGCCAGCCGATCGAAAGGATTGGAAACGCCGCTGTCGAAATGCTCGTTAAGCGCATTCGGCAAAAGCAAAATCGGGCTGGACAGAAGCTTGTCCTCGCTCCCAAAATTATTTTGCGCGCGTCCTGCGGCTGCAAATAAGCGTCATCGTAACGCCTTATAAATAAACAAGTTAGGATACTTTTTGATTTCCAGCTTGCTGCAGTTTGCGTTAATGTTTAATGACAACGTTATGTTTTTATTGACAACGATGCCAATCAGGCTTTATAAAGTTTTTGCAAAGCCAAAATAGGTCTTGCGGAAAGGCTGTTTATGCAAACATTGGATAAAAGAGGCAAAGTGCAACGCAGTAAGGCACAATTAATCAAACAGTACGGGTGCATCGCAACTCTTAGTTTTATTGCGATATTGATGCTGATGGTTCCAGCTTACAGTCAGGAATTTAGAGGCACGATCTCCGGTACTGTCACGGATTCCACGGGCGCGATCGTGCCCGGCACGATCGTGACTGCAACAGGACCACAACTAACCTACAAAGCTGTAACAGGAAGCAATGGCCAATTTCTTATTCCGTTTGTTCAACCTGCTACCTATACGGTAAAAATTGCGCACAATGGCTTCAAAACCGAAGAGCGTACAAACGTTATCATCGACATCAGCACTCGATTCAATTTAAACGTCGTTTTGAAAGTTGGTAACGCCAATACTGAAACCGTCACCGTTTCTTCGCAACTCTCATCGCTCTTAAGCACGGAAGACGCCTCTGGCGGAACCATTGTTGATCCCGACAAGATTCAGGCGCTACCGTTAAACGGTCGCCAGGAATATATGCTGCTTTCATTGACTCCTGGAGTGCAATTTACTCAAACTTCATTTGGCTCAAGCGGGTATTCAGGCACGCGCGGCTGGGATGAATCGAACTCATATTCTGTCAATGGGCAAAGCGGCTCCTATAACCAGTTTTCGCTAAACGGTGTGCCGATCTCTCGTGAAAGCGGAAGTGGAACTGGAACCTGGTTTATTGCGCCAAATATCGATGCCGTCGAGGAATTCAAGGTCATGAGCAACACCTACGATGCTCAATATGGCCGATACAGCGGCGGTACGGTTAGCACGATTTTAAAGAGTGGCACTCGTTCATATCATGGAACATTATTCGATTTTTGGCGTAACTCCGTTCTCGATTCAAATACATATCAATTAAAGCAAGTGGGAACGTCAAAGGCTTATCACAACGAGCATCAATTTGGCGGCAGCGTCGGCGGTCCGATCATACCGCGCAAAGACAAGCTATTCTACTTTTTTAGCTTGGAAGGCTGGCGCGAGCTCATGCCGGCGACGGTTAAAACAGCGGTTCCATCTACCGATACATATCCCGACGCAAACGGCGATGTAAACCTCGATAGTTATGCTACAGCTTTAGGCATTACTGGATTTTACAACCCGCTTAGCTATTCTTGCTATAAGCAAGGGGCAAATGGCTGTGCGGAATACAAAAGAGATCCGTTTCCTGGAAATGTGATTCCACACTCAATGGTTTCACCGTTTTATAAGAAACTGCTCGCTTTATATCCCACGACAGGTCTCCTGTCCGGGTACCAAAATAATTATATATTTAAAGGTAAAAATACCTACAAATATACGCAGCCTATTTTGCGGGTTGACTACAATGCGAGCGATAAAACCAAGTTTTTCGCCAGCGCAGCATGGTGGACGGGCTGGGAATATAGAAACAGCAACGGCATTTCTGGAGCTGGTGCAAGGGGCGATATCGATAACCATCGCGCATCGGAAACCATTGCCCTCGATTTGACGCATACATTCCGTCCAACTTTAGTCGGAGATGTGCGCGTTGGTTATACGCGTTCCTACTCTCGCGATCCCGATGGCACTGTTTCGGCAGGAGATGCAACCTTAACTTCATCATATTTTGGCTTAACCATGCCGGCGATACCGACAACGTCTAACAATTATGCCCCTGAGCTTACAATGGATAACATTTGGGCAAACATCATTGGCAATGAGGCTGATCCGTCAATCACTGAAACATACGTGCTAAGCCCTTCAATAACGCATGTCATCGGCCACCACAATTTACATTATGGCTTTGATTTTCAGTTGTACCATGCAATCTCAAGCAACGTCGGAAATGCAAACGGGAAATTTAACTTTGGCAGCACTTTTTCTAAACAATACCCAAATAACAGCGACAACTCCGGTGACGGTATTGCAGACGAAATAATGGGATACCCGAATAGCGGCAGCGTACAAGAAGATTTATCCACGTATGAATCGTATAAATATTATGGTGCGTTCATACAGGATAACTGGAAGGTAACGAATAAACTGGCATTAAACCTTGGTTTAAGGTGGGATACTGAAACCTCTCCCGTTGAGCGGAACAATCATTTGCTGGCCGGAATGTGCATGACCTGTGAAAATCCGGTTACTAACCAAATTACCTATCCGACAAATAACACCTTGGCAAATGGCGCCACGATGGCGAATCCGATGTATGGAACCGCACAATTTGCATCGAATTCATTTACCGCCTATGAAAATACATGGGGCAGTTTGCAGCCGAAATTCGGCGCAAGCTACCAGATAAATCCAAAATTTATTGTCCGCGGCGGTTGGGGCATTAGTACCGCTTTTGGCATCGAACTCGGCGGAGCATCACCATGGAATCAAAGCACAAGTTACAATGCCAGTTCGGATGGCGGAATAACGCCCAATAATTATTTTAATAATGGTGTTCCATATCCCAATGGATACTCCCCCGTACCTGGCAGCAGCAAGGGTTCAATGACCTTTGTTGGCAATAGCGTATCGATGGATCAGCGCGATCGTAAGCTGGTTAGTACGCAACAATATTCATTTGGATTCGAAGCGGAACTACCGTTCCATATCCTGGGCAACCTTGAATATGTCGGTCAGCACACGACAAAGTTAAGAACTTCAAAAGAACTTAACGGCCTAAGCGACAGCGACGTTGCAAAAGGAATTGCGGATGCGAGTTATTTGGATGAACAAGTTTCAAACCCGTTTTACAATGTTTTGTCCAGTAACGTTAGCTTAGGCAATAATCCAACGATTAAAGCGAAGTACCTGATGGTTCCATATCCGGAATTTGATGGTTCATTTTATGTTTATACCCATGCGGACGGCTACAGCAATTACAATTCGATGATTGCCAAGGCTGAGAAGAGAATGAGTAATGGAAGGGGCTTAAGCAATGGCCTGAGTTTCCTGTCTTCATTTACATGGGCAAAACTGATGTCCGCAACCGGTTACCTGAATAATAGCGGCGCGTGGAAAACGGATTCAACGCCATCCTATCATTTGGATACAGGCAACAATGCTCCCGCCTGGCAGCTATCATTCAGCGGCATGTATGGCTTGCCATTTGGCCATAATAGCTGGTTGCTGGCAAATACCAACAGAATTACCAGTGCACTTGTCAGCGACTGGCAGCTTGAATGGATCTTCCAGAATAGATCAGGATTTGCCATCTCATTGCCATCCAGCTATACCTACTCATGCGGAACATATAATCCAAAGCCCGCGCATAAGAGCTGGCATAGTTATTTGAACAATTCATCGCCTTCATGCTGGGGCAACGAACCTGAATACTATATTTATACGCATGACACAACACAAACCAGAGTTAAAACACCCTATGCGCAGCAAACTCAGCTTGGTCTTCAAAAATCGATTCCACTTCATCGGGATCTAGCCCTCCGCTTTAAGGCAGAGGCGTTTAACGCAACCAATACACCAATTTTTGGCTCGGCGAGCACAGGCTCGCCAAACATCTCGCCAAAGCGTGTTGCCAGCGTGGTTAATCCGAATCAGCCTGGAGCATGGACTGGGTACGGAACGATTGGCTCGACGCAGCAAAACTTTCCGCGTCAATATCAACTTTCACTAAAATTACAATTTTAAACTTATAACTATAAACTTATATAAAATTAGATACTTTAGAGAAGGCGGAGCATATTTTGCTCCGCCTTCTTTCTTCGTATATCTTTCTTTTGTACGCAATTTTCTCTTGACTCTTCTGCCCTGACGTTGTTATAACGGTTTTTGTTTAAAAATGCTACTGGAAATTTATTCTTAATTGAATAAAAAAATCAATTATTATATTAAAAATATGGCTACCGATTTAAATTTCCGCTCAGAACAAATTATGCGCTTGCTGTTACGCAGGGGATCGGCAGACAACAAAGATATTTTGGCGACAGTTGGCTCATCTGGTCCTAGCATTCGTCGGGATTTGGCTCACCTTGAATTACTTGGCTTAATTCATCGTACGCATGGTGGCGCCGAGCTGGTAGAGCCATTAATGTACGAGCCTTTCCGTTACGACAGTTCGTTTCATACGCGCGAAAGACGTTTTGAAGATGAAAAACGACGTATTGGGCTAGCTGCCGCTGATTTAGTACAGGAAAATGAAATAATTGGCTTAACGGCGGGGACTACAACTACAGCAGTTGAACGTGCTTTACGTTATCGCAAAAATCTTAAAATTGTAACTAATGCAATAAATATTGGTATGGAATTAAGCAACCAGACTAATATTTGCACTTTTCTTACTGGGGGTATGTTGAAATGGACTTGGACCTTTTCTTTAATTGGCCCTGCAGCACTAGAATTTATGAATGATATTCATCTTGATCGGCTTTTTTTAAGCGTTGTAGGCTTAGACATTAAAGGCGGAATTACTGCACTGGAAGAAGAGGAAGCTGTTCTTTTTCGTAAAATGGTCGAACACTCTCGTCAGGTAGTTGTTGTGGCAGACTCAAGTAAAATAGGTTACATAAGTAAAGCCTTCGTATGTCCAATTAAAAAGATAGATTTAATTATTACTGATACCGGCTTGTCAAAAGCCGATGCAAAGCGAATCCACAATTTGGGGCTCGATGTCGTGCGTGTTTGAATAAATGAATTGCCAACGATGCCAATGATTTTTGTGAATGCTCATTAGCCTAAAGTAAAGAAAAATAACGACATAAAATCTTTATTTAAAAAACATTGCCTGTTTGAGCGTTTTATCTTAAAATGCTCAGGAGTAAGAATAAACCCAATATATACGGGCATTTTTTGGAAGGCACAATTTAAAAAGGAGAACGCATGCACAAAATACGTTGTATTTTGTCCTCAAGTAAATGTATCGTGCTATTTGCGATGCTTTTGACTTTATGTATTTCATTTGCCGACGCACAAACAATTACTGGTAATATTAGCGGCACCGTATTAGATGCTTCTGGGGCTGTTGTTGCTCATGCTGAAGTATCAGCAGTTAACGTAGCTAACGGTTTTGTATTTAAGACCGCTACGAATGAAACGGGCGTATATAAACTTCGCTTTCTTCCAGTTGGTCAATATAAAGTTCTTGTAAACGCGGCTGGATTTGGCAAACAAGAATTCGGACCATTTGCCCTTGAAATCGATCAAGACGCAAGAGTTGATGCTGTGCTAAAGATCGGAACAACAACAACTAACGTCGAAGTTAATTCTAACTTTGCGCCAATCCTGAATACAGAAGATCATACGATTGCTACTACGCTATCAGGCAACACAATTAGCAGCATGCCCTTAAATGGACGCAACTTTTCAAGCCTTACTGTTTATCTTCCAGGATCAATTACTACAGATCCTAGTGGCTTTAGCGGCGTTAATGGTTATGAGCGAGATACTAACCAGTCTGGTCAAGCTTCAGTTAACGGCAACCGTAATCAGACAAATAACTATTATTTAGACGGCATTGAAATAAACGAAACGATTAATAACGTGATTGGCTATAACCCGGCGCCTGATGCCTTGGGAGAAGTTATGGTCATTTCCGCCAATGCCCCTGCTGAGTATGGTAACGTTAATGGCGGCGATTTGATCGCTGTTACTAAAGCGGGCTCTAACCAGTGGCATGGCAGTGCTTATTACTTTTTAGAGAACGATAAGCTCGATGCTAATAAATGGGCCAATAAACACCATGTTGCGAATGAGATTATTGCTAAAACCAGATATACTCGTCCAACTTTTGGTGGTACGATTGGCGGACCAATCATAAAGAATAAGTTGTTTTTCTTTGCAGATTACGAAGGCTTCCGCTATCCGACTTCCGGCTCAGGGTCAGCCAGCGTTGCTACAGAAAAAATGCGCAATGGCGATTTTTCAGAGATCTCAGCGCAGCTTTTTGATAATGCCAACAACGCAACAACTGGTCCGAAATCTTATACTAGCAATAAGGTTGCAATTGTAAATCCAGTAGCGACTTATTTGTTTGCGCATACCAACCTATATCCTCTTCCAAACACGACGGCCTCTTCTGGCGTTATTTATAATAATTACACAGGAACTACCAAACAGAAATACACCAATAATCAAGGTGATGTTCGTGTCGATTGGAAACCAACCCAAGCAGACACGCTAACAGTGCGTTGGTTACAAGGTGAAGCTGGAGATTCAACCACTCAAACCGTTTTGCCGATAGCTTTTCCTAGTAATGGATTTTATCCTTCAAAGGGTATTGCTGTTAATTATGTTCGCCAATTCTCTCAGTCGCTTGTAAATGAATTTCGAGCTGGTTTTACTCGGGTGCGCTGGAATCAAGGTTCCCCTGTAGACAATACAGGCGTCTTTGGTATTAATGGAAATTCAATACTTGGTATAGGTGCGTCTCAGCCGTTTAGCGGGTTTGCTGGTATAAATTTTGGTTGCAACAATGACAGCGGTTGCAATGATAGCGATGTGCCTTCAAATCTTGGCAATGACGCTGGTGGAACTATAATTACTGATAACACCTACCAGTATGGAGATAATCTTACTTGGCTCCATGGGCATCACACAGTTAAGGGTGGTGTAGAAATTACTCGGTATCAACAAAATAATTACTACCCAGGTGATTATGGCGCTAACGGTTTTTTCAAATACTATCCTGAATATACAATGGATGTTTCCAAGCAAGTCGCCGGCTACGAATTCGCTGATTTTGAACTTGACGCAGCAGGCTTTATAGGACGCGGCGGCTTAGATCAAAACGAAAAGGTTACAGGCGATAATGGCCAACGGCAATATCGTACAGGATACTTTATTCAAGATGATTGGAAATTCCGTGACAATTTAACCTTTAATATTGGCGTTCGCTATGAATACGATCAACCGATTTATGAAGTAAATAATAAAGAAGCCAATATTGATTTTGCAACTAAAACAATTGTTTATGCCGGTCAAGATGGTCATAGCAGAGCACTTTATGATGCAACATATTCCAATATTATGCCGCGCATTGGATTTAATTACTCACCAACGAATAAAATTGTCGTCCGCGGCGGTTTTGGTATGACCTCTTATTTAGAAGGCTCTGGAGCAAATCTTCGTTTAACCTATAATAAGCCGTATTGGAATGAAGTTAGTGGTACTGACACTCTTCCTACTGCTTCATCGGCTGGAAATTTCTTTACTGTAGAAAACGGATTTTCGGCCGGGTCGTCTCCATCTTTGGCTGGAAGTACATACCGCGCATGGTATAAAGTAAAGCCATCGGTAAATTCTCAATGGAGCCTTGCAGCTGAATATGCGCTAACAAATAACACAAGTCTGACTGCTGGATATGTTGGAGAGGTCGGACAACATTTAATTCAGGCTGTAGCTTATAATCAACTTACAACACCTTGTAAAGTAAACGGAACTTATGGCGTATATGGTCCAACAAGCAGCGAGTGCGCCGCTGTTGATCCTGCGCCATTTTATAGTATTGTAGGTCAAAACGGAGGCGTGGTTGGTACAACTAGTGAAGCCGGTATGAACTATCATGCTTTGCAAGCCAGCCTTCGTCGTCATACCGCTAAAGGCTTGGAATATACCCTGAATTATACTTGGAGCCATGCTATGACAAACAGCGTCGGCTTCTTTGGCGTATCTGGTGTCACAACCAATAGCGCCTATGCGCAAAATGCTTACGATAACCGCGCTGAATACGGCCCGTCTGGAATGGATATTAGGCATTCATTCAACGGTAGTCTCGTTTATGAGCTTCCTTTTGGCTCCGGTCGTACATTTGGTGGAAATTGGAATCGCTTTTTAAATGAAGCTGCTGGTGGATGGAAGATCTCTATTGCGGGCGTTCATTACAGCGGATTCCCAGTAACAATTAGTGGAACTGACAATTCAATGACTGGGGCAAAAGCTGCTCGTCCGAACCATTATCGGAAAATGTCTATTAAAAATCATTCCGTTGATCATTGGTTTGGTACTGATGCTTCAGCTGCGGCTTGTACAACAAGGGGCAGCGATACTGGCACTTGTGCTTACGGAAATACCGCCTATGGAACTTTTGGTAATGCTCGTCCAGGGACTGAGCGGGCTCCTGGATATCAGGATTATGATATTGCTGCTTACAAGGATTTTCAGATTTGGCGTAAGCATACATTTACTTTCCGCGCAGATGCATTTAATGCTTTTAATATTTCTAGTTATAGTAATCCTGATGCTGGTTATGCTGATTCAAACTTTGGTCAGATTACGGACACGCGTTCTACAGCGAGGCAGTTTCAGCTGTCGGCGCATTATTCATTTTAATACATAAACTACATACATAAATTACATAGCTACATGTTTGGGCCTCTGCGTTGCGCTATTTGCAGAGGCCCTATTTTTTGCACTTTTGACCTTTCTTACTAGTCAAAACAAAGCAGTCCTGTCGATAAAGATTTGCTGACGCAATGCGTATTTGGCGATGCGCGCAATTTCCCTTGACTTTTCTACCCCGACGTGGCTACAACGGATTATTAGGCATACTACGTTAACTCCCCCTCCCTTGTATGTGGTAAATCAACCTGCAACCAAAGAGAAAGAAGAAAACAATGGGAAAAGAGCAAATTGCTAATCGCGTGCTGCAAATCGTGGTAGGGCTTGTCCTGCTGGGACTGTTGTTCTTGCTGCACCTTCACGGGTTTATTCATAGGGTCGGCTGGGTCGGTCTGATCGGTCTAATCCCGTTGTGGGTGGGGATCAGCGGGCTTTATTCGGATTTCAAGTCGAGCGGCAGCAAGGCTCAGCCCACGGCCGTAGCCAGTTCAAAGCCGGAAACCAAATAAAAGGTTTTACTTAGTAGCAATGGCCAAGTCCAGAATCTGGATTTGGCCATTTCCTTTTAATTGTAGAATTTACAAATGTTTTACGATCGATATGTATTTTTCTTGACTATTCTAGCCTTTTCTGTGTTAAAAAGGGTGTACGCAAATTATCCCCCACCCCCCAGCGGTGTAGCAAGGGGCATTTAAATTCTCGCCAAGCCGAGCTGAATGGCTAAAGCGGAGGTAGTGTGTCGATCCATCAATGGGACCGACGGGGACGTAGTCTACCTAAAGCATGCCACTTAAAAATCATTTAAAGACAACAGGCGATAAATTGTCGATTATGGACAGATCTGAGGATAATCGGCAACAAATTGCCAGTAATAAAAAGGGCCATATGTCTATTTTATCTCCGCGAGTACATGTAGTTGGCATACGTTTTTCCTTGGAAGAATATGACACCATCCACGAGTTTTGTATTAAGAAGCGAGTACACACCATTGCTGAATTGGCGCGTCAAGCGATTAACGATTATATGGCGCAAGCCAATAAAAAGGACGCTTTAGAATTAGCCGCGATCAAACAGACTAAATACGTAAAAACGCTTGAGGAAAAGCTGGAACAGTTGAGTGCTGAGATGACATCGTTGAAAACCAATCACCTTGCGCACGCGGGTGAAAGCGGGCCAATACGGGGGCATACATAAGCTAGTGGCTTTGCCAATACTACAAACTGAAATCAGCCAAGAACGGCCTTGGAGTGTTTTGCAGGTAATTGCAAATCACGAAAAGCACGTTGCTCGGGTTTTGGCTGTACGTTCAATAGAACACTATTTGCCGCTCTATACGGAACAATCGCGATGGTCTGATCGCGTGGTTCAGTTGGAGCGGCCTCTTTTTTCTGGCTACGTTTTTGTGCGTTTTGCGCCACAGAGCCGCACGGCGCTGCGTTCGATTCCGAGCGTGCTGCACCTACTAGACAATGGCACCGTAAGCGCCGAGGAGATCGAGCATATCCGCGAAGGGCTGGCCGGCGGCTGGCGTAATCCGGCCGCATCCCGATGTTGTGGTGGGCACACGCGTTCGTATCAATAACGGCTTTTTTGCCGGAGCGGAAGGGCTCGTCACAAAATTCTGCAAATCCTGCAAAGTCGTGATCTCTCTTGGAACGACGCAACAGCGGTTTTCGGTGGAAACCGATTTAGAAGATATTGTAATTTCGCGTGATGCAGCTTAAATCGAACAAATATTTGGAATGTGGAGCATAATCTTTGGATACCCTTCCTGAAAAAGAATTAACCCTACGGGATTTACTCAGCATTTACCGTCGGCGGAGTCGGATTATTTACGGTACGCTGCTCGTCTTTATCGTGCTGGGCGTGCTGTATTGCGTGGTTTCTACACGCCGTTATGAAGCCAAAGGCACGATTCAAGTACAGAAGCAGGGCTCCGATGCCATGGGCCTGGAAAGCATGATGAGCGGTGCTTCCGATTCAGCTTCTGACGCCTTGGGCGCAAACATCAATCTGCAGACGCAAGCAAACATCCTGCAGTCCGACACGCTGGCACTGCGCACGATCGAAGATCTGCATCTCGAAGAGACGCAAGATTTTAAGCATCATTGGAACCCGGTGGGGATGGTTTTAGGTTGGTTTTCCCCTGGTGGCCAAGCCGATCTGCCGAATGCCAGCCTTGAGAATGCGCCACAGCGCCGCCGCCGTATGCTAAAGATTTTCGCCAAGAACCTGAAGGTTAAGCCGGTGGGCGGCACGCGCCTGATCGAGATTAGCTATTTGAATCCCGATCCGAATGTTGCTGCAGCGGTGGTCAACAAGCTGACTCAATCGCTGATCGACTACAGCTTTAGGACGCGGTACGACGCTACGCAGCAGGCGTCGCAGTGGTTGAGCGGGCAAATGGGCGATTTGCGGCAGGAGAGCGAAAACCTGCAAGCCAAAGTGGTTGGTCTGCAAAAAGAGACAGGTGTTTACAGCTTGGGAATGATGGATGGGCAAGGCCGCGAACAAGCCTATTCCGGAGTGCTCGATCAACTGCAGCAGACTACGGCGGCGCTGAATGCGGCCAAGCAAAACAAGATTCTAAAGGGTGCCGTGGCCCACGCCGCAGAGACAGGCGATGCGGAAATGCTTTCGGGGCTGGCCGGTAACCAGATTGTCGGCCAATCGCAAGCCGTGGCCAATTCCCTTTCGTTAATTCAGAATCTGCGGCAGCAAGAAGCGACGCAGCAAGCCAGTTTGCAGGAGATGCAAGCCAAATTCGGGCCAAGCTATCCTAAACTGGCCGAGATACGCGGTAACCTGGCCGGGATCGATCGATCTCTGCATCAAGAAATTACCCGCGTGAAGGGCCGGGCGGAGAGTGATTTTAAGATTGCGCAGCAGACCGA
>Ga0187878_1003815_pt1 | contig 12105 bp, 13 predicted proteins | sample June2016WEW_17_1_FD_132979 | JGI IMG/M metagenome (GOLD analysis project Ga0187878, IMG submission 132979) | Peatland microbial communities from SPRUCE experiment site at the Marcell Experimental Forest, Minnesota, USA - June2016WEW_17_150 | ecosystem: Environmental > Terrestrial > Soil >...
TGGCGGCAGATTTTTTCGGAATTCTCGGAGGCTGGGCTGCCAATATGCTCATGGAGCCGATCTCGCTCCGTCTCTTCCTCGAGAATGGCTTCAAGACGATGACGTTCAATGATTTTTTCCCGCCGACTTTCAAGACCGCAATCTTTGGCTTCATTATCGGTCTCGTAGCCTCCTTCCAGGGCATGCGCACAAAGGGAGGCACCGAAGGCGTGGGACGTTCCGCCACCAGCTCCGTGGTTCTTTGCTCACTCTTCATTATTCTGGCCGATGTATTGCTGGTCCGATTGATTCAGGTGCTTTTCCCATGAAGAACGACGGCGAAAACAACGAACCTCGAAACAATGAACCGGCCGTTGTGATTCATGATTTGCGCAAGTCCTTCGGTCGGCAGAAGGTGTTGAACGGAATCGGCCTGACGGTTGCCTGCGGCGAGACCGTGGTTGTGCTGGGACGAAGCGGTACGGGGAAGAGCGTCCTATTGAAATTGTTGATTGGCCTGCAAAAGCCGGACTCCGGTTCGATCCGCATCCTGGGGCAGGAGATGACGACTTTACGGTTCAAGGAATTAAACCAAATCAGGATAAAAATAGGGTTCTTGTTCCAGCAGGCCGCACTCTACGACTCGTTGAGCGTCGAAGAAAACGTCGCCTTTGCCCTGGACCGTCACTCGAACCTCCGGCGCGCGGAGCGAAAACAGCGGGTCTGCGAGCTACTCGCGACAGTCGGGATGGAGCAGCAGGAAAAGAAGCTCCCGTCGCAAATCTCGGGAGGGATGCAAAAGCGCGTAGGATTGGCGCGCGCCTTGGCCCTGGAGCCTGAAATCATGCTCTTCGATGAACCGACTGCGGGGCTCGATCCGATTACGGCCGGCGAGATCAATCAGTTGATCCTCGGCCTGCAAGAAAAACGCAAGATCACATCGATTGTAGTGACTCACGATATTCGCGGCGCCAGGGCCGTTTCACACCGGCTCGTTCTGTTGAGGGAAGGAAGTATCGTGGCGGAGGGGACTTTTGAAGAACTCAAAAAGAACCAGGATCCATTTGTTGCTCAGTTCTTGTCGGGCGACTCGTAGGGGGAGCATATGTCCAGGGCGTTTTGGGTAGGGATTTTCGTTGCCGGCACGTTGCTCATTCTGGCCGGCGGAGTCTTCCTGATCGGTCGCAATGAGTTTCTCTTTAGTTCGAGGTATCGGCTGAAGGCCGAATTTTCAAACGTGGCTGGACTGGTTCGGGGCGCCGAAGTACGAATCGGGGGCGTTCGCCAGGGAACCGTAGGGGACATCGCTCTCCCGAAACGGCCCGGCGACAAAGTCATTGTCTCGGTCGATTTGGGGAGCGCGACAAAGAACATCGTCAAGAAGGATTCCACGGCAGCCATCAAGGCGGAAGGCCTTTTGGGCAGCAAATTTGTGGAAGTGTCTTTCGGATCGAACGATGCGGAGAAATTAAAGGATGGAGATACCATCGCGAGCGAGCCTCCTCTTGACATCGCGGATCTGATCAAAACCTCCAGCGAGGTCTTGGACGCGGCCAGGAACTCGATGCAAAATGTCGAGTCCATCACGGCCAAGATAGATCAAGGGGAAGGAACCCTTGGGTCCCTCGTCAACGACAAGGGAATGTACCAACAGGCCACCTCGGCGACGGCCCAGGCGCAGGCCGGCGCGATGGCATTTGATGAAAATATGCAGGCGCTCAGCCACAATATGCTTTTGCAGGGGTTCTTCAAGCGCCGGGGATATGACAATTCGGCCGATCTTACCAAGTATGCAGTCACGCGGCTGCCGGCAGGATCGTCCATCAAGACGTTCGTCTATGATGGCGATACGATTTTCGATAAGAAGGACACGGCGAAGCTCAAGAATCAAAAAGCATTTACCGAGGCTGGAAATTTTCTGGAAGCAAACCGCTTCGGCCTGGCAGTGGTGGCAGGTTATTCCGGGATGAAGGGTGATTCGGGAGAGAACAAGGTGCTAACGCAAGCTCGGACGATGGTAGTTCGCGAGTACCTCGTTCAAAACTTTAAACTGAGCGACAGTCGCCTGGTGACCATCGGCATGGGCGAGAGCAAAGAGAGTGGTGACGGCGGCAAAATTGAAATCCGCATCTATCCGGTCGGCGCGACTGCGCCGCCAGTTCAAAAGAAGGCCCCCGACAAGCACTGACTCGTCCTTCCATGTGGCAAGAAGCAAGATAATGGCAGCAAGATCCAAACTGAAGTGGCTTTGTAAGACCCCAACATCAACGGCTTTCGCCGCGCTGTTTGCAATCGGGCAATGTATGGCCCAGAATCCAGCCGGTGCGCCTGCCCAGAGTGGCCCCGAAGCGCCGAAGAAGCCGGAGATTGTGGCGGCGTTCTCCGGGCAACAGACCTCGAGCTTTATTGCCAGCGCGGAAAGCTTCTGGCAAGATCCGTCGCGGCCATGAACTCTCAGGCCAACTGGAATGGACCGTCCTCGAACAGGCCCGCGGATCCTGAAACACGGAAAGCCTGCCTGATTTCCGCAATCCAGGCCACCGTGAAAACTCCTTGGAACGATAAAACAGCACCGAAAATCGAGCGCAAGCCCGATTTTATGAGGGTCCCCGAGAGCTATCTTGGGGCAATCGTACTACTTGCCCTGGTCCGTCCCCGTTCCGTTCCGGTCGTCCCCGTTCCGAAACTCAGGCGTATGGTCAAGAAACTCGGGTGTCCCGCAACTGCAGCCGATGGTCTTACAGTTTGCCCCGGCAGACCAACGAAACTTCGAACTCCTCCTCAGTTCTCCTTCTCCTGGCACCAGGGCGGAACTCTTGTGACACACCCCTTGCCGGTGAATTCCTGCACTCGCTGTCAGCTGTGACGTGTTGAGCCCAAAGTCTGCAGGTGGGTCATGGTCCCGTAGAGAGCAACCATTCTCTGGAATTCGTCTTCATCGTACAGCAGGCACTTTCCTTCCGTGAATCCTCTGGCGACCTCCATACAGAAGCGCGCCGCTGCCGCAATGTCGACTTCGTGATTGCACCCGCTCTCTCACCCGGGAACAGCGGACTCTGCCGTCACCGCGACACCAACGACCGGAGCGCTGGTCGCCGTGCATGGCTGCAGGATACTGTTGATGTGGAACAGCCCGTTTCCATACGGAGTGATGTCCTGCGTGGTGAACGACTAGGATGCCATCAATGAGCGCTTCGGGCTCCCTGGCCCAATCCCAGTCACGCTTGCGATTGACTGGAACGGAGCTATCGTGGACAGGCATGAGGGACAAACGGGCAAGGCCCGGTTCGCGGCGATGATGCAGAAGGCGCTCCGACACTAGAGACTCATCCGGAAAGCCTCTTTTTCGCGATTTCACGGCCCAGAAGTCCTTTGTTTTCAATGTCGTCATTCGCAAGAAACGGCCTTTCCGGATGAGTCTCTAGCGCAAAGATCCTGGAGTGGTTAATTCCCTTATCTGATTATTCACAGCACATTGCATATATTCTTCAAGGCCACAAGATATCCTGTAGTAGAATTGCAGTCTCTCAGCAGATTCTTGGGAATCCGCTTCTGAGAGGGCCGGGTTTTCAGGACCTGCTGGGCTTTGTAACTTTTGCCTCATTAACCGTGAGTTGCCGCCCTTCGAGTTCTTTCCAGTTTGGCCTTCTATGCGTGCGAGTATGGGTCGCAGGGGAAGTAGCTGTCCAGCCTTTGCAGTTTAGTTCCACTGCGTATTAAGATCGACTTGATTCTATTGGGCGTGACGATGGAGAACCGTGGTAACAATCTCGATGAAGAATTGCGCGTGGGTGCGCAGTACCTGGCTCAGCGCCTCATGCCTGCGGCTGGGGCCATTCCCCGAATACCGGGCATTGACATTTATGGCACGACAGTCCCTCTCAACGGCGTTGCAGGCGGGGACCTTATCACTTACGTGAATTTCCAGGAGCGCTTTGATTTGGATGCGCGCATCCGGCGTGCGCTCACGCAAGGACAGGGCGGCATAGCACAGGCGCTTCAGAGACTCAAACGCGAGGGCGGTATCCTGGTTGCTGACGTCGCTGGGCATGATTTCATTGATGCGGCCCGAGCGCTGATGCTGCACCAGGCCTTTCATACGGCGGCAGCGTATGAGATAGACTTAAACGGTGAAATTACCATGCGCCTTTTCGAGCAAGTTAACATGCGCTTCTTAAAGTCCTCAACGTTGCGCAACCTTGCTGCGGACCCGGACGCGGCGAGCTTCATCACCCTCATCTATGGCGAGATCTCGCAGACGGGCCGGTTCCGCTTTGTGAATGCAGGTCATCCGCCGCCCCTCGTTTTCTCGCGTGAATACGACCGCTTCGTAGAGATAAGCCAAGACAGGCTTGTCAGCTACCTCCCCATTGGGCTCCAACCAAACGAAGATCACGCCGATGTCAAACGTTATCAGCGAGCGCTGGGCTATAAAAAGCGTTACACGGTCAACGAGCTCAATCTGATGGGTCAGGGTGACGTGCTGTTGCTTTATACAGACGGCCTGCTCGATCCCCTTTCTTCCTATACGCAGGGCCAGCTGGAGCGGGCTGTTTCTCGCGCAAGAGATGGCGCTGCGAAGGAGATCTGCGAGGCAATCGTGCGGGAACAGCGCGCTGCGGCTGAGCAGACTGACGATCTCAGTCTCGTGGTGATCAAGTACCATGGATAGGGGACAGGTTGACCCCAACTCCCCCTTCGGTTCAGCAACCAAGATCCCGACTGCTGTCTGGAGACCCTGGACAAACAGTCTGGCAATGGTATGAAATTAGGGCATGACACGACGCTTCACCAGGAGGAAACCTTGATCCTTTCGCACACTGCCTATCGCAGCCATCTGGTGGCACAGGCCACGCGTGAGCTTGCAGGAACCCCGATGCACCTCTGCGGCTGGGTAGAGACTGTCAGAGATCATGGAGGAGTTCTGTTCTTTCATCTGAGAGACGCCACGGGCAAACTGCAAGTGATACTGGATCCAGGGCGCCTGTCACCTGAAGCGGCCGAGGAGGCTAGCCGAATCCGCCCGGAATGGGTCGTAAAGTTTTCGGGCACCTTGCGCCTCCGTCCGCTGGGAACCGAACACACCAGCCTGGACTCCAAGGACATCGAACTTGAGGCCGACGGATTTGAAGTACTCGGTGTCGCCGCCAACTTGCCGTTTCGGCCGCAAGAGCGGGACAAGGTATCCGAGGAGCGCCGACTCGAGCATAGGAGCATAGATCTGCGGTCAGACACCATGCAGCAGAATCTACGTCTTCGGCACAAGGTTGTTACCTCCTTCCGATCTTTCCTCAATTCTGAGGGCTTCATCGAGGTGGAGACGCCGTGCCTTGCCAAGAGCACGCCCGAGGGGGCTCGGGATTTCCTGGTGCCCTCGAGGCTGCAGCCCGGCACCTACTTCGCGCTTCCGCAATCGCCACAGCTTTTCAAGCAAATCTTGATGGCTGGCGGGATCGAGAGGTACTACCAGGTGGCGAGATGTTTTCGCGACGAGGATCTCAGGGCCAACCGCCAGCCCGAGTTCACCCAGCTCGACATCGAGGCGAGTTTTGTGAACGAATCGGATGTGATGTCCTTGGTGGAAGCCCTGATCCGAAGGGCGATAGAGGATGTGGCGCGTCCTTTGGATCCGAAGCCCTTCCCAGTCATCCCCTATCAGGAAGCAATGAACCGGTATGGCACCGATGCCCCGGACCTCCGCTTCGATTTGTGCATTGTGAACCTCACGAAGGTTTTCGCCGATACCGAATTCCACCTTTTTAGGAAGATTCTGGATTCCGGAGGGCAGGTGCTTGGCCTTGCCATTCCGGGTTCATTTCAGCTGTCGCGAAAGAACATTGAGACGATTCGGGAAAGGGCGGAGCAGGCCGGCGCTGAGGCACCAGCCTATGGGCACATCGAGCGCGGAGTCTTTTCGTCGAGCATCGCCAAATTCTTCTCAGAGAAGGAACGCATGGCTATCGCCGTGGCCATGGAGTGTGGCGAGAACGATCTGATTTTATTTCAGGCTGGCAAGGATCCCAGAACACTGCGCCTGAACATGGGCCGCATTCGGCTGCTCGCGGCTGATCTTCTGGGTTTGACTAGCGAGCAGGGTCGTCTTTGCTTCGCCTGGATCGTCCAGTTCCCACTGGTGGAATACGATCCTAGCCGCGGACGCTATGTGGCGGTGCACCATCCCTTCACCTCGCCCGTGGATCCCACAGTCTTCCAAAGCAATGAGCGGATGGTGATCGAGTCTGCCTTGGCTGCTTCTTATGATCTTGTGCTTAATGGTGAGGAGGTAGGTGGCGGTTCGATCCGCATTCACAGGCCGGATCTGCAGCGCAGGATGCTCAAAATCCTGGGACTCAGCAAGGAGGAAATCGAGGCACGCTTCGGTTTTCTCCTTCAGGCTCTCGCTCAAGGTGCACCGCCGCACGGCGGTATCGCATTGGGTCTGGACCGATTTATCTCCATTCTTGCGGGAAGCGAGTCCATACGTGAGGTCATCGCCTTTCCAAAGACCCAGACCGGCACGTGTCCTCTCACCGGTGCGCCAACGCAGGTTGCGCAGCGGGGCTATCTCAGGCTGTGATGCCGAATAAAAATAATAAGCAAATGCTTTTTCCTGTTGGGGAGATCATACGACGGGTTGCTGATGAGAGTATGCGGAATTCTTTCCCCAGTGCAGGCAAGCGGGCGGATTTGAGCTGCGATTGAAGCTGAAATAGTTGAACCGGGCAGGAGAGGCCCCCGGCGAGCTTGCCGGGGGCCTCTCCTGCCCGGTTCAGGCGCGCACCTGAGCACACCTCCCCCTGTGTGGCGTCCAGGCGGCTCGCGCAGATTGCATAGGGGGGAGTGCCCGGAGATCTATTGGGTAGGTTCCAACCGCCGGTCGACGTCGTCGAAGACAACAACCCCCGGTTCATAGGCTACGGATCTCTCGGGCGCAGGGGGCGGAGGGCTCTCGGGGCGGTCCCACAGTTTCAGGTTGCGCAGGATTCTCTCGATGACGGGGGCCCTGCCGATCAGGCTGATGATTTTGAGCGGGCCGCCGCAACCCTGGCAGATCAGGGGGTCCGCTTCGTACACCTTCTTGATGAGCCGCGCCCAGGAGCGCATCAGCCGACGCGCGAAGTCATCGGCGCAACCGGGATGTTGCGCCCTCGATTCGGGCGCATCAGCCTCCTTGGCGGGCGCCGAGCCGGCGCGTTGAGCGCCCGCGCGGCGCACGTTCGAGAATGCGCCGGTATATCGGACCAGCTGTTGTCCGGCATCCGGAATAGGAGTGCACCGGGCGGCGAGGAAATCGAGAGCCGGGATGATATGCGCCGCGGAGGCATCGGGCGCGCCCGACCGGTCATGATTCCTGGCATAGTAGGCGACCTGGGCGGTTTCGGGCTGATGGCGCAGACGATCGAGTGCGACGGGCGGATGGAGCATGTACTTGGCCAGGCGCCGGCATGTCGCGGGGGTTGAAAGGTCGCAGGCTTCCTCGGGAATGTGGCGCCAGGTTCTGGATCATCCCGAACTTTGGGAAGAGACCTCGTGCACGGCGATGTTCGCCTACGGCATTGTGCGGGCGGTCAATCGCGGCTGGATCCCTGCTGCCAACATGGCGGTGGCGCGCAAAGCGTTTGAAGGGATCTGCCGGAACATCACGCCCGACGGGGCTGTCAACGGCACCTGTGAAGGAACCAACATCGGCACAGATCTCGATTTCTACTTTCAGCGCGGCAGGCCTGACGACGATTTACATGGCCGCGGCGTGGTACTGCTTGCCGGCGCTGAGATCCTCCAGGCAAAATCCAAATGATCCGTGGGCGCCGGCAGCCTGGCGGCGCCCGGGACGACGCAATGTCGGATTCTGGAATATTCGCGAAAACTCGATGAAATTGCGTGTGAGGCTACCATTTCGCCAATTTCCGAAATGCAATCGCATCGACGTCTCTCAACAAATTGGGTGAAATAGTCGCCTGCCGCTTGGGGGATCACAGCAATCGCCGACGCCATTTCGCCGGATCCTGGGAGGTGTGGAAGACGCAATACACGGTCACTGTGTTGCCGGAAGACTCATAAAAAACCGAGTAAGGAAATCGTCTGAGCAAACCTCTCCGATAGTCCTTATAGATCAGAGTCTGCATTTCCGGGTTGCGACAGATGGCTTGGATGCAGGCATCGACACAAGTCAAGAATTCCTCCCCTAAACCGGGCCGACGTTCTTGATACCAGTCGAAGGCCTCTCTGAGGTCCTGCTCCACCTCGGGAGCAAAGATCAGCTCAATGGCCATGGCGAGTGCGAACCCTGTGCTGGATTTCGTCCCAGGAGAGGGCAGAGCCCGGTTTCTTGAGCAGGTTCTGCTTGCGCCGGTCCAACTCTTCCTTTTGCCAATCGTACGTTGGCACGGCTGTGGGATCGGAGGCGATATCGTCCCAGAGATCTTCCAGAAGCTGCAGCTTCTCCGAGACGCTCAAATCGAATACCGATGTTCGTGAGGAACTCATGGGCATATCCTAGCAATCCAACAGACCTGTTTCAACACGTTCTGAAGCTCTTTGGTCTCGGCGTGCTCCGCGATGCCAGTCGTGCCGTGTACTCCGCGCGCGGATTGAGGTTGACCGTTCGAGTCATAGGGATCTCTATTATCCGACATGCGCGCTCGTTTTGCACCAAAAGCCACACGGGCCATGCCGCAAAAGCTGACGGATGCGCTTGGAGGGGGGACAGATCTCCCGTCATGGCGCGACGAGGCAGGCAAGGTATTCCTGCTCGGCGGCACGCTGGAAGTTCGACGAGCTCCTTGGGGTGCTTCAGCATGCTGCCGCGTTGATTACAGGGTGATCATGCGATCCGCGTCAACGTGGGATTGGTTCAGACCGATGTGATGGTCTTCGACCCGCAGGGCAGGTTCGCCGGGGGATGGAACGCGCCCGTTCATGTCATAGTCACCGATTGGTTTTGCCAAGCGGCGAGTATTGAGACGATAATTCCACCGGAAGAGGTTTCGGTCAGTCTTGTGGACTATCTCGTCGTTCAGGGCGAAAAGGAAATTGTCTCTCAGTGGTTCCTATGATCGGCCGCACCATTGGGCACTTTCAAATATTGGACCGATTGGGACAGGGAGGCATGGGTGAGGTTTATCTCGCCGAGGATCTGTCCCTGGGTCGAAGGGTCGCGCTCAAATTCCTGACACCCGGTCTGCAGCAGGACACCACCGCCCAGGAACGGCTTGTCCGTGAGGCCCGGGCCGCTGCCGCGCTCGACCACCCTCACATTTGCCACATTCATGAAGTAGGCCAGGCGGATGGAAACGATTTCATCGTCATGGAGTATGTCGAAGGGCGAATGCTGAGCTCCCGCCTGGCGGAAGGTCCGCTTTCCATCAGGGAGGCGTTGCAAAAGGCAACGGAAATCGCGGAAGCCCTGGAGCAAGCGCACGAGAAGGGGATCGTTCATCGGGACTTGAAGCCTGCCAACATCATGCTGACACCCAAGGGCCACATCAAAGTGATGGACTTCGGCCTGGCTAAGCGTGTGGTAGGCTCAGGCGAGGAGACGAGTCCGGAGAAAACGCTGACGGCTCTGACGCGCGGCGAGGGGACTCCGGGCACTCTGGCCTACATGTCTCCGGAGCAGCTCCGCGGACAATCCGTCGACGGTCGCTCGGACATCTTTTCATTCGGTATCATCCTTTATGAGATGCTGACTGGCGCTCATCCTTTCCGCAAAAAGAGCCTGATGGATACGGCGTCTTCTATCTTGAACGAGAGCACGCCTTCGCTTTCAAGCCGCGTTGCGGGCGTGCCAGTGATATTGCAGCATATCATCCGCAAAATGCTGGCTAAAGATCCGGACCGCCGATATCAGTCCGTCCACGAGCTTCGAACCGACCTGATGGAAGTGCTGGAGCAAGAGGCGGGCAGGGTGACGGAAATCGGCGGTGTTCCTCCCGATGTCGCCCCGGCCGTGACGAAGGCCTCCCCGACAAAGCGTCTTTGGATTTATGCATCGATCCTCATCTTGAGCACTGCTGCCATTTCAGCGCTGACCACCCGGTGGATTTATCACAATGCGCCGGTCCCCGCTACGGAGCCCGTCCGATCCGTAATCAAGCTCCAGCCCGGTTATCAGCTTGCCGGATGGATCGATGAGAGGCAGGGCCCCACGAGCACAGCCATGGCATTGTCTTCCGACGGGCGCTTTGTCGTATATAGCGCAATCCCAACTAGTCGCGGACCCGGCAGCAAGTCACAGCTGTACCTGAGGACACTGGATCAATTGGAAGCCAGGCCGATTGCAGGAACGGAGGGAGGCGAATGCCCCTTTCTCTCGCCTGACGGCCGCTGGGTGGGATTCTATGTGGACGCGAAGCTGATGAAGGCACCGATCGCCGGAGGGACGCCGGTCATATTATGCGAGATGCCAAAGTTTTTCGGGGCCAGTTGGAGCGAGGACGACCGGATCGTTTTTTCGCCCAATCACAACGTCGGACTCTCCAGCATTTCGGCGGAAGGCGGAAAACCGGCGCAGCTTACCGCTCCAGAGGCCGGCCGCGATGAATACAGCCATCGGTTGCCCTCATGGCTGCCGGATGGCCGGGGCATCCTATTTACTATCGTGCGACAGATGCACGATATGCAACCGAGGATCGCCGTCCTGCCGCGAAACTCCAGAGAATGGCGGGTGATCCTTGAGAATGCGGCCGATGCCCGCTATGTTCCGGACGGCCACCTGGTGTTCGCACGTCGCGGCGTACTCATGGCAGTGCGCTTTGATCTCGAGAAGCTGGAAGTGACGGGCCAGCCGGCGCCGGTGCTGTCCGATGTCATGCAGGCATTGAATGTGGAATACAGCATGCAGCACACGGCTGCCGCCCAATACTGTTTTTCCCGGGCGGGAGGGCTGATCTATGTTCCGGGGGGTATTCTGGCCGACTCCTCGAATTCCATTGTCTGGGTGGATCAGAAAGGTGGCGCGCGGGAAATCCTGGCTGAAAAGAAGCCCTACTTCGCTCCGCGGCTTTCTCCCGATGGTCGCCAGATCGTTTATCAGACCTTGGGCGAAGAGAAATGCGTCTGGATCTACGACCTCGAACGAGGGATTTCGACAAGGCTGACGACGGAAGGCGTTGCGGCATTGCCGATCTGGACGCCCGATCAGAAACAGATAACCTTCGGCTGGACTGCTTCGGGCGAACGCAATCTATTTGAGCAGCTTGCCGACGGAAGCGGACCCATGAAGCGGCTGACGACGGCACGGTACGATCAGTTTCCCGGATCGTGGACATCGAATGACGAGCTGCTCGCCTTGGTCGAATCCACCGAAGACGACCACAACATCCTGTTCTATCGGCCGAAGGATCGTAAGATCGTCCCATTCCTGAATACACGATTCAAAGAGAGACAACCTGACTTCTCCCCCAACGGAAGCTGGCTGGCCTATACATCCGATGAGTCAGGGCGCGACGAGATTCATGTGCGTCCGGTCGGCCACTCGGGAGGCAGAGTCCAGATTTCCACCGCCGGCGGTACCGAACCTCTCTGGGCACGGGACGGCAAACGACTTTTTTATCGAAGGGGTGATCAGATATGGGCAGTGGACATTCGCTGGGAGCCGGCCTTCTCTCCTGCTAAGCCCCAGCTCTTGTTTGAAGGTCCTCATTACTCATGGGCCGTCAATATTCGCGGCTACGACATCTCGCTCGATGGCCAGCGATTTCTTATGGTCAAAGAGGCTTCGCTAGACCCTCATCCTGTAACTGAGATCATCCTGGTCCAAAACTGGTTCGCAGAACTCAAGCGGATGGTGGCGGTAAAGAGACCCTGAGGTACCGAAGGATTAAATAATAGCAACTACTCAGGTGATTGCCGGAAAAACCTTGATGGAGATTGGAATCGGGGTCGGGGTCGGTATCGGAATCGAAAGAAAACCGATCACTTTCGATAGCGATTCCGATTTCGATTCCGACCCCAAGAAGAATCAGACTACAGTCCAAACAACCTGAGCAGTTACAAATAATAGGCAAATGTTTTTTTCTGTTGGGGAGATCATACGACGGATCGCTGATGAGAGTATGCGGAATTCTTTCCCCAGTGCAGGCAAGCGGGCGGATTTGAGCAGGGATTGAAGCTGAAATAGTTGAA
>Ga0187878_1003816_pt1 | contig 12105 bp, 9 predicted proteins | sample June2016WEW_17_1_FD_132979 | JGI IMG/M metagenome (GOLD analysis project Ga0187878, IMG submission 132979) | Peatland microbial communities from SPRUCE experiment site at the Marcell Experimental Forest, Minnesota, USA - June2016WEW_17_150 | ecosystem: Environmental > Terrestrial > Soil >...
ATAAAAAATGGCATAAGCCGAAATCAGCCACTTCGACTGGTTGGTCATGATGATGGCAGCGCGGTCGCCCGGTTTGAAACCATTCGCCTGCAGCCATCGCGCCAGCGGCAGCGCGGCCGCTTTGAATTGCCGGTAGGTCAGCCGGCCGTTCTCGCGCTCGCGGTCGGCCTCAATGAGGCAGATCTCGTCCGGCCAGCGCTCCAGCGCATCGCGCAGGGCAGCTCCGAGCGAACTGTATCGCGAGAGGTCTAGCATCGTGGGGTGGCTGCGGGAACTTTCCGAAGTTCTCTCAATGATTCAATGACCCGATGAATCAATGACTCAATCTCTGTGCCTCTGTATCTCTGTGGCTAGAGTCTCGCCTGGATGCGCTCGGCGAGCGTCCGAAAATCCGTCACACCCTGCATTTCGTAGTCGGGCAACTCCACACCGAAATGATTTTCCAACCGCGTCAGGAGCTCCAGCGCCTGCAAGCTGTCGATCCTCAACGTCTTGAAGAAGTCATCGTCCGGCGTGAGCCCCGCGCGCGGAACCTTGAAGTGCGTTGCGGCGAGAGTCAAGATTTCTTCCACCGTCTGATCGAGAGTCCGCATGATTCCTTCCTCAACCACAGAGGCACGGGGGCCAGAGGAACAATTCACTGGCTCACTCACTGATTCACTAACTCACTGCCCCACTGATTCAATTCCTCTGTGTCTCTGTGCCTCTGTGGCTTTTCCTACGGCAAGTACGGCAAAGCGTCACTGCTTTCGACGAATTTGCGCAACCCCTCTTCCACCGCCGGCCGCGCCAGCAACTGGCAGAAGAGCTCAATCTCCTGCCGAAGCTCGGCATAAGGGACCGGCTTGATGAACTTCTTCGCGGTGATGCGCGTCTCGCGGTCGAACTTTAGAATCTGCGCCGCCGTCGCGCGCGCCACCGCCAGCGCCTGCCCTTCGGCAACGACCTGGCTGACCAGTCCGACGGCCAGCGCTTTCGAGGCATTGATACTGCGCCCGGTCAGCAGGATGTCGCGGACGATGGCGTTGCCGAGATCGCGCTTCAGCCGCGGGATTCCGCCGAAGCCGGGAATCAGGCCCAGACGCAACTCGGGAAAACAGAACCGCACCATTTTATCCGCGACGATGAGATCGCACGCCAGCGCCAACTCCAACCCGCCGCCAAACGTCACGCCGTGAACGGCCGCAATCGTCGTGAGCGGCGACGCGTCCAGGGCGTTCAACACCGCGTGGATTCGCTCCAGAAACTTCCGTACGCCCGCGACTCGCTCTTCTACGCTCGCCGTCCGCATCCCCGCATAGAGTTCGCGCAGGTCGGCGCCGGCGCTGAACCCCGCCTTTTGCAGGCTGTGGATGATCATCACGTCCGCAGTCTGTTCGGCCTCCGGCAGCGCCGCCACAAAGTGCTCCAACTCTTCCAGCATTGCCAGCCCGATTTCGTTGCAGGGCTCGCGGTGCAGGGCCAGCTCGATTACACCCTCGCGCAGTTGCCACGACAGTGTTTTGCCTTCGAAGTTGTGCATGGTCTAAACCTGCCACTGAGACACATAGGAACGGAGAAAACGACTCACGGCCCGGATGCTCTGTGCTTCGGCGCCTCCGCTACTCGCTCGTAAAGCGCTTCGATCTCTCCCCGGTACTTTGCGGCGATCAGCCCCCGCTTGAATTTTCCATTGGCCGTCAGCAAACCGTTTTCAATGGTAAACGGCTCCGAAGAAATATGAAAGCCGCGAACGCGTTTGTAGTGCGGCAGTTCGGCGTTCACCTGTTCCAGTGCGGCCTCCACCTGCTCACGGGTGACCGCTCCGGTAATGATGGCCGCCAGATAAGCGCGGCCATTGCCAACCAGCATCACGTGGTTTGCGCCGGGAAGGGTCTTCAAGATCAGGTCCTCGATCGGCTCAGGCGCAATGTTGTGGCCGGAAGCCGGAGTGATGAGGTTCTTGACCCGACCGATGATCGCCCAGTTGCCCTGCCCGTCCACTTCGCCCTGGTCGCCGGTTCGAAGCCAGTCATCGGCGAAAGCCTCCGCCGTTTCCGTAGGACGGTTCCAATAGCCGGGAAAGATGTTCGGGCCGCGCACCAGAACTTCGTCGTCTTCTCCCAGCCGCATTTCGGTGCCAGGAATTGCCGGCCCGACCCGGCCCGGCACAACCTGGTGAGGATGGTCCATGGTGCAGATCGCCGTCGTCTCCGTCAGCCCGTAAACTTGCAGTACTGGAAGACCGAGCATCATGAAAAAGAGCTGGCTCTCCTTGGCCAGCGGCGCCGACCCGCAGATCAGCGCGCGAAGGTTCGGCCCGACCTTGGAGCGAATGACGCGAAACACCAGCCGCCCGGCCAGCGCCAGAACCACGACGTCTGAGAAACCTAGTTTCTGCCTCGCCTGGCGGCGGAGCCATGCTTCCCTGCCGCGATTGAAAAGTGTTTGAACGAATCCCTCGCGCTTCGCGATTTGCTCCTCGATGCCGGCGCGAATTCGATCCAGCAGCACCGGAACGTTGAGCATGTAATCGGGCGGCGCGAGCTTCAGTTCGTCGCCGAGCTTAGTGAGGTCCGTCGAGAGCGTCAGGATGCTCCCGCGCGCGAGGGAGGTCAGCAAAAGGATCCACGAGCCCGCGAAGCAGGTAGGCAAATAATGAAATACGCGGTCAGGAACGTCTCGCGGGCCCATCAGCAGGTCGAGCCGGGCGTTCGTGCAGGAGAGCATGTAGGTCACATTCCCGGCGTTGAGAATTACTCCCTTCGGCTCACCCGAGGTTCCGGAAGTGTAAATGATCGTGACGGCGTCGCGATCGGCGAGCGACGCGGGCGGATCATTCACTGCATTCTCGCTCTCGGCAGCAAAGACGTCGTCCAACAGAACCGCGCGGGGCGCGTCAGGCCAATTCCCGAGCACGCCGGCGCGCAGAGATTCATCGCCGCAGACAACGAGCGCCGGCGAGCAATCCTTCATCATGCCAACAAGTTCACTGGGGGCTTGGCGCGAATAGAGCGGCACCGCAATACCGCCTTCGGCCATGACGGCGAGATCCGCGGCGGTCCAGCGGATACTATTGGGCGCCAGCAGCGCGCAGCGGTCGCCTCGCTTCAGCCCGGCCCGGCGGAGGAATCCGCGCGCCTGCGCGACCAGCCTCCCGAGCTCTTCCCCTGTGACGGAAACGATCTGCCCGTCGCGCGTCTCCTGCAGGGCAACCCGCGAGGGAGACAGCTTCAAGCGCTCGATGATGTTTTCGAGAAAGTTCATGATCGCGGCCACAGAGGCACAAAGGAAGTGAGTCACTGGTTCATCAGGACAGTCAACTACTTCCTCTGTGTCTCTGGGGCCATCTCGTACGTCTCCAGCAGACTGCGCAGCGTGGGGCTGAGGGGCGGCAGGTAGTCCTCCCAGGAATACACACCGCTGCGCACAGGGAACTCCGGATAGCGTCGCTGCAAATGGCGCTCGAAGAAGACTCCCATGCGCGCCATCAATTTCAGATTACGGGTTACGGTGCGCCCGATCCCCTCGCGCAGCGCGTCCGCATCGCGGCGCAAAGTCTCCAGGATCTCCAGCAGCTTCGTCTCCAGCTCGGGTTCGTCCACTTCCAGGAGAAGATGCTGGTGGCCGCGCTCGCGCATCAGGTTGCGAATGCGCTCGTCCATGGTCACTCCAGCGGAAGGCACCAGCGCCGGCATCGCCGTCACGATGCCGTGATAGCGCGAGGAGACCATGTAGTGACAGGCACGGAGAATGCTCACCAGTTGATACATGTCGTAATCGTCGGAGGTGAGCACCGGCACTCCGCCCAGCCGCTCGGCGAGCTGGCGGCAGGCCTTCGTGTCCAGACGTTCCATCGCCACCAGAACCACTTTCACCGCGTGCCGCTGGCGAAAAGCGCCGACGGCGCGCGCCATCGAGCCGAGGTAATGTTCGTAGGCGGCGGCCTCCTTCGCTCCCCAGGCGTGAAAATAGACCGTGCGGTACTGCGTATCTTGGTAGGCGCCGGCCAGGGTTCGTGCCGCAAGTTTGAACACCGATGCCTTGACGGGCCACCAAAAGGGATTGATGGGGCAAACGACCAGGACCGGCGTCGAGCCGTCCCAGCCCGCCTCGCGCAGAATCCTCTGACCGAATTCCGGCCCCAGCGGCTCGAACGTCCAGGCGGTATCAGTCCCCAGCTCCGTCGAGACGCCGAGCTTGCGGAGCACGTCCATCGACTCTTCATTGCGCGTGATGATAAGCGAGTCCCGGCAGAACCGTCGCACCATACTTTGCAGCATCGGGTCCATGTTGCCGGCCTCGGCGCCATAGCCCACCGAGAGCTTGTTCATTGCCGCCGCGATCCCCAGTGAGCCAATCATCATGGTGGTCAGCGCGTTGGCGAACTTGCTCTTGAACATCGAGCCTTCGCACGCCACGACGCCGTCGTGGCGAGGGATTTCGCGCCCGAGGAACGGTGGGAAGACATCCGGCAGCCTGACCTGACGTGTTCCAGCGAAATAGCCCCGCGTGCGCGCGAAGTTCTGGGACATCACGCTGAACTCAACCCGGTCGGCCCCAAGAAGGTGACGGAGCTGGCGCAGCATCTCCTCGACGCGGACGTCCGCGCCCGTGTTGCGGGTGCCGTTGTAACCGGCGAAGAGCAGCTTGAGTTTCTCTCCGGGCTGCCAGGGCTTGCCGCCGCCCAGAATCCACTTCAGCTTCGCCAATTCAATCGAGCCGCCGACCCAGGCTTCCAGAACCAGGTCCATCATGGCGCGAGACTCCGAGGCAGCCACAGAGACACGGAGGCGCAGAGAAAGTGAATCATTGGTTCATCGGGACGCTGAATCATCATCAAAGACCACCACCGACGCAAAGGACAACAGTCTAATCCCGCACTGACTCACTGGCCCAATTCCTCTGTGTTTCTGTGCCACTGTAACTAATCCTCCGGCCAGGGCCTGTAGGGATAAACAAAATGGTGCTCACGGCTGAACTTGAACAACGGGTAGCAGTATTTCGAAAACGGCTCCGGCGCCTGGCCCGTTTCCGAGACCACCCGCGTGTTGTCGAACACCGTATTGTAAGTGAGGTATGGCAAAAACACTTTCATCAACGACACGGCGTGTCCAACGGCACTCCCACGCCAGCCGGCCAGCCAGTTGACGACGGCGCGGAAAGGGCCTTCCAGTCCGGGCACAAAGAGCGGCGGCATAGCACGGCGCGCCGCGGCCAGCACGCCCGTCAGCTCATGAAAAGTCTGCGAGGCCTTGCCCGACGACAGATGGTACACGTCATAAGCCGGCTTCTCTTTCTGGTGCAGCGCCACAATCGCATTGGCAACGAAGTCGACATTCACGATGTCGAGCCGGTCCTCCGGCCGAAACGGCAGGATGGGAAGCTGCGCGAGAAACACAAACGCCCGGACCATATCAAATTGCGTCGTCTCGCCGTGCCGGCTGTCGCCGAGAATGATGCTGGGCCGAAAGATGGTGTAGGAAATATCCGGCAGCAACTCACGCAGCATGTGCTCGCTGAATTTCTTGGTGCGCGCATAGGGATCGTAATCGGTGCGATTCCAATCGATCGCCGCGTCTTCCTGCACAACCTCATCCTGCCGCTGGCCGGCCACGGCCACGGTGCTGACGTGACTGAAGCGCCGCAGGCCGTGATCCGCCTGAGCGCGGCGCGCCAGGTTGATGACTTCCAGCGACCCGCGCAGATTCACGTTGAGGCACGTCTTCTCCGAACGGCGATTGAGCGACGCCGCACAATGAATGATCGAGTCGGTGGAGCGCACCAGACGGCGGTAGTCCTCCTCGCCGAGCCCAAATCGAGGCTCCGTCAGGTCGCCCCGGAAAACTGTGATGCGCGTCTTTAGGAAGGGGTAAAACCGTTCAAAATCGAGATGAAGCTGGAGGGCGTTCCACAGGCGGACCTCGGCTTCGCGCGAGTCCTTCGCGCGCACCAGGAGGTTCAGCGGATCGGCGCACCCCGTCAGCAGATTCGCCGCGACATGCGCCCCCAGATATCCTGTGGAACCCGTGATGAAGGTGGCCATACGCTAGCGCGGTATTCTATCGTGAAGAACGCGCGAACCATGAGTGGTTTTTTACGAGGAGGGAATTTCAAATCGCGGGGTTTTCGGCGTGTCCCGCGATCATTGGCTCGGACCGTGGCCGCCCGAAAGCACCTGTCGGTGACGGTCGATCCAATAGCCCCAGGGCACCAGGCCCCACAGGGTTAGGCTTCCCCACTGCAATGCCTGAACGCTTGGGGGCGGAGGTGCGAGGATACTGGCGAGATAGCCCACGGCGAGAAACCCAATCAACCCGGCCAATGCGAATCGGCCGGTTCGGTCACGTGCCGCCGTCGAGCGCAGGTAAATCCAAACCCCCAAAGCAAACATTCCCGCCTCGACCGCAACGGTCGCGCCCACTGACCGCCAGAGCCCCAGCCCGATCAACACCGACCCACCCGGAAAGAGCGGCAGGTCCGGCCTGTGCACCACCGCATCGAGGAGCCAATGGCTCAGAACGCATGCTCCCACCACCACAGCGCCGCGGAGGTTTCGCCGAATCCCGAGGTAGATTCCCCCCAGGGCGACGGACCAGCCCAGCACCGTCGCCAGGCTGTGGCTGATGGGGTAATCGTAGAAATCCAGCGGCGTGACGGCAGTGTTGCCGGGAGCAATGCGGACGTGTTCGATGCCCAGGATCAGCAGGACCGGCCAGAGAAGATCGAGAAACTGGCTGGCGAGGAAAAGAGTGCCCAGCGAAGTCTTCGGAGAAGCCTTCTTCGCCGCTAGCCCGACTGCGAAATGCCCGATGAACATCGCGATCGCGAAAGGAAGCCCGGCGCTTATTCGGCCGGTGGCGGATTCTGGCTGGCCAGCAGGAACACGTGGTGCGGCTTCCCGGAGAGGTCCAGCTTTACCGCCTGGCACAAGCAATTGAAATTCTTCCCGTCCTTGGTGCGCGCAGAAAACTCACCCCGCCACTGGCCGTGCTGGTTCAATTCCTCCATGGCCTGGTCGACCCGCGCTTCGCCGTCCTCGCGCGGCGCGTTGTGGAGAATGGAGAGGTGCCGGCCCATCAGTCCGCCCTGGGGATAACTGAACAAACTGTCCTGCGCGGGATTGGTCAGGTTGATCAGCCCGTGCTCATCCACCAGGCAGATGCCGAAGGGCAATGTCTCGAAGATGCGCGTGTGGATGCGCCGCTCCACGCCCCTCGAGGTGCGGCGGGTGGAGTCCCGGTAAAGGAGCAGCGCCGCCACCAGCACCATCCAGATGCTCAGTAAGGCCGCGAACGGCGTCAGCATTTCCACCTTCTTGACGGCGGCATAGGCCGTCGCGTAGAAGCCCGGGAGATGGTCCGATTCGTACTTCTTCATTTCCGCAAGGAGCGGTTGAATCACCTCAACCTGCTTTTCGACCTGCCCGTCGTATTCGATCTGTTTCTCCGGTTTGGAGCCTTCTTTCGAGTGGAGGTCAACCGCCTGCTGCAAAACCTCCAGCGTCTTGTTCACCGCGGGCTCGAGCTTTTCGACCCGAGCCTGCTCTGCCGCGTCATCATGCACCAGACTCACCAGGTGTTGTATCGACTTCTTCATCTTGCCCACGGCTTCTTGATAGGAAGCCAGCGTCGCGCCCGGCCGGTCAGCCTCAAATCCGCCCACGGTGGTTCGAGCCTGTTGGAGCGCCGCAGACAGGGCCTCGGTTTCGCGCACGATCTCGCCGGCCGCCGACACTCGGCGATGGCTAATGACCACTCCCTGCACTGCCATGAAATGGAGCGAATCCGCCACGACGAGCACTGGCACCGCCATGAGGTAAGCAATTACGAGTTTTCTCAGGGTCGCTGGGTTCATAGTACCTCGGGCTCAGTTTACGAGACGACGGCCCGCCTCCTCCCCACTGGCCGAAACCGCCAGAAGGTGCGTGCCGAGTTTCCCGTTAAGATAGCAGGCGAGAAGCCCAAAAAAAAGACGTTCCATAAGGAACGTCTTTGAGGCTTACAGAATATAACCTGGCGACTGGAAATGGAAGCGCGACGTTTTGGTTATTGGCGCCGCCGCGCTTCCCTGGTTAACCCGTCCGGTTGCCCCGAATAGGCTCAATATCCGAAGCAACTCCCGCGCGTCAAAAGATCCGCTTACAGATCGAAACCTTCGATCCCCGCTCCCAGCAACAGACATTGCTCTTGAATCTCGCGACACTCCGGACAATCCGGATTGAACTTGATCCAACCGCACTTGACGCACGGTGCAACAACTGCTTCCTGGACATCAGGGGTCTCGATCATCGGAGTCTTCCTTCCCGCAGGTTCGACGCTTTTCGATCCCTCCACGGTCAACTTTCGAGAGGGATTCTGCGCTTCCTCGCGCCTCCCCACAATGACGCGCGGGTACCAGTACCGAGGTACTGGGCGCATGAATACTGGCTTGGAAGGGCTCCGAACGAGACATTGGACTGCTTGAGGACTCTTCGACGAAGGCCTCAGCCTTCCACTTCGAGCGTCACGGGGATCATGTTCGGTCCGTAGAATCGTCCGCCGCTGGAGAAATCGCCTGCGACAAACATCCAGAAGGTTCGCCCGTCGCTGGAGATGAACTTGCTCGGAATGCAGGGATTATACCAAGCCGGCGGATGCGAGAAGGCGACGACGATTGAGCGGCATGGTCTCCTCGGATTGCGGTGTTTCCCGGCCAGGCTGGGCTCTGTCAGCTCCTCGGCGTTTCCGCAGCAGGCAATTCCAGGCGGAACTCACGGCGCGGGCGCTCTTCCAGCGGCCGGCCTTCGATGAGCGGGTAGGTCCACTTCCTCAGGGCCGGCACGTGCAGATTGATCCAGTAGTCCCACCAGTCGATGAAGTGGGCGTCGTAACCGAAGGCCGCTTTTTCCGTGGCTGGTAGCGCAGCCGAAAGGATTTCAATATTCCCCGCCTCAAAGGCGTGCTCGTTGTGGAGGATGAAAGGTTCGTAGAGCTCGATGAGTTTCTCCAGCCGCTCCAGGTCGCGCTCCATGCGGACCAGCGACGAATAGGCGACCGGAATCGGTGAGGTCAGGCGCCGCAGCGCCCGCACCATCACCCGCTGCCCGGGCGCGGAGAAGCGCCGGTAGCGGTCCTTGGATACAGGAATCGTATCGAAGCGCGCGCGCAGCGATGGCTCGAATCCAATCTGGGCGCGATAGAACTTGCGATGCGCGAGGCAGGTGAGTTCGATCGACCGCCGCATATCGCACGGGTTGCAGCCCGAGGTCGCCAGATGATAGAGCGGCGCATGCCGCCGCTCGACGAGCGCCGCAGCGATCAGCACCATGCCGCGCGTCACCAGATCCACGGGAATCAGATCCAGGAACTTGCGGGCGTTGGAGGGCAACTGGCGAAAGTAGGTGCCCAGCAGGTAGGAAAGCGGGGCGGAAGTGTTCACTCCCTCGTTCCAGCCGCGAAAGGGCTGATGCGTCGAGGTCTCGGTGATTGACGGACGGACGATGGCGATGGGAAGATTCGCGCCGAATTTTGCGATCAGCGACTCACCCAAACTCTTCGTAAAACAATAGGTGTTCGGCCAGCCCAGTTCCTGGGCTCGCTGCATACCCTTCTCGGTCACCTGGTTGCGCGTCCAGCGCAGCCGGTACTTGCGGACGTGGCTCTCGACGGCGGACTCGGGCAATCGCGCGCCCTTCTTGCGCACCTGCTGGCGCAGTTCCTCCGTCACTTCGGGGCATTCCGCTAGGCGCTCAACCTCCCTGGTCAACGCGTGGAGCCGCTGCCGCTCCTCGTCGGCATCAAAATCGGGAATGGATTTCGGCGTGTAGTTCGGCCGCAATTCTTCGTCGATCCGGCCGTCCCGGAAGCCCACCACAAAGGACGTCGAGAGATGTAGCAGCGCGGCGCGCGCGCAGCGCCGCTGGAATTCGAGCAAATGACCGACGCCGTCCACATTGATGGCGAGCGCGTCGCGCAAGTCGGGATTGAAGTCCGTCAGCCCTGCGCTGTTGATAATCAGATCGAGTTCACCGACCAGGCGCGCCTGGGTCTCTTCGTCCAGACCAAGACCGGGCCGCGTGATGTCGCCGTCGAGCACTTCGACCCGCGCGCCGATAAAGGCCGCGAGTCCGGCCCCCAGCTTCTCGTGGAAGGATTCAAATATCGGCGACTCTTCGACGATCTTTTCAAAGCGCCGCAGAGCGGTCGTGGAACGCTGGCGGCGAATCAGCAAATAGATCTTGCCGATATCGGGCAGGTCGGAGAGGGCGTTGGCGAGCCAGACCTTGCCGATGAAACCCGTCGCACCGATGAGAAGAATTTGTTTTCCGGCCAGTGCCTTCCGCACCGACAACGGCGCGGGCGCGCGCGAGTTGTCGAACCGCACCACCGCATGCGCGGGCGGCTCGACAGTCCGCTCCGCCGGCGCCGTCGCTCGATCCAATGCCGTGGAATCTGCTGGGAGGTGCAGCCGGTTGGCGAGTTCTTCCGTCGTGAGAAGCCGCAGCTTCCCCGCAGAAAAGAAACTGGCGAGCCGTCTCCAGACCCCGGCCGGCGGAATCACCGGCTCGAGCAGACGTCCGGTTGCGATGCCATCGCGGAACTCCAACCGGTTGGCGACCAGGCGCGTAATCCCCAATTGCTGAGCCAAAGGCCGAACGATGTGCTCCAGGCTGTCACTGAACAGCACGACCTGCGGCTTGGCGCGCACCTGCCCTGCAAGCTTCTCCGCTTCCGCCGGGTTCAGCCGCGGCTTCAAAACGTACTGGAAAAACTCCTCACCTAGGAGGTCGAGCCGGTCCCGGCTGACGCCGCGCAGGAACGCGTGGAGGATCCGCAAGGCAAATTTGGGGCTGAACAGGGTAACCACCGGAAGCAGAATCGCGGCAAAGGCCAGTGCCAGCGGGCGCGTCCAGCGGCCCGTAAAGCTCTGTGAGTTCCAGGTGATGAAGGCGACGGCGCGAAAGGGCTGCAGCGAGATCAGCCGCCGGTCCACCTGCAGGAATATTGCGCTGTGATTAAGATCACTCACTTCGATTCGGTGCGCCCCTCACGCCAAGGAACTCCCTCGACTCAGGCATCTTCAGGGATTCCCAAGATGATAAGTCACCGGCCGAAATCCTTCAAGGTGCACGGTGCTTCGAAGCCCGCCGCACAGGGGCGCGAGCTCATCATTCCTGTTGCGACAAACAGAATAATGTGGTTGCATTCATGGCGACCTCATACCGCGGCGCAGAGAATGGAGTTAGCGCCCGTGGCGTCAATGGACATGAGCGAAACCGGAGTCCAAAGCAGTCAAATCCACGAGAGCTCCCGGCAGGCGCTCCAGGATGCGCATCTTCAGGAGGCCTATCGCTCGTCGACGTTGCGGCTCTACTCGCATCGCCTGCAAGCAGTCAGTGAAGTGCCCGGCTTTCAGGTGCTGCGCGAACGCGCCCACGCCCTCAAGCGCGAGGTGATCGAGCACCTCGACTTCTACCTCGGGCAATTTGCTGACCGTGTCGAGCGCCGCGGGGGAAAAGTGCATTGGGCGGCGACGGCGGAAGAGGCCTGCCGCACCATCATCGCCATCGCCCAACAGGCCGGCGCGCGCGAAATCGTCAAGGCCAAGACCATGGTCAGCGAGGAAATTGAGCTGAACCACGCGCTCGAAGCGGCTGGAATCCAACCTTTTGAGACCGACATGGGCGAGTTCATCGTTCAACTTTCCGGTGACCGGCCGGCCCATATCGTCGCCCCAGCCATCCACAAGACTCGTTACGACGTCTCCGACCTCTTCGCCGCTCGCCTGCACTCCGCGCCCACCGACGTTCCGGAGGAACTGACCGCCATCGCACGCAAAGCCCTGCGGGAGAAATTCGCCAGCGCTCCCATGGGCTTAAGTGGCGCCAATTTCGCTGTGGCGGAGACGGGCACTGTGGTGCTCATCGAAAACGAAGGGAACATTCGCTTTTCGACCACCGCCCCGCGCGTGCACGTGGTGCTAGTAGGAATCGAGAAGCTCATTCCTCGGTTCGCCGACTTAGCGGTCTTCCTGCGCCTGCTGGGCCGCTCGGGGACGGGCCAGAAACTGACCGTTTACACTTCCCTGCTCACCGGCCCACGGCACCCGGGCGAGGACGGGCCGGAGGAGCTCCACGTGGTGCTG
>Ga0187878_1003817_pt1 | contig 12097 bp, 14 predicted proteins | sample June2016WEW_17_1_FD_132979 | JGI IMG/M metagenome (GOLD analysis project Ga0187878, IMG submission 132979) | Peatland microbial communities from SPRUCE experiment site at the Marcell Experimental Forest, Minnesota, USA - June2016WEW_17_150 | ecosystem: Environmental > Terrestrial > Soil >...
ATCCATAGTAATCAGTGTAAATTAGATGCGCACCTGCGGTCAATACTTTTATTGGGGTATAGTGTAATGGTAGCACAACTGACTCTGGATCAGTTAGTCTAGGTCCGAATCCTAGTACCCCAGGTTGATTCTGCCTTTGGCAGAATCAGCCTGAGCAATCGAGCAGCAGCGAGGGAGTCGAGAAATTAGAAAACAGCCAACGTGTATATCCCCTTTGTATAAGTGAATTTTATTATTAGTGAACATCAACGGCCTTTAATGGTATAATCACCTGAACCTTGGTATAAATTGAGACACAAAATTAAGAAGAAAGCGCGATGCAAAGCGAGTATATGCGTTTTTCTGAAAGGGCGACGGCTCGGCTGAGTGATTATGGGTGAAAGGTTTTGGTAGTTTAACTTTTTACTGTGACCTTAAATAGTCGTGAATTGTAAAACGGAGACAGAAAAACTTTATTACGTAATTAAAGGAGAGCATTATGAACATAGAACCGAACAAGAGAGGGGAATCAGCCATCGAACTGGAGACGCTCAAAGGCGACGTTGCAAAACTGGCTAACGACCTCAAAGATGTGCTTCATGCTGTTGGGACACAAGGCAAAGAAAAACTGGAAGAAAACAAAAAACGGCTCGAATCCGCCATCAAAACCCTCCGTGGAGAGGCAAAAGAGAAGTTCGACGAAGCTTATGAAAGCTTGCATGAGCATGGCAAAGAGGCCGTCGAGCTGAGCAGGAAGAAAATAGAAGAAAGGCCGCTTACGGCTGTCTTTACGGCGCTGGGAGTGGGAGTATTGCTGGGCATTCTGATTGGGCGGAGGTAGCTAATGAGCTTGTTGACGGATATTATTTGCACCGCGGCGAACCTGGTCCAGGGCGTGGTCAAATACGAGACGAAATCCCTGCTGCTTAAAATCGATGAACAGGCCAAAGCTATGGAATGCTGTTTCAGGCGTTTGTGTGTCTGGTGCGGCTTTCTGGCAGTCAGTATGCTTGTTCTCCTGGCGGGGATTGGGCTGATTATTGCCGGCGTTTATATACTCCTTGCGACAGCAATCGGCTCCGGCCTTGCGGCACTGATAGTCGGGGTCATTGTGAGTTTGCTGGCGGTCATCCTGATGGTGACAGTTAAAAGTTCCATGCGATGAGATTGTAAAGTTTGCGCCGGGAGCTTTTGATTTTATCAGTCAAATCCCGTGATAAAGGGCGTATGGCCTAAGAGGCATGGCGTCCTTGATGAAGCGGTCTGGGATGATTTGAAACGGCGGGTTTTCTCGAAGAATCTGGTGGTCGGTAAGGCCTTCATAGCCGAGGGCCTTACCGAAGACACGTTGGGCGAGCTTGGCGTGGTTGCTATCGTAACGCCTTACTTCACAAGCAGTTAGGCTGTTTTTTTAATTAAAATATGGCAAATCCTGTGAAATATCTAGGTTAAAAGCACAGTTCCCGAATTTAAATCATAATTTTGAAAAGATTTTTCTTGACTCGGTGACCTACTATACTATAATACTAATACAATGATAAACTTTAAGTTAGACAAACAAAGCTATGTGCCTTTTTACCGCCAACTCGTGGATATTATACTATCCAGCATCGCTGCCGGCACAATCCTGCCCGGCGAAAGATTGCCAACTATTCGCGACCTGGCTGTAAAATTGGAAGTCAACCCCAATACTGTTGTAAAGGCCTATTCGCAACTTCAGCTTCTCGGCTTCCTCGACACACAGCAGGGAACAGGCGTATTTGTCCGGCCGCAGCCGTCTATTCCCGCGGAAAAGAACCATGAAAATCTGCGGGCGCTGGAAGAACTTTGCAGAGATTTTATTTCAAGGGCCCATTTGCAAAACCTCACTATCGATGAAATAGTCGAATACCTGCGGAGTATGCAGAAACAACAACCCGAATAAGTGGCCGATACTTTCGGCAGAAAGGAGAATCTTGTGCTTTTCAAGCTTCTACAAGCCATTTCAAAGAAAGTATCCTCTGAACTAACGGAAAATATTCGCAAAAAGGAGAATCCTATGTATGATGCTATGACACAACTTAACAAAGACCATGCTGTCCGCCAGATTCAGCGAATGAAAACTTATGCACCAATTACCCTACTTACTGTTATCATCGTTGTAGGGACAATTATTGGCGGCATATTCCTGTTACGGGCAGACAAAACGACTCTTGCTGTTGCTACGTTCATAATCGGCGGAATTATGGCCGCACTGTGGTCCTTGTCCGCACACCTTTTGGCCGAATGGGATAAAGCCCTTGTGCTGCGATTAGGTCGGTTTAGTTCTGTCAGGGGCCCGGGCTTTTTTATGATTTTACCCATTTTCGAAAGTGTTATCCGTATTGTGGATATGCGAGTTCGCACCACAACTTTTTACAGCGAGTCGATGCTTACCAGCGATACCGTGCCTGTGAATATCGACGCAATCGCGTTTTGGCATGTCTGGGATAGCCAAAAAGCCCTGCTTGAGGTCGAAAGCTACTATCAGGCAATTTCGCTGGCTGTTCAGACCGCGCTTCGTGACATAGTAGGCATCCATTCCCTTGCTGAGATTCTTTCCGACCGGGAAAAGGTGGCTAAGACGCTTCAGAAGGTGCTCGAAGCCAAGACCGAGGCCTGGGGTATCAGCGTCACCTCAATCGAAATCCGCGACATAGCCATTCCTGAGAACCTCAAGGACGTTCTTTCCAAGCAGGCCCAGGCCGAAAGAGAACGGCAGGCGCGAGGAATACTCGGAACGGCGGAAATGGAAATTGCCGAGAAGTTCGCTATGGCGTCCAAAGGATACCAGGATAACCCCGTTGCTTTGCAGCTTCGCGCAATGAATATCGTCTATGAAGGCATAAGGGCGGGCGGCTCACTTATGATTGTGCCGAGTTCCGTTCTCGATACGATGAATCTCGGTGGCATAGCGGCTCTGGGACAAACCCAGCGAAATCTTGTGGCTCAGCAGCAGGCAAAGCCATAAAAATTTTAATAATATGCCGACAATGTCTTGGAAGGTTGGACTTGCCTTTACCAGTCAAGTTCCGCGATAATTGGCGTGTGATCACTGGGACGGGGCAAAAGGCGTGGGGCCTTGTCGATGTAACAGGCGGTGCATTTTTCAGCCAATGGCTTTGTCGCCATAATATGGTCCAATCGCCAGCCGAGGTTGTGCTTTACGGCGTTGATTGGTCTGTAATCCCAAAATGTATATTGCCCCGGCTCTTTGCAGTGCAGCCGAAATACGTCAACAAATCCCCAGTCCAGTACCTTTTTCAGTTCCTTGTGAACGTCGGGATGATAACAGACATTTCCCAATAATCCTTCGGGGTCGTAAACGTCGATTGCCTCCGGTGCGATATTCAAATCGCCAACCCACAAAACCGGGTCGGTGGGTTTGAAATGTTCTTCAAAGAACCGGTGTAATCGTCTGAACCATTCGAGTTTATATTGAAATTTTTCCGAGTCGGGCAGATAACCCTGCGGGATGTATGTGTTAACAATTATCATCCCATTAATTTCGGCCTTTATCAGCCGGGGTTCATCTTTCGGCTCATCATCAAAACCGGCCTGCACGTCCGCGATTCCGCTTTTTGCCAGAATCGCGATGCCGTTGTAGCTTTTCTGGCCCGCGAAAACATAGTTGTACCCTGCCTCATCGAATACTTCAGCCGGGAAGTCCTTGTCCTGGACTTTCGTTTCCTGCACGCACAGGACGTCGGGCCGTTTTTCGTTTAGCCAGTCGAGAACAATCGGCATCCTCGCCCGAAGAGAGTTGACGTTGAAACTCGCCACAATCATCAGCGTTTACCTTCGCACATTGTCAGCAGACCGAGTAAGAAACTGATGGTGCTTTCAGCCCCCTGATTTAAGCTGATACCTTCGGCGCCAAGACCGTCGCCGCAGCCCTTGCTCTTTGAATCGTAAAGCGGAATTCCCAAATCATTTTCGCCCAAGAACCAGTTAAATGCTTTTTGCCGCAGCATCAGATATTTTTTGTCTTTCGTCGCCTTGTATCCGGCGTCTAACATCAGTATTGTCCCCGCCGCCTCGATTGGCTGCTGGTCGAACTGCGCCTTTTTGCCTCCTCGCGGAAACCAGCCCTGACAGCCGACAAAGCTGAAGTGACTGCCGGTGAAAGTGCTTTCGAGAACAAAATCGCAGATTTTTTTCGCAATCTCAATATACTTCTTGTTGTGTAGTGATATCCCAGCCGTGAAAAGCGCACAAGGCAGCATCGCGTTGTCATATGTGAGTATATTCTCGAACCAGGGCCAGCCAGGCCTCATATTTTTCTCGAACCGCGACATAATCAAATCCGCCGCGGTCACCATACAATTTTTAACGTCATCCGCATCCGCCTGCCCTTCGGAGCGAAGCGTAGAAGGGGGGAACTGCTTAAGATAACCTGCCAAACCTAATATCGAATACGCCATACCACGCGGGTATTGCTTCTTGATAAGTGGCATCGCTATATCAATTCGCTCTTGAGCTATCGGCACATAAATCTCGGAAGGGGGCTGCGCCAAAACTGCCCCGAATGCCCAGATTACTCGCCCAATCGCATCGTGAACCGGCTCTGCCTTGTGCCAGGTCCTGTCGAAATCCATAAAATTTCTGACTGTGCCGCCTGCCCTTCGTAGCGATAGCGAAGAAGGGTTATCATTGTGTGAATGAAGAACAAAGGCCAAATACCTGTCGATTAGTTGTAATGTCTCCGGCTTGCGGTAAAGGGCGTAGTGTTTCGTTGCTACGATTAAAGCCCTTGTGTTGTCGTCAGTCGTGTAGCCTTCGCTGCGAAGCGGTATCGTGAACTTGGCGTGTTGAAATAGCCCCGTGTCATCGGTCAGCCGATGAAGATGCTCCAGCGACGGCTTGGGCAGAGATTGTTTCACCATACGCCAATCTTATTGTTACGCCGAAGCCACGTCAAGGTTATCGCCCTATTAGCGGAGGGCATTTTCCAGGTCTGCTTTCAGGTCATCTTTGTTTTCAAGCCCTACGGAAACCCTGATTAGGTTGTTTTGGATTCCTCTTTTTAATCGCTCTTGTTCGGACATTGAGCCGTGGGTCATCTTGGCTGGATAACAAACCAATGACTCAACTCCCCCCAAGCTTTCGGCAAGAAGAAATATTTTGAGACCAGAGAAAAATTTCTCTACAGCAGGAAATCTTCCCTTAATTTCAAAACTGAGCATCCCTCCGAACCCGCTCATCTGTTTTGAAGCAATCTTGTAATCTCTTGTGCCTTTAAGGCCCGGATAATAAACCTTGGTGACTTTTTTGTGTTTCGAGAGAAAATTTGCCAGATATAGGGCGTTCTTCTCGTGTTCTCTCATTCTGACGGCCAGCGTTCTGACGCCTCGTAAAGTCAGCCAGCAATCCCACGGCCCCGGCACCGCCCCCGCGGCATTCTGATAAAACTTGAGCTGATTGTAAATCGCTTCGTCATTAACGACCACAGTCCCTCCGACTATATCGCTGTGGCCATTGATGTATTTGGTAGTGCTGTGAACAACGATGTCCGCGCCCAGTGCAAGTGGGTTCTGAAAATACGGGCTTGCAAAGGTATTATCAACCGCCAGAAGAACTTTTTTCTCTTTGGCGATTCCGGCAAGACGCTTTATATCGATAACTTTCAAAAGCGGGTTTGTCGGTGATTCTATCCAAACGAGCCGGGTTTTCGCGGTGATGGATTTCCCGAAAGAGTCGATGTTGCCAACGTCAGCGTATGTCGCGGAGAAGCCCCATTGTTTGAATACTTTCTCAACAAGACGATATGTTCCGCCATACAAATCGTCGCCCAGCACTATATGCGTTCCCTTGCCGAACAACGAAAAAACGGCGGCAGTGGTTGCGACCCCGGAGGAAAATGCCAGACCGAATTTGCCTCCCTCAAGCGCTGCTATGCACGTCTCAAGGGCGGTCCTTGTCGGATTGCCTGTCCTTGCGTATTCGTAACCTTTGTGTTTTCCCACCGCTTCCTGCTGAAACGTTGACGTCTGATATATTGGCACGATAACCGCGCCGGCGGAAGTATCGGGTTCCTGGCCGGAATGTATTGCTTTCGTTTCAAATCGCATACGTTCCTTCTTTCTTTTGGCTTATCCAGTAGTTAATCAAATCAACCCTTGTGAGTAATCCGGTAAGACCTTCCGGTCTCCTGACCACAACAGCGGTTGCCCCCGACAAGAGCACTCTGTATGCCTCGGAAATATCGGTAGTTTCATCCAGGGCCGGCAAAGGTTTGCCCATTACCGCTGATATGGACTGCTGCCGGAAATCTATCCCGTCGTGCGACAATTGCATAAGGTTCGCTTCGTTTATGCTGCCCACAACGTTTTGGTCGTTATCAATCACGGGCAATTGTGAAATCTCGTATTCCTGCATAAGATGCATCGCCTCATATAGTTTGTCCTGCGGTGAAACGGAAATTATTTTTGTAAAAACATTCTTTTCCAGCAGCACGTCTTTAATCTTTGTTGACTTTAACTGCTTGCCTTCCCAGAATCCGTTTTCCTGCATCCATTTGTCGGAGTAAATCTTGTTGATGTAATTTCTTCCGGTATCCGGCAAAAGCACAACTATATATTTCGGTTTCTCAAGTCGCTGGGCGTATTTCAGCGCCGCGGCAAGGGCCGTCCCCGAAGAGCCTCCCACAAGCAATCCTTCTTCTCGGGCAAGACGACGAGCCGTATTGAATGACTCTGTATCGCTGACTCTTATCATTTCATCAACTATCTGCCGATTGAATGTTTTCGGAATAAAATCCTCGCCGATTCCTTCCACTTTGTAGGAGTGCGGGCTGTCTCCGGACAATATCGAACCCGAAGGGTCCGCCCCGACTATTACAATATTAGGATTCTTCTCTTTCAGGAACTTAGCCGTGCCGGAAATGGTTCCACCGGTTCCCATTCCCGCCACAAACACCTCAACTTTACCGTCGGAGTCCTCCCATATCTCCGGCCCTGTTGTCAGGTAATGCGCGATGGGATTATTCGGGTTTTCAAATTGATTAGGCCGAAAGGAATTTGGAATTTCTTTGGCCAGCCGGTCCGCAACGCCATTGTAGCTTTCCGGAGAATCCGGCGGGACGGACGTGGGTGTAATCACAACTTCTGCGCCGTAGGCCCTTAGCAGACCGATTTTCTCCTGGCTCATTTTGTCCGGCAAAACGAAGATGCAACGATACCCCTTGATGGCTGCAACCAGCGCCAAACCGACTCCCGTATTGCCGGCTGTCGCCTCAATAATAGTCCCGCCTGGCTTCAATTTTCCCTCACGCTCCGCCGCTTCTATCATTTCCAGCCCTATTCGGTCCTTTACGCTTCCGCCAGGATTTAACATTTCAGGTTTTACGAACACAATGGATTTAATCCCGCGCGTTATCTTGTTAAGCTTTACAAGCGGCGTTTTTCCTACAGCTTTTAATATGTTCTCCAGTTCCCTTTTCATATCTCGCCTTTTTTCAACCCGCATATAGTATGCGAATTGTATGTGAATGCAGATTATGTTTCGCTAAATAACCACGTTGAGAGATACCTTTCCCCTGTGTCGGGCAACACAACCACGATTAATTTGCCGGCGTTTTCAGGGCGCTTTGCTACTTCCAGCGCCGCCCATAAGGCAGCTCCGCACGAGATACCGACGAGTATGCCTTCCAGCCGTGCCAGTTGCCTTGCTGCGTTGCCCGCATCAGCCTCTTTTACGCGGATAATCTCATCTATTACCGCCCGGTTCAGTACCTGCGGGACAAAACCCGCGCCTATTCCCTGTATTTTGTGCGGGCCTGGTTTTCCGCCTGACAGCACCGGCGATGCATCAGGTTCAACAGCGATTGCCTTGAACGTCTGTTTGCGCTGCTTGATTACTTCGGCAACACCTGTGATGGTTCCGCCCGTCCCGACGCCGGCCACGAGAATATCCACCTTGCCGTCGGTATCGTTCCAGATTTCTTCAGCCGTAGTCCTGCGGTGTATTTCTGGATTGGCGGGGTTATTGAACTGCTGCAGAATAATGCTGTCGGGAGTAGTTCTGGTGAGCTCTTCTGCTTTTTCAATTGCTCCTTTCATTCCCTTCGGGCCTTCTGTTAGCACTAATTCCGCACCGAAGATTTTTAACAACTGCCTCCTTTCAACGCTCATCGTTTCAGGCATAGTTAATATCAGGCGGTATCCCTTCGCTGCCGCGACAAACGCCAGTGCAATTCCGGTATTGCCGCTCGTCGGCTCGATAATCACGGAATCTTTGTGAAGGAGTCCTCGTCTTTCGGCGTCTTCTATCATCGCAACTCCAATGCGGTCCTTGACACTGGAGAGAGGATTGAACGACTCCAGCTTGGCCAATACCGTGGCGTTCAATCCTTCCGTGATTCTGTTTAGCTGCACCAAAGGCGTGTTGCCGATGGTCTTGGTTATATCTTTAAATATTCTGCTCATTTTAATTTCTCCTTATTCTGTTCAAACTTTTTTCAGTGCCTGTTCGATATCGGCGATTATGTCGTCGATATGTTCGATACCGATTGACAGTCGCACAAAATCAGGCGTTACGCCGGTTGCTAATTGCTCCGCGGGCGACAATTGCTGATGTGTAGTCGTTGCCGGATGAATGGCAAGCGTCTTGGCGTCGCCGATATTTGCAAGGTGCGAAATCAATTCCAGCGAATCGATAAACTTTTTTCCCGCCTCCAGGCCGCCTTTAACACCGAATCCGAGAATCGCCCCGGCGCCTTTGGGCAGATATTTTTTCACTCTTTCCTTTTCGGGGCTTGAGTCAAGTCCCGGATAGGTTACCCACAAAACCTTGGGGTGTTTACTCAGATATTTAGCTGCGGCCAGCGCGTTTTCCGAGTGTCTGGGCATTCGCAGGTGCAGCGTTTCCAGTCCCTGAAGGAACAAAAACGCGTTGAAGGGCGATAGGGCGGTTCCAATGTCGCGTAACAGGGTAACACGTGCCTTGATAATGTAGGCGATATTGCCCAATGGCTTCAACGCCTCGACGAAGTTGAGGCCGTGATAACTCGGGTCCGCGTCTGCTATTAACGGGAATTTCCCGTTTGTCCAGTCGAACTTCCCGGAATCGACAATCAGCCCGCCGATGGACGTTCCGTGGCCGCCGATAAACTTCGTCGCCGAATACACAATGATATCGACCCCGAAGTCAAACGGTCGCAGAAGATACGGTGTCGCAGTGTTATCCAGGATAAAAGGAATGCCGTTTTTGTGGGCTACCTTGGAAATGCCCTCCAAATCCGCAACGTCTAATTTCGGGTTGCCTATCGATTCGGCGTAAACCGCCTTCGTCCGCGGCGTTATGGCTTTTTGAAACGCCGCAAGGTCGTTTGATTTGAAAAATTTGACTTCTACTCCGAATTTAGGCAGCGTGTAGTGAAACAGGTTGTATGTCCCGCCGTAAAGATTATCCGCGGACACAATCTCATCGCCCGCCTGCGCGATATTCAGAATCGCCAGTGTGCTTGCCGCCTGACCGCTTGAGACCGCCAGTGCGCCAACTCCGCCGTCCAGAAGAGCGATTCGCTTCTCCAGCACATCATTTGTCGGATTCATAATCCGGGTGTAGATATTGCCGAATTCTCGGAGTCCGAACAGGTTTGCGGCGTGCTCTGTGTTTTTGAACTGGTACGATGTCGTCTGGTAAATCGGCACGGCTCTGGAGCCAGTTGTCGGGTCGGGCTCCTGTCCGCCGTGAAGCAGTATCGATTCCGATTTCAGTTTCTGGTCAATTTTGCTCATTTAATACACTCCTTTCGTTACAATGTGAGTTTTTTTTATTTAGAATTGGTACTGAATGCTTAATACGGCCCCGTCGCCGAGACCCACTTTGGAGGTTGATTCTTTGTCGCCGGTGTAAACGTATGCCGCAACCAGCGTCAGGTTCGGATTCACAAACCACGCGACGTGCGTATCCCAGTAATCCGCGTTTTTGAAATCATCGTAATGCGCTCCCTGTCTGTATTCGAAGCCGACCGCGACGTTTGACAGCGGAAGAACATCAACGTTTCCGAATAACACTTCTTTTCTGTCATCGTTGAATCCGAGGACGCCGAGTGTTTGGCCCTGGGTGGAAAGCACCCCGCCGGATAACAGCACGGGTAATGGCAGCGCCTTGACGAGTTTTGTTCCAACCAGATAGTAGTCGGCCCCTGAATTCTTCGTATCGAATACTTCCTGTGTTGTCTGTTTCCAAACACCGCCGATTGAAATCGCCGGCAGAACATCACCTTCGGGAAGCAACAGCACTTTTGTTCCAAAGTTGTCTTTATCTATTGTCTTATGGTTCGACCAGCCGATGGTCTCATGACCGAATGAAACCTCGACACGTTTGAAAAGCGTCTCCGCGACGCCGAATGTCGTCCAGTCGATGCCTACTTCGTGGAGATGGATGTTCCAGATGCCGATCTGTGGCTTGCTTAAGGCATCGCCGAAGTAGGAATTTGAATCGCCGGCGGTGCCTGCCGTATACGCAAGGGGGTTGAATGCTATACCGCCTACTCCTTCAAGATTGTTTAGTGGAACTCCTGCTAAAGCCAAATTTGTAAAAACGCTTACCAAAACAACCAAACTTACAACAATTAACTTCTTCATCTGAAAAGCTCCTTATATCTGGCAGGGGGTTTCCAGATGACTGGTTGTTCCTGCGGGCAATAAATTTTTTTATGTTATTACACAATTATCAGCCGGTGCGGCTTGACCGCTTGGCCCAAAACACTACTTATCCTAAATGCCACCTCCTTTCTCAACTAAGCCGCTATCATCGTAGCGTCTCTTCTGGGTTATCTCGATTTGTGTTATTTTTGCGTTGTGCACCTTTATAGTTACCGTTCCATAATCAAGACCGATAATCGCGTTTCGAATATCCCGGATGATGGCGTTATTTGTCGCGGATTCGTTATTTTCTTGTTTAATGCTCATTTGCTGCCTTTCTAACCACTGCCGTCTATAACAATATCCTACTATACCTACTACTATAATGGGAATAGTAGCATATTCCAAAAAGCCTGTCAAGCACTTTTTTCAAAAATTTTTGTTATTTTTTAATGCCATATTGAGGTTTGTTCGTATAATATACTACCAAGGCAGTAGGAATAATGGAGAATTGACCATGAAACTATCGACAAGAACAAGATATGCAATGCGGGCGGTTTTGGAATTGGCCAACAATTACGGGAAAGGGCCACTCCAGACAAGGATTATTGCCAAGAATCAGGATATCTCCACAAAGTATCTTGAGCAAATAATGGCGGCATTAAAATCGGCTGGGCTTATTAGAAGTCAGCGTGGCGCAAAGGGGGGATATATTCTGGCTAATCCACCCGAAAACATTAAACTCAGTGATGTATTTGATGTCTTCGAGGGGCCGGTCGTGACCGTCGAATGTGTCGCCAACGAAAACTATTGCTCAAGGTCTGCGAATTGTGTAGCCAGGCAAGTGTGGGGCGAGGTTCAACGGGCCGTGAGAAATGTCCTGCAGTCAACAACGCTGCAGAATGTGATTGACAAGGCCAAAGTAACCAGGTCGGATTATCAGATATAGGATTGGAATTTGATATGAGCGCGATATTTGATGACATAACAGCTTCAATTGGCTTTACGCCGCTTGTCCGGATTAACAAGCTTGGTTGCGGCGCAGCGACAATACTTGCCAAGCTCGAATCGCGAAATCCCTGCGGCAGCGTTAAAGACAGAATCGCTTTATCAATGGTAGAGGATGCTGAAAAAAAAGGATTGATAAAGCAGGGCACTGTAATAATAGAGCCGACGAGCGGCAACACGGGCATAGGACTCGCCTTTGTCTGCGCCGCCAAGGGGTATCAATTGATATTGACGATGCCGGAATCGATGAGTATCGAAAGACGGAAAATTCTTGCAATGTTCGGCGCAAAACTTGTTCTCACGCCCGTTGCTGAGGGAATGACCGGGGCCATTAAAAGGGCTGAAAAGCTGCTTGCAGAAACTCCAAGTGCTTTTATGCCGCAGCAGTTCAATAATCCCGCCAACCCGCAGGTTCACCGTGAGACCACGGCGGAGGAAATCTGGGCGGATACCGACGGCAAGGTTGATTTTTTTGTGGCCGGCGTCGGCACGGGCGGAAC
>Ga0187878_1003823_pt1 | contig 12082 bp, 9 predicted proteins | sample June2016WEW_17_1_FD_132979 | JGI IMG/M metagenome (GOLD analysis project Ga0187878, IMG submission 132979) | Peatland microbial communities from SPRUCE experiment site at the Marcell Experimental Forest, Minnesota, USA - June2016WEW_17_150 | ecosystem: Environmental > Terrestrial > Soil >...
GTAGTCTAGCCTGGTCTAGGACGGGAACAGCGACATTGGTCTGCTGACGTAAGCCTGCCACGCTTCTGATCGCCCCAAAAAGGCGAGAAGACGCCCGGGTTCAAATCCCGGCGGCCGCACCACCACCTAAGCGAATTCGGTGGACTCACCAATTACTGGGTTAGGATTTCCCTTTCTTAGCGATTCTTTCAAGGCCCGACCAAGCTTTCTTGAGAAGTCCATGGTGCCAGTAAATTGGGGCCGAAATCCCCTGGACCATCGCTGAAAGCAAATCAGGTGGGTTCGAGTATAGGTGTAAAGCTAACTCCCCGCACCCATCTAAACAATGTTAACCAAGCGCTCAGATAGCTTGTGGATTTCACACGCTCTTTCGAGTAAGCGCGGGGGCATCCTGTAATGGCTTAGACCTTCGCATAGACGCCCTTCAAACCTGCTTTCGACAATCGACAGCAAGCTTTTCTGTTTACGAAATGGAACGGGCTGTCGGCGCATTTGATCTTGAATGTCAAAGAAATCAGCACTCCCGCGCTACTCCTAGATCTGGATGTCGTGGACCAAAATGTTCGAAAGTTATCTGCGTACTTTAGGGGGAAGAAATGTGGCTATAGACCGCATGTAAAAGCGCACAAGTCACCATTCATCGCCCATAAGCAACTGGAAGCAGGCGCGACGGGTTTTGCAAGCCAAACTCTGGACGAGGCAGAGGTAATGGCGCTGAATGGAATACCCGAAATTCTGATTACGCATATGATTGTGTCGCCAGAGAAAATCCGGCGTTTGATGGTACTCGCCAAGCACTCGAAGATGATGGTCACAGTTGATAGTTCCGAAAACGTGAAAGCCCTTGCAACGGCGGCACGGGAGAACGGTGTAAACGTTGGCGTGGTTGTTGAAATCAACGTAGGTCAAAATCGAACGGGTGTTCCACCGCTTAGGCCAGCCCTGGAATTGGCCAAAGTGGTTGAAGCACAGCGCGGAATCACTCTGAACGGGATCATGGGGTATGAGGGGCATCTTCAATGCTCGATACCGGACTTTGAGGAAAGAAAGAAGAAATGTGTGGAGACACTGGCACCATTGATTGAAACACGAGACATGATGTTGGATGCGGGCGTATCAGTCGGGATGGTCAGTTCGGGTGGAACGGGGACCTATAACATTGCCAGTGAGATTCCAGGCGTGACCGAGATTCAACCTGGGTCATATGTTACTATGGACCACCGCTATCGCCTCATGCAAACGTGTGGCAGTGACTTTGGTTGCGCGTTGACGGTTTTGGCCACAGTTGTCAGTAAACCAAGCTCCTCGCGAGCAATTGTAGACATGGGGTGGAAAGCGTGTTCAATCGAGTACCAAATCTTTGGTTGGCAGGGAATGCCTAAACCAAAGAGTCTCCTAGGTGTCGAATATTCCCCCGGTGGAGATGAGCATGGCATATTGACTGTAAAGGACTCCGGGGTCAACCTGAACCTGGGCGATAAACTGGAATTCATTCCGAGCCACTGCGACACTACAGTGAACCTACACGACAAATTCTACGGAACGAGAAACGACCAAGTGGAATTAGTCATTGACATACCTGGCAGGCGCCGCAAGTGACGAGCGATTAAGGCGACATGGTCGGCTTCAGCACCCGACCTGAATAGCTCGCTTGATAGCTTCCGTCCCTCACAGCCGGAACACCGTTGACGAATACGTGCTCTATTCCTTCCGGGTACTGATTCGGTTCGTCAAAAGTGGCGCGGTCTTTGATCCGCCGGTGGTCAAACACCACGAGGTCAGCGGCCAGACCTTCAGTCACAATGCCGCGGTCCCGCAAACCCACTCTTGAGGCGGGAAAAGAGGTCATCCTTCTAACCGCGTCCTGCACGGTCAGAACAGACTCTTCTTTGACGAACTTTGACAGGATCCGCGGGTATGATCCCAACGTTCGCGGATGAGTCTTTCCAGTAGTTGGGATACCATCTGTTCCAAACATCTGGAGAGGGTGACGCATGATGAGTCTGACATCATTCTCATTCATCATATGGATTACTATTAGGGGCGTCGTAGGCTCAGTTAACAGCAGGTCGAAGACGAAGTCCTCGCTGGATTTGCCGGATTCTCTAGCGGAGTGGGATACCGATTTGCCTTCAAGATCCTTCCTGCCCTCACAGAAACCAATTACCACGTTGTCCCAGCCAATATTCCGAGAGATGCTCTCCCAGCTTTCAAGACCGGCAGTCATGTCACGGCCAGCGCGGTTGCGAGCTTCCGGGTCTTGTAGGCGCTTTCTGAAATCCTCGGGGCCTCCGTCTGCCATCCAGGGAGGAAGAGCAGCTCGAAGGTCTGTCATGCCAGCGGTGTAGGGGTATTGATCAAAGGCCACATCAAGTTGTTCGGCACGGGCTTTCTCAATCAAGGCCACCGCCTTACTCGCCGTGCCCCAGTTTGCCTGTCCGACGACCATGCAATGTGAAATTTGCAATCGCACACCCGTAGATCTACTCCAATTGAGAGCTTCGTTGATGGATCTTTCGAGATTGTCGCCGTAATCACGCAAATGCGAGGTTACTATTCCATACCGCGCCGCAACAACTTTGCATAGTTCGATGAGCTCGGATGGCTCAGCATAGCTACCCGGCGTGTAGAGCAATCCGGTGGATAGTCCGAACGCGCCATCATTCAGTGCGTCATCAAGTAACGAGCTCATTTTCTTTTTCTCGTCAGCATCAGCCTTTCGACCTTGCATGCCCATGACGGCTATCCTGAGGGTACCGTGGCCGACCAACCCAACGAAGTTCGTGGCCAAACCTGCTCTTTCTATCGCCGTCAGGTATTCGGCGTAGGTAGTCCACGCAATATCGTATTTGAAGTGTCCAAGCGGCTCCATGAAGTCCTTAAGTAAATCTACATGGGCGTCTGACAGGGGAGCTGCGGAGAAACTGCAGTTGCCATTGACTTCAGTCGTTACACCTTGCATTACCTTCTCTGAGGTCATTTTCCGTTTGACAGTTTGCTCGGCGAGGGGGACAACGTCAGAGTGACTATGTATGTCAATGAAACCGGGACATACGGTTAGGCCATCGCAGCTGATAGTCACTTTTCCGTGAAGGGGGCGGGGGCTTATCCGGGAGATTTTGCCCCCAGAAATGGCGATGGAGGCGTGATATGCGGGGTTGCCTGTTCCATCCAAGACCGAGGCGTTGTTGAGCGCGTAATCGTATTCCACTTAGTGTCATCTCAGGTGCAGTTGACGTTTTGGGTCAAATATGTCACGCAAGCCATCACCGAGCAAGTTGAATCCAAGAACCGTTACAAGAATTGATATTGCGGGAAAAATCGGAAGCCACCATTGGCTAAAAAGGTAGTCTTGCCCGTCAAATACCATGCGACCCCATTCCGCAACTGGCGGTTGCGCTCCTAGGCCCAGATAACTCAGAATCGAGGCAACTAGTATCACGCCGCCAATATCGAGCGTAGCGTACACGACAATAGTGGGTAGGATGTTCGGAATGATGTGTCGCCGAATGGTCGTCGATGTCTTCTGCCCGGAAGCTTTCGCCGCAAGAACATACAGATTCTCCCGAATCGCCAGCGTCTCCGCACGTGCTATCCTAACATAGGGAGGCCACCAAACAGCCAAGAGCGCTTCCGCGACATGATCAATACTGGGCCCCAGGGCGGACGCGATAGCTAGTGCAAGAATCAGTCCCGGAAAAGCCATGAAGACATCTGTCGTCCTCATGATCATTTCGTTGACTTTGCCGCCCAAATATCCAGCCAATGTCCCCGCTGACAGTCCGATCGCAATTGATACTGCGACCACGAAGACCGAGATTGCGGCATCGAGGGGAATTGCGGACAATACTCGGGAGAAGATGTCTCGGCCAAAGTTGTCGGTACCCATTGGATGTGTCAGGGATGGAAGAGCCAAGACGTTCGTGAGGTCTATGCGGTTGGGCTTGTATGGGAGGATCAGAGTACCTGTGACGCTCAGGACTAAGGCTGAAGCTGAAAACGCAATCACAACGAGCACCCCGAATGCCGACAGGGGGCTCTTTAGAAGGACTCTTAGAAGTTCTGTTGGGGATGTACTTCTTTGCGCCAAACTTATCGCCTAGTACCTTATTCGCGGATCCAAGACTGCGTAAGCGATGTCCACTAGAAAGTTGATCAAAAGAACGGTTAGGGTGTAGATGACCGTTGTACCCATTATTGCTGGAAAATCAAGGTTTATGATCGCGTTGGCTGCGTAGCGCCCAATTCCCGGCCAACTGAATATGTATTCGACAACCACAGATCCGCCGAGCATGAACGCGAACATGTACCCAATTACAGTCGTTGTCGGGATCAATGCGTTGAGCAATGCATGTTTGTAGATGACCACTCTCTCCTTGAGTCCCTTTGCGCGCGCAGTCCTCACGTAGTCATTGTTCAAGACATCGAGCATGCTAGAACGCAGTAACCTGACAATGAAACCCCAGCTCAAGAAAGCCAACGTCAAAGCGGGCAAGACAAGGTGCAGGAGTGTGGAACCGAAGGCCAGAAGATTTCCTGCCAAGAGACTGTCGACCGTCAAGAAGCCTGTAATTCTCGGTGGTACAGCGAGCTCAGGGGCTATTCTCCCTGAGAGGGGAAAGATTCGAAGATAGTAGAACCCAACGAGTTGAAGTGCCAGTGCAGCCAAGAACGGTGGAGATGAGACGCCTGCTAGAGAGAACATTCGCAAAACGTGATCTGTCGTCTTATCCTTGTTAACCGCGGCCATCACACCTAATGGAACTCCAAAGGCAATGACGAGTAGAATTGCCGTGACGGCTAGCTCGATTGTAGCCGGAAAGTAGGTCAGTATATCGGCTAAAACGCTATGGCCAGTAACAGGCGAAACCCCCAGGTCACCGCTCATTAATTGTGTTAGGTAATACGCGAACTGCAAAATGAGGGGAGCATTCAAATGATAACGTTGACGAATGACGTCGACGGTTTGTGGGGAGGCTTTGATTCCCGCCCACGCGCGCGCCGGGTCTGCTACGACAACATGAGATACCAAAAAGGTCAATAGTGTTACGCCAATTAAAACCGGAACAACGAGTACGGCTCGCTTAGCAACAAACCTCAGTACGCCCAATACAGAAGTGACACCTGATGAAATCCCTTAAGTGTCTCTGTTCTGCTTTTATTTGTTTCCGGAGAGTTTCAGCAAGGAGTCTCAGTGCGAGTGGCTCGTAACGTTGCTCTTCTAACAACAACGGACCTTTGCGTTGTCTTTGACACGCCGAACGGTTCAGTGCAGGCGCTTGATCACGTAAACCTAACCGTGGGCGAGAACGAGATCATATGCGTTGTTGGAGAAAGTGGATGCGGTAAGAGCACTCTTGGACTTTCGCTGATTGGCCTCCTGCCTTCGCCTTCCGCGCGTGTGGTGTCTGGAAGAATCGTTCACAAAGGTCAAGATATTACCAAGTTGAAGAAAGACGACCTGCGACTGATGCGAGGGACAGAACTCTTCATGATCTTCCAAGAGCCGATGAGTTCCCTGAACCCTGTTCTCTCCATAGAAGAACAGCTTCTTGAAGCCGCCAGGGTCCGAAATGAGCGCGTGAAAAGGGACGGAGAGAGTCTCAGCTCGAAGTCCGAAATGCTTGACACGATAGTGAAGAGTTTGGAGACCGTAAAAGTAGCTGACCCACACCGGGTGTTGAAAGGGTATCCGCATCAATTGAGCGGTGGCATGCGTCAACGTGTCATGATTGCAATGGCGCTCATACTGAAGCCCTCCCTTCTCATCGCCGATGAACCGACGACAGCCCTTGATGTCTCGACGCAGGACCAGATTCTGAAGCTTTTCAGAGAACTCGTGGGCAGAAAATTGAAGACTTCAATGATCTTCATAACTCATGACCTAACCCTCGTGAGAACCTTTGCAGAAAGAATTGCAGTGATGTACGCAGGTGAGGTCGTCGAGGAAGGGCCCGTCCTGTCCGTTCTGAATGACCCCAAACATCCGTATACACAGGGTCTCCTGAAATGTCTCCCGAAGAACCATAAGAAGGACGGGCCAGTTGAATCAATACCAGGCACGGTTCCTGATTTGATATCTCCTCCGTCCGGCTGCAAGTTCCATCCCAGGTGCAAATTTGCTATGGAGAAGTGCTCGAAGAATAGACCTCACTCTTACACATCCGAAACCACTCACACCGTACGATGCTTTCTGTATGAGTGAAGCACAATGACCAGCCTACCGGTCCTTGAAACGACAGGTCTCGTGAAGCATTTTCCTCTAGACACATCATGGTTGGCAAAGCTCTCAAAAGGAGATGGCAAAGCCGTCCATGCAATAGACAACGTCTCAATCACGATCAACCAGAATGAAACGCTCGGCCTCGTTGGAGAAAGTGGCAGTGGCAAGACGACCCTCGGCCTAACTGCCCTGATGCTCACCAAACCAACCAAAGGCACCGTCAAATTCAAAGGAACAAATCTCGAAACCCTCAAAGGAGCTGAGCTGAGGAAAATTAGGCGAGAAATGCAGGTAGTGTTTCAAGACCCGAACTCTTCATTGGACCCTCGCATGAAGGTCAAAGACATAGTTGCCGAACCACTCACCTCTCAAATGAAACTAGCTCGGCAAGAAGTGGAGAGACGAGTTGGGGTGGCCCTTCAAAGAGCACGTCTTGATGAGAGTTTCATGTGGCGATATCCTCACGAGTTCAGTGGAGGGCAACGGCAGCGAATCGCGATTGCAAGGGCGCTAATCTCTGAGCCCAGCTTCATCGTCCTCGATGAACCTACAAGTTCGCTCGATGTTTCTGTTCAAGCTCAGATATTGAACCTCTTGGTTGCATTGCAGAACGAATTGAACCTCAGTTACCTCTTCATTTCGCACAATATCGACGTTGTCACATACATTAGCGACCGAGTTGCGGTGATGTATCTAGGCGAGATCGTGGAAATCGCCGACCCACAACAGATCGTTCAGGATCCTCTACATCCCTACACGCAGATGCTAATCGCATCCGTTCCATCGTTGAGGGACATGGCGAAGAGGAAGGTTGAAGCTACTGGTGAAACACCCAGCGCCATCTCGCCCCCATCTGGATGCAGGTTCCATACGAGATGCCCCTTCGCGAAAAAAGTCTGCGGAACGGTAGCGCCAAAATTGGTTAAGATTTCCGAAGCGCGGAGCGTCGCGTGCCACATGGTGACGGGAAATGAAGAGTACAAGGGCGACATTTGAGCTAAGGGCTTAAATGACGGCAAAGGAACAGCCCGCAACATGAGCCGCAAGACTTCCACACATCAATCCTACAGAACAGTCCAACTCAAGAAGCACCTTTTCCTGTACCCTTGGAGCGGGCCAATCCCAGTTATCAAAATTCGAGGGAAACCTGCGGAAATGGGACTTCAACATGGAAAGCAAACGAAGGATTTGATTCAGAAAACGGTGAAGGGCAGCTGGGCAGCGTTCCCGGGGATACTTGGAATCTCTAAGGATGAGATATCTCAAGAAATTCAACAATACGGCGAGAAGATCAAGCAATGCCACGCGGATTTTGGACCTGAGATGGAAGGGATAGCCAACGGCGCAGACGTGTCATACGACGACATCGTCTTCCTAAACTCACAGATCAACATGCTCGTTATGCACGGAGGAGAAAAAGCGCTCTCCTCGTTGCTGTGCAGTTCATTCGCCGCTTGGGGAAAAGCAACCCGGAACGGGAATGTAGTTGCGGGACATAACGACGATGGAGCACGTGCAACCGACCAATTCCTCGTGCTTCTGGAAGGAAAACCTGACAGGGGGCACCGCTTCTGGATACCGATCGTACCAGGGTATCTTGGCTACCACACCGTCGCAAATGATAGCGGCTTTTGTGCCTTTGGCCTGGGTTTGGAATACGGACCCAAACCGGAGGAAGCACGGATTGGCGCCCCCATGTGGACCATCTTTCGGCACCTAGCGCAATTCGCGGACGGCGTCGAATCTGGCTTGGAGTTCATCAAAAGAGCCGACAACGGAATGGCTGGGAGTTTCGTTCTCGCAGACAAGTCACGAAATAGTGCAATCGCGCACTTAGCGCCAAAAGCAATATCAGTCGTGCGACCAACCGGCAACCACCTAACCCTGACAAATCATGCCCTGGCTGAAGACATCAAGGAGCATCTGCAGATGAGGGAGATCCCATCCAGCACCCACTACAGGTACGAATCAATCACGAAGGCAGTTGAGACAAGGCTGGGGAAGATTGACTACAAGAGCGGAACCGAGATCATGAGCACGCACTTCGACGCGTCAACTCAAAAAGAGAATCCAAGCGGCAACACTCCATGCCGACACTATGAATTCGACGGGAGGTTCGCCGGCACTTGTCGGAGCGCGGTCGTTAGCCTGGGAAAGAAAGACATGAAGGTCTTGGTGGCTCTAGGTAATCCTTGCACCGCGACATGGGTCGAGGTCAACGCCAAGTATCCGAATTAGAATCAAACTACCAGAGTTTCCGTTCATGATCCGTCAACGATACCAGTCCGCCTTTCGCCACATGCATCACGTCCTCTATCACCGCTGTTCCCAACCCAACTTGTACAATCATTGGTTCTAAGGCGAACACCATGTTCTCCTTTAGCGTCGTGGTTGAGTCACGAACAATGAAGGGAAGGTCTCTCAAAGTGGTCCCAAGGCCATGTCCAACTCCGAAGTAGTTCTCACCCCAGCCCGCGGCTTGTGCTTTTTCAATTCCGAATCTTGCGAGTTCTCCAGCGGTGACACCTGATTTTCCGAACGGCAGCATCTCAGTGTAAATCTGGAGGACGGTGTCGAGAGCGCTTCTTTGCCGCTGATTAGGAGCACCTATCATGACGGTCCGGGACATGTCTGAAACATAGCCGTGGTAACTCGTGCCCATGTCAAGGTAGACCATGTCGCCCTTCGCAAGTTTCCGATGGGTGGGGTAATAGTGTTTCAACCCAGCTCTCGGCCCAGCGACCACTATTGTGTAGAATGCGTGGTGGTGTGCCCCCGCTTTCGCCATGGCGTAATCTGCTTCTGCAACGATCTCAGACTCAGTCTTCCCGGGTTCAATGGCCGACACTGCGGCCGCCATCCCATCAGAAGTGATCTGAGCTGCTCGCTTCATCAGAGCAATCTCACGGGGGCTCTTGACCGATTTTATTTCGAGGAGCTCTTTTTCGAATGAGCTGAATTTCGCTTCACGAAGTTCGTTCTGCAGATTCGAGAGCGGAAAGCTATAGGAATCAACCACCCCAATCTTCTTGTGCAATAGTCCATTTTTCCTGCACGCCTCTGCTGTGACTTTGATGAAATCGGTTGTTGTGGGGTGACAGGCGAGTACGTCTTTCATCCAAGTCATCCAAACGTACGAGTGTAGGGGTTCGTTATGGAAGATTGCGTCCGTGACGAGTACGGGTTCTCCTTCGAGGGGGAGGATTATCGCTGCTCTGCCAAGGGAAGGTTCGAAGTTCGAAACGTAGCGAATGAAACCCAGCTCGTTCTGGTCGCCGTGAATTATCACAGCGTTCAATTCGTTGCTGCGCATTCTTTCCCGAATGCGAGTGATCCGGGATTCATATTCGTCGGTTGGGAAGGGAAGGTCTAACCATTCCCTTCGTCCTTCCCACTTGTACCCGACGTGCGGTTTTTCATCGGTCAATATTTGACCTGACTGAGGTTATGCGAAATAGAGGTTTGCGTAAGTGTGCGTGTAGAATGTTGATGTTGCGCCGAGTGGGTTGAAGACTATGCCCTGCAACCCTTCAGTGTACACAGCGTAGCCCTGCCTCTGGTAGAGCCACAAGTTCACGTAGTCATTGTACATCAGTTGAGCGATCTCTGAGTACATCTGGGTTCGTTTTGCGGGGTCTGCTTCGACGGCTGCTCCGTAGACAAGTCCGTCAAGTTTGGTGTTGTTGTACGCGGATAGATAACGCATTAGGAATCCTGTGCTTGTTGCCAAGGGTACTGTGTAGTCGTCTGGGGACATGAAGTCGGCGCTCCAGTGAGTCAACCCCATGGCTGGTGCATTTGCTGCAGCTGAGGGATCGGTCTGCATCCCCGCGTACACTGGCCAAACCTCTCCGACAAGTTCGACGGTGATGCCAACATCTGCGAGGTTTGCTTGGATTATTTGCGAGGCCTTGGCATCCTCGTCACTTGAGGAAAGGTAGAGGAAACGAATAGTTGGAAGCCCCTTGCCGTCCGGATATCCTGCGTCCGCCAGCAACTGCTTTGCCTTGTCGGGGTTGTATTGGTATGGTGCGATGCTCGGGTCGTATCCCGGCATTCCTTGGAAAAGTGGACCGACGAATTTCGATCCCAGACCCGCAAACGCTTGGTCGATCAAGCCTTGCGTGTCGATCGCGTATGATATGGCTTCACGTACTTTCAGGTTGTTGAAGGGAGCCTTGTTTTCGTTCATGTAGACCCAGTTTATTGATGTAATCAGACCCAGTCTCTGGACTACGATTCCCTGTGTTCCGTTCACATCGCCGAGGCGGCTGTATGCGATGTATGCAGATTGGACTTTGCCACTTTTAAGGTCCAGCTCACGAGTCAGCTGGTTTCCTTTGTAGTAGACGATTACCTTGTCGAGTTTTGCGGGGGAGATTTCACTGTTAAGCTGAGATTCAGCTAAGTTCGCTCCCCAGTAGGTTGGATTCTTTGCGAGAGTAATGCTGTCACCCCTGCTCCAAGCACTCAATGAGAATTGGCCTGTGCCGATTGGGTTGCTCAATGCCCAAGTGTTTGATTGGCCAGCTTTGACGCCTTCGTTCGCAGTTATGACCTTAGGGTCGACAGCAGATGCCGTAGGTACGGTCAATGTGGCGAGAAATCCGGGATATGGATTCGGTCCATTGAAGCCGTGCCCAAGATTGAACTTGATTGTCTGTTGGTCCACAACTTGAACGCTGTTTGAGGCGGCCGACATGGTGGCCAGTTGACTGCTCGAGGGGTTTGTGTAGTCAATACTGTTCAACATGCTGTCCGTAATGTTGGCCGTGCCCAGATTCTGGGCAAGAATCCACGATGGTCCCTGGTTCATCAGGAGTACTCGGTAGATTGAGTACCACATCACGTATGCATTGAATGGGTCTCCGTTGCTGAAGGTTACGCCGCTTCTCAAATGAAACGTGTAACTCATACCATCAGGGCTTGCGGTCCAAGAATCTGCAAGCACTTGCACATACGTGTCGGTGCTCGAACCATTGTACCACAGCAGACCTTGGTAGATGTTGGGTATGATATCCCATGCAGGGGGATCATAATCGAAGGCGGGGTCGATGCCTTCAGGCTCCCCAGCCTCATCGATTGATAATGTCCCACCCGTACGGGTAGTTTGAGTTGTTGGAGTAGTCGTAGCGCTAGGAGCACGTGTGAAGAAGTAAACACCAACTCCCGCGACAAGGATCACTACCACAACGACTACAGCTAAAATCGTCCGACTAATTGCACGAGTCGACATGAATCGAGTGTTAGCCAAAGCAACGCATTAAAAGACTATCGGTGAGAATCGAAACTGGCGCTGGCTGACTATTCCGTTTGGAAACTTTGTTTCATTATGACATTCTAGTTGAGTGGCCGGTAGGAAAGGAAAATTCACAAATGCGATCCGCAATCAAGTTCTCTAGCAGAGAAAGTCTGGCTCACGTCCTCCGCTGAGATTCTCTGGTGCGATCCTTGCACTGCTACCGTGGTATTTCTGATTGAAATCCCCTCTCTCCCGCACGAGTTAGATGATTTCTCTGCGTCCCAAGGATTCACCTAGATAGGTTCGAGTCCCGGCGGCCGCACCACTAGTACGAACTGCCCATAACAGCGTAATACTTCAATATCTATTTTAGCATAGGACGCCTTCAGCGGGGTGTGCACCGTGTCAATGAACCCATCCGAACTTATTGACAAGCAAATCGCAGACCTTACGGACTGGCGCGGCAAAATGCTTGCCAATCTTCGCAAAGTCATTCATGATGCTGACCCCGAGATAATCGAGGAATGGAAATGGATGGGCACTCCGTGTTGGTCTCACGATGGACTAATCTGCGTGGCCAACGCTCACAAGGATAAGGTAAAAGTGACCTTTTCTCA
>Ga0187878_1003824_pt1 | contig 12081 bp, 7 predicted proteins | sample June2016WEW_17_1_FD_132979 | JGI IMG/M metagenome (GOLD analysis project Ga0187878, IMG submission 132979) | Peatland microbial communities from SPRUCE experiment site at the Marcell Experimental Forest, Minnesota, USA - June2016WEW_17_150 | ecosystem: Environmental > Terrestrial > Soil >...
AGGTTGACAACAGGACCGAGATATGCGAGAAGTTTCGTCGCGGGCAAGGGCAAACGTTTTCACGGTGTGAATAAGGGAGGACTCATGTCGGGAGTGCTTGATCGACGAGACTTCATGCGGGGCAGTGCGAGTATGCTGACAGCCGGGATGGCGTTATACTCGCGCGATAGTGACATGTCCAAGGGGGAGGAACCGCAAAACCGGGATTCCCTTCCGTACAAAGTCAAATTCTACGAGTTCTCGGAGTACGAAATTTCCGACACGTGCTGGGCGCTTTCCGTGGGCCCTGACGGACGTATTTATGCTGCCGCGTGTGCCGAGAATGTGCCGGGCGGCCTCGTCAAGGTGGTTCGCTACAACGCGGAGAAGGACGGCCTCGACTACCTCTTCACGGTTGCCGACAAGGTGAATGACCCGAGTAATTCCGGGCGGGCCACACAATCCAAAATTCACTATAGCTTCGCGCCATCCATGCATGACGGCATTCTCTACATGGCTACCCACGTCACCGCACCTCCGTTTGACCAGTTGGCTTATTCCCCCTGGCTTTCGTGGCACGACGAGAAACGTTGCTTCCGAGGAAGTGCGCTGCTGGCTTTCGACACCAAAACCGACGAGGTGAAATGGTGGGACACCCTGATTCCTAAAGAGGGTTGCCGTTGTCTGGCCCACGATGAAGAGCGGAGCCAGATTTATGGGCTCAGCTACCCCCGCGATCACCTTATGGCTTTCGATTTAAAGAAGCGCCGAAGGAGGGACTTGGGCCGCGTCGGTTCCATCAACTCGCAGGCGCTTTTCCTCGACCAGAAGCACCGCGTGTGGCTTACCAACGACTACGGCCATTTGGTGCGCTACGATCCTGATAAGGACCGCCTGGAAGTCTCACCCTTGGCACTGCCCCACAACCCCGTATTCCAAACCGGCTGGCAGAGCTTCTTTTACGATGTCGTGGCTTCACCTCAACGCGACTGCGTTTACGCCGTCACTTGTATTCCCAACCCCATGCTGGTACGCATTTGGGCGAATGACGACGACTGGCCGCGGGTTGAAAACCTGGGGCCGGTGAGCCAGGATCGCGACCCCACCACATCGGTTTGGGACCATTGCGGTGGGCTGACGTTCGCTGGTGACGGTCAGTTGTACTACGTGGCACAGCGCTGGCGCGACCCTGTTTACAATCCTATGCCCGCTGGACACAAGGACCGGGAAGGTGTGGTCTGGCGATTCGATCCGGCGACGCTCCGACGAGAAGAAGTCGCCCGGCTCGAGCACCCCAAGGATTCTGCTCCTTACATCGCGCGGGGGGCCGTGGATCGTAACGGCGATCTCTTTTTGGCTTACGCAGGGCAGAAGCCGGCGGGCATTTTCAAAGTGGAGATGCCGTCCGACCGCAAGAAGCAAAATGCTCACTTGCCGATTCGGGTTTGGGGATGAGGATTCATCATGAGCCAGAATAAAAAGCCTTCCAACGACCGTTCAGGGGTAATGACGCCCTGGATCAAAATCATGCACGAGACTTATCTGAGCCAGGGAACGATGGTGGCGTTTCCCACCTGCTTCCCGGGCGCGACCATTCCCATCGTGCCGGATGAAAGCCATATCACCGCTCTGGATGCAACCCCCAATGGGTTTGTTTACGGGGGGACCAGTGGCAAGCGCGCCCATATCATCGTGGGGTTGTTTCCCGGTGTTACCGGCATGGTCTTCGATTTGAAGGCCGCTGAAGGAGCCACGCATTCGCCCGGAGTTTGCTGCGGAAAAACCAAGTTCCTGGCCTGTGTGAACCCCCCGCGCGGCGGGGGCCGGATTCTCGTGTCCAACCTCTGGCCGATGCCTTATGCGGGGCTCGGGGCATGGGGTTTTGAACGGCCGGCATTTGATGACCTGGGAGAGTGTGTAACGGGGGAACCCATCGTGCACGCCGTCGCCGAGGCTTCGAGAGATCTGGTGGTAGGGGTTACAACGGCCCACGTCTTCACCGTGGACATGGCGACCTTAAAGATACAGGTTGTGGGAGAGGCGCCAGGTTCCGGCCGTCTCGCTGTGGGTTCAAAAGGCGGCATCATCGGCCAGGATGGAATGGGCCACCTCTGGCGCTTCGACCCGCAGACCCGCACACTTCAGCGCCAAGCCTTCGCGTTCCCTCATGGGTCGTGGGACAAGACAGGCTTGCTTTGGGCCCGAACGAGACAGGGAGGTTTGCTTTACGTGGCGGACGCTGACGGCCAATTGTTTTCGTTCGACGAGGAACGCGGGTTCAGCGGATCCCTCGGCAAGACCCCGCTGGCGCCCGTTGGTCCCATGGCGATCACTTTCGACGGCCGGGTCTTTGGATTCTGCGGAGATGGAATCGCCAAGATGTTCTGCTACGATCCTGGTCGTGGAGAGATAACCACTCTCGGCGTGGCGGCATCGGTGTTGGAACGCCGCCGTTTGGGATACGTTTTCGGCGATGCGGTCACCGGCCGGGACGGTGAGATTATCTTCGGTGAGGATGACGAGGGCGGACACATGTGGCTGTATTTTCCCAGAATTCAGGCCGCCGGGGTCCGCTGAATTGCCACGGGGCCTTAGTTTCTCACTGCCAACATTCCCTTTTCGCGGATATCTTCGGAGGAGCTGCCTACCATGATCTCGAAGTCGCCGGGCTCAACCACCCAGTGCATGTCGGGATCGAGGATTTGCAGATCCTCCGGTGTGAGCGTGAAAGTGACGGTCCTGGTTTCGCCGGGTGCGAGCGGAACTTTCTGAAACGCTCGCAACTGTTTGACCGGAGTAGATACCGGGGCAACCCGTTCGTGGATATAGAGCTGAGCGGTTTCTTTTCCGGCACGGGCGCCCACGTTCTTGACGTCCACGCTCACCTGCACGTTGCCGGCGGGATGGATGGTCGCGGGCTCGATGCGCAAATGACTATACTCAAACGTCGTATAACTCAGCCCGTATCCAAAGGGATAAAGGGGGGTGGCCGGCATATCCACATATCCTCTTTTCATCCGGGAGGCTTTGGAGGGTTTGTAGTTGTAATAATCCGGCAACTGTCCGACGTGCCGAGGCACGGTTATCGGCAGGCGTCCGCTCGGGTTGTAATCGCCAAAGAGGACCTGCGCCACCGCCTCGCCGCCTCGTTCCCCAGGTTGCCACGCTTCCACGATGGCGCGCACGTGTTCCGCCGTCCAACGGATGGAGAGCGGCCGGCCATTGATAAGGACAACTACGGTCGGTGTGCCGGTTTCGTGAATGGCCCGGACGAGGTCTTCCTGCACTCCGGACAGGTCCAAGCTGGCTACATCGGCGCCCTCACCGTCCGTGGGTCTGTCTCCTTGACCGTGAACCGGATCCCGGGTTTGCTTTTCGCCCACCACCACCACGGCCACGCCGGCCTGGCGCGCAGCTTGTATTGCCTCTCCGAACCCGGATCTGTCATCCCCCATCACATTACATCCCCGGGCATATACCACCTTGGCTCCCGCCGCCTTCGCCTTGATTCCCTCCAGCACGGTCACAATGTGCTGCGGAATCGTGGGCGAGATGTAGTCGCCGAGCTGATTCCGCGGCTCATCGGCATCCGGACCTATCACCGCGATGGATTTCACGTCCCTGGCCAACGGCAGGAGTTGCTTTTCATTTTTCAACAACACGATCCCTTCCCGGCCCGCGCGCAACGCCAAATCCTCGTGCTCCTGGGAATGCACGACCTGGCTAGCCCGGTCTGGATCGACGTAGGGATTTTCGAACAATCCCAACCGCAATTTCTGCATCAGCACGCGCCGCACGGCCCTGTCGACCAACTCCAGGGAGACTCTCCCTTCCTCCACGTTTTCAATGAGCGGTTTCATGTATGCAGGCTCATACGTGAGGTTGATGTCGACTCCGGCTCTCAACGCCAGCGCCCCAGCCTCTTTTTGCGTCGAAACAATGCCCTCGTCAAGAAGCGTCTTAAACCCGTAGCCCTCGCTGATGACCAAACCCCGGAAGCCCAACTCCTCGCGCAAAATCTTGGTGAGAAGTCTCTCCGATCCGTGTGCGGGAGAGTCATCGATTTCGGGATAGGTGGCCATCACACCCAACGCACCCGCCTTCTTGATACCCGCTACCCAGGGAGGAAGAAACCATTCTCGCAGGGCGCGTTCGGAAACCTCCATCGCCCCGCGCTCCAGGCCGCTCACCGGCTGGCTCTGGCCAGGGTAATGACAGAGCATGGCCACGGCTTTATCCTTCGCGGCCACATTATCGCCCTGGACTCCGTGGACAATGGACTCTGCGATCCGGGAACACAGGTAAGGATCTTCGCTGTACCCTTCGGAGTTCCTTCCCAATCGTGGATCGCGGTTGGGCTCAATCACCAGCGTATCCAACTCATGGATTCCCAAAGCCCTTGCCTCCCGAGCAACGGCCGCATACACGGCTTTCACCAAATCCATGTCCCACGAACTGCCTATAGCCAGCCCCTCCGGAAATATCGTACAGCCTGTGAGCGGCACGCCATGTGTGCCGGTCGCCTCCTCCAAGAGCGGGATCTTCAGGCGCGCACCCTTCACTGCCGCGGCCTGCAATGCGTTGTACAACTCGGCCTGCCCATGAGCGTGGGCAGGAAGGATGGGATCAGGAAAGCCGAGAAACCCGCTTCCGGGCCCGATCTCATCGGTATAGGTTCCGGCGGCAAATTTCTTGAGATCTTCGAGAGTACCCGGCGCCTTGCCCCTCAAATCCTGCTCACGGAAAATGGCAGGCCGGTTGAGCTGTCCGACCTTCTCCTTCAAGGTCATTCTGCGAAGCAGATCCTCCGCACGAACCTCAATTGGTTGGCTCGGGTCTTGGTAGATGGGCAATTCACCTTTGGTTTGTGGGAGGAGAGTTAGAGGGTTCAACAGCCCCAAGCCCATTGTCAAGACCCACAGTAGAATGGTTCTCCTTCGCAACATTGTCTACCTCACTGACCTGATCGGTTTTCCCTCGATCCCTTTCCTTGACGAACACGGAGCAGCTTTAGCTTGTTTCCTCAGTCGCTGTTCCTATTACTTCATTCAGTAGTCTGACACCAAGAACTCATAATCACCGGAACCCACAGAGCACGTGACCCGGCCCTGAGTGATCCCCAGGAAACTAATCCCAGGGGCTTTCCGCAAAAGCACTCCCGCTTCACTTATCTTGGCCGGATCGGCCGCTGGCAGAAGCACGGTGGCCGTACAGCCCGCGGGGATATCCAGCTTCAATCGGAATTCTCCCCTGCTTCTCGTCCAGTGGGTAGCAATTCTGCCGCGAACCGATTGGTATTCCGCTCTGGCGTAAGTGAGATCGGCCAGTGGGTACGGTCGAATATAGATGTTCCTGAATCCCGGCTGCTCGGGATCGGGGTTGATTCCTGCCAGCGACCTATAGAACCAAGCACACACGCTGCCGAACATCGCATGATTGTGAGACAAGTGACCATTCCAGTTTTCCCAAAGTGTCGTGGCGCCCTCGGCGATCTGATAGCCGTAACTGGGGAAAGTCGTCTGGTTCATCAGTGCATATGCTATCTCGCCCCTTCCCCTTTCCGTCAGCACGTCGAGCAGAAGCGGTGTTGCCAGAATGCCCGTATCAAAATGGCCTTTGTTGTCGCCGAGGACGATCTCAACCAGGCGATCAAATACCGCTTGGGCATGCTGTTGGGGGACAAGGTCGAAAGCGAGAGGAAACACGCTCGCGCCCTGGCGGCCATCATGGTATTGATTGCTTGACCTGTCGAAGAATCTCGAGTTGACAGCTCTTCTCGCGGCGTCTGCACAGCCACGGAAATAACCAACATCTTCCGTGCGTCCGAGGATCCTGGCGATCCGCGCCATGAGGCGTGACACATAGGCATAATCACAGGTATTAACCAGAGGCGGCGGGATTTCAAGTTTGGCGGGAGTTGCCCACTCGCCAAGACACCAACTGCCCGGCTCCTCCCCAACGACGACTCCGTCCTGATCAGTCCTCGCCTTCAAGTACTCAATCCATCGCCGCATGCCTGCATAGTGCGCCTCCAGAACGCGCTGATCGCCGTAGTAAAGATACATGAGCCAAGGAACGACCACGTAGGCTGATCCCCAGGGGGGGCCTCCTCCACCTCCCTCAAACGGCGCGCTATGCGGGACGAATCCGGTTTCGCGGTTCTGGGCGTCCCCCATATCGTCAGTCCACTTTGTAAAGAAGCGGGCCATATCGAAATTAAAAATTGCGGCCTGGGCCGCAACCCGGCCCCAGTCACCGGTGTAACCGACCCGCTCCCGGTGAGGACAATCGCTCGGGACTCCACAATGCATGTTACTGAGCTGACTCCAGCGGCAGTTTTGCAGGATGCGGTTGAAGAGTTCATTCGAGCACTCAAAGTGGCCGGCAGGGTCGATGGCGGTATGTACAACCTTGCCTTCAAGGCTGTTCCGACTCAAAGGTTCTGGTGCCCCTGTTACCTCCACCTCACGGAAACCGTGCCAGGTGAACCGCGGTTCGAATACTTCGACCCCTTTCTCCCCGCACACGTAGCTGTCAGTCTGCCCGTAGTCCTCTCCCATTTCCTCGATGAAGCGCAACGTAATTCTTCTTCCCTTAGGTCCTTGCACCTTCAGTCTTGCCCAGCCTGCCAGATTCTGGCCCAAGTCAAACCGGTAGACCCCGGGCTTTGGATTCGAAACTGAGGTGGGCAAGATAGTTTTTACGACCTTGTCGGGAACCGAACACTGAGCTCTGAGGGGACCGGTCGGGGCTCTAACCAATTCTGCCGGACGCCAAGTCGAATCATCGTAATCGGCGCCCGACCAACCTTGCATATCCAGCCGGGCGTCGTAACTCTCGCCGGTAAAAATACCGTTATGGATAATGGGACCGGACGTGGAAACCTTCCAGGATCCGTCACTGACGATACTCTCGCGACTGCCGTCACCAAATTCTGCTTCGATCTGGACGATCAATCTTGGCGAGTCATACCACATGGCCCCTTCCGCTCCCCGGTCCCGCTGGTTGTACCAACCATGGCCAAGAATGACGCCGGCCACGTTTCGTCCCGCTTGCAGATGGCGGGTGACGTCATAGGCCACATAGAGGACCCTTTTGGAGGTTTTATCGTCAAAAGGGTACAGCATCCGATGCAGCGACCTGCGGTCGTAATCGGTTTGGTTTGGCGACAGGACGTGATCGCCCACCTTGGCTTCGTTGAGGTAGAACTCGTAGAACCCGAGTCCGCACACGTATGCGCGCGCCGATGATACCGCCCTGGAGAGTTCAAAGCTCTTGCGAAAATAAGGGGCAGGCCCCGTATAATTGAGCCGCGACTCTTCACTTGACCCGTCGCCGATCCACTTTGCTTTCCAGTCGCCAGGCTCCAAAAACCCCATCTCCCAGTGTGCTTGGTCGCTCCAATCCGACGGTAGGTCGTGCTGATCCCACACCCGGACTCGCCAGTGGCAGCGAAGGCGTGATTGCATCGCCATGCCTTCATAAACCACATGAGTCATGTCTTCTGCAGCTACTTTCCCCGAATCCCACAGGTCCCCTTCGCTCAAGGGCAGCTTGTCACCACTCCTGGAGACAACGACTTGATAAGCACTCTGCTTCGCCCCGCGCCGGTCGGACTCCAGCACCCAACTCAGCCGTGGTTTCCGAACATCTATTCCGAGAGGGTTTTCAGCATACTCGCATTTCAGACGTGTGGCCTTCATCGCCGCGCCGCCGGTGGTGCTTGCTGGAGTCAAACGCATCTCGGCCGCCGTGACGGCTGCTGTCCCCAGAAATTCACGTCGAGTCATCATATCCGGCACCTTTGTCAAAATGAGTCGTTCTTGTGACTCCAACAGGGATGCGGTTATGGTACCAGAAACTCTGCACCCTCAGGATCGTTACGGGCTAAGACGCTACCACAACATAAGAGAAAACCGGAGTCAAGGGATTAGCCCTGTCTTGGAAAACCTGTCTCGAACGACCCGGTGACGAAGGACGGGGAGGCGTGATATGGTTCCCCTTCGAGTAGGAGTAAATTCACCGTGGAGGTTGAGCTGCGCATGGAGACTGGGGGTCTGCGAAAACATCCTTCTCGATGGTGCGGGTATATGCCCTGACTGCTCCGCTGCAGAGGTGGAGAAAGTGGTGGAACTGGATAAGAAACTAATCAGCGCCGAAATGACCAAGGAGGTCGTTCTAACATATCAGCAGGTCGTTCTGCTTCCTTGATGTTCGATGCCGGGGAAGGACCCTTTGCGGAGAACATCCAGCTAATCGCTGAGTATGTTGAAAAAGTCTGGGGTCGAGTACTTGTCGAGGGCGCTGAGGTAGCGTCGGTCTCATGCCCAGCGCGGGCAAGAAGGTGTAGCTCCACCCACATTTTTGCAGAACATGAACGACCGCAGGGCTGGAGATGAGTACGTCCTTCAATTTGCGCTAAAGGGGGTCTTTGAACATGAGAAAGGCTCTTTCCCGCCGGGCTTTCCTCCGCCAGACCGCTGGCGGTGCGGCCGTCGGGCCCATATCTCTGCAAGCCGATTACGGAACCCTACAATCCCCCCCCGCGAGTCGGCCAAACGTGCTGCTGGTCATGGCTGATCAGTTTCGGTCGGATGCGCTAGGTGTAGCCGGCAACAAGGTCATTCACACGCCAAATCTTGACCGCTTGGCCGGGACCGGCGTTATGTTCACCGAGTGCCGTGTCCAGCACCCTGTCTGCATGCCCTCGCGTGCCTCCATTTTTACGGGCCGATACCCCAGTGTGCATCGCGTCCGGACCAATGGTGTTCCCCTCTCGCGCCTTGAAAAAACGCTGGCCCAGGTGTACCTCGAGAGCGGATACCGCACGGGCGGCGCCGGGAAATTTCACTTTATTCCGCAGCTCGGCCGGCAACTTCCCACTATGGAGACGCACCCGGATCCGTTCTACGGATTCGAAGAATTTCATATTGGTGAGGACGTCAGGGCAGGTGAGCATGGGCAGTGGATTAAACGCTACCATCCGGAGTTCGCCGCCAAGCCAGACAACGAACTCCCCCTCGAGCTACATAACACCCATTGGTCGGCTGCGCATACGATTGACTTCATGAAGGACTGCGCCGCCCGGCGCGAACCCTTCTTTGCCTTCTGTTCCTTTGTAGCTCCCCATTCACCCTACAATCCGCCCCCACCCTACCAGAGCATGTACAAAGAAAGCGAGATGCCTCCTCCGCTCATGCGGGAAGGAGAACTTGATGATAAGCCCCCTTTTTTCAAAATAGATTCGAAACGCTGGCGGAGCTTTAGTGAGCGTGTGAAGTACAACCGTGCCCAGTATTACGGTTCCGTTACGTTCGTTGATGATGCCATTGGGAGCATTGTGAAGACTCTTGATGAACTTCATATCCGGCAGGACACACTCGTCGTTTTCACCGCGGATCACGGCGATTTACTGGGTGACCATGGACTTTGGTTCAAAGGCCCGTATCACTATCGTGCCTGCACCAATGTCCCTCTGATCTTCAACTGGCCCGGCCGTGTGCAGTCCGGCAAGTCTGTCCACGGAATAGTGCAAAACATTGACCTCTTTCCGAGCATTACAGCTTTGACCGGCATCAAAAACCCTCCGGGCATTCAGGGTAGATCCCAACTCGAGGTGCTAACGGGCGACACGAGTGACACGGGCTATACCTCGGCGCTGGTAGAATACGGAATATCCGGTGTGGGGGAGCCGGAATTTGCCCGGGAACTCGGGCATCCGGACCTCTACACTCTTTACCGCCCCAAATGGAGGATGAGCTACTACCCGGGCAAGGAATATGGAGAGCTTTACGATCACGAGAGCGACCCAGATGAATTCGTCAATCGCTGGCGTGACCCCGCCCTCAAGGCTGTGAAACGGCGATTGCAGGACGAATTGCTCGACCGTGTTCTCACAGCGCACGACCCTCTGCCGGTGCGAGAGGTGGATTGGTAAAACTGTAAGGGACACCGCCGCCTGCATGGAGGCACGTCGAAGACCTGCGCCGCCCCTCGCCTGTGTGGATGCCATGGAATCTGGATCAGACGGTGAGGGGGCTGGAGGCCACGAAGGGTTCCCAGTAGAAGCGGTATGATGAATCCCTAAGCTGATCCGCTGGCGCGGCCGGAACAAGGCAGTTCCCTTGTCGCAACTGGCTCCTTTCAGCGCCGCCCATCCAGCCGCCGAGCATGACTAGCGGTAGTTTACTGCCTGAGCGGTTCCGCCGAGGGCATGGCTCATTGACTGTACTTTTTGCGAAAACGGGATTGGCAATTAAATTCTTTGAATTGAATGGTGGACCTGGGGAGGATCGAACTCCCGACCCCATGGTTGCAAACCATGTGCTCTCCCAGCTGAGCTACAGGCCCACAGGAGCTTCATCAATATACTGACGGGGATTTTCTCAACCGTCAAGCGCGCCGGTTGTGAGGCATTTTGAAGCGAACAGATCTCCGTCCCGTTCCCAGAAGGGGAGGGCCGGAGGAACGCCTTTCAATCGCTCAATGACCCGATGGCCCGATGATCCGATGACCCGATTTCCCCATGCCTTCACTGGGCGGCATTCCCCGGCCCACCCACGGGATAAAGCTTGGGAACTCGGTCATCGACGGGAGGCAAAGCGGGGAAGGGAGCATGCGGCTTCGTTTGGTACCAATAGGCAACCGAGAAATAGCTATCCGAGCGGTGATTGGCGTGCCCATGCCCTGTGGCTTCGAGGCAAACATAATTGTCTTCATCCCAATACATGCGCAGCACCAGTTTCTTCAGGTGAAATTTTTCCCCACTGGCGATAGTGAACCACACGTGCGTGATAACACCGGGGCCGGAGTCCTCGAGTACCGTGACAGAATCAGAAACAATCCCAGCCTTCGCATGAGACCTCCCAGGGCTTCCCGCCGGAAGTCAGAAAACGCCGCGATTCTACCACACGCGGGGGGCCACTATTGCCCCTGACGTAATGCCTGACGCCCGCGCTACAAGATTTTCCCGCCAGTCTCCGGGCAAGCCGGAAGCCTTCCACTTTTATGTCGCGCACCCACGTCAGGTCTCGACTTCGCCCCGCCGCGGGGTTAAGCTGTCGTCGTGGCAATTAAAACGGGCAAGGTCATCCCATGCGCTCTACAAATCCGCGCGAAGTTTCAAGTCCTGCCAATTCCCTGATGAAAGTCTTCCGGCGGGCGCTCGCCGACGGGACCACCAAGGAGGGTTGGCTGGCGGTGGAAGGCCCGTTCCTGGTGGAGGAAGCGCTGAACGCGGCCCCCGGCGTCAAAACCCATAGCGTGTTGGTGGCCAGCGCGGCAGCGGAAAAGTTTTCTGCCCTGCTCCATCGCCTGCCGGCGGAAGCCGAAATGACGCTGGTCCCTGACCGGTTGTTTGAGGGTGTCGCGCAAACGCAGTCCCCGCAAGGTATCGCGGCGTTAGTGGAAATTCCGGCCCATACATTGGAGCAAGTCGTGGGTGCCGCCAATGCCTTGTTGATAGTAGCTTGCCACCTCCAGGACCCCGGTAACCTGGGCACGATGATGCGCACAGCTCTAGCGTTTTCCGCTTCGGCGTTCCTGACTTTGCAGGAAACTGTAAGCCCATTCAACCCCAAGGCGGTGCGCTCTTCGGCGGGAGCCATCTTCCGGCTTCCGCTTGTCTGCGGCCTCGACCCAAAAGAGGCCTTGCCCTTTCTGCGCCGGCGCGTCCGCATTGTGGCGGCGGACCGCAACAGCCCGGCGTCGCTCTCGCAGGCAGACCTGAGGGGGCCAATCGCGATCCTCGTTGGGCGCGAAGCCACCGGATTGCCGGAGGAGATTGCCCGTTATGCCAGCCAGCTTCTGAGTATCCCCATCCGGAAGGAAGTGGATTCCGTAAACGCGGCGACCGCGGCGAGCATCTTTCTTTATGAGGCAGCGCGCCAGCGGGGATTCAGGTATTGAGTCATCGAGTCATTTAAGTGGACAGTGAACAGCGGCTAACCACTCACCACTGGCCACTAGGCACCGTTCACTGTTCACTATTCACTGTCCACCGTTCTTATGAGCCTTTTCGAGCCCACTCCCACCGACCACGCCGACGGCGCAACGCAACGGGCCGCCAGCCCCTCCCCCTTGGCTGACCGCATGCGGCCCGAA
>Ga0187878_1003826_pt1 | contig 12066 bp, 12 predicted proteins | sample June2016WEW_17_1_FD_132979 | JGI IMG/M metagenome (GOLD analysis project Ga0187878, IMG submission 132979) | Peatland microbial communities from SPRUCE experiment site at the Marcell Experimental Forest, Minnesota, USA - June2016WEW_17_150 | ecosystem: Environmental > Terrestrial > Soil >...
ACGTAGTCCTCGCAGTCGCCGCCCTTCTCGCTGACGAACAGAGATGGCATTTTCCATGCCTGGTATTGGTAGATGTCCGGTTGGTAGGTCACGTTGTGCGCAAGGAAATAGCCGAGCTCGGTCAGGTTCATCGACATGAAGCCGATCTCCGCCTCGAGGCGCATCTCTCCGACGCGGACGTCGTCGGCGAAGAAGGGGACCTTGTCCGCATCGTGGACCTGGCGCTCGGCGGCGTTGTCAGCGGCGACGCTCACTCCGATCGGCACAGCGATGATCGTCGCGACGAACACGCAGACTAGGACGATCGCGAACCTCGGACCGATGTCGCCCTCCTTCGTCATCGATGAAGACCTGCCTTTCCCCTTATTTGAAACCTAGGTTCACGTTGTTCAAGTCGGCTCCTGCTCACAACAGGCTTGTGCATGACAGGGACCCAGTCACGGTTCCGCAGATATTCAGGTCGGTGATCTCGCAGAACGTTCCACCAGCCGTGCAGAAGCCATACACATCAAGCAGGCTTCCCGGCGGGAGATCTATCGGGACATCCTGCGATTCGACCACAGGCGTGTTGACAAGGTTGTTGGTGAAGGTCGAGCCGATGGGCTGCCCATTGATGTATAGCCGCCCGTTCACCTGACCACCAGCTGTCGATGTCAAGGTGAATTTGAGTCTCGCTGTGCCGCTCAGTCCACTGTTGACGCTCGTTGATTTCAGTTTCGTCCAGTTGATATTCGAGGTCTGTTGCGCCGCCGCGTTCGCCGCCGCCACCGTGTTCGATGCGACGATGGTCGGAATGCCACTGGTATTGATGCTCGCGTAGGATTCGAGCACCGCGAGGCGCGAGCTGAGGTCGAGCACGGTTGCAGCTTGGCTGCTCGTCAAGAAGGAGCCGAGCATCAGGGTCACGGGGAACGGCCCCGGCCCTTTGATCTCGATGCCTTGGACGTACATGTCCTTCTGTATGCCGTTCAGGTCGTCGTCGATGTTCACCTGATCGTTCATCACGATCTGCTTCTCGAAGAACGACCGCGCCTTGAGCGGGACCGTCACCCATTCCTTCGCCGCGTTGAACATCGAGAGGTAGTTCGCCGCGTAGGTGCTCGCGTCGGACGAGGACGTTATGTCCTGCCGATACAGGCGCACGACCTTGGTGCCCGAACCCGACGTGGCCGTTCCGGTCGCGTAGATCACGTCGACCTCATCGACCTGTTCCGTCTGGTCCTGCGATTTCCACGATGGCATCCCTTGGAAGTCCGTCGTGATGATTGTGGGCTTGGATCCTGGGGCCTCGTAGTTGTAGCCGCGCCCTCCCGCGATGAGATACGAGCTGACCCAGTCCGAGGGCTTGTGCACCCATCCCGGCTCCTCGAAGAACGTCCATGTCGTCTCGTCGGTGAGCTCCTGCATCGATTGCAGAAGCGTCTCGCCGTGCGTCTTGAAGGATGTGAGCGTGCTCGCGGTGGTATCGGTCTGGGCCACCAATCCCGTCGGCGTCAGGCTTCCGAACAGATTGCCGTACGTCTGCGTCCCCAGCCCCGCGCTCGTGCAAACGTCCTGCAAGACGCGGCCCTTGCCCCGGACGTAGACGCTGTATTGGTATGGGTTGATCTTGCTGATCGATTCCACGGTCCCGTTGAAGATCCTGCAATACGCGCCCGCGAGGAGGATCGAGCAGCTCGTTTCCCAGATCTCGATCTGCTGGTTCGCCGCGATGGCCAAGAGCGCATCGAGCTTCGGCTTGACGAAAACGATGGTCCCGTCTGGCACGGTGCCGAGCGCGTTCTTCACGTCGAAAGAAAAGAGAGCGGAGGTAACGTCCGTCCCCGTCGGTGACGAGCCGTTCTTCCATGACCCGTTCAGCCGGACCAGATAGGTCGGCTTGGTCATAGCACCATGCTCCTGACGAGCCGCAGGGTGTACTCGATCTGATTGACCTTCGCCTCCTCCTTGGTGAACGTGAAGTCGATGACCATCACGTACACCGTCTCCGCAGGCATCACCGTCGGGTCGGGCGGGCTCAGCACCATCGCGAAAGGCCCGTCAACGATCTGCTGCCCGTTCTCCATCGACCTGATCGCGTTGATGAATCCGGTGGGACAGAGCCCCGTGCCATCGCTGACGAACGTGCTGCTTATGTTGTATTCCCGCGTGACGCCCGCAAGGTCCATGACGATCGTGTCCGACGAGTCGTTCATCGGCTGGGGCGTCACCGTCGCATCGGAGAACTCCCTGCATTGAATGCTCTGTATGTGCCCGAGATCGATGCCCGCGAGGTACGCGCCGGAGACATTCGCCGGATAGGCGAGGTTGTATCCGCTCAGCGTGACCGACCCCGCGTTCGTGTAGGCGTGGGTGATCGTCAGGTTCGATCCGAGCGTGACGACAACGCCGCTGTCGATCTTCATGTCGTACGGTTGCGAGGGATAGATGTTCCACGTGCCCGATGCTCCCGCTTCGACCACCGACGTTCCCCAATCTATCGTACCTGCTATGGTCACGTTGCCGGCGGTGAGGATGTGCGGTGAGTCGGCATCTAGCGTCGCTGAGGCACTCACCGTGAAGGTGGTGCAGGAGATCGGGAACGACCTGATGTCAAGCGTGGTGGCGTGCGAGCCGTCCCCAACGACGAACGGCCCATGCAAGGGAAGCGCCTGGTTCAAGGTGATCGTGTACGTCCCGGTCGAGTAGATCATGAACGGGGCGGTTATCCATCCGACGTAGATGTCGTCGGTCAGCGTCGCCGTGCCATTGACCAGACGGTACAGGTAACCAGGCCCGGTGACGGTCCCGTATATCTGGCAGATGCCGTTGGCCACGCATTGAACGGATGCACCGGCACCGATGGTCAGCGTTCCAGTCACTTTGAGATAGCCGTAGGCATAACTTCCGACAAGCCAAGACGTTGCTCCGGCTATCGTCGCGTTCCCCACGATGTTCAGTATCTCCAAGGACGGGGAGTTGTCAGAGGTCAGCGTCGAATTGCTGCCTGCGATGGTCAGGTTCAGGTTGTAGGCGTTCCCGAGCGTCCCGCCGCCGCTGCGCGTCACGTTGCCGAAGACGGTGACCATGCCGCTGTTGCTGTAAATCTTTGAGCCGCCCTGGACGAGCAGGTCGCCGAGGATGGAGAACGGCGCGGTCACCTGCACGATGCCGCCGGCGAAGTTCGCGGCGAGCGTCACCGACTTGACCGTCACGGTGGCATCCCAATAGCATTCATACGTCGAGTGATTGTCGAAGACGACGTCGTCGCCGCTTCCCGGCACTCCGGCGGGGCTCCAATTGCCCGCGGTGCTCGCAAGATGATCGGTCGTCGCGTTCCAATATTTCGTTGCCATTATGCCCACCTCGCCCTCACGTTGTATTCGTCCATCGCTGCCCAGATCGCGCGCTTGAGGTTATCTACGCCATAGACCGGCGCGTTCAAGTTGATCGTCACTCCACCGAATCCTCCACCGCCGGGCAGCGCCGATGCGCCCGGAGCGCTAGAGAGGGGCATGAGCACTTCCGGTCCTCCTTCTCCGATCATCGCGAGCGTGGGCGAGGAGACGATCGCGCCCGACGCGCCCCCATGAAGCTTGCGAAGCGTCTCGGTGAGAGAGTTGCCGCCGCCCCTATATCCCAGCTGATTGAACGTCGGGAGCACGCCGGGCATCGGCGAGTTGTTCCCCGCGTTGAGCAGCGAGGTCGCGTCGTTCTTCGGATAGTCGTTCGGCTTTGTCCCGGTGGCCCAATCGAGGATGCCCGTCGAGATCGCGTCGAGCACCGGCTTGACGATGTTCTGGAAGAACGTCAATATCAATGGCGTGACCGCGTTCAGAACGGTGCTGAAGGCGGTCTTGATCGCGCTCTGCACCTTCGGGTCCTGCACGACGGTGGCCGCTATCTGCGCCATGTCCGTGAGGAACGCCGTGAACGCCGGAGTGAGTTGCGTGAGGAGCTCGTTGACGCTCGTCGAGATTATCGTGGCGATCTCGTTGATGACGCCTGCGGTGATGTTCCCGCCGCTCTTCTGGATCTCCTTGTAGACTTCGGCCATCGCCTTGTTCATCGTGACCGCGATCGGAAGGAGGATGCGTGCGAACATGTCGGCGAAGGGACGGAGGATCTGCAGGAACCCCATCTGCAGCAGCTTGAACGTCTGCTGGAGGAACGCGCTCGATTGCATCAGCATGTCGAAGATGCTCTTCAGGAAATCGACGCCGCTCTGCGCGACATCCTTGAGCGCCGAGATGCCGGTCGAGACCGCGGTCATGGCGATGCCGAGCGGTCCGCCTATCGTCCCGGCGATCGCGCCGACGACCCCGGAGATGCTCCCGGACGCGGCGCTGCTCACCGCGCCCGAGATGCCGCTGGCCACCCTCGACGCGCCGCCGATGAGGTTGCTCGACGAGCCGCCTCTCGGAGTCTTGGGGCCCATGTCGACCTTGATCTTCCAAGGCCTGTGTTCCGAGCTTTTGCTCGCCTGGTCCTGAATGTCCTTGACCGCCTTCTTTACGTCGCTCGCGTCGGCGACGAGCTTGACCTTGACGCTGTAATCCTCTGGCATCCCATCCCTCCTAGTGCTTGCCCTTCATTCTGGCCGCCTCGGCGCGCCTCGCGAAGATGGGGAACAGCATGGCGAACCGCTCCACGTCCTCCTCGTCCATGTCGCGTATCTGCGCGGGGGTGAAGCCGCAGAACATCAGCTCGGCGAACGTTATCTCGTCCTGCAGCGCCGGATCGTTCGTGCCGTCCTCGAAACCCCTCTTGAGCGCGTAGAGGCGCTTCAGGCGGTGCTTCGCTTCCTCCTTTCCAATTCCTGAGTCAGGCAAGGGTATAGGTCTTGCGTCCTAAGTCCGAGCCATAGGATCAGGTCCTCGTCCTGCTCCTTGAGACCCTTGTCGGAGATCTCGAACGGCGCCGCGGTGAGCATCTTCCTCACCGTGAGCATCGTCGTCTCGAGGTCGCTCTTGCCCTTGCTCTCCTTCTCCAGTTCCAGGCGCTCGCCGAAAGTCAGCTTGCGCATCCCTACCTTGCCCGAATACTCGTCCGAGTACTCCTTCAGGTCGATCTCCAATGTCTTCGGCATTTACAAACTCACCACTTCTTTCCTCTCGCTCATCCCGTCGAGGTGTTGTTCGTCACTACGACCGAGGATGTTTCTGGGTAGATCATCACGTCCTCCATGATCGGCTCGCCGCAGACGTAGGCCATGCCGATGTTCTGCACCTTGCACGTCGTGAACGTCCAGGCCATGCGCCTGCTCGTGCTCTGCGCCGCCGCCCATCCGTCGTTCGAGAGCTTGCAGACGACCGTCGCTATCGAAGTGCTCGACGTGTCCGCCACTCCCCCGGCGCCTCCGAACAGCTTCTCCAAGTAGAGCGTGGAGTCGTCGAAGTAGTTCACCGTCCGCACCTCGTAGCTCCGCTCTCCGAAGTTTATCGCCACGGCGCTCCGGCTGCCCAGGCCCCAGAGGAGCAGGGGATTGCGCTGCACGGTTATCTCGAAGCGCTGCGTGTTGGCGATGGCAACCCCCGATGGCACCTCGAACGACGCCATGGCGAAGTTGAACGGAAGCTCTGCCTCCGCCACCTGCGAGCCCGCGCCGTTGGTCGCCTTGTCCTCGTTCGCGTAGAGGAAGCTGAGCGTGACCGTGGCCGGGTTGTCTCCGACCTCCGCCGTGAGCTTGAACTCCGAGAGTACGCACCCCCGGAAGGTGTGCTTGGTCTCGTTCGTCCCGCTCAGGTCCAAGTCCTCGCCGACCTCGATCGTGAGCGAGGGCGGGATGTTCTTGACGAGCGAGGAGTCCACCGGATACGTGTGCGTGTATGGCCCTGCCCCCGCATCGGTGACCCCGTTCCCAAGCACGGCTTTCATCCACTTCATGTCGGCGCTGATGGGGAACTCGACGGTCATTCCGCCGGCGAACTTCCCTTCGAGCAGCGCCTGCGCGTCGAAGCTCGATATTCCGTAGATCTTGTTCAGCGCCGAGCTCCTGTCCACGGTCGAAACCTTCACCGCCGGCCCGAACGACTTGTCCGCCGTCGCGGCCGATGCGAAGGCCGATTCTATCCCATAGTTGCAATATGAATTGATCCCTGTTGGCATTCACTCACTTCTCCTTTTCAATGTCCTCCAAGCCGGTCGATGATGAAGACCAGCACTCCGCTGCCGAGGATGCCGGAGATGATCCATAGGGCCGCCTCCTTGCGGCCCAGCGTCCTCTCCTTGCGTTCCTTCTCGATGCGTTCCTGCTCGGTCAGGCGGATCTCGTGGTCGGCTATCGCCTTCTCCTCGTCCTCGTGCAGCTTGAAGGATTGCTGGCACTTCGGCGAGGGGCATTGGATGCGGTCGATCTTGGCGTTGAGCGCCTTGTCCCGCGCCTCCTGCACCAGAGCGAAGCCCTTGAACTTGGCCGCGAGATCTACGATGATCTCGCGCTTCGTCATCCCTTGGTACTCCTCACCGAAGCCCATGTTCCCACCTCACGCGCTCGGGACGGCCTTCGGCGGCAACATCTTCTGGATGAACGCGTGGACATCATTGAATGCGCTCACGATGTCGTTCATCTGCGCGTCCGTCCCACTCTCGTCGTTCCAGATCTTGACGCCGTCGTTGTAGATGACGTTCAGCTTGTCCACGAACGGCTTAAGCGTCGGTATCGTCGCCGCCTCCGAGACGACCGCTCCGCCCATCTTGATGCCCATGCTCGCGAGCGAATCGCCCTGCCCGTTGCTCTGATTGAGCTTCTGGATGGCCTTTGATGCCTCCAGCTTCTGCGCGACCACTTCGATCTTCTGCTTCAGGTACGTGACCACCATCGCTGCCAAGCCCGTGCTCGACAGAAAGGCGATCCCGGCCGCCACTATTGTTCCCAGGTCCATTCTCCCATCTCTCCTTTGTTTCCCCTTTTTTCCTATTGCGGTTTCAGGGTGCGGTGCAGCTTCACGTCGATGACGTATCGATAGAAGTTGGCGTACCCCGCAAGCTTCCTTCCTTCCTCATGCTCCATCCAGTCGTAGACGCTGCCAGTGCTCTTCCTCATCAGCGTCAGGACGCGATCGATCTCTTCCCTCAGCTTCAGGATGTCATCGCGCGAGCTCGACCAGAAGTCGACGGATATTCGCACCGTGACCCGTTCCCCGGTGTAGCTGACGCCGATCGGGATGCACGTGCCGTCCACGTAGTAGATCTTGACCCCGCGGCGGGGCGTCGTGCCCATGTCGTCCTTGTAGAAGAACGGCGGCGTCGCCACGTTGCCGTTGTTCCAGTTGCTCTGGAGCAGGCCATAGACTATCTGTTCCTCGTCGAGCGGAGGCGTCATCCTACGACAAACACCCCCTTGACCTCGCGGTGGATGTCGATGACTCGCTCAACGTCCCTTTGCCATCTGTCGATGACCGATGCCTTCGGCGGCTCGAAGCCCGGCCCGTTCGGCATCGCCATCTTCGCATAGTCGGTCTCGAGGACATGCAGTGCCGCGAGCTTCGCCGCCGCCTTGGCGATGTCGTTCGGCACCGCCACCTCACCGTAGCGGTACGAGACCCGTATCATCGCCTTGCCGACCATCGGCCGCTGTTGCACCAAGTAGACGATGCCGTTCACGTAATCGACCCAATAGTCCCTGTTGCGGTCCTCGGTGCAGCCGTTGAGCGGGTCGACGATGTCCTTCCACACCGACCCGTTCCAGAGCTCTATCTTGTCGCTCGCCACATGCGAGAACGTCTTGACCGACCGGTGCCTGAGCGTCACGGCGTACTCCCTGTCCAAGAGGGCGTCCCAACGCCGATTCGCGTCGTGCGTCTCGTCGGTGATGGTGACGGTGCGCCACGAGTGCATCGTCTCCGCGTCGATGTAGTCCTCCGCCTCGTTGATCCAACTCTCGATCTCGGCCTGCGAGGGGTCGGTCGTCCCGTCCGGATCCAGCCGGACGAGGCTGTCATCGACCAATCTCAGCAGGCTCGCGACATCGTCCGCCGTGCAGTATGTGACCGTCATGCGCTCAACCTCACGAATATCCACGGGGTTATTCCCGTCCCATTCGTCACCGTCGGGAACGTGCCGGGCAGCGCGCCATACGTCTGCGCGGCATAGAAGAACGAGACCGCTGCGGCGTTCAGGGTGTTATCGAATCCGAGGGCGCAGTTCTGCGATGCGGCCGCGCCAGCCCTCAAAGCATGGGTGCCGCTGTTGCTCAATGCGACCAACCAGTAGAGGGTCCCCCCGGCGAGCGCCTGATTGATGGTGATCGTCTTCGCGCCCGTTGCCGAGTCGTCGGTCTCCCCCGCATCGAGCAATAGTGTGCCCGGCTCGCCGTTCGAATCGTTGTATATCCCCAGCCGACACTTCGAGGCCGCGTACAGGATCGTGACGTAGATGCCGATCCGGTCCAGGGTTATCGCTTTGGAAGAATAGAACGGGATCGCGTAGATCCTCCCGCTGGTCAATGCGAGCGCGGTCGCGGCCGTCCCCGTGACTGGCGTCGTGTACCATCGTTCCCTCGTCGCCCCGGTCCTCCTGAAGAACGACATGTCGTTCGGATTCGCTATCCCTATGTGGGTATCGATGGCCGCGTGCGAGTTCGTGCCGATGTTCGAGAGCCCAGTGTGATCTATCTGCGCCCCCGCTCCTGCCGTGTGCGCGTGTGAGTTCCCGCTCGTCACGCCCTGAGCCGTTGGAGCGTAGACGCTGCTGTGATTGTGGTCACCGGCCGCGACCGTGCCGCTTGCCGTGCCGACGTTCTTGCCCGACGAGTCACCTAGCGTCGGCTTGTCCGTGATCGCGGAATAAGCGTGCGCATGATCGCCAGCGGCCACCGTTCCTGTCGTCGTGCCTACGTCCTTCGATGAGGCGCTTCCCAGAGTGGGCTTGCTGTTGAGGTCCGCGTAGGCTATCGCACCCCCGTCGCCGCTGTGATGAGAATGAGAGTTGCCATTCGTGACGCCCTGGTTCGATGGCGCGTAGCCGTCGTGGCCGTGATTCCCCGCGGCGACGGTACCTACCGATGTTCCGACGTCGAGAGCGGCCGCCCCGCCCAATGTCGGCTTTTCCTGAAGGTCGGCGTACGAGACCGTGCCCCCGTCACCACTTGAGGTATGCTTGTGATCCGCTTCGTGACTCATGCGCATTCCACCTTTACCGTCGCCCCATTCGCCCTGATCATCAGGTACGACTTGTTGTTCGTAGTGTCCCGCCAGATGACCGCCTCGCCGTTCACGCTCAGCGTTGGCGGCGAGCCGACGGCCGATTCGACATACCTCGTGCGCAGTCCGATCGCCGCGCCCGAGAGTATCTTGACGTTCCCTCCGATGCCTGAATCATAGAGCGTACCGAGGCCGCCGTTCTGGATGAGGGAGAGTAGGGTCGCGTCGCAGTCGGAGCCGAAGGCGAACTTGTTGTTCGGGATGTTGTCGTACGTGACGTTCGCGATGAGAAGGCCCCCGCCCGAGAATGAACCATCCCATGCCTGCGCCGAAGCGGTCATGCCGCCGCCCATCGCGACCGAACCGCCTATCATCGATTGCCCGAATCCACCCCATCTGATCAGGAATCCGCTCGAAGGCGTCCCGGAGCCATCCCCTTCTATGTCGCAGCCGAAAAGATGCGTGTTGTGGCAACCGAGGAGGTCCACGATGAAGTCCGCGTTGATGCCTGCCCAGAACCCGCACTCCTCGAAGACTATGCGGTGCCTCGTCCCGCTGACGGCCGTCCGGTGGACCGCCGACAAGGACGATGCCAACCTGCAGCCGGTGAATAGGGTCTGTCCGTTGTCCCCTGCCGCTCCGGTCGTATCGTTGAACTCGACCGCGTGCCCGGTCAAGCCGACGACCGCACGGACGTTGTTGAATTGCATGTAGTAGGTCAGGTCATCGAATTGGATGCCATTGACCGCGTTCTTGATCTCGATGTCATCGACGCGGCATTCGTACCCGACGTTCACGTACGCTCCTGGTACGTCGCCGACCGCCAATCCCGCCGCCGCGTTCGCAGCGCCGTCGATCGTCAGGTCGCGGACAGAGCAATTGAACGCCCTGACCGCGAGCACGGGGTCGGCGCTGTCGCCGGTGATCGTCACGGCGCCCCTGCCGATGCCCCTGATGAGCGTGTGCTGATGCACCGCGTTCGTCAGGACGGCATGCCCGGTGATGTCCTCGTCGATCACGAGGCAAGCGCCTGCGGCCGCATCGACCGCATCCTGCAACGTCGCGTAGTCGTGCAGATAGTACGTCTTCAGCGGACCATCGGGTGCCGACGAGTAATATGGATCCGAGCCTAGCCCCGCTCCCATGAGGACCCATCCGTTCAGTCCCCGCGCCATCTGCGCCAGTGTTATCCTGCTGCCGCTCAGCGTCGGGGCTGGGACCGCGGGAGTGTCACCGAGCGAGAGGTGCAGCACTAGCCTTCCCGTCGCGATCGTCGTCGCCGAGCCTCCGCCGGGCGTGACCCTTGCCTCGTGGAAGAAGTTGCCCTGCATGCCCTGAAGGTCCGCCGCCGCGATGCTCACTTGGAAGATGCCGCCCGCGCCGTTCGTGATCGTGATGCCCGAGCCGACCGTCTTGTGAATGAACATGCCCGAATCGTTGTCGGTCGCCAGGTAGAAGTCGATCGCCAGTCCGGTGATGACGTAAGCCGATCCGTTGCTCGTGACCGTGTATTCGAGCGTGTATGGGTTCTTCGAGTAGAGCTCGATCTTCTGGTCATCGACGGACGCGTCCATCGAGCCGGAAAGGCTTACCGTCGTCATCCTAGACCCCCTTGTTCGACCGATACCAACGATCAAGCCAGAACTCGTCGGGCTTGTTCGGGTCCATCACGCTGCCTTCGAGCACGGACTTGAGCATCCCGTTCTTGTAGACCTTGCCAGCGACGGTCGTCAGCGTGTACCCGTTGAGCCTGAGCATGTCGGGGTTGACGCACTCGTTCGTGACCGAGACGTTCGAGCCGAGCGATGCGAGCCTGATAGCCACTAAGTCGTAGAGGGTCTGCCCTGCCCCGAGCTTCAGCGATGCGTTCACCCCGGTCATGAACAGCCTGTCCGTTCCGGTCGTCGTGGTGCCCGCGCTCATGTCGAACGCGCCCTCGTCCTTGATGACCGAGATGTTCGTCCTGTCGAGCGAGCCGGTCGCCGCGACGGTGATGCCGCCCATCCCGATGCGGAGGCGTGCCCCTGCGACGCTGCTCGAGACGATGCCCCTTGTCGATACCGTCAACGATGCCGCTGTCAACATATGCCCGAGAACGTCGAGCGTGAGCGTGTCCGCTGCGTGGCTCGATTGGACGGTCAGCGCCGTTATTCCATCTAGGCCGAGCGTCGCCGTGTGCGAAGCGCCCGCCGCTGCGTCGAGATCTAGCGTCAACGCGCATGACACCTTCCCGAGGTACGTGATGAGGTCCGCGTCCTTGTGCATCAGCGACAGCGTGCCGGGGCCGCGTACCGTGCCGGTGTTGACGAATGTGTTCGCGCCCTGCCTAAGCACGGTGAGCACCTTCGCGCTGTCGATGAGGACGTCCGCCGCGTTCGATATGCTCGGCACGGAGCAGCTCGCCGCGATCTCCAACGCGCCCGCTCCTGCGGGGACGGTGAGATTGCCGAAGGCGACGGCCTGGTTGATCGTGCACTTGCCGACGTGCGACGCGCTGAGAGTGATCGTCGTCGCTGCACCTGGGGCCGCAGCTACGTCCCATGCGGTCGGATCGTCAGAGTTCTTGTCGGTGTCGCTGATCCAGACGACAGCCGCAGGAGTGATGATGAGATCCTGGGCTACGAACTTAAGGTTGAACGGGTTGGCCGCCTTCGTCACGTAGACAAAGAAGAACTTCTTGTTCTGGGGGTAGCCGACGCACTGCGTGTATGTTGACGAAACGCCGCCATCCGTCGTTTCGTCAAGCCAGTCCACGGCGTCCTGCAGAACTCCCGCGTTCCAGACGCGGTAGTAGATGTGATTCGTCGTCGGTGCCGACGTCCAAGTCACGTAGACATCGCCGTTCGTGTTCACGCAGATGCGCGGGTGCTTCCCTGCGCTTGTTGCGAGCAGGGTCGATTCCGCCGAGTAGCCGCCAGCGGCGTATCTCTCGACGACGTAGATC
>Ga0187878_1003827_pt1 | contig 12065 bp, 9 predicted proteins | sample June2016WEW_17_1_FD_132979 | JGI IMG/M metagenome (GOLD analysis project Ga0187878, IMG submission 132979) | Peatland microbial communities from SPRUCE experiment site at the Marcell Experimental Forest, Minnesota, USA - June2016WEW_17_150 | ecosystem: Environmental > Terrestrial > Soil >...
GGATCGGAATCGGAATCGCTATCGAAAGTGATCCGTTTTCTTTCGATTCCGATACCGATCCCGACCCCGATTCCAATCTCCATCAAGGTTTTTCCGGCAATCACCTGAGTAGTTACAGGAAAGCTTGGATCACCTTGCTACTTGATATCCTTTGCCACCGCCGTCGCGTCTTTGGTAAATGGGGTGGCCAGCCATTTCTTGGCCTCGTCGAGAGCCCCGTTGGTGCCATCTTTGGTGTTGAGGGCCTTATTATACTCCGCCAGCGCGCGCTGCCGCTGGCCAAGGATGTCATAGATCTTGCCGATGTAAATGTAGCACCAGACCTCGATCCACTTGGGATCCTTGTCGCCATTCAGGGCTTCACGGAATGTGTTTGCAGAGGCCTGAAGATTGCTCTGCTCGAAAAACACCTCTGCGAGGCGGAAATTGGCGATCGATCTATGCGGGTTAACCTTGAGGGCCTGCTCATAGGCCCTGACAGCCTCCACATAATCGCCCTTTTCCTTGAGTTCGGCACCGAGGGTGAGTTGCACTTTGAATTGAAGATCGTCTGAGTCCCTCAAGAGTTTGCTGTCCGGGTCGAGAATCACCTTTTGCGGCCAAGTGAAGGTGTTGACGTCAAATGTCGTCGATTTGCCATTGAGCTCCACGGTGGTCCGCTCGCTTTTCCCTTCGCCCTCAGCCTCGATCTCGAGCGGCATGCGGAAAAGATCCCGATCCTGCTTCACGCTTCCGGAGACCCTGAAACCATCGCGGGTCCTGTAGATCACATAATCCACTTGCAAGTTCGGTACTCCGATGGTGTCGATCCATTCGGCAAAAAACCAAGCCAGCTCCTTGCCATAAATTTGTTCCGCCAGCTTTTGAAAAGTCGGGGCCGAGCCAACCGTGGCACCACCCTGCTTAACGTATTGCTGGAGCAGATCAGCAAACTTCGCCGGGCCCAGGATGCCCTGGAGCATGTTCAAGACAGACGCCCCTTTCCCCGCAACTATCGACTCATAATAGTCGGTTCCGTATCCTAGACCGATGCCGGCACGAATCGCGCTCTTGCTCTCGTACTTAAGGCCGAGCACCGCAAGATTGTCGATCTCGTCCTTCAATGCTTCGGGGCCGTTGGCCTTTCCGAGGAAGAGAGCCGCTGAGTAATACGACATGCCGTCTGCGAGCCAAAGGTCGTCAGCGCTCCGAATCCCGACGGTATCCATCCACCATTGATAGGCAGCCCGCCGGGCGAGCCAGCGCAACGGTGGCGCGGGATCCGATAGCTCTTTGTGGGTTACGAATATCGTTCCCAGGGTTCCGGGTACCTGTGTAAGTTTGTCGTCCACCTCCACAAGCCGGAAGGATTTTCCCGAGGCAGGATCCCCCCACTGCTGCTGATAATACTCCAAAGGCTTTACCAGCACTTCCGCGGCTTTCCTGATGGCCTCGATATGGTCTTCGCGCGCGAAGGTGTCGATAGTCAAGCCGCCAAACTGAGTCTTCCGCTCAAAATAGCGGCCCGCCACAATCGAGGCTGCCATAACCGGCTGCTGGGCAGACCAGCCGAAGGTTTCCGTAAGGTCGTGCGTTACGATCGGCATTGGGACTCCCGGACCCACGGCAGTCATGCCGAGCGGCACGGTCACCTCGACAGTCACCAAGGGGCGATCCCCAAATAATTTGTTGACTGGAAACCACTTCGCCGGGTACAGGAGGTAGGAGCCCTCGACGCCGATATAGGCGCTGCTCTGATCGCGCGTGTAGTTTCTGCTGTAGCGGTCGAGATCAAATCCGCCGGTGTACTCGAGTTTGACCGTGACACTCTCCCCGGCGTTGAGCTGCTTGGGGAAGTGAATGACCATGCTCCCCGGGCCTGGTTCATCCTGATTAAAATCCAGGTTCCCCCCACCCTCATCTGTCACCTTGAGTACCGACAGGTTTTCACTGAGCTGAAACAAAACCACATCCGTAGTTTGGACTACCTTGAACTTGACAGCTGCAACGGCCTTCAGTTCGTGAGGATCCGGATCGAGAGTCAACTGGATGTTGTAGCTCTCGACGCTGATTTGGGGAGGGGCGGAAGCTTGTCTCCTGGCTTGAGGAAAGAGGCCTGTACCTAAGCTGAGAGCCAGTCCTGACAGTGCCAGCAAGCGTTTACCTATCATTCGAATTTGCATTCTCTTCACTCCAGATACCCTGCCACCAGCGCAGCTGTTCTTTCTGAAGCACAGCGCGATCCCAGCAGATTGCGAATTGCCGCCAGACGCGCCCTCATCGCCGCCGTCTTTTCAGGCTTCTCCAAATAATCCAGGGCGGTTCGGGAAAGCGCCTCGGGGGTGGCATCCCCCTGCAGGTACTCCGGGACGATTTCCTCCTCGGCAATCAAGTTTACCAGCCCTTTGTAGGTACTGCGAACCAGAATGTTGCCTACGTACCAGTTCAAGGGAGAAACCTTATAGGCGATCAAAAACGGGGTTCCGACCAGGGCTGCTTCCAGAGTGCTCGTGCCGCACTTGATAAATCCGAAATCCGAGTTCGCCAAGATGGTGCGAGCCGGGGCCGACACGATGCGGAATTGCCTCCGGTCACCGTTTTCTCCCAGTATGCTCGATGCAATTCCGGCCACCTGGCGCGGATCAATGGCCGGCGCCACCGAAACCAGAAACTGCGCCGTAAGATGGCGCAAAACCAGCCGCGATGCTTCCAGAAAAGTCGGCAGTATGTGCTCGACTTCGCCGCGCCGACTGCCGGGCAGAATGGCAATCGTCTTCTGTGCCGGATCCAGACCGAGTTCGCGAAGGAACCTCTCCCGATCGCTGTTGGCTTCGAAGTCTTCCAAAAGCGGATGACCCACAAATTCCACGTTTACTCCCCGTACCCGATAATACTCTTCTTCGAACGGCAGGATCACTAACATCCGGTCCACGTACTTGCGGATAGTTCTGATCCTTCCCTGCCGCCACGCCCACAATTGTGGGCTGATGTAATAGATTACTTTTATGCCTAGGCGTTTCAGTATTTTCGCGAGCCTCAGGTTGAAATCCGGGAAATCCAGCAGCACCGCCACGGAAGGGCGCCGTTCTCGGCAAGCCGCCGTAAGCAACCTGTAGGTTCGGCAATATCGGACCAGATGCCGGAATGCTTCCCGAGGGCCGATGATCGCCAGGTCCCGGGTGTGGCAGAGAATCTCCACCCCGGCCTTCTGCATCTCATCTCCTCCGGTGCCGAAAAAACTCAACTCGCGCCCGCTGCAAAGCGTCCGAAGCCTCCGAACCAAACTTGCGCCGTAGCGATCCGCGGACGTCTCCCCGACTACCAGCAGTATAGAGCGGGATTCGGCATGGGATTGGTTCACCGGCTACTCCTGAAGGGCACTTTGAATTGCGGCGACATGATGTTGCCTCGAACGATCGCCCGCAGAGCGACGTCATGTCGACGCATTCCGAAGCGCCTCTGGCTGACAACGGTTCGGAGTGAGTCTCTGCCTGCGGAACGGGTGGGAGCAGCAAGCCTTCTGAAGAGGGGCAAGGGCTTAGGGAGCCCTGAAAGGGCGCCGCAGATCAGCCCAGGGCGTAAGCCCTGGGAATATGCGCCCACGCAAAACAGCCCTGAAGGGGCGGCGCAGGCTGCTTCGCCCTTACAGGGCTCTATTGAGCACTGCCGTTGTCCCCGGAGCTCACGCCCTGAGCTTTGCTGTTGCGCCCCTTCAGGGCTCCGTCTCGTGACCATTCAAACACTCGCATGAACCCACGCCATTTTAGATTCTCTACATCGCCCGGGCAGCAGAGCTTCTGCAAGCCTGACCGGCGGAGGCGATGGTTTACCTTAACCGCATCGGCAAATTGACTGATAACAAGTTGATTCCTGTTACGCTTGTCTAGTTGTTTCAAAGGGCCGAGGCAGAAAGGATCCGATATGGTTCCCTCCTCTTCGTACCTTGGCTCAAGGAGTTGGCGAGCGAAGCAAGCTGGGATCAGTCCTACTAAGAGCAATCATCGCGGGCGATCCATGCGCCGCCGAGCACCTGCTCGCCTAGATAAAACACGGCGGCCTGCCCGGGCGTGACCGCCATCTGGGCAGTATCAAACTCAACCCGCACAGAGTCGCTTCCTATCGGTGTAATGGTAGCCGGCGCTTCGGAATGCCGAGATCGGATCTTGACGGCGACACGCAGGGGTTGCACCAGTTCGGAAATCGCAATCCAGTTCGTGCGTACGGCTCGGAAGGATTGCCTTGCCAGCCGGGGCCGCTCGCCGACGATCACGCGATTCTCATTCGGCTGGAGGTCGAGCACATATAAGGGAGCCGAGTGGGCAATGCCCAGGCCGCGCCGCTGCCCGATCGTATAACGATGGATGCCGCGATGAGTTCCGACCACCCTGCCCTCGGAATCGACGATCTCACCTGCGAGAGAATCCTCCTGGCACTCTTCCTCCCGGATGTACCTCTCGACAAAGCTTGCATAGTCTCCATCCGACACAAAACAGATTTCCTGGCTGTCGGGCTTATTCGCTACGTCCAGGCCGTATTGGCCCGCGATCCGCCGCACTTGGGCCTTATCGAGCCCGCCCAGAGGGAACATGGCTTTTGCCAGTTGCTCCTGGCGCAACTCGAACAGGAAGTAGGATTGATCCTTGTCAAGATCCAGCCCCTTCCAAAGCAGGTACCTCCCCGACGATTCGTCCTGGGTGACGCGCGCATAGTGTCCGGTGGCGACGTGGCCGGCTTCGACTTCTTCCGCGAGCCTCATCAGGTGGTCGAACTTCATGCGCGAATTGCACAGAACACAAGGTGATGGCGTCAGGCCGCTGCGATAGTCTTCCACGAAGGATCGAATGACCAACTGCTCGAACTCGCGCTCAAAGTTCACGACGTAATAAGGAATGGCAAGCCGGGACGCAACCTGTCTCGCATCGTATAAATCATCCAGGGCACAGCAGCGTCCGAATTGACGTACATCTTCCGCAGGTCCGTTGCGCCTCTGGTCATACAGCTGCATGGAGAAGCCGACGACCTCGTAGCCCTGTTCTTTTAAAATCGCCGCAGCTGTCGAGCTGTCCACACCCCCGCTCATCGCCACCGCGACCCTGCCCCGAGTCATTGTGTGGAAACCTCCACGGGCATCCATAGGATGCACGTTCTCACCAGATGAAGGTCTCTGATACCAGGATGGATGATGTATTCATCGATGTTCCGCACCTTATCCTGATAAGAGTTCAGCAGCCGCCAGACATCCCGGCGTACGTCCGTTTCGAGCGTATTCAGTGACTGCTCGAGGTCCGGACGCGTCGAATCCGCATTCTGCAACCCAACAGCATCGTCAGTCTCCATCGTCAATTCCGTCTGCAGAAAAAGCTCGGCGATCCTCTCGGCCACGGCGTGAAACCTGCTCTTGGCATGAGTCATCCTGCGATCGAATTCGAATTCTCCGGCCCGGTCGCGGCCGGCGTATTTCTGTTCGATGCGCTCGAACCGCCGGTTGACCACTTCGCGCAACGTTTCCAGCTCGGCGCGAAAGGACTCATTGAAGACATCCAGGCAACGGATCTGAAAATCCTCCTTAGTCTCACCCGGATGGGAATAGATGTTCAGAACGAAGTTGCGGAAGACACGCGCTTCCGAATGACGCAGCAGGAAGGAGAGATACTGGGTTTCCATCCGAGATACATGCTCCTCGGTCACAAATTCGGGCAATTGACGTAGCTTCGCTTTTTCCGGTTTCGCCGTCTGGAGAGATGTCGGATCCACCCTCCGTACCATGTCTCGCGTCCAAAGCAGATCCTCTTCGAAGGGATGGATATCCAGAATGTTGTTCAATCCACAGGTCATGTGATAGCCCGAGCGGATGTCGGCGAAGTCGATCCTGGCTTCAACGTAAAAGCAAGGCGCATACTCCAGCTCCGCGGTGGGGGACGTGGGACGAAGAAACAGTTGCTTGACTTTTTCAGAATGGTCGGGGCGCACAGCGAATACCTGAGAATTCAATGACATAGAACAGACTCACCCGCCTATAGAGGGAAGAATTTTACCATGAGGCCTGGGCCCCTGAAAGGAAAAGGAAGGAACCTCCTGCGATGCAGACGCTACAAGAAAAAAAGCAGCCACAGATTTCACGGATTCCACGGATTTTATGAAGGCACTACCAAAAGGCGGTGTTTCTTGCAGCCTCCAGGATGCCGGCAAAGACGACGGCATCATTTGGTGCGCCTTGATACGCGCATGCAATATTCATATGAATTCGTGAAATCCGTGGAATCCGTGGCTGCTTTTGAAGAGGCTAAGCAGTTACTAAAACGCAGTCCGGAGATTATTAGGTTCAAAATCCGCATTCCAAAACCAAAATCTGATACAATCGCTCTCCAGCCAAACCAACTATTTGGGGAAGAGAAGCCTATGAAAGAGACCATTGATTTTCGACTCAACGGCAAGCCCACAAAACTGGAGGTCGAAGGCGACCGAATGTTGCTGTGGGTGCTGCGTACGGACTTGGGACTTACTGGAACGAAGTTCGGGTGCGGCGCGAGCCTGTGCGGCGCGTGCACCGTAATCGTCAATAAGGAAGCCGTGCGTTCGTGTCAGGTGGCGGTAAAGAATGTTCGCGGCAAAGAGGTCATTACCATCGAGGGATTGGCCACGAACGGAAACCTCCATCCGCTGCAGAAAGCATTCGCCGAGCACGATGCCCTTCAATGCGGCTTCTGCACTCCCGGCATGATCATGAACGCCTATGGCCTGATGCTGAAGAATCCGAAACTAACGCGAGCCCAGATTATCGAAGGCATGGATCAGAATTTGTGCCGGTGCGGCGCCCATAATCGTATTGTCCAGGCAATCGAAAGTGTTGCGAAAAAGTGAGGCATACCATGGAAGATGAAAAATCCGAATTTTTCGAAACGTCAACAGGGACAGCCGGATCCTCCCTGGACCGGCGCGACTTCATGAGGCTCGTGGGAGGAGGCATCATCGTTTTTTTTGCCATGGATGCCCCAATCTTGATAGGGCAGCAGGAGCGCCGGGGCCCGGCAACTCCAACCGATCTGAATGCCTATCTTAAGATCGGGGCGGATGGCAAGGTGACCGTCTACTCAGGAAAGATCGAGATGGGACAGGGGGTGGTCACGTCGCTGGCCCAAATGGCCGCCGATGAACTCGGCGTGTCGCTGGAATCTGTAGAGATGATCATGGGAGACACCGATCTCTGTCCGTTTGACAGCGGGACTTACGGATCGATGTCGACCCGCTTTTTCGGCCCTTCCCTAAGGAAGGCCGCGGCCGAGGCCAAAGCCATTCTGCTCACGCTCGCCTCCGAACAACTCAAGGTGCCGAAGGACAAACTGGGCGTCGAAAACGGCGTCGTCTTTCTCACTGCCGACAAGAAAACCCGGGTGACTTACGGGCAGCTTGCCAAAGGCGAGAAAATCACGCGCAAACTCGACGGTGATGTGGTGCTGAAGTCGGTCTCCGACTTTGCAGTAATGGGAAAGCCTACGGTGCGCACCGACGGTGTGGCGAAGGTGACGGGTAAGGCGAAGTTTGCGGGCGACTATCGGGAGCCCGGCATGCTGTACGCCAAGGTCCTGCGCCCGCCGGCACACGGTGCCACAGCAAAAAAAGTCGATACCTCGGCGGCCGAGAAAATGCCGGGAGTGGTCGTCGTCAATCAGGACGGGCTCGTAGCAGTCCTCCATCAGGACCCCGAGGCGGCTGAGAAAGCGCTCGCAACCATCAAGGCTGAGTTTGATAATCCAAACCCGCTCGCCGGGATTGACAATGTAACCATATTCGACCGCATCCTGCAGACGGCCCCTCGAGCTCAAGAAGCCGACGCTCGAGGAGATCTGGCAGCAGGCGAGAAAGCCGCGGCAGCGGTTTTTGATTGCAAGTATCTCGGCGCATATGGCGCCCACGCTCCGATCGAAACTCACACGGCATTCGCCAAGATAGAAGGCGGGAAGGTGACGGTCTGGGTTGGGACTCAAGGCCCGTTTACCAGCCGCGGGCCGATCGCACAGGCTCTCGGGCTCACACAAGAAAATATTCACATCATTACTCCTTTCGTAGGCGGCGGGTTTGGTGGGAAGACCGCTTCCCCACAGGCAGTCGAGGCAGCCAGGCTTGCGAAGATCACCGGCAAGCCGGTTCAGGTTGCCTGGAGCCGCGCGGAGGAGTTCTTTTACGATACGTTCAGGCCCGCGGCCGTCGTCAAGATCAAATCCGGCATCGACAGCACCGGCAAGATCTGCTTGTGGGACTACAACGTCTATGCCGCCGGAACGAGAAGCTCCGAACAGTTATATGCAGTCCCCAACAATATCATCAGGTCCTACGGACAGGGAATGGGGGGTGGAGCAGGGGGAGCCAACCCGCATCCTTTCGGCACCGGCCCCTGGCGTGCCCCGGGAGCTCCGGCGAACGTTTTTAGCAGAGAGTCGCAGGTCGACATCATGGCCACCAAGGCGAAGATTGATCCGCTGGAATTCCGATTGAACAACCTCGACGACACGCGCCACGCAAGATTGCGCCCGGTTCTCCAGGCTGTCGCCGAACGATTTGGCTGGAAGAAGGCCGCAGCCCCCAGCGGCCGCGGCTATGGGCTCGCTTGTGGTCTCGATGCCGGCACTTACGTTGCCGCCATGGCAGAAGTCAAGGTCGACAAAGCGACCGGAAACGTCAAGGCGGTGCGCGTCGTCTGCGCTCAGGAAATGGGCATCGTCATCAATCCTGAAGGGGCAAAGTTGCAGATGGAAGGCTGCATCACCATGGGCTTGGGGTACACCCTGGCAGAAGACATCAGCTTCAAGGGCGGCGCTATTGCGACCGCAAATTTTGATACTTACGAATTGCCTCGCTTTTCCTGGCTCCCTACGATTGAAACGATCCTGATCAAGAACGATTCGTTGCAACCTCAGGGTGGTGGCGAACCGCCGATTGTCGTTATGGGCGCAGTCGTTGCCAATGCAATCTTTGACGCAACCGGCGCCCGTCTATTCCAATTCCCCATGACGCCGGAGAGAATCAAGGAGGCCTTCAAGAAGGCATAATCGACCACGCCTAGAAGGCGTGGCTTTGGCTTGCCCCGCACAGCGGGCGATTCGGAGTAACCCTCGGCGTCGGGGTCGGTATCGGAATCGGGATCGAATCGGAGTCGATGGTAGCCATCCTGTTCCTTGATAAGCCTCGATTTTCAATGCCGATTCCGATACCGATAGCGACCCCGACCCCGAGGATTCTTCGTTCCTGGCCGTGCGGTAGGTAGTAGACGGTATCGACGGCTCGCCGGAACGGCAGAGCCTTTCAGGGTCGCACGGCCAAAGGCCGTGGTTTTAGCCTGCAGTAATCCGGTCTAGAATGGTGAGGACAAACCGTGAAGGCCTCAAAGGTCCCGAGGATTTTTCGCCAGGTTCTTTGAGGTCTTCGCGGTTTGCATTTTGGGGGCGGGCTCTAGTTGGGGTTGTTGTGGCAGAGGGTTCTCTCGTTCATGAGGGCATTAAAGATGTCCCTAAACTCTTGTCTTCCATAAAAAAGGCGGGACTTAACCGTTCCGACCGGGCAGTCAAGGATGCGGGCGACCTCGGGTATCGTGTTCCCTTCCATATCGTGCAGGCGCACGACCTCCCCTTGCTTTCCAGACATGCGCCGGAACGTCTCCGCGATGAATGTGCCCATCTCGCTGGTCGCCATGTGCTTATGCGGGTCGATATAAGGGGTTGGGAAGGCGGGCAGCTCTCTGGCAGCCATATCTTCATCCAGCGCGACGAAGCGCTTGTTTCGCCCTCTGCGAATCATGCCCAGGCAGACATTGACCGTAATCCTGCTTACCCACGTCGATATCTTGGAAGCTCCCCGAAAGCGGTTGAGCCCTCGATACATGTTGATTAGCGTCTCCTGAAGCGCGTCCTCCGCCCATGACTCCTCGCCCAAGATGCGAAAGGCGGTGTTGAAAATCCTGCGGTTATAAAGCGCCAGCAGAGCATTGCAGGCTTCCGGATCGTCCATGCGGCACTGCTGCAGCAATCGCGATCCGAGTTCTTCTTGGTCGGTTCTTTCTGTCAGTTCCATATCCCCTCGCAAATCCCCAAACACTCACGATCCACATCCTTCCTTATGCAAAGTCAGGGCCAGATCTTGGAGAGAATCACCTGGTCTATAATGTCAATTATATCAATTGTTTATACGAACGATCCCTGGCAACCGCAAAATGCCTGAATGTAAACAAACTAGGCACATTTTTGGGATTTCCAGCTAAGCAGCTGTAAAATATCGACTTAATAGTGTCCAATGTTTAGACAGCAAGATGGTGTCATGATCGACAGTTTCGGTGGTAAAGAGAAGCCAACCCAGATGCCAAAACCAAAGAGCGTCGAGAGGGCCTTCGTCTCTCAGAAGATCTGAATAATTTGGTGTCAGGAAGGCTGAAGGGACGCAGCGAGCCACCACAAAGACTCGAAGACTCTAAGGCTCGAAGAAATCCCATGGTTCGAAACCTCCGTAGAGTCTTCGAGTCTTTGTGGTAAATGGTGAAGATCGAGTTTTTCATGGCTCCTCAGCGACTTGGGTACTCATGCACTACGATTCCTAGATGAAGGGTGTTCAGTTCCTTGCCGACGAAAAGGGCGATAAAACCGCTGTGCTTATCGACCTAAAGAGGCATTCCGAGCTGTGGGAGGACTCTTATGATCGAGCTCTTGCGCGCACACGCGAGCGGGAACCTCGGGAAATATTAGAGTCCGTAAAGCATCGTCTCAACACTATCCGGAAGCGCCAGGGAAATGGCTGACTGCTCAATAGTCTTTGCGCGGTCAGCGAGGCGCCGGCGGCTGGATGCCTTTGTTAGCTGACCTAATCCCGGGATTTGCTGGAGACCATAGACCAGCCGCGGGCAATGGTGGCAAGCTTATCTCCAAGTTCTGGCCAGTCGTGTAAGCTGGCTGGATCAAAATCTGCGCCATTGGGTCAGACCAAGGTGTGCGCGTCGGCATCTATTCGCACTGCGTCGAACAGCGCAGGATCACTCAGCGGGCCGTAAATTTCCCCATGTAGGACCGGACTAAAATCAATGATCCTAGTTATTCCATCGTCAAACTGTACCTCTAAAATAAAGGGCCCAACGATTTGGAACGAGCGCACAGAACGGATCGGATGGCTCATGGATTATTCTCCCTATCGAAGCGGCTCGATCTTAAGCGGGGGTCTGCCAGCCTGTATCGCGCAATCTTCCGGCCTAGCGGCAGACTTGGATCGTAGCGCCCGGTGTGAAATGCCGAAGTAGGTGCTCCAACGCTTCGAGATAGGAGAGGACGCAAAATGGTGCCAGGCTAATGCATTCACATTTGCCGCATCGATGCCATGGTTTAATGGCGGCTGCGCCGGTATGCATCCCGGCGATGCTTGACTCGATAGATGGAAACTTGCCGGCGTGAATCACTCACCTCATAGAGCACCCTGTAGTTTCCAACCCTTATGCGATACCCACCCGTGCTGGTGAGCTTCTGGACTCCAAAGGGGCGCGGCTCATCGGTCAGATGGGCAACACGCAGGGCGATCCTCTCGACCTCCCGCTCGTCGAGCGAATCAAGGTCTCGTTGCGCAGACGGTTTAACGACGACCTTGTATGCCACGCTTCTCCAGGTACTGGCTCAGCGTCAAATCCTTGCCGCGGATTTTTCTTGCGATCTGCAAATCGTCCCGATCCTCGAGGAGCTCGACCAATTCGACAAAAGAGGGATTTTTTTTAAGACGGTCCCACTCGGAGCGTGGAATTCTTATTTCTTTCCCGGTCCTTGTCAGCATCCGAATTCCTTCCGTAAACCACAATTTCCAAGCCGCTTTATGATATCACGAGCCTCCGAGATCTGGGGGCACAATACTTATTTTGCCTGTTGCGAGCGGGACGCACGAAACCGGGGACACTGCGTCCCCATTTTCGTCAGAATTGCTCAGTGGGACAGCAGTGGAGGTCGTCACCATTTTCCCTATGCCGGCACTCTCTGGCTGACGGCTTCCGTGCGCCGCACCCTGACCTTCACTTCGATGCGCGATCCCAGGCGGTTGAGGATCGACATGAGTCGATCGACGGTGAA
>Ga0187878_1003829_pt1 | contig 12064 bp, 9 predicted proteins | sample June2016WEW_17_1_FD_132979 | JGI IMG/M metagenome (GOLD analysis project Ga0187878, IMG submission 132979) | Peatland microbial communities from SPRUCE experiment site at the Marcell Experimental Forest, Minnesota, USA - June2016WEW_17_150 | ecosystem: Environmental > Terrestrial > Soil >...
CGGCAAGCTAGGGGCGCGAGGAAAGAGGATCGAGATAACGGGAAAGGACACGCGAGACGGAGGCCTCGGATTGGAGGAAACACTTGCTATCGAAGTCTATGACGATTTCCCGAGCCTCGCCCTGACTACTGTGACCTGCAAGAACGTTGGGGCCGACGACAAAAGGCTTGAGCGTGTTCTCTTCCAACAGCACCGGTTTGACGCCTCTCTGGCCGATTCTCAGGCGCCACCTTACCGGCTCTGGTCGTTCCAGGGCTCGAGCTACGAGTGGGGCAAAGATGAGGTTGTCGAAGTTTCCCGGGGCTTCTCCAGGCCGAACGTTATGGGCTCAATCTCGCACAGCGGCGGGGGCGGCGGGATTCCCGTTGTGGCGCTCTGGACAAGGTCGGTCGGGGTTGCCATCGGGCATTTGGAGACTCTGCCGGTCGTGCTCTCGATTCCGGTAAGAGCGGAGACGGATGGGCGGATTAACGCCGGATTGAGTATCGACGGGGCGGCGACCTTGAAGCCCGGTGAGGCTTACACGACACCGCGCAGCTTTGTGGCGGTTTATGCCGGCGACTACTATGAGGCGCTGAGCATGTATTCCAGGGCCATGCAACGCCTGGGCTGGGTGATCCCCAGACCGACGCAGGGAGACTTCAGCGCCAACTGGTGCGGGTGGGGCTATCGGTCGGATGTGACCCCTGCGCAAATGCTGGGGACCATCCCGAAGCTCAAAGAACTCCATTTTCAGTGGGCCACGCTCGACTATCGTTGGTTCAACAACTTTGGCGACTGGGAGCCCCGGCGGGAGACTTTCCCTGACGATTCTGTAAAGAAGGTTCTGGACGAGTTTCATAGGCAGGGAATTAAGGTGCAACTCTGGTGGTTGCCTTTAGCGGTTAGCGACGGGCAACTGTGGGAGCCCATCGGCCCCGAGGAGAGGACTCCAGCCGCCCGCGAGCAGCAAAGGCAGCCCGCTGAAGTCCTGAAGGAACATCCGGATTGGCTCATCCTCGACAAGAGTGGTAAGCGCGCTCGGCTGTTTCTGAACCGCGCGGCGCTCTGTCCTGCTTTGCCTGAGGTTCAGGAGTATCACCGGAAGCTCACGGAGAAGTTTATTCGCGACTGGGGTTTCGATGGCCACAAGCTCGACATGTCGTTCACAGTGCCCGCCTGCTATAACCCCAAGCACCAGCACAAATCCCCGAACGAATCGATTTACGCTATGGGTGATGTCTTCAAGGTGATTTTCGAGACAACGCGGCGGTTGAAACCTGATAGCGTCACCCAAGTTTGTCCTTGCGGCACAGTCCCAAACATTGCTTGGCTGCCTTATATGGATCAGGCTGTTACCGCCGATCCTGTTGGCGCGGCGCAGGTGCGGCGGCGGATCAAGATGTATAAGGCGCTGATGGGACCGGACGCGGCCGTCTACGGAGATCACGTCGAACTCACCGCAATGAGGCGGGAGGGGAGAGAGCATCTGGAGATCGGCAGTGATTTTGCGTCAACCGTCGGCTTGGGTGGAGTGCTCGGCACCAAATTCACTTGGCCCGACTATGGACCCAGCTTCAAGAATGTCTTTCTGACCGCCGAGAAGGAAGCGCACTGGAAGAAGTGGGTCGACATCTACAACTCCAAGATGCTTTCGCGCGGGACGTTCTTGAACCTCTACACCCTGGGGTATGACGTTCCGGAGGGCTACGCCGTCGCGAAGGACGGAAAGATGCATTACGCGTTCTTTGCCCCCGAGCCTGCAAAGCCATGGAAGGGCACCATCGAGTTGCGCGGCCTCCAGCCGGGTAAGTACCGGGTGGTTGATTATGAGAACGGGAAGGACTTAGGCACGGTCGATGGTGCGAACCCTGGGCTCGCGACGGAGTTCACTCACCACCTGCTGCTAGAAGCAACGCGGCAATAGAACGGACTCTGAACTCATGCGGCGGATTTATTCGCCGAGTATCTGGATGAGGTACGTCCTCTCGAGCGGCCCGTCGTATTCCATGAAGTAGATGGTCTGACGGGAGCCCCGCACAATCTTGCCGTTTTCGATGGGGAGCGTGCAACTGACCCCACCAATGATGCTCTTCAAATGCGCATCGGCGTTGAAGCCGAGACGGCCGTCGTAGTCGAGGTAGCGGCGGTGGTGATAGTTCTCGTCCTCGGGGAAAAGGCGCGAGAGATGGGTGAGGATGTCTTCCTCCAGGCAGGGGATCCCCTCGGTCACCAGCAGGCCGGAAGAAGTGTGCGTGGTCAGAACATTGACCAGCCCATTCTTCACGCCGCTCTTTTGGACGACCTCGTCCACCTGCGCGGTGATATCGATGGCTTCTTCGGTCTTCCGAGTTTGGAGTTTGATGCGCTCAAGCTTGATAATCATAGTCAGTTGCCAGTCGTCATTTGTCAGTTGCCAGCCCCAGCAGCCGTTCGGCATTCTCACGCAGAATGTTGTTCAGACAGCCTTCCGTCAAAGGAAGGCTCTTCAGCGCGTGGACCATGTTCTTGATTTCCACCCGGGGGTAATTCGAGCCGAAAACGATCTTGTTGCGCAGGCTGCGCTCGATAACCGTCGTGGGAATCTGCTTGCTGAAGACAAACTGGAAGAACTCCTTCGGGCTGTCGTAATAGAGGCACGAAGTGTCCAGATATACGTTCGGGTATTTGAGCGCCAGCGCCGTCGCTTCCCAAACCCAGGGCCAGCCAAAGTGGGCCAGTACAAAATCCAGCTTGGGGAATTCGCGGATGGGCTCCTCCAGATGCAGCGGGTGGCCGCGCTCGAGCGGTGTTTCCGGCGCCCAGCTCATGCCCGTATGAACGAGGAGCGGAATCCCCAGTGAGGCCACCGCCTCATAGACCGGAAAAACCTTGCGATTGTTGGGCCGGAAGTCCTGCAAAACCGGATCGAGCTTGAGTCCCTTGAGCCCCAGGTTCTTCACCGCGTTTTCCAATTCGCGCGCCGCGCCCTTCTTCAGGGGATCAACACTCGCAAAACCGACAAAGCGTTTGCTGCGACGGCAGAGCTCTGCGACCTGTTCGTTGGAACTCACCGCGTCCTTCCGCGCGCGCCGGCAATCGATGGGCAGCAGAACAGCCCTCTCAATTCCTGCCACGTCCATTTGCAGGAAGAACGTCTCGAGCGGCTGGAAATTGTTGCCGATGTTATACACCTGCCGTGCCACGCGCTCGTAGTTCGGATACTTCCCAACGAACTCGCGAATGAGGACGGGATGAGTGTGAAAGTCAATCATGGCTTCGCCTTGAGGGAAGATTGCGCCCCGGCGCCTGTCTGTGGCCAATTCCGGCCCAGGAACTCCTCCAATTGCTTGCGGTCGCGGAAAGCTTCCGTGCCCCCGGGACGGGTAGTGGAGAAGGCGCCCGCCAGGTTGCCGAAGGCCAGACACGTTGGGACATCGGCGCCGCGAACGTACTGGTGAAGGAAACCGGCATCAAAGCTGTCGCCTGCGCCCACAGGGTCTACCGCCTCCACGCTCAGCGCCGGACAAGTGAATCGCTCTTGGCCGCGTTGTGCCAGGGCGCCCTCGGGCCCCAGCTTCACAGCCACCACGGGGACGGCCTGGGCAAGTTGCTCCACGGCGGCTTCCAGGTCGTCCACGCCTGCGATTCTCTTCGCCTCGCGCTCGTTCGGGAGGAAGACGTCCACGGTGCCCAAGACTTCGCGGAGATCACCGTCCCAGCGGTCGTCAGGATCGTCGTTGGTGTCGAGAGAAACGGTCAAGCCCGCGCTCTTCAACCGCCGGAACAGCTCAAGTATCCGGGGCCGCAAGGCCCGATGCAGGAAAAACGAGGAAAGGTGGAAGTGCCGCGCCGAGGCCAGGTAATCAAGGTCGAGATCCTCGAAGCACATCTCAAACATCGTACCGGGATAGGTAAGGATATTGCGGAAACTCGGGCGAGGCAGGATGACTGTTAACCCGGTGGAGGTGCGACCCTTGATTTTTCGTACCCGCGAAACATCCACTCCGCCCGCGACTAGCCGTTCCAGGCTGATCTGGCCCAGGGGGTCGTCGCCAATGCGCGAGATGAACCCGACCCGGCTACCCAGGGCAGCAAGGTTGTGAGCGAAGATTGCCGAGGAGCTTCCCAGCGTGAGGCTCAGCCCGTCGGCCAGCAGTTCGCGCTCCGGCGCGAGTTCCGTGGGCAGACCGTAGAGGATAAGGTCGAGATTGAGCTCTCCCACTACGGTCACGTCGAAGTCAGGCACGTCGGGCGCTCCCTTGCTAGCCTTTGTCGTTGAGAATGACCACGCGACTGAGATTGCGCGGCCGGTCGGGATCGAAGCCCTTCTTAAGGCCAGTGAAATAACCCAGCAACTGACCCGGCAGGGCGTACGCGGCCAGGCGGGCGTACTCCGGCACGTCGAGGTCGAGTTCCACCAGGAAGTCCGCGGCGCGACGCACGGCACCGTTGGCGACGTTCGTCACCACCAGAGTGGTGCCACCCAAGTTTTTTACCTCCTGCAAGACCTCGCTCTCGGCCTCGAAGCCGGTTTCGGAAAGCAGGAAGGTTATGAGCGTTTCGGCGCTGACAATGGCTTTGGGCCCGTGCCGGAACTCCAGCGTGTGAAAGGCCTGCGCATAAGAGCACGACATCTCCTTCACCTTGAGCATGGCTTCGTTCGCCACGCCGAACAGCGGCCCCTGCGCGAGGAAGACATAGTCCGCAAAGTCGTGCGCTTGGACGTACTCCTGAATCCGCGAAGGCAGCGGGTTGAGCACCTTCTGGCCCTTGTCCGGCAGCTTCCGCAGCGCTTCCGCAAAGCCAGCCTGCTGGCCATAGACTGCCCCCAGGGCTTGCAGGCCCAGGAGCATCGAGGTGAAGGAGCGCGTCATCACCGTGCTCTGTTCGTCGGCGGGAAGCAGATAGAGCGTGGCCGTGGAGATCTCTTCCAGCGGCTGGTGAGTGGCACAGCTGATTGCCAGGGTGCGGATGTTCTCCTTAAGCTCCAGGTACTCCGCTACCTTCAGGATCTCCGAGGTGTGGCCGGAGCGAGAAATCAACACCGGCTGGCACGGCTCTGGGCCCGAGAGGAGCAGGCTGGGGAAGAGCAAGAGGTCGGAAGCCGGTGCGGCCCGGGCACGCAAACCTGTGAGCTTGGTCCAACTAGCCGCAGCCGCCAGAGCGATATAGTAACTGGTGCCGCAGCCCACGAAGAGCCAGTCGGAGCGGGCGGGAAATCGCCTGTAGACCTGCCCCAACCGGTCCTTTTCGTCTAAAGCCTGCAAGCACTCCTTCCAGCATGCGGGCTGGGAGAGGATTTCGGCATGTGTGTGTGCGCCGGGGGTGGATGGGACCGTAGTCATAGCGATTCCTCTGCAAATAATCCCAACAAAACGCAACTATTCCTCTTCGCCACCGCCGCGGGGCCAGAAGGAAGGCACAGGCTTTCCGGCGGAGGATTAAACCAGAGTCACTTCAATTCCCGCTTCCTCGAGGGCACGCAGGTCCGCCTTGGGAATCCGGCTGTCCGTGATCGCCTGATGCACCGCGGAGGTGGGCGCAATCGAAGAAAGGCTGCGGCGCCCGAATTTGCTCGAATCGCAAACCACCACTGTCCGCCGGGCAACCTCAATCATCACCCGATTGACCTTGGCCTCGAGGAGGTTCGGGGTCGTCAGGCCGAAACGGACGTCAAACCCGTCCACCCCCACGAACAGGATATCGGCGCTGAGCCGTCGCAGGGTTTCCTCCGCGAGCGGGCCCACCAGCGAAAAGGAATTCTCCCGCAGGATTCCGCCGGTCAGGATGACCTGAACGGCCGTGCCCGCGAGCTCCGCTGCGATGTTGACGGCATTCGTGATGACCGTCAGGTTGCGGTAGTCTCGCAGGGCACGCGCGATCATTGTCGTCGTAGTTCCGGAGTCCAACACCACCGACTGGCCTTCTTTGATCAACCGCGCGGCCGCCTCCCCAATTCGCATCTTCTCCTTTCGGTGGAGCTTCTCTTTCTCGCGTAAGCTCGGATCCAAAAGCGCTCCAGTGCGGACGGGCAGAGCGCCCCCATGTGTCCGGTACACTGCGCCCCGGCTGTGCAAGACCTCCAAGTCCTTCCGGATAGTCACCTGGGAAGTCCCGAAGCGTTGGGCGAGGTCCTTCACCAGAACCCGGCCGTCGCGATTGATGAGATCGAGGACGGCGCGTCGTCGTTCTTCGTTCAGCATGGTTTTTGCCGAAACATAATTAGATGCTTCGGCTGCTTCTCTCCAAGCCAACCGGGCTTGCTTTCCCTTTCCATTTACTACTGTTTCTTTCGAAAGTCAAAAAGAAATTTCAAGAGGACGGCTCAAGAGTCTGCCGCAGTGTCTTCCCAAGCGGGGAATTAGAAGTGGAAAAGCGCGGAACGTACTCCCTCTGGCTTGGCCCTGAGGTCAAAGCCTTGTTTCGGGTTGGACATGGCTCGACCAACCGAAACCAGGCAAGGGACCTCAGCCCCCCCTTCTCGCGTCAGAACGGGGCGTTTTTCCCTCGAGCCTGCCAGGGCATCTTGCTTGCCGTCTGCGGGTGGTGAGAATAAACTGGTGAGGGTTGTTGGGGACTGAGGCCCAGACCGAGGAGTCTCGCGATGATTCCAGAAAGGGAAACGGTTGGTCTGATGACCCGAGGGTTCTGCTACCCTCTTTCACTTACTGGCCGCAGCGCCTGGCGACGACTGACGCGTGCCTGGGTAGTACTGGTCCTACCCTTAATCCTCGTCTCATCCGGCATCCTCCGAGCGCAACAGGGTAGCGAGGAAATGCCGGACGTCTCTGGCAATTACAGCTTCTTGACCGCCGATGACAACCTGGGATTACTGGAAGAAGAAGGGAAACTGAAGGGTGATGTTGACGTGCTACAGGGGGAGGACGAATCGGATGCCATCTTGAGTTATTCCATCAGTTCGGGTTGGCGCAAGAAGAATCAGGTGGAGTTCAAGACCAAGAAGATCCACCAGAAGTACTATCGTTTCTCCGGGGTTGTTCAGCGCGGCTCAGGGCATGAGGAAGGCGACCCGGACTTTCTCCGCCTGGTTGGCGACCTGGAGATCATCACGGTCAACTCCGAAAGCGGGGAGGAAATTGCACAACGAATGCATGTTGTCTTCAAGTCCAAGGGCCCACAAAAGGGGGAGGAAGACTGAATTCTTCGCGGGCCGAACCGGCAGCAGGGGAGCCGGGAGTCAGAAGTGAAACGTCAAGAGGAAAAACACCGAATCGGGAGAACGTGATGGCTGAAAAGGGAATTGATATGCTGCGGCGTCTGCTGGGCGACGACCGCGCCATCGAAATTCGGACCGCTTGGGCCAAACTCTCGCCGGACTTCGCGCATTTCGTCACCAGCTTTCTGGCGGGTGAAATCTGGTCGCGGCCCGAACTGGACCTCAAGACTCGGAGCTTAGTGACGATTGCGGGGTTGGCCGCACTCGGTCGGCCCAACGGCCTGCGCTTGAACATCGAGATGGCCCTGAACAACGGAGCCTCGAAGGAGGAGATCCTCGAGACTCTCCTGCAAATGGCTCCTTATGCCGGGTTTCCGGCCTGCTGGGAAGGCCTCGTCATCGCCGCCGAGGTCTTCAAGGAAAGGAAGGCAGCCGAGAAGGCTGCCTGACCGTGCGGGCTTTCCTCGGGCATGTGCCCCACAGCACCACGGCAAGCTGCCGCCACAGGGGAGAGGATTGTCGCTCCGGGCTCCGCGTCCTTATTCCCCAGAGAGCCGCACGTTGAGTGTGTTTTCCCCCCGTGCCGATTTCTTGCGTAACCTTTCCAGTCGCCGCACGAAACGCTCGAAACGCGAACGGGGCGCTGAACTCTTGCGCAAGCGTTCGAGGGCGATCGAAGTGAACTCGAGTGCGGTCGCAGCATCGCCCCGCCGATGCTCATGATGAATGGCCAGTTCCTCCAGCGCCTTGATGGCGAAGGGCGCTTCGCGGCGTGCGAGCTCATTCCAGAGTACAACGGCCAGGTCATGCTGCCGCTGCCGCTTGTGCTGGGCCGCCAACTGCCAGAGCGCCTGGGCTTCGACACATTCCGGGAGGCCTTTGGCCAACGCCTGCTGGCAGGTCGCCACCGACCGTTCCGTGGCTCGGGCCCGCTCGAGCATCCGGCTCAGGCTGAACAGGTCCAAGCTCGAAGTCACCGTCCGGTGGTCGGTGTCCCCGAGTATTCGGGCCAGTTCCACAACCAACGCGGCGAGCGTCAGGACATCGAGCGCGTTGTGGTAGAACACGGGCTGAAGTCCCTGCGCATTCCCGGTGCGCAGATAGTCGAAGTAGATTTCTGGAATCTCCGACCCCGCGACGTCGCCCTCGCGAGCAATTCCTAGGATCGCGCCCTCTAGATCTGTCAGCTTGCAGCTTTCCAGCCGCAGTCGCCACAAGCGGCGGGCGGGATGCAGCGCGTCCAGATGCATCATGCGACTGAAGGGAGACTTCATCCGTGCCAGGGCGTAACGGGTTTCGAGCAGAGGAATGTCAAACGTTTTGCCATTGAACGTCACTACTCCCTGGAAACTCTGCAGGGCCTCGGCCAGCGCTGCCAGCGCGGCCTTTTCCTCGGGATAGTCGCGGAGGAAAAACTGCCGGACCACAAACTGCGAGCCCTCGACCGCACCGATTCCAATGAGGAACGCGCAGGTGCCCGTGCCGCCTGCCAGGCCCGTGGTTTCCGTGTCGAGGTACACCAGTTGCGCCGGCTCGGGCAGGACGGTGCTCTCCAGAAGCAGGTTCAGCGGGGTGAGGTCGGCCGTTGCCAGATCGCCAATCCGGTACTTTCCGTAAGGCCGGCCAAAGGGCAGCGCTTGCCGCGCTAGAAAGAACTCGCCCCAGGCGTTCTTCTCGACTTGCCCGTCAACGTACTCCTCAATGCCTTTCGGCGCGCGCTGGGCAGGCAGCTTCTTGCGAGCTGGCTCCAGCCGCCGCAGGTATTCAAGCTGGCGCTCCAGCTCCTGGTCGCGTGTCGTCCGCTCGGCCGCTTTCTTCAATTGGCAGAGTTTTTCTTCAAGGTTCATTATCAGTCGCCAACAACCCACTAGTTAGCCGCCGGGGGCAACGGGCTACGAACAAAGGGGCACGGATAGCTTCTTCAAGAGTGCGAGTGCAACTTCCTTCCCTTTTTCCCCGATCTCCCCCGCCGGGCCCACGCAGGATGGGCAGCCTACGGGGCAGGGGCAGTTCGCTATCAGTTTATAGGTATTTTCGAGCAGCGTCTCGCTCAGGCGAAAGAGCGGCTCGCTGAATCCGATGCCCCCGGGGTACTTGTCATAAAGATAGATGTTGGGTTCAAAGAGGTTCGCTAACCGTACACGCTGCCCGGCAGGGGCGGGTCGCGGGCCCGTCCCTACGTCGGCTTCCTGCGAGGCGTTCTCTCCTACCGCCACGCCCAGATCCCGCGCGTCGCACATCACCAGCAGCGTGGCGATGGCCTGGAGAGCGTTGCCCAGTCCCATGACGCCGTCGAGCCGGGCGCCGCGGTCGTAGGGTAGTTCCTCGAGCATCTCTCGTGGCAGAGTGAGCCAGTACGCTGTGGTGTGCATTTCCTGCTCGGGGAGTGATAGTTCGCCCGAGCCCACGTTCTCCATGGTGTGAAACTTGATCTTCTTGAAGCCGACCACCTGCGTGTTGACTTGCACCTCGCCGTGATTCTTGCGCGCAGGGCCGGCGGGCACCGTGGCGAAAGCCTCAAGGATCTTTATTTTCGTGTAATCGATAGCGTCCGTGAAATAGTCGCTATCGCACCGGCGGACATAGGCCTTGCGGTTCTCATAGTCCAGGCGCTCCACTTGGTACTGCTCGCCGTCCTGCATGTAGATAGCCTTCTCGTGGACGGTGGTAAGAGCGCTCGAGAAATCCACTTCGCCGATGATCTGTGACTCTTCGGTGTCATCCACTATGACGAAGTTGTCGGAGGAAATCGACCGCAAGCTGATGGCGTCGGCGGGATAGCTTTCCGAAACCCAATGCCAGCCGTCGCTGGTGTGGTGGAGGAAGCCGACATCTTGCAGGTGCTGGCAGAGAGTCTTCAAATCGAGCGCGCCGAACTTCTCATCCTCGCGCAAGGGTAGCTCGAACGCGGCGCACTTCAGATGATTGAGCAGGATGAGGAGATTGTCAGGATTCACGTAACCATGTTCAGGTGAGCGCCCGAAGAAGTAGTCGGGGTTCTGGACCATGAACTGGTCGAGCGGCGCACTCGAGGCCACTAGCACCGCGGCTGAGGTCCCTCGCCGCCGGCCGGCACGGCCGGCGCGTTGCCAGGTGGAAGCAATCGTCCCCGGATAACCTGCGAGCACCGCCACATCGAGCGAGCCGATATCGATTCCGAGTTCGAGCGCATTCGTGGCCACCACGCCGAGCAAGCGGCCCTCGCGCAAGTCGCGTTCGATCGCGCGCCGTTCGCGCGGCAGGTAGCCGCCGCGATAGCCGCGGACCGCCTCCGGCCCGAGGGGAATCTTGGCAAAGTCCTCTTTCAGATAGGTCACCAGGATTTCCGTCGCCAGGCGGCTGTTGGCGAAGACGATGCTTTGCAGCCCGCGACCCAGGAACGTGCGCGCCACGCGCCGCGTCTCATTCAAGTACGACCGCCGGATGCCCAGTTGCGGATTCACCACCGGCGGGTTGTAGAACACAAAGTACTTCTCGGCGGCGGGCGCGCCGTTATCCTCGAGCAGCGTGACGTTCTCTTCCACGATCCGCGTAGCGAGTTCGGCGGGATTGGCAATGGTCGCGGAGGCGCAGATAAACTGGGGCTCGCGGCCGTAGAAACGCGCCACGCGCTTCAGCCGGCGCAAGACGTTCGCTAAGTGGCTGCCAAAGACGCCGCGGTAGTAGTGCAGCTCGTCGATCACCACGTAGCGCAGGTTTTCGAACAATCGCTCCCACTTGGTATGGTGCGGCAAGATGCCGGTGTGGAGCATGTCGGGGTTGGTGATGACCAGGTTGCCGCGGGCGCGGATGGCTTTGCGCGCGTCCTGCGGCGTGTCGCCGTCGTAGGTGAAGGTGCGGATCTCGTCGCCCAGCTTCTCCGTCCAGCGGTTCAACTCCGCCAACTGGTCCTGCGCCAGCGCTTTGGTGGGGAAGAGGTACATCGCGCGCGCCTCGGGGTCTTCGAGCAGCGCGCTCAGGATGGGCAAGTTGTAGCAAAGCGTTTTCCCCGAGGCCGTGGGCGTGACGACGACAAAATTCTTGCCGTCGCGCGCCAGTTCGCAAGCCACCGCCTGATGCGAGTAGAGGCTCTCGATACCCCGCGCGCGCAGGATCTCCACCAAGCGCGCGGGCAGGAATTCGGGAAACGCCACCAGCCGCGCCTCGCGGGCCGGGAAGTGCTTAAGCGCCGTCACCCCGCCTCGCGCTGGGAAGCCTTTGAACTTCTCACGGATCTCTTCCAGCGCTCCCTGCACGGAAGTAATACTCTGCGCGCTTGTTGTTGTCAGCGATCTGCTTTCTTGCTCTGCCATTTGCCCTCCCAAACCCTCAGTCCCTAACCCCTAACCCCCGTTCTCTCCCCTTCGCCTTTTCTTCGCTCATGCTAGCACAAACGGGGTGGAGCACCAAAGAGAATCCAGAAGGCAGAATTCAGAATACAGCATCCAGCATTCTGGCTTCTGACTCCTGAATTCTGCTGTGTGCTTGTCACTTCTCACTCGTCACTGGTCACTGTTCTTTCCCCCTTGTATCACGCTCCGACTAGTTGTATATGGTGAACGGTGGCGCGGCGGTAATGCATTCGCCCGCACACATCGCCAAGAGCGCGATGTATGCGCCACCCGCGGCTCCTGGGGGGTGAAAATGCTCAAGCCAATATCCCTAATCTTGGCTGTCCTTTTTTCCTGTTCTCTTGCTGATGCCAAAAAGAAAAGCCCTCCGAGCCTCCCCGAATTTCCAGAGATAACAGCCCGCGGCCGAATGCTGGCTGAATACTTGGCGGCCGCCGCGCACGCCAAGGAAGCGATTAAGGTGATGGCCCCGGCACGCGGGAGTGTGACTCACTACATCGCGCAGAAGGGAGACTCGGGATGGGTCGTAGCCTTTGGTCGGTACAGCGACAAAGGGGATCAATTCTTGGTCGTTTACGAGGCAACCCAGGGGGCA
>Ga0187878_1003832_pt1 | contig 12053 bp, 7 predicted proteins | sample June2016WEW_17_1_FD_132979 | JGI IMG/M metagenome (GOLD analysis project Ga0187878, IMG submission 132979) | Peatland microbial communities from SPRUCE experiment site at the Marcell Experimental Forest, Minnesota, USA - June2016WEW_17_150 | ecosystem: Environmental > Terrestrial > Soil >...
GAACAGGTGGGAAATGAAAAACCCGTCAAACAGATCTTTCGAGAGAAGAGTGCTGCCGGTATAAGAAGAAAATAAATATTTACGGGAGAGTATGAGCAATATTGCAGCTATTATCACAGCTAAAAATGTAAAACGGATGTGATTGGATAGCTCAACTGCAAATATATTGTGTTGTGGATATTTAGTCTCTATTATTGGAATCTCTTTCTTTGGGATCATTTATTATTGATTCCTGATTAGTATTAGAATAAAACAATCTAATTTTCAAAATTATTTGTTATATAATTACGATTCAACTCAATAACTAAAGCAAAAAGAGCTGTTTACTTTGATTTTAATTTCTCCTAAAAGCTTAATTTTATAGGTTTGATTAAGAAAAGAATTTGAACTAAATTAAAAAACATTTTTGATAAAATATAACTGAAATATTGAAAAATAGGCTAAAATTAGCAATATTATTTTTTATTATTGTAATTATTGACTTTCCTGTACTCTCTCAAACTCTCGAACACCCGCAACAAACGCTCACGGATACTTCAGGAAACACTAAAGACACCGGGACTGCTGTCAGGATAATTTCTACCGATACATCTTCTGTTTCTATTCTTCAGAAAGTTTCCTTGCAAATTGAAAGTTCCGAAGATGCGGATGCCGTAATAGAGGATTACCTGAGCGATTTGTTCCCAATAATATCCGATAAATGGATAACAGAGATTGAAGCTTCGAAAGAGATAAGCAGTTCCATTGTTAATGATTCGCTGGGAATTTATGATTCTGATGTGAATTTTTACGTACCCCGAAATTTTCTGGATGAAAGGCCCAAAATATTATGGGAATTGAACATTCCTGCATTCGAATCTCATCTTTACCAGATATATAATAAAGATACGATCTACATCGATACCTGGCCAAATGTGGTAGGTAAACCGAGTACGAAGACATTCACCGGGCACTATCAGGCATTCCGGTTGAGGAACTGGCCTTACTGGAAAGACCCGGAATCACCTGATTCAGTAAGACCCACTCCACCGGGTCCCAATAATCCCCTGGGTTTATTTGTTGTTCACTATGACGAAAATTCGCTGCGTTACTTCCACGGGACGAATAAAAATTATCTCCTAAAAAAAGAGTACCGGGCACTCTCGCACGGATGCGTAAGGAATGAAAACGCTAATATTGTAAAGATGAAAAAGTTTATTATAAACAAGGTTATTAAAAACGATGACCTGTCTTACTGGATGGGAAGCAAGAAGTCGATGACATACGAAATAAAAGAAGATGACAAGTTCCCGGTGAGGATAATATACAGGACTTTTGACATCAAAAATGACGATGGCGGTGATTATATTATTTTTTATAAGGATGTATATAATTACGGCGGAGGCGAAGAGTTAAGCAAATTTGATGATCCCTCACTTATTACTTTGACAACAACCGAGAATGTTGCAAATGAACTTAAAACGAAATATCCCTCAAAACAATCTACGAATGATACATTAATACCAATATTAGATTATCTGATCTCGAATCATAAAGATTATCATAAGTATTACTTTGGTGATCTTTTATCGAATGGTCCAGGAAACTGAATTTATTCTCACCGGAACAGGAACTGGATTTTCTGCTGAATAGGTGAGGATAGCATAAACGTCTGATATACAGGATGACATCAAAATCCATTTGGTATTATTTTAAAACCTGCATGCGTCATAAATGTACCGGGAGAGTATTAATTTACGCAATCTGTGTTCATTTTATCTCTGACGGTATAATAATTTCGCAGCAAAAGGATTTTAATGATGTTAATTACAAAAAATATTATTCCGTAATATCACGCAGTGATAGTGTAATAAACCTCCCCGATAAATTCCTCATAGAGAATACCGTAACGGTCTATACGGATTCAATTAAAGTAATACCTGCAAATTATGATATGGATTACAGGTTCGGCAAGATTCGGTTTAACTCATTCTACCTGCGCGAGCTCCGCTCTGATTCAACAAAAAAAAATTGGGCTGTAATCATTACTTATCAGAATTACCCGTTCGATATCCCTGATGTTTACTCCAATTTTGAGGTACTTGCAAAACTTGATACTACAAAGACAGACAGCGTAAAGATCGCTGAAGTGAAACCGGATGTTATGCAGGATATCTTTTCAGGTACAAACCTGGAAAAGTCAGGGAGTATTTTCAGGGGATTTACAGTCGGCAATAACCGTGACCTGACGTTAAACTCCGGTTTCAGGCTGCAAATGACTGGTAAACTATCACAGGATATAGACATAACTGCAGCCTTGACTGATGAGAACACGCCGATCCAGCCCGAAGGAAATTCCCAGAAGCTTCAAGAGCTGGATAAAGTGTTCGTTGAATTAAAATCCAAAAATATTACAACCACGCTCGGAGATATAGATGTAAATTTTTCAAATCTTAATTTTTTTAATTTTTCAAGCAAGGTGCAGGGAGCAAAAGGTTATGCGTCCCTCGATAAATCTGAGCTTTTTATTGCGGGTGCTATCACGAAGGGCAAGTTCAACACTAATACATTCAACGGGAGCGATGGTGTGCAGGGTCCCTATAGACTTATAGGAAGCAATAATGAGGTGGATATTGTGGTCATTGCGGGCAGTGAAAAAGTATACCTTGACGGGGTTACTATGGTTCGGGGTGAGACCAATGACTATACCATCGATTATACGAACGGTCAGCTCACTTTTACCAACAGAAGGGTTATTACATCTGTTTCAAGAATTACCGTAGATTTTGAGTATTCCGACAGGAAATATTCGAGGAGCATGATAGCAGGACAGACGAAAACTTCGTTGTTCAATGATCGTCTCAAGCTGGGATTCTCTTATATCCGTGAAAAGGATGATGAGACCAAACCCGTCGATTTTACCTTATCCGATTCTGATAGGGTAATTATGCAAAATGCAGGGAATGACAAATTCAAAGCATCCAAAAGCGGCGTTGTCTTTCTAGGCAGGGATAGTACTGGAAGAGCGCTCGGGCAGTACATCCAGCTGGATACGATTGTGAATTCAAATCGATATACCTACTATAAGTATTCGCCGGGAAGCGATAGTGCTCTTTACGAGGTCTCGTTCACTTTTATTGGAGCCGGGCAGGGAGATTATATCAGCCTGAGTGCATCCTCGTTCCAGTTTGTCGGGGTCAAACAGGGCAGCTATCAGCCGATCGTCATTTTGCCACTGCCCACAATGTATCAATCCGGCGATCTCAGCATTGACCTGGCAGTCTCAAAATCATTGGTTATCAAAATGGAGAGTGCAGTAAGTGATTTCAACCGTAACCTGTTCTCTGACCTGGATAAGAACAATGACAAGGGAATTGCTTTTAACACCGATGTAATTTTCAATAATAAAAGCTTTAAAATTGGTAAAATTACCTTTGGGAGTGTAGGCCTTGCGATCAAAGAGAAATATTTGAACAAGAACTATAATTCCCTCGACCGTCTTAACCCGGTGGAATACAACAGGGTGTGGGATATCCAGGACAGCTCAAACCAGAGCGAAAACGTAACCGAAGCTGAGCTAAAATTGCAGCCCAGGAATTTTATCATACTTCAAGCTACGGGTGGATTTGACAAGCGAGGACAAAACTTCAATGCTTCAAGGGGTTCGGTAAATTTCAATTTTTTAGGAGATAGTATATCATTGCCTTCCCTTCTTTATAATGCGGATTTTATATCAAGTAAGGACAATTCAATCGATTACAGGGGCTTCTGGGTAAGGCAGAACGGGATGCTTGATTATAAGATTGCTATGAAGGATAAAAAGTGGGGGCTTTACGATCTTTTCCTTCAATTCAATGGTGAGGATAAAAAGACTAATTCCACAAATTTTGATACATCCAGCACAGGCAGTTTCCGTTTTTATGAATTTAAACCGGGTGTGAACATCTTTAACCTCTCGCATTTTGACATGAGCTATAGTTTCGATTACCGTACCGATGATATTTATGAAAGCGGAGACCTTTCGAGATTATCCAGATCGTTTACCCATAATTACTCGTTACGCATAAAAGATTTTGATTTCTTATCTTCAAACTGGGATTTATCATGGTATGATAAAAAGTTCAGTGATTTTTACCTGTCAAAGGGATATACTAATGCCAGGACAGTACTCGTAACTTCACAAACAAATCTGTGGTTCTTCAACAGGGGATTGCAATCGAACTTATTCTATAAAGTATCGAGTGAGAGGAGCGCAATATCACAGGTCGTGTTCTATAAGGTACCTACGGGGCAGGGGAATTACATATATTTAGGTGACCTGAACCATAATGGTATCCAGGACGAGAATGAATTTCAGCTAGTGAACTATGACGGTGATTACATAAAGCTCATAGTCCCGACAGACCAGCTATATCCCACCACTGACCTACAGTCATCCGCTGCTATAAACATCGACCCTTCGAGGATCGTGAAATCCGGGGCTGGAACATTTTTAAACGAAGTGATGAAGGATGTGACTTTCGACACTTATCTTGCTGTAGCGGAAAAAAGCAAAGATCCTGTGCAGAGAGATATTTACCTGCTGAAATTCAGCTCATTCCAGAATGAGACTAACACGATTGCAGGCGCCAACACTGTCCAGCAGGATGTCAATCTATTCCAGTCAAACCAGTATTTCGGTATGAGGTTTCGGTTTATTCAGAAGAAGAATTTTAACCAGTATTACTCGGGCAATGAAAGGGCGCTTGATATAGAACGTTCGGGGAGACTGCGTCTTTCTTTCACTCCGGATCTTATACTTCAAACCGATTATATTACGGAATCAAACAGGAATCTTGCCCCGGATCTGTCATTCCGGAACTGGAATATATTCAGCCAGTCCGTGGTATCGGAACTCACCTATTTGCCTATTAAAAATATAGAAGCTGGTTTCAAGCTTGAAGTTAAACGCGCAGATGACAGGTTCCCGGCCGCTCCTACGCAGGTTAATATTAATGACCAGACCTTAAAATTTACTTATTCTCTGGAAAGTAAAGGTAAGCTTCATATAGAGGTTACCAGAAACTCGGCGAACCTGAACGCTGAACCGCTTTTTATTCCTTATGATCTGACCAAGGGGATTACACCCGGTCTAAGTTACGTCTGGAGCGTCGGTTTCGATTATCGGGTCACAAATTTTATACAGGCGACTATAAACTATCTGGGAAGGGCTGAGGGGAATTCACAGGTGATCCACACAGGTACAGCTGAATTGAGGGCTTATTTTTAAACATCGTGCAATGATTTTTCTTACGAGTATCTAAATTTATAACTATAACTCAACCTATGTCTATGCGAAAACTTACACACGAAGAAGTGGGGAGAAAAAGGATAACTCTGGATGACAGCAAGAAGGCAAAGCGTCACCCTGTCTATGTTCTTTGCGATAATATCAGGAGCATCTATAATGTCGGCTCCATTTTCCGGACTTCGGACGCTGCTCTGATAGAGAAACTCTACCTCACGGGTTACACACCTTATCCCCCGAGACCTGAGATCGAAAAAGTCGCGTTGGGTTCCACAGAAAGTGTTCTATGGGAATATGTAAAAGATCCTCTCGATGTCATCTCAAGCTTAAAAGATCGCGGGATAAAGCTTGCAAGTCTCGAGATAACCACGAACAGCAGAAAATACTATGATTTAACTAACACAGATTTTCCTTTATGTCTTATTCTCGGGAATGAATTGAGCGGGATTTCTAACGAGATTATTGAAAGATGTGATTTTTCCCTTGAGATCCCTCAGTACGGTTATAAACATTCCATGAACGTATCTGTGGCTTACGGAATAGCTGTTTTCGAGATTGTGAGGGCGTTCAGGAACGGTAAGTGACGGATACTAAATATCTCTGCTCGAGTATACCTCTTTTCCATTCATATATGTTTTGAGAATTTTCGCTTTAGATAATTCTTCCGGTAGCATTTCGAACAGGTCATCTTCCATTATGACAAAATCCGCTGTTATCCCCTCTGTTATCGACCCTCTTTTGTTTTCATTAAAACTTGCAAAAGCATTGTTGATCGTATAAGCTTTGATGCAGTTATGCAGGTCTATGCTGTTTTCTTTATAAAAGATGCGTTCACCGATATTTCTTGTTACTGCAGATTGTATAGTTACAAAGGGATTAATTTCAACTATGGGGAAATCCGTTCCGAAGTTTAATATGACTCCTCTATCGAGCAGGTGTTTATAATTGTGCGTTCTTTTCACCTCTCTATAGGATAATTTTTCAATTGCTATCTTCGCATCATATTTCATGTGATGAGGCTGTACCGATACGATTGTACCGAGCTTTTTAAACCTGTCAAAATCTGCTTCATCTATGTGCTGGGCATGCTCGATGCGGAATCTCCTGTCTACTTGTCCGTTCTCTTTTTCTAATCTTTCGCAAATGTCCAGCACATCGGATACTGCTTTGTCTCCTATAGCATGGATCATTATCTGCTTATGCTTCAGATTGATCTTCCTTGCTAATTCATAGATCTGCCCTGATTCAGCCATTTCGGTTCTATAACCGTTCGATGATTTTCCCTTGTAATTCTCTTTGAACAGCGCTGTTTCCGAACCCAATGCACCGTCATAGAATGCTTTGAATCCTTTTATGCTGAACAGTTCGGGATCTATTTGTTTTGTATACTCTGAATATTTTTCAAGGTTATCTATCTCATTAAATGGAAGGTATGAGCTTATTCTTAACTGCAGCTTTCCTGTTTCGTACAGCTTTATATAAACGTCCATATCTTCTTTCCTGGTGATATCCGAGACCCCGGTGATACCGTATGAATGCATTATCCCCGTCATTTCCTCCACCGCCGAGACCTTCTCGATTAACGTTGATTTCGGGATTTTAGCGAATACGTAGTCCAATGCATCTTCTTTTACTATGCCTGACGGGTCACCTGTTCTGTTCACAGGTATCTCATCCGCTTTAAAACTGTCTCTTCGTTGAAGTATACCGGACTGCTCCATTGCAAGAGAGTTGCATATACCGGAGTGATAATCATAGTTGGTAATAAATACGGGCTTATCTGAATAGATATCGTCCAGGATATTATGCAATAAATTATCTGTATCCGGAAAGAGCTTGCCGATATTGAGGTTTCCTCCCTGAAGCCATTTAGTATTTGGATTCTTTTCGGCATAGTCGGATATTATCTTTTTCAGCTCTTCCGGGGAATTTACATCGGTGCAATCGATCTTCTTCCGTATGAGTGAACCGTAAACGAGATGCACATGTCCATCCGTGAAAGCCGGTAATACAAGATGGTTCTTTAGATCTATTATTCTCTCGAAATTACGTTTTAGCGTGTCTTCAGAGCCTGTCCCTTTATAAGAAAAAACTCCATCTGTGATGCCAAAGGATGACAGGAAATTTCCGTTTTCCTGCCATATTTTCCCATTATTGAATAATATGGAATCTGAGCTATCCTGCTTGTTCATTTGCTCTGGTATTTAAACGAAATAGTGAAGGTAAGCCTCAATGTTCGGTCTTTAAGTTGCGTGTCATCAATATCTTGGTCGCCTTATGCGGATTATTTCCATGAAATAGAACTTTATGGACCTGTTCGATAATGGGCAGTTCCACATTTATTTTCTTTGCAAGTTCATGGGTAGACTCTGTTGTCGATACGCCCTCGGCAACCATTTTCATCTCCGCCAGTATGTCTTTTAGTTTTCTTCCTTTCCCGATCTCTTCTCCGACAAACCGATTGCGGGATAGCTTGCTGTTGCAAGTGACAATAAGGTCACCTATCCCGGATAAACCGTAGAAAGTATGTTCGTGGGCTCCGAGTCTAACCCCGAGGCGTGTGATCTCGGTTATTCCTCTTGTCATAATAGCCGCTTTTGTATTATCTCCAAATCCGGCCCCGTCTGATATTCCGGCTGCCAGTGCGATAATGTTTTTCAATGCTCCGCCCATTTCAACACCGATGACATCATCACTGCTGTATACCCGGAAAAATTTATTTGAAAATGCTTTTTGAATAACCGCCGCTTTTGACATGTCCTCGGAACTTGCTACTACTGCAGTGGGTATCTGGCGGGCTACTTCCTCAGCATGTGAGGGTCCCGAAAGCACAACAATATTCTTTTTTTTAATTTTGGTAAATACGTCCAGAAAAATTCCTGATACCGGCAGAAGTGTTGAATTTTCTATTCCTTTTGAGACGCTTACTATTATACGGTTCCTGAGGTCTATATTTTTGATCAAATCAATGACGTTCCTGATGTATTGGGTGGGCGTAGAGATTAGCACCAGGTCTTTTTTGTCAACTGCAAATTCGATATCGTTCGTAATGCGTATCTTTTTCGGGATCTTGACTTTCGGGAGGAAATAAAAATTTTCTCTGAATTCATCCAGAGTGTGCGAGTATTCTTTATTGTATTCCCAGAGAGTAACGCTGTGCTTATTATTGTGGAGAAGGATACCGAGGGCTGTTCCCCAGCCCCCGGCTCCGAGTATGCATATATTCATTTGAAATAGAGATCGTTAATAAAGACCGATATGATCAAAATATCAATTTTTATTAACTGTAAACAGGTTAAATAAATTCTTCCCGCTTATTTCTTGTCAATATTATCGAGGGTCTTTAATAACCAATCTTTGGAAATAACATACTGGTTCTTTTCCATCGATTTTCTCATTGTATACCTGTCCAGCGCCTTTTTGCCCAGTTTGTACCTTACCATTTTGTTCACGTATGATATGAATTTGTTGTGCTTTTCCTTGATATCATCGGGCACGGGCTGGAATGGTGCTATCCATAATTTGTATTCTTCGATAATAATGGGTGCCTGTTCGAATTTACCAAGTTCGAAGTAGGTCTTTAACTGCAGGTGGTACGCATCGAGCCTGTAAATGAAATCATCATAATTTATCTTGTTCAGGAAGGTTGCAGCCTGTGCAAATTTTCCGTGTTCAAAATTCAGTATTCCGTAGAAGTATGAAGGAACATCTATTTTGTATTTCGTAAGCAGTTTGTTCTTGTAGGTGTTCACGAAATTCTCCGCCCACTGAGTTTTTTTCATCTTGTAAGCGTGCATGAAGATGGCATAGAACAGCTCCAGAGGTATCCAATTGCTTGTATCTGTTTCATAATATTTTTTCTTTAATATCAGATCATAAATGTCGAACAGTTCCTTTTCATATGCTTTCTTGCCTGTATGGATCTTCAATGTGCAGTAATCAATTAACCGCATGCTCAGGAAATAGACCTCATCTTTGCTAATCTGTCCCGAATAGTTTGCCAATGATCTTTTGTAGTCCTTATAATATTTCTCATTATCAAAATGCAGGAAAGTCTTGTACAGGTCGAGGTATAGTCCGGTTAAAAAGCTGCCCGGAACTGAATTACCTTCTATTAAAGCATTTAACTTTTCGAGATCGATCACCTTTGGAAGCTCCGTAGCAAGTTTGCTCTTTTGATTCAGCTTGAACATTTTGTTATAATATAGCAATCCGATATGTTGTTTTACCAGCTGGATAATAAAGTCATTGATGAAATAAGTCATGCCTTCGTTCAGTTTCGGAGCTAGCTTTTTGCTGAAGTTCTCTTTATCTACTTTATGATAAAGATGGTGGAAGTAGAAATTATCAGTATTGACTTCGAACTTGTTATGGAAGAATGATGAATTATAAAGTTTCTGTTTTGCAAGCTTGATCTCTGAATTTTCTATATTTATTTCATAAAGTTTGTTAAGATCCCTTCTTAGATACTCTTCTCTTGCATATTTACCTGTTTCTACCCACTTTTCACCAAGGTTGAGCTGTCTCAGATATTTTTCAGCCAATTCCTGAAGGTCATAGATCAGGTTCCTGATAGTAGAATCATTGTAAGCCAGGCCGTAATCAAGTTTTTTGTAAATGGCCTGTTTAGTAATACCCCTGTTATTATAATAAGGGTGATAACGTTTCAGGATAAAAAAGAGCTTATTGATCTTTGGGCTCTTGTTAAAGTAAGCCGAATTTAAAAACTTTCCAAATCGCTTTTTCTCGTGATCCGAAAAGGTTTTAAAAATCTCTAGCAGTTGATGTTTAAGCATGTTTTTGTTGTTTAAAATTTTTAAAAGCGACGTGTTCTTTTAGTTACGTTTACAAGATAACTTGTAAATATCAAAAAATCAATATTTTTTAAAATATTTTTTTAGTTCCCTATTTACTCTAAGTTTTGTAATAACATATATGTATTTAGGTGATAAGAATACAACGCCCCTCATGGCATCTAAACCTCTTATTAACTGATATTTATATACTAGTTTTTGATTCACACTTTTCCTAAATCCAAAATATTTAATATAAGGAATACACCGTAAAAAAATGTCATTGAAATTTTGTATTTTCTCATTTATTTCAATAATTGAATGTAAATTAATGTGTTTTACTGGAACGGGGAGGTAGCGGTTCTATGAATATTGTCGACTTAATTTATGAGTGATATTTTACCCGATACATCGTTATATTCATAAATATTTTTATTGTTTCAGGTATAATAAAGGAGAATTTTAAAAACGAATTAAATGAAATTTATTATGAAAAACGTTAATATTTTATCCTACAGAATAATTCCGATAAGTACCTTAATTGCATGCCTATTATTCTTCAGTGCCAGGGAAGTACAGGCGCAATATTTCTCTGTAGAGCATAAGGCTAATTTTACAAAGATTATGCTATCAGATCCGAACGGAATGAATAGGATTGTCCCTGTCTCGGGTCCCGTAGCTGTAACTAATAACATCCATCCGTTTGCGGGTCCACCCTCAGTGAACAATATAGATGGCATTACGTGGGTACTGAAATTTACTGCTGCCGGGTTTGTATTTAAGGATGTTTCATTTGCGAATCCTCAGGTCGGCTATATTGTCACAGAGCTTGGTGCTGTGTATAAAACAACCAATGGCGGTGATAACTGGACACAGAAAATGAATCTCGGTTTTCCGTATTACTGGTACGGCGTTAATGCACGCACCCCTGATACGGTCATCATTTCCGGATTCAATGATCAGGGTGATATTCACACAGGTGTTGCAAGGTGGAGCTATGACGGAGGAAACACGTGGACCGGTGATATTATCTTGAGGATACCAAGCGGCGTCGGATGGTGTACACGGGTTCACTTTTTCGATCAAAATACCGGATTTGTAAGTGCCGAGTTTTCGGGTGGAATGCACTATACGACTAACGGCGGAAGAGATTCCACATCGTGGGGCTATGTGCAGGTCAATTCTGATCTCGGCTGGTTTGCGGGAGATGTAGATGCTCAACCCGGCGGCAATGTCTATACAACCGGAATACATTTCGCCCACAGCACAAATTACGGTATAGCATGGACAAGCGGACCACCGGCAGATAATGTATTCGATGGCGGAGTGGATTTTCTCGATAATAATCAGTTGAAAGGATGGACAGGAGGCGGACAGATAAGTGCTCCAGTATCGGGCTGGGTACACCGTACCATGGACGGAGCGCAAACCTGGAGCGCACGGCTTTTTGCTTTTGATCTGCCTGTACGTTCTGTTAAATTTCTCAATGACAGCATAGGCCTTGCGGTCGGCGGTAATGTTTACTCCGAAGCCGGCTGGATATATAGTACAACCAACGCCGGAACAAACTGGAATCAGGATGTAAGCACCGGCGCTGAAATGTTCTCGCTTGATTTAAAGAGGATCTCACCCAATTCGATAAATATCTGGTGCGTCGGCTCAACCGGCTCGAGTACAGGGTTTACAGGGAAGCTTTACAAAACAACTGAATCGAATCCCGTAGGGATAGTTTCATCGGGAAATGAGGTGCCGGTTCAGTTCAAATTATACCAGAACTATCCGAATCCTTTCAACCCGGAAACAAGGATCAGATTTGATGTTCCTTCCGGTTCTAACGGCGGGGATTCGAAAGTTAAGATAGTCATTTATAATATGATCGGTCAGGAAATTGCTGTACTTATAAACCAATCGATGAAAGCCGGTTCTTATGAAATAAACTGGAATGCTTCCAGTTATCCGAGCGGAGTATATTTTTATAAATTGACCGCCGGTGA
>Ga0187878_1003833_pt1 | contig 12051 bp, 9 predicted proteins | sample June2016WEW_17_1_FD_132979 | JGI IMG/M metagenome (GOLD analysis project Ga0187878, IMG submission 132979) | Peatland microbial communities from SPRUCE experiment site at the Marcell Experimental Forest, Minnesota, USA - June2016WEW_17_150 | ecosystem: Environmental > Terrestrial > Soil >...
CAGCCCGACAATCATGCGCCCCAGAAGCCTGCGGCCCGCTTCATAATCGCCGTTGCGGATCATGCTGTCGGCATAGTAAAAAATGGCTGATGGGATCTGGACGATATCCTCGGGAGACAACCTCTCTCCTTCGCGAAAAGCCAGAAACGACTGCTTGTATTTTTGCAGCATATAGTTGGCCTCTCCAAGTCTGTATGCTGCAATCATCCTGACGGGAGTCTCCCTGTTCATGAATGAACGGAAGATCTCCTCTGCTTCCAAGGGCTTTTCTTTGTAGAGGCAAGCTTCCCCTTTCTGAAAAAGTTTCACATCTTCCGGCGGCAGGATTTTTTTCAGCAGCCTTCCATCCGTAGGGATAAACGGAACATCCGAATGCATCGGCGGCTGGAACTCCCGCATCATTTTTTCCGTCCCGCTCCATATGCCTTCACGTCCCGGGGGGATAGAACTATGACCACTACCGGAAAAACCGGGTCCGATATCAAGGGTGAACAGATTTTCCTGGACGGGAGCCAGCAGCCTGAAACCGGAACGTTCCTCTTTCATGGCAACAATCACATTAAGGCTGTTATTGCGCCTGAAAACGCGAACCGAAGCTATATGTGCATCGGTATATGTCCTGAGTTTCTTCGTCTGGAATGACATGGTATCAGGGAAGCTCAGTCGGATTCGTTTTCCTGGAAGGGACGTCAGGGCATATTCTGTTGGTTTTTCCAGGTTAAAGATGAGTCGGGTAGCGGTTGAATGGGGCCGGACCTCGATCCGACGGAGGACATTTGCGGTAGAATCTGCCCAAGTATCCGTAACGCTGACTAAAATCAACAGGATTCCAATCAGGCCGATCCAGGCCGGCAAGGGTAAAAGAGTACTGCCACCATTATCAAAATCGCTGCTCCGGCTGACGTTCTGCTGGGAAATCACGCGAATTACTCCTCTTCAACATAAAGGTATCCATTGAGGTAATGGCAAAAGGCATGCCTTGAAGGTGGATTAAGGAATGATTAATAATCATGGTCGTTTATTTATTGCGAAAAACCGGGGCAAACCCGGCGCTTTTCTGTAGAAAGAAGGGAGAATGGAATTTTAAAGCCGCAAAAATTGGTAAATCGTATCCATCCGAAAAATCAGGATGAGAAACCTTTGGTTTCTGTTCCGGGAGTGAGGGTTTTCTTGGAACCGACTAGGAAATCAAGGGGTTGCGCAGAGGCTTACAAGGGTACGCCGAGAACAAGCAGGCTCTTTGATTGATACTGCCGGGGAGGAAAAAGTCCGTTTCCGGATGGAAATTTTTCACGTGGAGAGCTGCAACATGATAAGGCAGCAAAAAATATTTACAGGCGCGGCAATTGGACTGAAAGGCTGATCAAGTAAATTATCTAGTGATTCTTTGACATCGCAATCCTTTCCGGGGAGTCAAAGAAATGGAGCTCATGTGGACGTTATTTTGACAGGTCCTTACGCAGCATTGAGAAATTTTGCCAGTTTTGCATGCAACTCATCCGCAGCATAGGGTTTGATGATGATATCCCTGGCCCCGCATTTCACCGCCTTGAGAACTCCGCTACGGGTCCATTGTCCGGAACACATTATTATGGGCAGAGAATGTTTCTGGCAGATTGCATATATTTTAGTGCATTGGGAAAACTCGCGGTCACCGACATTTGCCATTCCTACAACTACGGCCTTTATGGTCTCCCGCTTCAACAATTCCGCAACATCCGCATTAAAATCCGCCGCTAAAACCATGACCCCGGAACTTTCCAGCATTTCCCGGACATGCTGCCGATCTGACGCGTCATCTTCAAGGAGAAGAATAGCTTGTGACTGTCCGAAAGAATTCTCAGGGGACGGGGACAGTCCGGGACTGTCGAGTGAATCGTCCGCAACCGGAACACTTTCTCCGGTTACCGGCGTCTCAACGGCCTGAGGATCGAACATATCGGCCAGAGCGAGAGGAATAAGCAGATCTATCCGGCTCATCTCCTGCCCTTGCATTTCTATCACGGTCTGGCACAGGAAATATTCACCATCGGCAACCGGCTTTTCCTCAGTCAGTTCATCCATCTGCGGGATAAACTTTGTGGGTGGAAGCTGCTTCAAGTGGACTTTTTCCGGGAGAGCCGGTTGAAATATCGAATTAAACGAACCGATTATCTGATTGGCAATTTCCGAGAAGGCATCAATATCATCCGCCTCCAGTATCATCAGCTTTCTCTTCTCGGAAATTCTGGCCGGTGGTATCCCGAGAAGAATACCACTCATCAGAATTGCGTCCCGAAGAGCAAAAACCATGTAAAAACAGCCGGGATAAGCTTCCCTGGATTCAACCCCAACTACAAAAGAGGCATCGTCCATATCGCTGAAATAGGTCATCTTGTTGGAACTGAGAAAGTCGGTATTATGCACCTTCAGTTCCTGCCCAAGCAGCATACTGCTCTCTTCCGCAGACTGCTTGAGGGCATTATTGATCAGCCTTTGTAATTTTGGAAATTCTGCCATGATTTCGCCGTTATTCTTTTTTCAGCTTGAGGCCTACCAGGAATCTTTCCCCTTCAGTAATGAACGGAACCACAACGCAATCGCTCTCGGACATGGAATTGATGGTGTAATCTTCACCGGCTATCACTGTTGGAATGGAAATATTTATATCCAGCCCGCCTTTGGACAGAACCATCTTGACGTGCCCGCCAAGCATATTTGCTATCTCCCCCAGTGCATCGTTGACATCTTCTCCAACCTCATCCACATCCATCCCAAGCATATTCGAAGTTATTTTCATCGCAAGTGACTGCGGGCAATGAATGGATAATATACCCGTATATGTTCCGACCAGACCAACCATGCTGGTAATGCTGCAGTGAAACTTCGTCACGGATTCGGTAAGAGGAAAACAGTCTTCGATATTAATCATCACCATGGTGGAGAAGATTTCTTTCGCTGCATCAATCACATATTTGGCCATTTCGGCTTCTGTGAGGTGAATTGAGTCTGCCACGGCCATATTTAATGTCATAGCATACCTCCCAATTTCTGATTCAGTTGATCAGGGGTGAACGGTTTTTTGATACTATCACTGGCGCCGCTGCTGATTGCCTCTTTGATAATATCTTCCCCGCCTTCGGTGGTAATCATCACGATAGGAACGGAATTGCCGTTTGCACGAACCTGTTTGATAAATTCCAGTCCGTCCATATTCGGCATGTTTATATCGGACAGAATGAGGTCAACACTCTTGCTGCCAAGCACGTTCAATCCTTCAACACCGTCACCGGCTTCAAAAATCTCGTCCACCGCAAGTCCTGCCTGTCTGAGCGAACGGGAGATTATTTTCCTCATGGTAGATGAATCGTCTACAATCAAAACGTTGGGCATTGTTTGCTCCCCTTTCATTTGTGTAAATTATTTCCATAACAGAATAAAACGCCAAAAATATCTAGTATTAACCAACTAATCAGTTTCCAATCAGTAAACGCGCGGTTCACTCATCAACCTGCCGATCTCATCGGAAGCACGCAAACCTTTCTCGGCCAGTGACCTGAGTACTTTCAGGTCACACATGGGCACAACTTCGCAATTTCCGGCTTCAAAGAAATTAATTGCCATATCCAGGGCCCGCATATTGCCTGAGTCCGCAGCCTCCTCAATGTTGCGTATCATCGTTTCCACTTTCGGCTGCACCCCAATGACGGTCATCATAGCAACCCTCCCGCGTCTGATTACTTGTTTCCGGAAAGAAACAAATTATTACTTCCGGTATGACTACAAGAATTCTTATCGTTTATTTGCGGCAAAACTTTAATAAAATTTATCATTCGAGGATGATTGTTTCGCAAAAAGCCCCGGATGTCTTCCCGACCGATTGGAAGGGATCTTTAATCCTGAAAAATTCATGCCCGATTTCAATCAATTATCTTGACCGGAATTTTTACGGTAAATGTGCTCCCATGGCCTTCGGAACTTTCAACTTCGACAATACCTCCGTGCGCTTCCACAATAGATCTGCTTATGGTTAAACCGAGTCCCGTCCCTTTAAAACCCGCCGCCCGTTCAGACCTGAAGTATTTGTTGAATATTCGTGAGATATCTTTTCCGGATATGCCAATACCGGTGTCTTTGACGGCAACCTCTAAATTTCCGTCAACTACGCCGGCAGTAATCACAACCACACCATTTCTGGGGGTAAACTTTATCGCATTGCCGATAAGGTTAGAAAAAACACGCGCAAGTTGCTTGCAATCAACATGCATAGGTGGAATTTCAGCATCTATTGAAAGCGTCAGGTTTATCCACTGATCCTCTGCCTCCAACTTTCTGTCCCTATAGCACTCTTCCAAAATTTCCCGAATGTCACAGAATTGCCGGTTTGTCTGCACCAGACCTATCTCCAGCCGATAGACATCCAGCATATTTTCTATCATGGAACTGAGATTATGCCCGCTGCGCTCTATTTCATCGATAGAAGATTGTATCTGCTGATCAACCGAACCCCACATGCCGAGTTTTATCGCCTGTACATAACCTAGCATGACCATCAATGGAGATTTGAGGTCATGCGTCATCATCGCGACAAATTCCTCACGTTGCTTTTTTTCCATTTTTTCCGCAGTAACATCTAACAGTTCAGTCATTTCACCCAGAATCGCTCCATCCGAAGATATGACCTCGTTAGAACGAACCACTATTCCCCGGCCGAGGATGCTCATCTCAAGAGGAAAATCACGGCAATTCTCGCTCATAACCTTATAAATCGGCGTTCGTAAAGGGAGCATGTCAACTCTTTTACCAAGAACCGATTCCTTGAATACCTGCAGTATAGTTTCCGCCTTCTTATTCATAAATGTCAAAATGCCAGCGTTATTCACAAAAATGACACCACTGGACAAACTGTCGACCAGGGATTCCGCAATGGGAACATTCACTCCGGAAGCCACACAAAAGTCCGGTTTAATCTTTGTTATCGCCATAATGCCATTTACCATTGCCATTATCTCCCCTTTGTTAGGCGTTTAAGCTAGTCATGCCTTGTCTGCTCAAGCTGGCTCAATTAAGCATGCTCCTGCAATTGATTTACAATCAGGCTTATGCAGGATACACACCCGAACTTGCTTAATTACAGAGATTCTTGCAAAAGTCTGCATTTCATTGACTTGTTAAACTGAGCGAAGTCAAAGATCTGCTTTTGACATGCTAAAACATTCCCCTAACTCTGTTCATGATGCCAAATTGAGAATTTTAAGTGAGTCTCTACATTAATTCAGACTTTCTGTTAAATTCAGCAATGCCCGGTTAGTTTTTACTTGCGTCCCGTAGGGACAGAATGCTGGTAGCCGGGGAATTCATTCCCCGGTCCTCGTGGCAAAATCTCATCACGTCACGTACGTGAAATGGGGGAATTTGTCATCTCATCCGGGGGATGAATCCCCCGGCTACATTCGAACGCCCCTAATAGGGCTAAAAACCTCGATGCAAAGACCTTACACGACATTGCTAAGTTGAGTTGCTACTTGCTTCACAAGAGAGCAAAAATCCTGCCAACGGCGTGCACCATCACGGACGAAAGAGAGGACTCTTCCAACTTCCTTTAACAGCAAGATTCTTCCCTCTGGTCGGAATGACATCAAGTAGCAGTTTCAGAATTTTTACAAAACCATCAAGTTTGCAGCATTAATCTTTTTCAAAGCTATGCTGTCAACAAAATTTTATATCGTTATTCCAAATAGTGTGTTATAAAAAAGTCTATGATTACGCTAGGGTAGTATACTTTCCATAATGTATACAATTTTGCTTTCTTTTCATGAAATTAAATAATTTCCATCCGGAAACTCCGGATGAGAAACTGTGGGAATTATGGATAGTAAAAGAATAAGATTGCCGGCGGAATGGGAAGAGCAGGATGGCGTTTTACTCGCCTGGCCCCATATTCAAAGTGACTGGTCCCCCTACCTGGACACGGTAGAGCCGGTTTTTGAGGAAATTGCCACGCAGATAAGCCGACAGGAATTCGTCATCGTTGTAGCTCCCGATCCAGAAACGGTAATCTTCAAATTACATAAGTCCGGCGCCGTGATGGAGCGAATCAGGGTTTACTCACTGGATACGAACGACACCTGGGCAAGGGACTTCGGACCAATAACCATTTTAGAGGATGACAAGCCACTGCTTCTCGACTTTGGTTTCAACGGCTGGGGACTTAAATTTCCGTCCGATCTGGATAACCTTGTCACCAGAAACCTTCATAAGGCCGGTGCATTCAGTTCAACTCCGCTGAGCACAAGAGGAATGATTCTCGAGGGGGGGAGTATAGAAAGTGACGGGGACGGCGCCATTCTTACCACTTGCGAATGCCTTTTACAGGGGAACCGCAACCCGCATCTATCCCGGAAGGAGATCGAAACTTCACTGGCAGATCAGTTCGGTGCAGATCATTTTCTTTGGCTTCAGCACGGTTTCCTGGCAGGAGATGATACCGATTCCCACATCGACACATTGGCAAGACTCTGCCCGAATGACGTCATCCTGCACGTTATGTGCGATGACTCTGATGACCAGCATTACGAGGAATTTGCCCGAATGACGGAAGAACTTCGTTCTTTCAGAACAAAAAAGGGAGCGCCGTACAACCTTGTCCCCCTGCCCTGGCCTGAGGCAATTTTCGACGAAAATGGCACGCGCCTTCCGGCTACCTATGCAAACTTCCTGATTATCAATAATGCAGTCCTTGTTCCCACTTACAGGGACAAGGCCGATACTGTGGCGCTGGAGACCGTGCAAAAGGTTTTCCCGCAGCATAACGTTATCGGCATCGACTGCTTGCCGCTAATTCTGCAGCACGGATCTCTGCATTGCGTTACCATGCAGATCCCGAAGGGGGTGTTTGTGTGAGCAAAATAACCGCAGCGCTTGTACAGCAGAGTTGTGGCGAAGCTATGGACGCAAACCTCTCGAAAAGCATCCGGGATATTCGCAAGGCAGCTGCTCTCGGGGCTGACCTTGTAGTGCTGCAGGAACTCCATACCGGCGTGTATTTCTGCCAGTCGGAGGACACGGACCGGTTTGACATGGCCGAGACGATACCCGGGCCGTCGACAGAAATGTTGTGCGCAACAGCTCGGGAATGTAATGTCGTAATTGTCGCTTCACTCTTTGAAAAGCGGGCCGCCGGCATCTATCACAATACCGCGGTTGTTCTGGAAAAGGACGGATCCATTGCCGGAAAATACAGAAAAATGCATATACCTGATGACCCCGCCTATTACGAAAAGTTTTATTTCACTCCCGGCGACCTCGGATTTAATCCGATAGAAACATCCATCGGCAGGCTCGGATTACTGGTCTGCTGGGACCAGTGGTATCCTGAGGCGGCCAGACTGATGGCACTTGCCGGCGCCGAGGTTCTGATTTATCCGACCGCGATCGGTTGGGATCCTGCGGATACTGCAGAAGAGCAGCAACGACAATTGGATGCATGGGTCACGATTCAACGTTCCCATGCCATAGCCAATGGAATACCGGTGCTTTCCACAAACCGGGTTGGATTTGAACCCGCCCCGTCCGGGAACGGCAGAGGCATCACCTTTTGGGGGAACAGTTTTATTGCAGGGTGCCAGGGAGAAATCATGGCAGAAGCATGCAATGATAAAGAAGAGCTTCTTGTCGCCGATATAGATCTTCACAGAAGCGAAAACGTACGCCGCATCTGGCCGTTCCTTCGGGACAGACGCATCGACGCCTATGACGACCTGATGAAACGCTATCGGGACTGATCGATAAAGATTGTATCGTAGGCAACCTTGCCACTGAGATCTCATAGGACATAGAGGACACATAGGTCTTATAGGTCCCATAAGTCTCAGAGAAATTCAAAGGCATAAATTACCGCCGTTTTCTCCGACGTAACTGTCGGCAATCTTAAAACTTGCGTTTTTTACTGTAACTATATTATTTTATTGTAGTCAAACATTTGTTGTCAAATTTTTGTTTAAGGAGTTGCAATGAAAATCATTGTTACCGAGCAACTGGCTCACGAGGGACTGTTAATTCTGGAGAAGGATCCACGCATCGAAGTAGATGTCCGTCTCGGACTGTCCAAGGAAGAACTGATATCCGCCATAGGCGATTATGATGCAATCGTTACCAGGAGCGCCACCAAGGTTGACAAGGATGTGCTTGCCGCAGGCAAAAAACTGAAAATAGTCGCCAGGGCCGGGGTCGGAATCGACAGTGTAGACGTCGACTTCGCCAGCGGACAAGGGATAATCGTACTCAATGCGCCATTCGGCAATACCAACAGTGTCGCTGAACATACCATGGCCCTTCTTCTTGCACTTTGCCGCAATATCCCCAAGGCTGACGCCAGCCTCAAACGCGGTGAATGGAAACGTTCCGCCCTGGTCGGCTCGGAAATCAAAGGCAAGGTGGCCGGCGTAGTCGGACTCAGCAAGGTAGGCGGCCGTGTGGCCACACGCCTCCAGGCTTTCGAATGTGAAGTCATCGGCTGCGATCCGTACATTTCTGCAAAACGGGCGCAGGACCTGGGAGTAAAACTGGTCTCGCTCGAAGAACTTTTCAAAACCGCCGACATCATTACCCTGCACATTCCCATGACCGCCGAGACACGCAATATGATCGGGAAAAAAGAATTTGCCATGATGAAGGATGGCGTGATCATAATCAATACCGCCAGGGGTGGTATTGTCAACGAGGAAGCGCTCCTCAAAGCCCTGGAGAGCGGCAAGGTTGGTGGCGCAGCCATCGATGTCTGGAGCGAAGAACCTCCAAAATCAGACCTTGCCAAAGCCCTGATCGCTCATGAACGTGTTGTCTCCATGCCTCACCTTGGAGCCTCCACCAATGAAGCGCAGATCAATGTGTCTGTCGATGTGGCCCGGGAAATCATTCGGTATCTCGACGAACAGCCGCTGGAAAACGCCGTAAATATCCCGCGATTTGACCTATCCCTCATGGATCAGATGCGTCCTTTCCTCAAGCTGATCAATATAATGGGCGAATTTGTCGCTCAACTTATCGATACAAACATGAACAAGGTTACCTTTTCTTACGAGGGCAACATCGCCGGCTTCTGTACCACCCCGATTACCGTGTGCGGGCTGGCCGCGCTTCTGAACCGCAAGGTCGAGCAGGATGTCAACATGGTAAATGCCAAAATGGTGGCTGAAAATATGGGTATCGTGGTGGAGGAAATCACGTCCGCCCAGAGCGGATCATTTTCCAACCTGGTAACGATAACCATAGAAGGTCCGAATGAAAAGCGCTTGATATCCGGGACTCAATTTGAAGGGAACCCGCGGATAATCAAATTGCGCGATTTCCAGATGGACTTCACCCCCGAAGAGTATATGCTGCTGCTTTCCTATCAGGACCGACCGGGAATGATCGGCAAAATCGGGATGATCATGGGTAAACACGATATCAATATTGGATCCATGAACCTGGGCCGCCGGGAAAAGAAAGGTGAAGCCATGGTAATTCTCTCCCTGGATTCCCATGTTCCATCCTCAGTTGTGCAAGAAATAAAAACTGCAACTGAAGCCTCTTTCATAAAAGCATTGCATTTGGTAACGGCAAAAAGCAGTTAAGCAGTTAAGCAGTTAAGCAGTTAAGCAGTTAAATAGTTAAACAGTTAAACAGTTAAACAGTTTTATTGGTTTTATTGGTTGATATTGCCGGACCCACCTGGGTGGGGTCACCACGCATTTAATTTCAATAACAAAGGGGCGTATGTTCAATACGCCCTTTTTGTTGTGCGCCAGACATGGCGCACAACAAAAAAACCCCGTGGGAAGCCACGAGGTCAGTTATTCCTGTTCACCATATTTTAATCCGGATTCACTGGACGTCAGCCGGAAAACTCCGAATAATATCCTTTTACCTTAACCAGATACGCCCGCGTTTCCCGTGGAAGAGTTGCCCCTCCTTTATCCACATTACCGGGTCCCCAATTGTACGCGGCCAGAGCAGCGTTCAGGTTGCCGTCATACCTGTTGAGCATGTCCTTGAGAAATCTGGTACCGCCCATGACATTCTGTTCCGGGTCAAAGGAATCCTTGACACCCAACCCCCTGGCAGTGGCAGGCATCAGTTGCATCAGACCCGCCGCCCCGGCTGAGGAGACTGCTTGCGGGTTAAAATTACTCTCGGCCTTGATAACCGCCTTAATAAGGCTCTCTTCGACCCCGAAGCGTTGTGAAGCCTTGCGGATTATTCCATCAAGTGATGAATCATTCGTACTCGGGTTTGATGGACTGACACTGCTTACGTCACTCGGAAGCTGTTGTGAATCTGAAACTTTGTTTTGGTCTTGCCCGGCCAGAGTCTCCAGAAACTGATTCATAGCACGATTGTTCCTGACCGGAGACTGTTCGACCGGGAGTTCGCCAAGTGACAGAGAGTTATGCAACATTTCAAGATGCAGAATTTCCGCAATATCGGTGACCTTCAACTTTTCCGCAACATTTGCGGAGTTCTTGGTATCACTTATTGACGCAGCCAGAATATTTCCGAATGCCAGACGGTTTTGACCATTCTCGGTTGATTTGCCTTGATTAACTTGCAAATCGACTTTCGGATTAACATAAGAACTAACCGGGTCAATTGACATTTGGAACTCTCTTAGGGACTTGGAATAAACTGATATACCAGGTTTTGCGCTCAGATTCGGGACAGATTTGTCGTCCCTGATTGAGCAAAACCGCAGACGTAGCAGGACTACGTCGAGGATTTTGTGATTGAAGGGGCGGCAAAGATGGCCTGAAGATGAGATGTAAAACGGTATATTTGTTTGTTCCGAGTCCCTTAATGGGCATATGCCGATTCGAGCTCGGGCATGAACATCTTTTTCTTTTTCAGTTTTTCTATGAAAGTGGTCCTTTTCAGGTTCAGTAGTAATGCTGCCTCTTTCTTGTTGCCGCCCGTTTTCTCTAAAGCCTGGACGATCAGCCTGTTTTCAAATTCTTCGACCGCGCTGCTGAGACAGATGCCGTCATTCGGCAAAGGAATCGACTCAAGTGCCGGCTTTACTTTACTTCCGATATATTTCTCCGGCAAATCATTCTTGGTAATGGTGCCGCTTCCCTTGATTATTACCATTCTTTCGACCAGATTCTCCAGTTCGCGGATATTGCCGGGCCATTGGCAATTACATAAGACTTCCATCGCTTCCTTATCGAAGCCAAGCAGATTACGTTTTTTCTCTTTATTGAACTTTTCTATAAAATGATTGATGAGAAGCGGGATGTCTTCCCGGCGCTCGCGTAAGGGTGGAATAGTTATCGGAATAACGGAAAGTCTGTAGAAAAGATCTTCTCTGAAAATTTTCTCTTCGACCAGTTTTTCAAGATTCTGGTGAGTTGCGGCTATGATCCTCACGTCAATTTTCCTCGGACGTGTCGAACCAACCGGTTCCAGTTCCTTATTCTGCAGGACACGCAACAATTTAACCTGCAGGTTTGTTTTCATATCGCCGATCTCGTCAAGGAAAAAGGTTCCCTTATCGGCCATTTCGAATCGGCCGACACGGGTAGATGTCGCCCCGGTAAAAGAACCTTTCACATGGCCGAACAATTCGCTTTCAAGAAGCTCGTCTGGTATCGCTCCGCAATTAACCGGTACGAAATTTCTGTTTCTGCGGTCGCTAAGATCGTGAATCGCTTTGGCCACCAGCTCTTTACCTGTACCCGATTCCCCTTGAAGCAGAACTGTTGAATCTGATGCGGCCACTTTTTCGATCAGTTCGAAAAGAGATAACATCTTTTCGCTCTCGCCGATTATATTTATTCTTGCACGGTTCTTTATGCAGGGAGCGCCTTTATAGCTCCTGCTTTGCATTGAACAATGCTCAAGACCCCGTTGTACAAGTCTTTCAAGCTCTTCAAGATCAAAAGGCTTTTCCAGGTAAAAAAAAGCTCCCGCTTTAAGCAGGTTTGAAGCCATTTCGCTGTTTCCGAAAGCACTGTAAACGATAGTCACAATTTCAGGACGGATCGATTTCAATTTTTTCACAAATTCCAGGCCATTAATCCTCGGCATCATCAA
>Ga0187878_1003835_pt1 | contig 12041 bp, 12 predicted proteins | sample June2016WEW_17_1_FD_132979 | JGI IMG/M metagenome (GOLD analysis project Ga0187878, IMG submission 132979) | Peatland microbial communities from SPRUCE experiment site at the Marcell Experimental Forest, Minnesota, USA - June2016WEW_17_150 | ecosystem: Environmental > Terrestrial > Soil >...
CGTAGAGGACTTCTCTCTTTTTAAAATCCACCTTTATCTCCGCTTCATATAATAAAGGTCTATCGGCTCTGTCTATTTTAAATACATAAAGTATTTTTGCAATATGGTAATCACGTGCAATAGCCTCAGCCACAGCTTGAGGAAGTGATGTAATATCTATTGCCGTTTCCGTCTCGAGCCATTTACCTTCTTCGGAAAAATTAGCGGACATCTTTACGCTGCTCAGTTTAAAATCTGCTTCGTAAGTTGTGTCATCTTCCTTTCCCCATCTAATTTTTTCCGCATCCGGAAACATTGTATGAAATGATTCCTTAACGGTTGACGGAACATCTTTTTCGCTTAGCTTTTGTGAATAAGATGAGGTTACAGAAAGGAACAAAACTATTAACAGTAATACTAATCTTTTCATTGAAATTAAAATTATGATTTAGTGTGGTAGAGTAAGGTCTTCCTGACCTGACTCGTATCGGGAGAAGATCCGCCGCGGCGGACCCGACACCACATTAAATATGATTGTGAAAAAACTAATACTCTATTTTACTCTATACACTCTACTCACTCCGCACTCTTATGCCATTCTGTAAGCCATTGCATTGATATTCATCCCGGCTCCGACGGAAGCGAAGATTATGTTATCACCCGTAACTATGCTGTGACCCTCTACCTTATCGTTCAGTATCAGGTCAAGCAGTATCGGCAGGCTCGCAACGGAATTGTTTCCTATTTTGCGGATTATCATGGGCATTACCTGCGGGAAATATTTTTCCATTTCGCACAGCTTGAAAAGCCTTATTACAATTGCTTCATCCATCTTTTCGTTCGCCTGGTGTATCAGGATCTTATTTATCCTGCTCAGTGTCAGCTTTGCTTTTTCCATGCAGTTCTTTACGAGCTGGGGTACGTAATTCAATGCATATTCATACAGCTTTCTGCCGTCCATCTTCAGAAAAAGCTCCTTGCCGTTCTGTGACGGATTGTAAGAACTGCTCATGTTAAGCAGTTTCGCAAATCCTACGGCATCAGTGCGTGCGGCATGCGAAAGTATCCCCATCGGTTCAACGCTCCTCTTGCCTTCGAATATCGTTGCACCGGCACCATCGGAATACAGCATACTGTCCCTGTCATGCGGGTCCGATACTCTGGAAAGGGTTTCGGAACCGATCACCATAACTTTCTTCGCATCACCGGACCTGATATAATAGTCCGCCTGTATAACCCCCTGAAGCCAGCCGGGACAACCGAAAATTACGTCATACGCAACCGCGTAAGGATTCTTAATCTTCAACTTTTCTTTAACACGCGAAGCTATACTCGGCACAATATCTGTTTTTCTGTTATCAGGCTTAACGTCACCGAAATTGTGAGCTACTATAATATAATCAAGAGATTCCGGGTCAGTGTCGGAAGAGCTGATGGCTTTTTCTGCAGCTATAGAAGCGATATCGGAACAGACAAGGTTATCACAAACATATCTCCTCTCGGCGATATTAGTTATCTTCTCGAATTTCCGGATTATTTCATGTCCGTCCGCTTCAATCACTTTCCCGTCCTTATCGTAGAATGTATTTGATAAAAAATCTGTGTTCGGAACAATTTTTTCCGGAATGTAACTACCCGTGCCGGCAATCACGCTGTAGATCTGTGAATCCATTTATGTGTTAATATAAAACTTTATTATTTTAATAAATTAATATTATTTATAAATATTTAATTGCTGTGAAAAATTTACCCTAAATGAAGAATTAAACATTAAATTATTATAAAGTCAATTCTTCATTATGCTAAATTACAATAAATCTAACGAAAATAAATACTATTAAATGTACAGATAGGCAGAAATAAGGATTTTTTAGAAATAATTTATGATCGATAATTGATTTATTTTATGTGTGGGAAGCAAATCTTTCTAATTCTCTGCAATGAGTTTGATCAGGTGAATCTATCTATCAAGTATTTACTTGATTAATACCATCTTCTTTGTTTGAGTACTAACTTCTGTATCAAGCTTATAAAAATATACTCCCGAACCAAGCCCGGCTGCATCAAAGAGTATCTTGTTCGTGCCAGCTGATCTGAGCCCGTCATAAAGCAGTTTCACTTCCCTTCCCAGAATATCGAATAGAGTGATCTTCACCCGTGAGGGTCTTGACAAATCGAAGGTGATTGTGGTAGAAGGATTGAACGGATTCGGGTAATTTTGAAAAAGCTGTGCTGCAAGCGGGAGCTCCTGCGGGTTCGGTTCAATACCGATGAGGCTGGAAATATATTTATAAATTGCTCCGTTGTTCCCCACTGCCCAGCCGTGCATTGAATCAATGAAAAGAGCATCATAGACAGCATTAGAATCCTGAACAAACAATTCGTTCCAGTTGTTACTAGAATCAAAAGATACCATCCATCTTTCCGAAAACCCCAGAGGAACCCATATCTCAGCCCGGGTGCGGAATGCGAGTGCCTGCCCCTGCCCGAAATAACCTACCGGTGTATACCTCCAGTTCTTTCCTGAATCAGTGGATTTAGTGATACTGCAGCCATATTCAAAATCTCCCCCGGTAGCAAGAACTTTCAACGAATCGAGACATCTGACTGTGGTCAAAGGCTCCGGAGTTGTATCGCGTACGTCCCAGTTTAATCCTGAATTTGTTGTTTTCCATATAAGACCGGCGATATCGAAAATTCCCCCGCTGGCAAATCCCACCGCTGAATTAAGAAAAGAGAAGTGGAGTATGGGAAAATGGGAGTAAAAACTAATCGTATCCAGCCTGTGATAGTCCCATGATGCCCCTGCGTCTGATGTCTGAACTATTGCACCTTCATAACCCCCCATAATACCATGTAATGAATCCATAAATAGTACGGTATTAAGAATAAGTGTCGTATCCTGATAGCGTGAGTAAGTCCAGTTGAGACCGCCGTTGGTGGTTCTTAGAATGGTGGTTCCCTGGTAGAAAAAATCGTTTGCAATACACCAGCCCAGACGTTTATTCAAAAAGAAAAGATTTGTGATCGCGTAGCTGATGTGGCTGGGTTGAACGATCCATGATGCGCCTCCGTTTGAGGTATGGATAATAATACCCGAGTCCCCCGCTGCCCAGCCATTGGATGTGTCTGTAAAACAACATTTATACAGATGGTTGGTTGTCGGGGAGGGCTTTCTTATCCAGTATTGCTGAGAATAAGATCCCTCATCTATAAAAAGATTCAATAGCATCCACAAAATAAGAAAAACAAAAAATGATCTATGATTCATTTTCATTTTGAGAGGACCATCTTCTTTGTTTGTGAAAAGGTACCGGCCTCAAGTTTATAAAAATAGATACCCGATGCAAGTCCCTCTGCATCGAACCTGAAATGATATTCACCCGAATTTTGTGAACCCACGAACAGATCTTTAACTTCCCTTCCGAGAATATCATATAATATTATCTTCACCAATGACGGTTTGGATAGCCTGTAAACGATCGTCGTTGAAGGATTAAAAGGATTCGGATAATTCTGCAGCAGCTCGGGCTCTGATGGAAGATTGTTCTGTGTAATTTTTATCCCGTTTGCTGACGTATTGTATTTATATATGGCACCGCTGCTCCCGAATGCCCACCCATGCATGGAGTCTATGAACACCGCATCATAGATAGAAGTTGTATCGGGTGCAGAGATCTGGCTCCACGAATTGAACACATCAAAAGTGGCAGCCCATCTCTGTGAAAAACCCATTGGTATCCATGATTCCGATGGTGTGCGTTTGGCTATTTTCTGCCCTACACCAAAAATGTTAAGCGGTCTGTAATCCCAATTAACACCGCTATTGGTTGTTTTGACAATGCTTGCACCGAATTCAAAATCTCCCCCGGTACCTATTGCCGTTGTTGCGTTGAGAGGCAGTATAAAATTAATAGGTTCGGGAGCTACTCCCCAGGCTGTCCAGCTGGCACCTGAGGTTGATGTATTCCAGACTACACCTGCAAAATCCATAACACCGCCGCAGCCGTACCCTAACTGTGAATTATAGAAGGCAACATTCTTCACCGGGAACTGGGCAAAAAAATTCGAATCGACAAAGCACCTGTTCCAGACAGCTCCCGCATTGGTGGTTTTCAGTATCAAACCGCTGTAGCCTGTAAGGTATCCTTGAAGCGAATCGAGAAAATAGATCGAATTGAATAGCAGTGTGGTATCTAAATACTGTGAAGCTAACCAGTTCGTGCCGCCGTTCGTTGTCTTAAAAAATACTGTAGTAGTGTAATTAAAATCATGGGTGATGCCCCAGCCGAGTCTTTTATTGAGGAAAAAAAGATACTCGATAAAATAATTAAAAGGGGTTGGCTGAATAACCCATGAATTACCGCCATCAGATGTGTGAATTACAATACCGGAGTCTCCCGCAACCCATCCGTTTAATGTGTCGGTAAAAGCACATCTGTAAAGCCACGATGTTGTCGGTGAAGGCTGGCGTAACCAGTACTGCTGGGCATGAAAAGAATCCTGTGTCAATTCCAGAAAAATCAGTACAATAATCAAAGTAATGATATTTTTCATATTATTCCACCTGGTTTGACATTGCGTCGTAAATATAAGTAAAAAAAGTAAAATCTATCATAGTAAAATAAATATTTTATTAATAAAACAATTTTTTACGTTAAACACAACCTTCAACAAAAATTTTAGAATTGAATTTCAACCACACTATAAATATATTCGTATAATATGCTAACAGAATTTGGACAATTACTGGCTTTTATCATTATTGCTGTTGTTTTCGTCATCATGGGAATAGTGGTTGCGAAAGTCCTTGCACCCCACCATCCTACTAAAGAAAAACTTACAACTTACGAATGCGGCGAACAACCCATCGGAAGCCCCTGGATAAAATTTAACATCCGCTTTTACGTGATTGCGCTTATTTTTGTAATTTTCGACGTGGAAGTAGTTTTCTTATTTCCCTGGGCTGTGGTTTTCCAGAAAATGGGAATGGCAGCATTCATCGAAATGCTGATATTCCTGTTAATCCTTGCTATAGGATTCATTTTCGTCTGGGGAAGGGGCGATCTGGAATGGATACGTCCAAAACCCATAGTGCCGGTTTTGAATAGGACTATAATAAAAAACGAAAAAGCCGAACCGGCAGAGAGTGTTACAGCAGCCACTAAAAATTAATAAAAATGGGATTATTAAATAAAATTCAGGACCCTTTCGAAAAAAGCAATATCGTAATTACAACGGTAGATAAATTCCTTAACTGGGCACGGCTTAGCTCCCCCTGGCAAATGTTCTTCGGGCTTGCCTGCTGTGCCATAGAGATGATGGCTACCAGCGCTTCGCATTATGATTTTGACAGGTTCGGCGTAATACCGAGACCCAGCCCCAGGCAATGCGACCTTATCATCATTTCGGGCACGGTTACATTGAAAATGGCTACCAGGATAAAACGCTTATACGAACAAATTCCCGAACCGAAGTACATTATCTCCATGGGCAGCTGTTCTAACTGCGGAGGACCCTACTGGGAGCACGGCTACAATGTGCTGAAGGGTGTGGACAGGGTAATTCCCGTCGATGTTTATGTACCTGGCTGCCCGCCAAGACCGGAAGCACTGCTCCAGGGACTCTTGACCCTTGAAGAGAAGATCAGACATCAGAGTATGGCAAAAAAAACCGTATAACTTATTACATATAAATGACACCGCAGGAAATATTTGAACATCTTAAATCAAAATTCGGAGATTCGATATTAGAGCTTAAATCGGACAAACCAGTTGACCCTTTCATTATTATTAAACCTGATAAAATTGATGAGATCTGTTTTTACCTGAGGGATTATGCCGATTTCCAGTTCGATGAACTCTGTCTGCTCAGCGGAGTGGACTTTGCTGACGGTAACCTTGGAGTAGTTTATCATCTCTACTCTTTACCTAAGCGTCATAAAGTAACCCTGAAAGTAATTATTCCGAAGGATACGCCGAATGTCAAAACCGTATCCGGGGTCTGGGCTACTGCCGATTGGCACGAAAGAGAAGCCTACGATATGATCGGGATCATTTTTGACGGACATAAATACCTGCGGAGAATATTACTCGATGACGATTGGGTCGGGCACCCCTTAAGAAAAGATTTCGAGGTCCCCGAGTTTTATCATGGGATGAAGGTGCCTTATTAACCAGATGACATTAACAAAGCTCAGACATAGTTTCAACCTGCTTTTAATTGCCGCTTTCTTATTTAGCTGTAATTCCTCTGACAAAACCGGTATAATAGATAAATCCAACCCATATTTCCCGGCATCTAAGGGTGATAAATGGGAGTATATTAACGAAGCACCCCGTGAAGAAACAGAGGTCTATAAAGTCGAAGTGTTAAGCACAACCAGGGATGGCAGCGATATTATTGCCCAATTATCTTCATTTCCATTCTTTTCAAAAAAAGAAGAGAAATCTACTTTGAGGATCAAACATGACGGATCGGTTTATTACAATAATGATACGCTGCTTCCCCAAAATTCAAACCTGGTAAAGGACTACAACTGGAAGTTCGGTGAATGGACGGGTTATATAGGAAGTACCACCGACACTGTCAAAGCAGAAAATGAAACTTTTACAGATTGCATACTGATAAGTTATTCCATATCCATCACGTTCGCAGCGGATATATGGTTCGCACGCGATAAGGGAATAGTCAAATGGGGATACAACAGAACGAATCCCCCTACATTTAAACCATTATATTACGTATTAAACAAATTGACATTAGCTAAATAGATGCCCGAGATAAAGACAGAAGAACTGATTGTGAATATGGGTCCCCAGCACCCATCCACCCACGGCGTTTTAAGGCTTGAAGTTAAGCTAAACGGTGAGGTTGTCGATGATGTTATCCCCCACCTCGGATACCTGCACAGGTGCTTTGAAAAGCACGCCGAGCAAATGACCTATCCTCAGGTGATACCGTACGTAGACAGGATAGATTACGTTGCCGCTATGAACAACGAGTTTGGATACGTTCTCGCGTGTGAAAAATTAATGGGGATACAGGTTCCCGAGCGTGTCGAATACATCAGGGTTATTATGGCAGAGCTGCAGAGAATAGCATCACACCTGGTTGCTATCGGAACCTATGGAAACGATATCGGCGCATTCACCCCGTTCCTTTATTACTTCAGAGACCGCGAAAAAATACTCGAATTGTTTGAGATAACCTGCGGAGCAAGACTGCTGTACAATTATATGTGGATTGGCGGACTGTCACACGATATCCCCCACAACTTTATAGAAAAAACAAAGCAGTTTACCAAATACATGAGACCGATGATTAAAGAAGTGAACGACCTGCTTTGTTACAATAAGATATTCGTTGAGCGGACTGCGAACATCGGGATATTGCCGGCTGACGTTGCAATAAATGCAGGAGCTTCAGGACCTACACTGAGAGGTTCGGGAGTAAACTTTGACCTGCGGAAAGATGACCCGTATTCAATTTATGACAGGTTCAATTTTAAAGTATGTGTCGGAGACGGAGAAATGGGAACGGTTGGCGACTGCTGGGATAGGAATATGGTCAGGTGCAACGAAATGGTCGAAGCACTGAATATTATTGACCAGGCTGTAGAGCAAATCCCTGACGGTGATATAGCTTCCGCCATTCCAAAAAGAATAAAGCCGCCGGTCGGGGAAATATATTTCAGAACCGAGACACCCAAAGGCGAACTTGGCTACTATATAATAAGTGACGGCTCGCAGAACCCGTTCAGAGTGAAAGTGAGACCGCCAACATTCTGCAACCTGAGCCTTGTACCGGCTATCTCCAGGGGCTACATGTTAGCTGACCTGGTAGCAATACTCGGAAGTGTAGACATAGTATTAGGGGAGGTAGACAGATAATGCTGGAATTCCTTCAACATCTTTTTGGAGAGCATAATATTTTAGTGTATATAATAATGACACTGCCGCCTCTTGTGTTCATGATTGTATTTGCCCTCGCGGCAGTTCTGCTTGAACGAAAAGTATCAGCACATATGCAGGATAGACTGGGTCCCATGAGGGTCGGATACCACGGACTTATCCAGACCGTTGCTGATATCCTAAAGCTCCTTCAGAAAGAAATTATTACACCTGCTACAGCAGATAAAAAACTTTACATTCTCGCACCGTTCGTAGTATTTATAGGCTCATTTGGCGCGTATGCCTGTATCCCCTTTTCGAGCCAGTACATAGGTTCAGCGATTAGTCTCGGGTTATTCTTCATAATTGCCATCTCATCACTGGCTCCGGTCGGTCTGATGATGGCGGGCTGGGGTTCGGATAATAAATATTCGCTTTACGGTGCTATAAGGTCAGTTGCACAGATCGTCAGCTACGAGATTCCGACTGTTCTGGTAATTCTTACGATCGTAGTATTAATTGGGAGTATAAATCTTCAGGATATAGTAAAAGCTCAGAGCGGCTGGTTCTGGAATTGGTATATTTTCGGAGGACCCGGCGGATGGGGAAAAGTAATAACCATCCCATTCATCGGAATTGCATTTTTGATATATATAATCGCTTCCCTCGCAGAGACAAACAGGACACCGTTCGATATTCCCGAAGCAGAATCAGAGCTGGTTGCGGGATATCATACCGAGTATTCGGGAATGATGTTCGCATTCTTTTTCCTTTCTGAATATGCGAATATGTTTGCCGTCTCTGCGATAGCAGCGGCACTGTTCTTCGGAGGATGGCAGTCGCCTTTCGGTGATGCGATCCCGTTCCTGAACAATCCGTGGATGCAGGTATTCTGGTTCGTGTTCAAAGGACTGGTATTCATATTCCTTCAGATGTGGCTGAGATGGACACTGCCAAGATTGAGAGTAGATCAATTGATGTATGTCTGTTGGAAGGTCTTGACCCCGTTCGCATTTATTGATTTATTAATTGTAGGTTTATACGCAGTATTGAGATAGAAAAAATTATGGATCCAATAAAAAAATATTTTCATAACATCTGGCTCGGAATATATACGATTTTGATAGGTATGAGAATTACCTTCAGCCATTTATTTGTTAGAGCAGTAACTATACAATATCCCGATGAACGTTTACAGCTTCCCGAAAGGGAGAGGAACAGGCTGTTTGTGAATATAGATGACTGCATCGGATGCGACCAGTGTGTAAGGGCATGTCCCGTGGATTGCATCTACCTTGAAACGATAAAAGCTGTTCCTGGTGATATAGTCGGAAGAACAGGCGTCACGTCAAACGGCAAGAAGAAAGCGTTGTTCGTTCCGACCTTTACGATAGATATAGCTAAATGCTGTTACTGCCAGTTGTGTGTATTCCCCTGTCCGACCGAATGTATATATATGACCGATGTTTTTGAATTTACCGAATATGAACGCGGCAAACTGGTATATGAATTTACCGATATGACACCGGAACAGGTAATAGAGAAAAAACAAAAGCTGGAACAGTACCAGAAAGAGCAGGAAGAGAAAAAAGCCGCTGCTGCTAAAGCTGCCGCAGAAGATAAGGCAAAAGCTTCGGCAGAAGTAAAAACAGACCCTCTTGCAGGCGAAAGTAAGTAGTATCTGATGAAGTGTCATTCCCGCAGCTTGCCCGCCTATGGCGGGAAGGCGGGAATCCAGAATTCGATATTCGCATGAATTACACTTGCACCGATGCAACAGATGACCTGGAGATATAAACTATATTAGATAAAAAATATAAAACTCATTATGAGTGTATACGACATAATATTTTACATATTCGCTGTCATTACAATAGTCTCGGCAGGGGTTGTTGTCTTCTCTAAAAATATAGTATACTCCGCCTTCTCTTTGCTTTTCACTTTCTCGGGTGTAGCGGGTATATATGTCCTGTTGGGCGCCGACTTCATCGCTATCACACAATTGTTGATATATGTGGGCGGTATCCTGATACTTGTGATATTCGGAGTGATGTTAACAACCAATGCTACAGATGTTGAGGTAAATACGCAGAGCCTTAAAGCTTTGCCGGCTACTATAGTGGTTGCCGTCATAGCAGCACTGCTCGTAAGTGTGATGATATCGACCAAATGGAAACAATCCGAAGCACCGACTCCGGAAACAACGGTCAGTGAAATAGGCGTTTTGCTTCTCTCAAAATATTTACTGCCGTTTGAAATAGCATCCGTTGTTCTGCTGGTTGCCATAATGGGTGCGGTATTTTTAGCAAGGAAGAATTAAAAATATGGAATACGTACATGTAGGTTTAACTCATTTTCTTGTAATAAGCTCGCTTCTTTTCGGATTAGGACTTTTTGCGGTCGTAGCCCGGAAGAATGCTATCATGATACTTATGGGAATAGAGCTTATCCTCAACTCAACTAATATCAATTTCATTGCTTTCTCGAAGTACGGATTGCTCGGCACCGACGGACAGGTAATAGCTATATTTGTTATTATCCTTGCTGCAGCCGAAGCTGTAATAGCACTGGCAATTATTCTTAACATCTTCAATAATTTTAAAACCGTCAATGCAGACGAGATAGATTCTTTGAAGGATTGAATTTTAAATTTTAATATAATAAAGATTTGTTAGTTACACTTTCATTATTAGTATTATTTCTGCCTCTCCTATCTTTCGCTCTGCTTATATTTTTCGGGAAACGTCTCCCGAGGCAGGGTGACTGGCTGGCAAACATACTTATATTCGCCTGCCTGTTCATTTCTATTTACATCTTTATTAATACGGGATCGGGTGATAAAATAATTGCCGAAGTAACATGGTTCAATCTGGGTGTTTTTAAGATTAACCTCGGTATATCGATAGACAACCTATCCGTCGTGATGATGATGGTGGTCTGCCTGATAAGCGCTATGTCACACCTCTTCTCCGTAAAATATATGGAGGGTGATACTAAATACAGCAGGTACTTTGCATTCCTCGGAATATTCTCGTTCTCGATGCTGGGTATTGTGCTGACAAACAACCTCTTCATGATGTATATTTTTTGGGAGCTGGTCGGCATCACATCTTACCTGCTGATAGGTTTCTGGTACGAGAAGCCGGGACCGCAGTATGCGTCGAAGAAAGCATTTATCGTGAACAGGATAGGTGATATCGGGTTTTTCTCTGGAATATTGATCATTTACATTTTTACCAAGTCTTTTACATTCACCGATATTTTTGCGGCTATCCAATCGGGACAGCTGACAGGCGGATGGCTTACTGCTGCAGGAATACTTGTGTTCTGCGGTGCAGTGGGCAAGTCGGCACAATTCCCCCTGCATGTGTGGCTACCCGACGCTATGGAAGGCCCCACACCGGTGAGCGCACTGATCCATGCCGCAACGATGGTTGCCGCAGGAGTGTACCTGATAGCAAGAACGTTTGTAATGATGACCGCCGATGCATTAACGGTTATTGCATACATTGGTCTGATAACGGCATTTATCTCTGCAACTATTGCCATCACTCAAAATGATATTAAAAAAGTTCTCGCTTATTCGACCATTAGCCAACTCGGTTACATGATATTGGCACTCGGTGTTGGTGCATATACGGCGGGATTCTTCCACCTGGTGACCCATGCCGCGTTCAAAGCGTGTTTATTCCTCGGAGCCGGGTCGGTCATAATAGCTCTTCACCATGAACAGGATATACGTCAGATGGGCGGCCTGAAAAGTAAGATGAAGATAACTTACATCACGTTCCTTGTAGCCACGCTTGCAATTTCGGGAGTTCCTTTTACATCGGGCTTCCTGAGCAAAGATTCGATCCTGGCAGGTACAATGGCGTTTGCAAAATTGACCGGAGGAATAAATTATATTATACCGGTTTTCGCATTCGGGATTGCGGGACTTACCGCGTTCTATATGTTCCGTCTGGTATTCCTGACTTTCCACGGTGAACCTGCTAACAGAGAGAAGTTCGAACACACGCATGAATCGCCGATCCAGATGACGCTGCCTCTAATTATTCTTGCGATATTATGTTTCTTTGTATTCTTCTCATTTAATCCTATTGATGCGAATGTAGGCTGGTTCACAAAGTATGTTCCTGCACCCCAGAGCATTGTGCCTGAAGCACAAAG
>Ga0187878_1003837_pt1 | contig 12036 bp, 9 predicted proteins | sample June2016WEW_17_1_FD_132979 | JGI IMG/M metagenome (GOLD analysis project Ga0187878, IMG submission 132979) | Peatland microbial communities from SPRUCE experiment site at the Marcell Experimental Forest, Minnesota, USA - June2016WEW_17_150 | ecosystem: Environmental > Terrestrial > Soil >...
GGTTAAAGACAAGCCGTATATTGTTTTGGTCGCCCGTACCAGGTGGATCCAACCCGACCCTGTCATGCCGAACGAATATGTTCAAGGCTTTCAGATCGTCAGCATGGCACCCTCCGAGCAGGAGATATATCAAAGCATTGTGGATAATTATGGCCTGCCCAAACACAATTATTGAAAAAGTGGTTTAAGCAGCCGATGAGATCGGCGTACCCGCAGAACGGATTGTATTTATGGTCCGGATAAAAAGCCGGGTGCTTCTCAAAACCTTTTTTTTGGATGAAAAGGTAATGGAAACGAATGATAGAAAGAAAGTATGAACGCCATAAATATGGATCCTATATGCGCGTCACGGATAATTCCACGCATGAACTTCTCGGCTATCTTTCCGACCTCAGCCTGGGCGGCTTCAGGCTTGACAGCCCGAAGGCCCTGCCGGTCAAAAAGGATTACACCCTGCGCCTGGATTATGCCTCTGTGGTTGAAGAAAAGCCGTACATTGTTTTTATCGCCCAGGTTAGGTGGCTCCGGCCCGACCCGATCACCCCGAATGAGTATAGTGCGGGCTTTCAGATCGTCAGCATGGCACCCTCCGAACAGGAAATATACCAAACCGTTGTGGATACTTATGGCCCGCCTGAACCCACTTGGTGAAATGGGGATCCATGCAGGGGGACCAGGCTGATCGATTTGCCGGTTTTCTTCTTTTTTCGAGCAGGTGAATCATGCAAAAATACTTCATCTCCGTTGCAATGCTTGGGATCATCGCTGCCTTCATTCTAAGCGCTTGTGGGTTTGCCGCCGCAAACCGGACCCCCACTTCACCTCCATTGAATCCTGCAGCAGTTTACACGGCCGCCGCTCAGACGGTTTTTGCCCAATTGACGCAGCAGGTCCAGGCTGCTCTGCTCGCAAGTACATTTACCGGCATTCCGTCAGCCTCGGCAACCTCCACGCCTCTCCTGCCGACCAGCCCCTTTGTCTATCCTACCCTTGCGAATTGTGCAAATGCGAGCTTTATTACCGATGTTACCATCCCGGATGGCACCCAGCTTCCGGCAAATACGGAGTTCACCAAGACCTGGCGCGTCCAAAACACGGGCACTTGTCCCTGGACAACCAGCTTCCATCTCGTCTTTTTACGTGGCGAGGCCATGGGCGGGCAGTCCCTGGCGTTGCCCGGTGCGGTTCAGACCGGCCAGCAGGTGGATATTTCGGTCAAGTTGAAGGTGCCCGCCAAGACCGGCAAATTGACGGGTGTCTGGGTCCTTGCGGATGGCAATGGACAGCAGTTTGGGGTGTTGCTTACCGTGGTCATCAATGTCGGCGCCCTGAGTCCAACCCCGACCGGTAGTGTTACCGCCACTCCCACTCCCACCCGCACCCATACCCCGGTCGTCAGTTCGACTTCTACACGGACTCCGACCATTTCAGTTAGTCCCAGCACCACCCCCTCCCCGTCCGAAGCGCCTACAGAAACTTCCACGACCACACCCAGCGAAACCCCAGTCCCATCCGAAACGCCTACTGAAACGCCCACGGAAACTCCCACGGAAACTCCCACGCCTACTACCGGATAAGGCTGTGCTCCCGATCTGCACACCCGTCAAAAAAGGAGCCGGGAGGCTCCTTTTTTATTTATGCATTCTTTCGTATTGCTTCGTCGACCTTTTTCATCAATAATTCTTCCAAATTATTTTTTTCACCGATTGACTCGATCACAATTTTCACTATCTTTGAATTCACTGTCCCCAACGCGGACTTGGCCCTGTCTGCCAATTTTAATAATCGTTCATTTCGAATTTTATGATCCTCACCTTTGCCTAAAATTATCAGGGTTGTCTTATCTCCCATAACCACTTGTGTTCCTCCCGGCAGATGAATGAAATCCCCCATTAATACGGCAAATATATCCCCGATCAATTTTTTAGGGTTATTGGTCGTCTCTTCGATTTCAACCAATGCGATAAGTTTTTTTGGTTCTCTTTTTATAATTGCAATATCCATTTGACTCAATTCATTTTCCCTGCTCAACTTTTCTTCAATTGATACCGCGATCTTTCCCACGAACTCTCCCTTCTTGCCGTGGTCGTAATATACGTCATATCCAAGCGGATTTAATTTGGCCGCGATATAGCGGGCAGCCTCTGATGTGCGTAAACCGTGTGTGCTCATGATTTTTTCATCTCCTTCCGAATGAATTCAGCATAATCAGGATGAACCGAAATCAGGTACATCTTCCGCCAGGGAAATTCATCCATCAACTTAACCGCTTCTTCGAAGCTGTCAACAAGCGGATATTTTTTTACCAGGTCATCTTGATCTTCCTTATCAAGGAAAGCCGCCATAGTTGATTCGTCAATGGTAAGAATAAATTTCCAGGTCCCATTCGGAGCGTGGAGGCGCTGGATGCTTATTAAACCACCCTCCGTTCCAATTTCCAGGATTACTTCCATATTACCCTGCCCAATCCTTTGCAATGACCTCCGCCTGCTCCAGCACGGTCTGCGTGGCTTTCTCCTGCTTATCCGGCGGATAACCGTACTTGCGCAGAGTTCTTCTTACCATCACTCTCAATTTTGCGCGCACGTTCTCTTTCACCGTCCAGTCGATGGTCGCATTCTCGTGCACCATGCGGACCAGTTCCTTGGCAATATCCTTCAGCGTGTCATCCCCTAGCACCTTGACCGCGCTGTCGTTCACCTCCAGCGCATCATAAAAAGCCAGTTCATCCTCGCTGAGCTTTAGCTCTTCACCGCGTTTGTTCGCCTCGCGCATCTCTTTGGCGAGTTCGATCAATTCCGCAATGACCTCTCCAACTTCGATGGCCCGGTTTTGATAGGAACGGATGGTTCTTTCGAGCATTTCCAGGAATGAGCGTGAAAGGACCACGTTTTTGCGCGAGCGCAGCTTGATTTCATCATCCAGTAATTTCCGTAACAGTTCGATTGCCACATTTTTCTGTGGCATGTTTTGTATTTCTGCCAGAAATTCATCCGAAAGGATCGAAATATCGGGCTTTTTCAGGCCGGCCGCTTTGAAAATGTCGATCACTTCATCGGATGCCACCGCACGCGAGATGATCTGCCGGATGGCCTGCTCCACGTCTTCCGCCTGGAGCTCGCGTTCGGGCGAGCTCTTGATGATCCTGGCTCTCACCGCCTGGAAGAAACCCACGTCATCTCGTATTGCCAACACTCTTTCGTTCGGTACCGCCAGCGCAAAGGCCTGCGATAAGCGTGTCACGGTTTGCAGGAAACGTTGTTTACCGTTCTCCAGCCCCAGGATGTGGTCTTCCGCCCAGTTCATCAGGGCCAGTTGTTCTGGTCCTTTGCCGCCCTTCCACTTGGAATAATCGAACCCATGGAACATGTCCCGGCAGATTTCGTATTCGCGCAAAGCCAGGGTAACGGCTTCCGCCTGGTCGATGGCGGTATTGCCCTTCCCTCCGCTTTCGGTGTAGACAGCCAGTGCTTTTTGTAGGTGATACGCCAGCCCGAGGTAATCCACGATCAGTCCGCCGGGCTTGTCGCCGTACACGCGGTTGACGCGCGCGATTGCCTGCATCAGTCCGTGCCCCTGCATGGGTTTGTCGATGTACATGGTGTGCAGGGATGGGACGTCGAACCCCGTCAGCCACATATCCCGCACGATGGCCACTTTGAAATGGTCTTTGGCATCCTTGAAGCGGGTGGCGAGTTTCTCGCGTCGCTCCTTGTTGCGGATGTGCTGCTGCCAGTCCAGTGGATCGCAGGCGTTGCCGGTCATGACGATTTTGAGCGCTCCCTTTGCGTCATCTGTCGAATGCCATTCCGGGCGCAGTTTGACGAGGGCATTGTACAGGTCCACGCAGATGCGCCGGGACATGCACACGATCATCGCCTTACCTTCCATCACGTCCAGGCGCTGGTCGAAATGGGCCAACAGATCCTTGGCGATCAGATCGACCCGTTCGTCCGACCCGACCACTTTTTCAAGGGCCGACCATTTGGTCTTGAGTTTTTCTTTTTCCTCGGTTTCTTCGCCCTCGGTGATCTCCTCGAATTCGGGATCGATCTTTGGTCTTTCCGATTCTTTCAATTCCAGCTTCGCCAGTCGCCCTTCGTAATAGATCGGCACCGTCGAGCCGTCCGCAACCGCTTGCTGGATGTCGTAAATGCTCAGGTAATCGCCAAATACAGCCCGCGTATTGGCATCTTTGAGTTCGATGGGTGTGCCGGTAAAACCAATAAAAGAAGCGTTTGGCAGGGCATCGTGCATGGCGCTGGCATAGCCGTCCACAAAATCGTACTGGCTGCGGTGCGCTTCATCGGCGATCACCACGATATTTCGGCGTTCTGATAATGCGCCGCCGCCTGCCAGGAACTTCTGTATTGTCGTAAAGATGATCCCGCCCGAAGCGGACTTGCGCAATTTATCCGCCAGGTCTTCCCGGCTCTCTGCCTGGACCGGCGTTTGGCGCAGCAGGTCCTTGCAGCGCGAGAACGTCCCGAAGAGTTGATCGTCCAGATCATTCCTGTCGGTGATCACTACGATGGTCGGGTTTTCCATGTCTGGATGCAGCACGATTCGCCCTGCGTAAAAAGCCATCGTCAGGCTTTTGCCCGATCCCTGGGTATGCCATACCACACCGATACGGTGGTCGCCCGGTTTGGCATCCCGTGGCGGGTGTGTGAAGTAGTGCCCGCGCTTTTCTGCCACCCTGCCACCTTTTTCCATCGCCGCTCGCAGGGTTTGCTCGATTGCCATGTTAACCGCGTGGAACTGGTGATAGCCTGCCATCTTCTTGACCGGCTGCCCGTGCCCACCTGCACCGCCGCTTGTTGAGGTGTCATCCTCGAAGACTATAAAATATCGCACCAGGTCAAGAAACCGTCTTTTTTCGAATACTCCCCGCAGCAGCACTTCCAGTTCAAGCTCGTGCCCTTCCGCCAGCCTGTCGCCCGCGATCGTCTTCCACGGCATGAAACGTTCCTTGTCGGCGGTCAGCGCGCCGATGCGGGCATGCGTGCCGTCCGAAATGATCAGTGCTTCGTTGTAAACGAACAAGGGCATAATATCGTTCTTGTATGTTTGTAGTTGGTGGAATGCCGACCAGATCGTGGCTTTCTCATCCGCCGCGTTCTTGAGTTCGATCACCACCAGCGGTAACCCGTTGATGAAAACAACAATGTCAGGTCGGCGGTTGATATGGTTTTCCACCACTGTAAATTGATTGACCGCCAGCCAGTCGTTGTTATCCAGATTCTTGAAATCGATCAGAAAAACCTTATCGCCCTTGATCCGTTCTCCTTGCCTATATTCCACTTCGATCCCATCCGCCAGCATTTTATGAAAAGTGCGGTTGTTCCCGACCAGTGAAGGTAAAGTTGGGCGGATTATTTTCCGAAATGCATCTTCCAGGGCTTCATCCGGCACATTGGGGTTGATTCGTTTGAGCGCCTTTTTCAACCTCCCAGTCAGGACCACCTCGCCGTAATCCTCGCGCTCGGCGGCAGGTTCATCCGGTGCGATATCTCCCCCAAAGACGATGGAATATCCCAGGTCTTTGAGCCATTCGAGCGCGGTTTCTTCGATAACGGATTCCGTGAAGGTTGACATTACTTATATCCGAGTTGTGACGCAGGGGTATTTGGGTTAACCCAATCTAATGGCATATCTCCCGTATATTTCAATACCGTTGGGTTATATTTTCCATCATATCCAAGAGTTATGAATAGAATTCTCAGTAAAATATCATGGAGATGTTGTATGACTGCCCAAATATCTTCAAATTCGTGTTCATTGGTTTTGAAATTGAAGAACCCGGTATGAATTACGCGTCCACGATAGCGAGAAAGTACATCAGCCCATTTTTTGAGGTTGTCTTTGCGTGGGTTATTGGCATAGTGGATATCGAGGATATCTGCATCGGGAAAGTTGAACTTTTTTAGCAAGTCACAAACAGCGAGCCCAAATTTATTTTCTTTTTTAGTAGCGTTAGTTAGGCGCTCAATTACTGTTTGAAGATATCTGCTTTGAGTAGCCATATCGCCTGTTGTTTGCGCGGCTTGAAGAACTGATTTTATCTTCAAGGTTGCTTGGATAATGGCATTCTGAATACTAGTTTTATCTGCATCTGTTGTGAGGCTTAGTAAGTTCTGTTGACTCAATTTGTAATGTTCACAAAGAGCATCGAGCGCTCTGCAAAAGTGATCCAACTTGTCTTCAATTGTCTGGGTACCGCGCCCACCTAAGATTGTATGCCTCAATGCTACAAATAAATATGACTCTTGTAAATCAGTGCATTTCTGGGCAATCGTAAGTAGTTTCCCAGTCCCACCATTGAATACTTCGTCAATCGCCTTTTGCCCTTTAATAAATAGAGAATACCCAAATCCCATATTGCCATGAACTCTTCTCACTAGGTCACCATGATTGTCTCTAAATTCAATCCACGGGATAGCCACTTCGTTTCCAGATGCAAGAGCCAATAAATCAAGAAAGAAGAACGGAAACCATTTTTCAATTTGGTCCAAATCAATTGAATTATTTCCTATTTCGCCTACCATCACAGATGTTATTGCACTTGGAATTTGTCTTTTCAGCAAGCGAGTTTCTTTTTCTTTGTAATCAGGCAATGCCTCAATAAACCCCAATGTTTTGTTAAATTCAAATAGAATAAAGCGACTTCTCTGTGTAGCAATATGTTCAGCAATCGATCTGTTTTCAGTGGGAATATCTGATGGTAGGGTTACATCTGGAAAAATTCTCAAAGGGTGATCACTCAATCGGGCATCATATTCCATGAATTTTGAAACAAAATTAATCAGAGGCATAACCCAGAATTTAGCAGGATTGGATTGGGTGGCGTCAAATCTAGACAGCTTGGGGTGAAAAAAAAGCGTTTCCCTTTTTCCGGTTTCAACATTAATTTCAAAACTTGGTGATAGCCATTCTATATTTTCAGCTACGAATTCCCCATCATGTGTCTTAACAGTTAATTTCGTACATAGATTATATTTTTCTGGGGGCATTGGAAGTGTTAAATTTCCGTTTTCTTCTTTAGGCTGATATGCACTAATAAGTTGATTTAATCCTAAGGGTAAAGATTTTTCGGGTTCCAATCCTTCCACTTGCATTTCAATTGAGTGCTCACTGAACTCATCAAAAACGACTCTTGTTTTACCCCAGACTCGACCTTTGGGTTCTTGAAATTCAGCAATTCCTTCCCCCTCATATTCCGCATGAGTAGGAAGCCAATAATTAGGCTTTTGGTCAAAAATGGAGTAATCAAAATTCATCGTCACTCTTACTTTATCTCCACATCCCTCACACGTACTTCCCCCCTCATCAACTTCGGTAGCAGACTATCTCGCAGACTCGCCAGCGTACGGGATTCATTCAGGTTGGCAATAATCTTTTGATAAAAAGGTTCAATACTGTCGATAAACGCCTTTATCTTTTCAGGTGGCGGAACATTAATTTTCATAGGTCGAAAATTTGCCTTGTTGATTTCTAAGAACGTTGTTCCATTCGCACGCCCAATTACTTCTTCCATGTTTTCTTTGAGCCAGTTCAAAATGAAATAATTCGGCGCTTCTCCAGTGCATTTTATTGCAATAAAACCTTGATTGATTGCAACAGGAATTTGTGTAATTGCCAAATAACCAATCGGGGCGCGGGAAGAAAGTAGAACTGTTCCCACTGGCAATAAACCAGAACTGATTTTCTGCAATCCCATTTCGGTTATTCTACTGTTTGTATCAAGCAAAATTGGACTTTGCAAAGGTGCTAAATCTTTTGGCGTTGCCCAATTAATATTTCCGTTTTCCCAAAACTCAGGATTTCTTGTACTTGGTGTTGAACCGCCAACAATCGTAACAATATCACCAATCGTTTTTTCTTCTACTTTTTCATACTTCATCATTTCCCGAAACACTGCCCGCGCCATGTACTCTAGCGTGGCATTCATACGGCGGTTGACTTCGATCTTGTCGTCCAGCGCGCCGAGAATCCCTGCTATAGCGCGTTGTTCGGGTAGTGGAGGAATAACTAAGTCGATTTTCCTAAGTTCGGTTTGTTTAATTCCAATTACCGTTGTCCTCGTTGCTCGAGCTCGAAGCTGATTTTGCACAAACTCTGACATCATTAAAAATTTGAGGTAATTATTATCTACAAGATTCCTTTTTCCGCGTAATGTAATCAGACGCTGCCCAACTGATAATTTTCGATTATCTAATTGCCCAACTTCGCCAAGAGGCGCTTCGGTGGTAACTACAATATCACCCGCATTTGGAATTCCTCGTTGCATACGTTCATCGTAATCTTCATAAGGAATGAATTCAGTTGGTTCAAGAATTCGACCACTTTTTACTATTTTGGCTGTAATAAGAGGTATCCCAAATGATGATTTACGCGGGGTCTTCCCACGATAATCTATGATTGCTTCCATGCAATTTTCTAGTGGGAGTAAATCCCAGGATTTGGGGAAATTATTTTCCATACCCTAAACTTTTTAAATTATTTTGTATAAGTTGTTCCAATTTTCTGGATTCAGTAAATTGATCTTCTATCTCTTTCGTTAGACGAATCATTTTCTGGTCAAAATTTTCACTATCATCTTCTACATCTTCTGACCCTACATATCTTCCAGGGGTGAGAATAAACCCAAAGTTAGCAATTTCATCCATTGAAACACCATTGCAAAATCCAGGGATATCTCTATATATTCCTGCACCTATATCTCCGCGCCAAGCATGATAGGTTGAGGAGATTTTTGATATATCTTCTGGACTTAAATCTCGATGAACACGGTCAATTATTTCCCCCATTTCCCGTGCATCGATGAATAATGTCTCACCCTTTCTAGATCGTTCCGACCCTAAAGGTCTCTGAAGACCTTTAGGATCTTTATTCCTCGTCAAGAACCACAAACAAACCGGGATTTGCGTAGAGAAAAATAACTGTCCCGGAAGCGCCACCATGCAATCCACCAGGTCGGCTTCGATGATCGCCTTGCGGATTTCTCCTTCGCCCGAAAATGTGCTTGACATGCTCCCATTTGCCAGCACGAATCCTGCCATCCCATTCGGTGCCAGGTGATGGATAAAATGCTGTACCCAGGCGTAGTTGGCATTTCCTGCTGGCGGCACGCCGTACTTCCAGCGCTTGTCTTCGCGCAGCCGCTCCCCGCCCCAGTCGCTCATGTTGAAGGGTGGGTTGGCCAGGATGAAATCGGCTTTCAAGTCAGGATGCAAATCTCTAAGGAATGAATCCTCGTTTTCCTTGCCCAGGTCGCTGGTGATGCCGCGAATGGCAAGGTTCATTTTCGCCAGTTTCCAGGTGGTGGGGTTGCTCTCCTGTCCATAAACGACGATGTCATCCACCTTGCCGCCGTGCGCTTCCACGAATTTCTCGCTTTGTACGAACATCCCGCCCGAACCGCAGCACGGGTCGAAGATGCGTCCTTTGTACGGCGCCAGCATTGCGACCAGCACCTTAACCACCGATTGCGGTGTATAGAACTCTCCTCCTTTCTTCCCTTCCGCGCTCGCAAATTGCGAAAGGAAATATTCGTACACCCGCCCGAGCACATCCTTGGATTTTTGTTCCTTGCTTCCCAACCCGATCCCGCTGATCAGGTCGATCAATTCGCCCAGCCGGGTTTTGTCCAGGGTCGGGCGGGCAAAATCCTTTGGCAGGATGTTTTTTAGAACCGGATTATCCCGCTCGATCGCCACCATGCCGTCATCCAGGAATTTCCCGATCTCCGGCTGTTTGGCTTTGCCTTGCAGGAACGGCCAGCGCGCTTCCTTCGGCACCCAGAATACGTTCTGCGCCAGGTATTCGTCCCGGTCTTCCGGGTCCGCTTCTTTTTCTTTGAGCAATTTTCCGTGGGCTTCTTCGAAAGAATCTGAGATATATTTCAGGAAGATCAACCCCAGCACCACGTGCTTGTACTCGGACGAATCCATGTGCCCGCGCAGCTTGTCCGCCGCCGCCCACAGTTGTGATTCGAAATCGAGCGTGGCTCCGTTGGATTTTGCTTTGGTTTTACCCGGCATTGATTTCCTCCAAAATTATCTCCCTTGTCTACATCTTATTGTACAACCAAACCCGAATGGTCGAAATGCCCTCATTAAAATAGTCCCCTTATTATTTTCCACGGTATAATTTTCCCTCGAGCAACCATGAAAAACCTCGCCCTCTCCCTGCCCCTCCTCTGCTTGCAATGAGGTCCCTAATGAGCCAAAAAGACATTTTTGATATCCTCCTCCTGATCGCCCGTCCTGCTGCCGGCAAGAGCGAGATCATCGATTACCTCAAAGACCTGCCGCTGGAGGAAAGGCGGCGGCGTTTTCATGTGGGCAGCTTGGACGAGATCGACGACTTCCCCATGCTCTGGACCTGGTTCGAGGAGGATGCCCTCCTGTTCAAAATGGGCCATCCCCGGCTGTATACCGATTCTGAAGGATATTTCCTTCGGCCTTACTTCTGGGATCTTTTAATTGAACGGATCGGGTTGGAATACCAGAAGAAGCAGCGTGATCGGTCGACTGCGCGGCGGGTGGTTCGACCGCCCGGCCGCCACACTGACGACGTGAGTCGTCAGTGCTTCCTTTCCTCCGAATCATCCACCACCCTCATCGAGTTCTCCCGCGGCCGCGAGCATGGCGGCTATCGCCGGGCATTTTCCCATCTTTCGGCGCAAATTCTCGAAAGAACGGCCCTGCTCTACGTCGATGTCTCCTGGGAAGAATCCCTGCGCAAGAATAAAAAGCGCTTCAACCCCGGCAAACCCGACAGCATCCTGGAACATTCCTTGCCGGATGCAAAATTGGAGCGTTTATATAAAGAGACCGATTGGGCCGAGCTCACCCGGGACGACCCGCATTACCTGTCGGTCAATGGGATTCGGGTTCCTTATGCGGTATTTGACAATTCCGACGACGTGACCACCCGCCGCGGCGACGCCCTGGGGTCACGGCTCGAAGAGGTATTTTCGGCCCTCTGGACCCTCTATGCGGACCGGTCAGCGGGGATGTAAATATATAGGGAAATGGCACCTTAATATTTGGCATTTAAGCTTTTTCATGCGATAAAATAAATATATCCCCCCTGCTCCTTCGGGTGCAGGGTGCGAGGCGGCGAATAACCGCCTCTGCTTTTTTAATTGGGGGCATGCGCCCGTAGGGGCGAGATTCGTCTCGCCCTCTTTTTCTTTCCCCATTGACTTAACAGAATATTTGTTCTATGATGGGGTACGAGAGCATCAAGCGCTCGTACCCCACACCGCAGACACGAGTCTGCGGTGTCCACCCGCACCTTAACAACCGCTCTGGTAGGGGTGTAAAATGTTACGCCCGATTTGAGACGATGCGGCTTCGAACTGCCCTCGACCACCCCGCAGACATCGCGTAGCATATTATCCCCGCTAGGGGACATCGTCCCTCGCGAAGCATATTATCCCCGTTATTAGAGGATATTATCCCCGCTAGGGGACATTGTCCCTCGCGAAGCACTCCCTATGGGGAGTGTTCTTTAGGGATATTATCCCTGTTCTTTAGGGATCCCCCTGGGGGATGAGTCTGCGGGGCTAATCCTGGAATGAGTTGTCCCGGCGTCCTTCCGGGAATGCGCCACATCGAACGCTCTTGCGTTCGATGCTGCACCTTAACAACCGAACGACCATAGGCGGCATCACGCCGCCAAAGGGTGCCGTGGCCGTCTTACTTGACCTGAAAATTCAACTATGCTATAGTATTTACGAGGTTGATCTGTTCCCAGCCACAAGGAGGTTGCTAGTATGCCGGAAAATCGGACGAGAGTTGCGCCCAATACTGTAGCGTATTCTGACGAGGAGAACCTCAAGCTAGTAGTGGAGTTCGCTATCCCAGGAGCGCCAACGGATACCATCGATCTGAAGATTCTGGAAGACAGTGTCCACCTGATAGCGCCAGCAAGGGACATCGAGTATGTTGCAGCACTCGCTCTGGCTTGGCCAGTGAAACCTGACAAAGCCGAAGCGATTTATGAGAACGGCCTGCTCCGCATCGA